>Ga0315293_10002168_pt1 | contig 18969 bp, 15 predicted proteins | sample YL17G13_20_MG_FD_203071 | JGI IMG/M metagenome (GOLD analysis project Ga0315293, IMG submission 203071) | Sediment microbial communities from Yellowstone Lake, YNP, Wyoming, USA - YL17G13_20 | ecosystem: Environmental > Aquatic > Freshwater > Lake > Sediment | place: USA: Wyoming | collected... | reverse complement strand
CATCTTCGCCTCCTTCCGGTCCCAGGTCAATGATCCAGTCGGAGCTTTTTATCACCTCCTGGTTATGTTCTATAAGTATCACTGAATGACCATGATCAACCAGTGCATTGATCGATTTTAGCAGTTTATTGATATCATGGAAGTGAAGGCCTGTTGTTGGTTCATCAAAAATGAAAAGAATATGTCCTGATCCCTTTTCCTGGCTCAGGAAATAGGCAAGCTTCACCCTTTGGCTTTCACCTCCCGATAATGTGCTTGACGACTGTCCCATCTTGATATAGCCGAGACCGACATCAGCCAGTGGTTTCAGTTTCTCAATGATCCTCTTTTCGCTTTTACCATAATGACTTCCGAAGAATTCCATTGCTTCATCAATAGTCATTTCCAGCATATCATATATATTTTTCCCGTGGTACCTGACGTCGAGGATATCCTTCTTGAACCTCATTCCCTTGCAGTTTTCACATGTCAGCTCAACATCGGCCATGAATTGCATTTCAACCCTGATGATTCCTTCGCCCTGGCACTCTTCGCACCTTCCACCCTCAATATTGAATGAAAAATGTGAGGCTTTGTAGTTGTTCTGCACTGAAGCCTGCTGTTCAGCATAAAGCTTCCTGATTTCATCGTAAGCTTTAAGATAGGTAACAGGATTCGATCTGCTCGACTTCCCAATAGGATTCTGGTCAACAAGCTCGATGCCGGTCAGCCGTGAAAAATCTCCTGCAAGCTCCCTGAACTGCCCTGGCTTCTGATTATTTCCGTTTATCCGGTTCGACAATGCGTTATAGAGAATATCTGTAACAAGGCTGGATTTGCCCGATCCGCTTACACCTGTTACAGCAGTGATAGTATGAAGAGGGAATTTTACATCTATATTCTTGAGATTGTTTTCCCTTGCACCTTTAATTTCAATAAAGCTGTTCCATTTCCTTCTGGCATCCGGAACTTTAACTACAAGTCTGCCTGATAGATAGCTTGCAGTAAGAGAGGGATTTGAATCAGTATCCTCAGCGCTACCCTGAAATACAACTTCGCCACCCAGCCTGCCTGCCTCAGGTCCCATATCAATTATCTCATCCGCTGCCCTGATAATTTCCTCCTCATGTTCCACCACCAGAACGGAGTTGCCCAGATCCCTGAGCTCCCTTAATACAACAATCAGAAGATTTGTATCGCGGGGGTGAAGGCCGATGCTTGGTTCATCAAGAATGTACATCGAACCTACCAGGTTGCTTCCAAGTGAAGTGGCCAGGTTTATTCTTTGCGATTCACCGCCTGACAAAGATGAAGAAAGCCTGTTTAGTGTAAGGTAGGGGAGACCGACATCAATCATGAATTTAAGCCTCTGGGTGATTTCCTTAAGGAGGCGTTCGGAAATCTTAATGTCAGGTCCGTTAAGGTCAATATCAGTAAAAAACCTGTAAAGAGAGGATATCGGAAGCGAAACGAGCTCCTGAATAGTTTTTTCTGCAACTCTTACGTATGAAGTCTCCTTTTTCAGCCGCGTGCCCTTGCATTCAGGACAAATTGTCTTTCCACGGTACCTGCTTAACAGAACCCTGTATTGGATCTTATATTTCTTCTCTTCAAGATGCTCGAAAAACCTGTTTAACCCGTAAAAATACCTGTTCCCTTTCCAGAGGAGTTGTTTTTGTTCATCAGTAAGCTGGTAATAGGGCTTATGTATCGGATAATCGAACATTTCGGCGCCGGAAATAAGACGCTCCTTCCATTTCTTCATAGAATCGCCCTTCCAGCATGCGATTGCATCCTGGTAAACCGAAAGATTCTGATCAGGGATAACAAGGTTTTCATCAATGCCAATTATTTTGCCATAACCTTCACAGACAGGACAGGCGCCGATGGGATTATTGAAGCTGAAAAAATATTCATTAAGCTCCTCAAACTCAATTCCATCCTCTTCAAATTTATTTGAAAAATATTCACGCTTAATTCCTTCTCCGGCATGAATAAAAGCCTGGCAATGTCCTTTCCCGGTCTGAAATGCTGTTGCTGCAGAATCAGCCGAACGGCTTAGATTATCAGCATCGTGACTTATAACAAGCCTGTCGATTACAATATTGATCTTCTGACCCGGTCCGAAACCCTTTTGTAACTCTGTCCCGTCAATCCTTATAAGCTCGCCGTCAGACTCAATGCGATTGAATCCCTGCTTGACGAGAAATGAAAAATATTCTGTTATTTTTATGTTTTCAGGAATCACGGCGGGGGATGTTATAGTCACCCTTGTCAGGTCGGGCAATGTAGTCAGGTAATTTACAAGGTCGTCAGCACTATGCCGTTTTACCTCTTTTCCTGAAACAGGGGAGTAGGTTTTGCCGATCCTTGCAAACAGAAGCCTCATGTAATCATAAATCTCGGTAGAAGTTCCGACTGTTGAGCGCGGATTGCGCGAATTTACCCTCTGTTCAATGGCAATGGCTGGTGGAATGCCGTTTATGAAGTCAACTTCAGGTTTGTTCATTCTTCCTAGAAACTGGCGGGCATATGAAGAGAGGCTTTCTACATATCTCCTCTGACCTTCGGCATATATGGTATCAAACGCAAGGGATGATTTCCCTGATCCTGATACACCTGTTATCACAATAAGCTTATTCCTGGGAATTTTCAGACTGACATTTTTCAGATTATGTACCCTCGCCCCCTTTATTTCTATATACCCCTCCATTACTTTTTCTGAATTTGTTTATTTTTTACCCCCCAACCCCCCAAGGGGGACTTCTTTATATAACACAAGCTAAAAAGCCCCCCTTGGGGGGTTGGGGGGTGTATTCCGGTTTGTTTAACAGACTCTATTTAATATGTACAGATGCAATAAATTTTAATTAGAATAATTCTAAATAACCAATTTTTGACCAATATTTTTAAAAAAATCAAAAATAATATTTTGAAATTAAAAAAATTCATTTTCTTTGCATTTCTATTAACAACTAAAAACAGACTGCCTATTCAACAACTCTACTCTTGATTTATTTTAATTTAAGAGAGAGCTATGAAGAAAACAATGTCCGATTACGAACTTATCGAACAGTTTGTAAAAGGTGAGCAGTCCTGCTTCGAAGAACTAATCCGCCGTCATAAGAACAAAGTATTCGCGTACATAAGTCTTTATATACGCGACCAGGCACTTGCTGAAGACCTGTTTCAGGATACATTCCTGAAGGTGATCCAGTCAGTAAAGTCCGGCAAATACTATGACAACGGGAAATTCATTTCCTGGGTGATGCGTATCGCCCATAACCTTATTATAGATCATTTTCGCAGGGTTAAACAGCTTAATACTGTTTCGAATGACGATTATGAATCAGATTTGTTCAACTCAAGGAAACTTGCAGAAGCAAACATTGAGGATCATCTTATTAAAAGACAGATTCAGAAAGATATCAGGAAACTAATTAGCGAACTGCCTGATGATCAGAGGGAGGTTGTAATCCTTCGTCATTATTCAGGACTTAGCTTTAAGGAAATCGCTGAAATTACCGATGTTAGTATAAACACGGCCCTTGGCAGAATGAGATATGCCCTCATTAACATGAGGAAAATGATGGAAGAGAAAAAAATCAGCCTGACATTTAATTAATATCAGCACAATTTTTTTTGCCATAGGCCGTTTTTATAGAAATATAAAAAAATACGCCTATGGCATTAATTTCTACTCCTTTTCTTTCATATCACGAAATTCAGGTTGACAACATTGATGTCTATGAAGATGCATTTGGTTTCTACCATGAATTCAGTGACGTGATTAACCTTCTGGAACAGTTGAAACCTGTTCCCAGGAAAAGACTGACAAAACGACTTATTGAGCGGGTCAGGCAGATGAACTGAGAAAGAATCAGCAAACACAGGAAGTATTTCCTGTGTTTTTTTTGTTTTGTATGATTCATTTTGATATCTTTGTGATATCATTTTGATATCATAATGATATCAAAGTGATATTAAAATAATATCAAAATACTATGAAACAAGAATTTACTGTTAAACCGATTTCTGGTTACGTTGCTGTGCTGGTTGCAATACTGCTTCTCGGCGGAGCTATTGCCGGATTCTATTATGAAATAATCTGGCTGGGAATTCTGCTCACCTTTCTGTTCGTTTTTACCGTCATTGGACTTACGGTTGTTTACCCCAACGGATCATGCATAATGGTTCTTTTCGGAGCCTATAAGGGTACGATCAGGGAAAACGGCTTCTTCTGGGTAAATCCTTTTTATATCAAAAGGAGAGTGTCTCTGAGGGCACGCAATTTCGACAGTGAACCGATCAAGGTCAATGACAAGATCGGTAACCCTATCAAGATAGGCTTTGTACTTGTTTGGAAAGTGGCCGAGACCTATAAGGCTGTTTTTGAGGTGGATGATTACCAGCATTTCGTTCTTGTTCAGAGCGATGCAGCCCTCAGAAAGCTGGCAGGACTGTATCCTTACGACAATCTTGAGGATCATGAGGCTGTTATGACTTTACGCAGCGGAGGCGAAGAGGTCAATGATGAGCTGGAAAGAGAAATCAGGGAACGCCTTGTTATTGCCGGAATTGAAGTAATTGAAGCCAGGATCAATTACATAGCATATGCCGAAGAGATTGCCAACGCAATGCTCAGAAGACAGCAGGCAACTGCCGTTGTTGCAGCACGATTCAAAATTGTTGAGGGAGCGGTTTCAATGGTACAGATGGCTCTAGAACAGCTTTCCGACAAGAACATTGTGGAACTCGACGAAGATAAGAAAGCCGCAATGGTCAGCAACCTTATGGTTGTACTATGCGGTGATAAAGATGCCACACCGGTTGTAAACACAGGGACTTTACATTCTTAATATGAGCGATAGGAAAACAATTGTACTCAGGCTTGATCCGAAGAAGCTCAAAGCTTTAGAGAAATGGGCTGCTGATGAATTCCGGAGCACCAACGGACAAATCGAATTCATTCTCGATGAGGCGCTTCGCAAAGCAGGCAGATACAAAGGGAAAAGAGAAGAAGGCATGGAAGGAGAGGAGGGCTTGCCCCCTTCCCCCTAAAGGGGGTAATAAATATTTACACTCAAAGTCCCCTTTAGGGGATTTAGGGGCTGATTTACTGATTTATAAAATAAACGGAATGGCAGGCAGCGATGCCTGCTGTTTCTGTTCTGAGCCTGCTGGTTCCTAAATGGATCGATTTGAATCCATTATTGAAAGCAAGGCTTAACTCTTCCTCGCTGAAATCTCCTTCAGGACCTATAAGAATAACAGCATCCCTGGTCTTTTCATAAATCAGGTCAATTTTTTTTCTCTCATGAGCCAGATTGCAGTGAGCGATCATTTTTATCCCGTCAGGATCAGAATTAATAAATGCGCCAAAAGTAACAGGCTCATTCAAAGCAGGCCTGAATGCCTTTAACGACTGCTTCATTGCCGAAATGATTATATTTTCAATCCGTTCCTTTTTTATTCCGGGTTTTTCAGTATTCCTGCAGATCAAAGGAGTGATAACATCAACACCGATCTCAACACTCTTTTCTATAAACCATTCAAACCTCTCCTGATTTTTTATTGGTGATATTGCAATATGCAGCCTGTATTCTCTCTTTTCAAAATCTTTTGTGACACTTGTTATTGTCACTCTGCATCCGGAAGGATCAGGATCGCTTAAGATGCCTTCATAAAGATTGCCATTTCCATCAACCAGCTTCAGCCTGTCACCTCTCGTCATCCTCAATACCGTGATGCAGTGCCTCGATTCATTTTCATCCATCACACATGCATTGCCTTTTATACCGGGCACATAAAATATCAGCATATCAAAACAGATTGGAATTATTAACCCTTATCTTACAATACCATCAAGAATATCCGGTTCAACATCTTCTTTGCCGGCCATTCTTCTGAGAAATCTGTCAAGCCTGTCCTCGACAGCTATCATATAAGTATATGGCACCTTGACAGATGAATCAGGATGCCTCCTGTCCTTTATTTTTATTGAACTCAGCAGGGTATTAAAGTCGATATTCCCGGCCTGCGCCATCATCACACCCTTGAAATAAGAGAGGTAATACCACATTGAAGCGTTGGCTTTCAGATATATGTCGATCATATCACCCGATCGTCTTCTCTGTATATCAACAAATCCGTCAACATAAACGTTAACGGGCTGACTGCCAACAAATCCAATTCCTATTTTGCCTGACGACCGGAAGGAAGATGAGGCTTCGTTCCATCTAAGGCTAACTTCATTCAGAAGGAGTTCATATGTAAATTCCTTTGGCAGGTTTCTGGATAATCCGAAAAGGTCTGTCTCTTCTTTGAGCTGTTTTGCAGCATCAACGCCGATCAGGTCCTTCATCCCCTTGCTGTTGAAATCGGAATTCAGATTGACAGGTTTTAGAGTCGGAATCATCCGGAACTCATCGCTCATTATCTTAAGAGCTTCAGGTGAAAAATAAAAATCGAGACCAATTATAGCCTTAAGCTCAACCTTCCCGGAATCGGTTGTATGAACAACGCTACCGGCTCCTGCCATCTTTACAAGATCAAAATTGGCTCCAAAGTTAAGCTTACCCTCACCCGACAAAATGCACTGGTTCCTGTCAAGTGCGACCAGGTTCCCATTCATGGCAGGATCTGCTATCTTTTCAGACGAAGAGATCTGATATCTGCCTTTTGCCTTGTTGTACCACAAGACTCCGCTGGCGCTGATAAGGCCAATATCGGTCCACGATTTTTGCTGAGAAAGAAACGCAGGGTAGATATGGATTGAATCAAGATTCATGAATGATCCTGAATAGACTATATTGTCGTTCACATCCCTTGGTTTTTCACTTAAGGTGATCATCACATTTTTAGGATCGATGAATGATTTGAATTTTACAGGGTAACTCTCAAACGTACTGCAGTCGTGCAAAATCCCTGCTGATCCGGTGAAGAGCAGGTTTTTTGATCTTGAATAGAGGTTAACATCGCCGGCAAATGTGAATGCTGAACTTAGCATGAATTTCTGATCTGCAGGAATAAAACCACTGGCGCTGGTCGCCATGGTATCAACTGTGATCTCAGGGAAGCTTATCTGCCTGATCTCATTATTATCGTTGACGTAATCATAAATTGCACTGCCCGAATATCTTTTTACTGATTCTATATCGATATTAGCTGTATGAAGAAGGTGAAGCTTATTTACAGCGATAAAAGCGTTTTTCAGCTTTTCGATCTTTGCTCTTCTGCCTATCTTAATCTTCCCGTTTTCAGGCTGGATAAGGGCATCGGCTATATGTATATAACTTATATTTTCTGCTTCAATAATTTCCTCATTGACATTATATTTGGCGTTCAGGGAAGTAAATGCAATGGTATCCCGCAGACTGTTTGTGGCAAAGAAGGTTGGTTTGGCAAGATCGTTGAAATCAAGGCGCAGAAGCCGGTCAGGAGGGATAATTCCCGAGGCTGTTTTCCCTTTTTGTTCCATCGAGAGTATTTTGGTTTCCAGGTTATACTCAAAATCTGTCATTGTGCAGATATATTGTATCTCCGGAAATTTCACAACTGATGAATCGGTATTCAGATGGAACCTTGTAAGCTTACTGTCGAAGTTTATATCTGTATTTGCATTTTCAGCGATAAATGCGTACCCGCTTGTTGAAGGTGATTTAAAATTATAATCGGCAGTATCTGCCCTGATCGAATTGGATGTAAATGTGAACAGGTTTGAGTTGATCCTCGAATCAGGCATATTTATTATCCCTGTCCCGTTTAAGCGGTCAGGCCTGAGCTTAAGGCTCCCGTCAAGTGTTGTTCCGTTTGAAAACATATTGAAGCTTTTTCCTTCTGAGTTGAAGGCCAGCCATTCATCTTTTACCGGAAACCACTTGATTTCAACATCCTGGCTCTTTAGCTCAGGGAACCTGCCTGCGCCGTCATTTTCAATATTAAAAACTGAAGCTTTGGTCAGCATTGAATCGGGAAAGAATTTATACTCATCCGATTTTGTTGTTGATGAAAGGTGCTTAAGGGTTCCACTGCCGATAAGTCCATTGTTGCTCATGCTGATCTGATCGTAAAATCTCGCTTTTCCTTCATATATTTCAATGCCCTCTTCAGGTATATTCATCTGAAAGCCAAGAGAATTGTTATCCTGGATTATGAGATACTGCCGCATGGGTTTTAAGATATTGCCACCATGGAATTCACCTGAAAGTTGCATATCCTTACTGGAGTAATGATCAACATTTTCAAATGTGAAAGGATCTATCCGGAAATAGAAATTTTCTTTTTTATAAATATCTTCAAGTCCGGCGATTTTATCGTAAAATATATAAGACGATGCCGTTGCATTTACGATAGGATACTGGGCCAGGCTTTTTAATCCGGATTTATTGTTTGGATCATCAATGTAAATTTCACCTTTTGCGAGCTGTATCAGACTGTTTATCTCCATAATCAATGGATTTCCAAAGGCGTCTTCCTTTTCTGTCTCAACTGCAACTCTTAAGGAATCAATTTTCTGCAGTCTTATTTTAAAAGTATCATAGCTGAACTGGAAATTATGTCCGAAGAATGTAAAAAGACCTGCCTGCACAACCCCGTCAAATTTGAATTCCTTATTTTTCCCCATGATGATCTGTTGATTATTAGGGTATATTGCCACTTTTTGAGAATCGCTTATGAATACGCTTTCAACACCGTTAATAGTCAGTCCGTAATTATTAAGATCAAGTACTGCATTGTCGACAGGAGCTTTTGTCTCACTGTAAATTGAAACCACATCATAGTCCTTTTTCCCGGCATAGGAATCGATATAATCCTTGGTTTTCTGCTTGATAGTGACTTCCTGGTTCGCCCTGTCGTAAAAAACGAATCCCCGGTTTGCCATATCTATGCAGAGGGCAGTAACTGACTCTTCTGATTTGCCGAGCCACTTTGCGAATTCGCTTACCGGAAATGTTTCAGAATAATACCATTCAGTGAACTTTTTCAGTCTGGTCAGAGGATGATCATTATCAAGCCCCATTAGCTTCAGGAAATCGTTGGCATTGAAAAAAGTTGAGGATTCAAATAATGCCTGGCCCATGGCAGCTCCTTTTGGTCTTGACATTATAACGGTGGATTTTCCCATATCCCAGGAGAGGTTTTCAAAATACATATCGACATTGTGATATGTATTGTAATACGGGCTCGGAGAGACCGGATTATTGGTTCTGAAGAGGTTTACCTGCCTGCTTTTGGCATTGAATGAAAATCCAAGGTTCGAATGATAAATTGAGTCTTTCCCCAGATACAGTGTTGCAGCTGTTTCCTGACTGTTTAGTCCGCCTGATGAAAAAATGAAATCTGTTGCGGTGATTTTAATGAACAGGGTATCATTCCTGTATAGTTTGATTTTAGCAGGAAAAGCATTTTCCCCTTTTCCCTTGACATTAGCTCCCTCAAAGGCAAGTCCACCTTCGTAATCAACCCCCTTGTACATATCCTTTATCATGAATTGCCTCGTATATGTCTCGAACCGGGGATAAGTCGCTTTTTCCTTGCTTGAAATTGTTGCTGCCTGATCAGTAAGTATGCCGTATACCGGTTCTTTAAAGTAAGTTTTGTGTATAAGTCTGGCAGAATCGCAGGAGAACCTGTTTTTTGTTATGTCGATTACATAATTTGAAATCTCAGCGTAAACATCGGCCCTTACATAGCCGGCTTTTTCCCATGTAACGATCCCCCTGGTGCCCCGGAATTGCTGCAGATCGGGATAAAAAACTCCTGAGGCATTGTAAATTTCAGTGCTGTCCCTCTGGGAGTAACAGGTCAGGGTAATATCGTTAAGGACAATATGAAATGCCGTATCATGGTCAAACCTGAGAGCAGCATCCTTGACTTTCCATTTAACAGAGCCGGTATTTATCAGCAGGTTTTCCTTGATAAGCATGCTTGTATTCTCAATATACTTTACAATAGTTTCATTTCTGAACCTGGGATTAAACAGCAATTCTGAGAATCCTGTCAGCCAGTAGCTCAGGAAGGCATCATCCCTTTCATATTTGCAAAAATCATTCAGGGTTTTGAGAAACTGGCTGAACTGAGGAATGGCCCGCATCTGCCTGCCTGTCAGTTGTGTTGCAAGATCAAGGATCCTCGTCATGTTTTCCTTGCTGAAACCTGAGCTGTCCCATTTTGCAATGAATAAATTCAGGGTTGCCCTATGCTCTTCAGCAATATCCTGCCCCATATATATAAGTAGCTCATCCTTGAATTTTGACGGATCACCGCTGAAAGCCGGTTTGGCCTGGGAATAGGCTGTGCCGGCTGAAAAAAACAATACAAATAAATTCAGTATGATGAACTTTCTGTTCATACCAGATTAGTAATCAAATAGCTTCAGCAATGGCGCTGAAATCCTCCTTCTTAAGGGAAGCTCCGCCTATCAGTCCGCCGTCGACATCAGGTTTTGAAAATATCTCAGCGGCATTCGAAGGTTTGCAGCTTCCGCCATACAGTATCGTCAGATCTCCTGCAATTTCTTTGCCATATTTGCCATTTACAAGATCGCGGATGTATTTATGCATCTTCTGGGCCTGATCCGGAGTGGCTGTAAGCCCGGTTCCGATAGCCCAAACAGGTTCATAGGCAATTGCAACTTTCTTAAAATCATCTGCCGGAATTGTGAATAATCCCTCTGCAAGCTGTTTTTTAACAACCTCAAAATGTTTTCCCGACTCTCTTTCCTTCAGGACTTCACCGCAGCAGAAAATAACCTCCAGTCCTGCAGCAATTGCCTGCATTGTTTTTTTATTGAGAAGTTTATCATCCTCATGATAATAGGTTCTTCTTTCTGAATGGCCAATAATGACATACTGCGCTCCTGTACTTTTAATCATAGGTGCCGATACTTCACCGGTGTATGCACCTGAAGGTTCGGATGCGCAATTCTGTGCTCCGAGACAGACTTTACCCTTTTTAAGGATCTCCGAAACACCTGCAAGGTGGATAAATGGTGTGCAGAGAACCACTTCGGCTTTCGAAGGTTTTGATTTGAAATATATATCAATTGCTTCAGCAAATTTAAGACCATCAGCCAGTTCCATGTTCATTTTCCAGTTGCCGGCTACAATTTTCTTTCTCATAGATTTTTACGCTTTAAAATGTATTTTAAATAATATTAAGGTCATCGGAAGAATTTACAAATATCAGTTTTCAGAACCACCCTTATTTCTTACAAAAAGAGAACTTATCAACAATACCAGCACGATTGCTGATAGCATTAATGAGTAAACGACCAGGACCGGACTTTTGTTATTCATCCTTTCTACATGTCCTGCTGTCATGTTATTGAAGAACTGCTCCTTGGGCGGAAGGTTTGCCCATGACCATTTCCCTGATATTTTTCCGCTTTTTAATAGCATATATCCAGGATTTGCTCTTATAATGGTCTTTAACATTGTTTCATCTCCTGAGCAGAATGTAAATCCGTTATTATATTTCATAAGCTCGGCAGATGACGATGCAGTAACAATGTAAAAACCTATTCCTGTCATCATACAGTGAACTCCGAGCTGAAATCCCCTTTCGAGCTTTTCGGGATCGGCATCTTTAAGCCTCTTTGATATCATAATGAGTGAATAACCCTGGCAGGACAGTATTTCGCTTGTCAGATCTGTTCCGTCAGGGGCTGAAATACTGAAATCATGAATTGGGGGCTGGTATCCCTTTCTAACAAGCTTCGATCTCTGATCAACAAACTTCCATGTCGAGTCATTGGCCGGATAGTTTTCGAGTGTGAATTCCTTATTTTCTCCATCTTTTTCATAAATGAATGTAGTTGAATATTCATCTACACGTTTCCCTTCAGGTATTTTCATGCTTTCCGGGATGCTGATGCCTGTTTTGTAGGGAAGAAAATCAAACAGCTGTAAATACCTGATGTTCAATAAAGAAAAAATTACGAAAAGGGCTATAACCATGAGGATTATTAACCATTCTTTTTTGGCGGCACGGATTTGCCTGACCTGGTTTTTTCCTGTGAAAAGAATCACTGTCAGGATCATAAGAATAATATTTTTCCCGAATGTCTGCCAGTTTGTAAGATGAATGGCATCGCCAAAACAGCCGCAATCCGATACTGGATTGGTTATAGCAAGTATCAGGGTAAGAGGAGTAAAGATGACCATAAGGATCATAACCCCCCATATACCTGTTTTTTGCCGGTATCCGCTGAGTACTGAAAATCCTGATATAAACTCCGCAGTAAAAAGCAATATCGCAAGAATAAGCGAAAAAGGCTGAAGGAATTCAAGATGAAATGCCTGGAAATAATCGCTGAATTTATAGGCAGAGCCGAGGGGATCAACAGCCTTAACAATTCCGGAGAACATGAAAACAAAACCGATGATTATTTTGCTGATAAGCCTCAATACCTTCATCTCAGATTAGTTTTCTTTCGGTTATTATTTTAAGAATAAGGGATGATATTATTTCCGGTGACTGAATCAGACCATTGGTGTCACAGCAGTCAACAATAACAAGACGGTCGTCCGACCTGGCTGTCTTAAGATACACATCCCTGACCTTTTTCTGAAAGTTAAGGCTCTCCTCATGAATATCGCGGGTTCCCTTAAGATAAGTCCTGTCATCGCCTGACCTGTCGGATTTGAGTTTCTTTTCAGTGAAAGAGATCGGGACATCGAGGAAAAAGTTCAGATCGGGCTTTGGTATCCCGAAGTGGTCAAACTCAAGGCTAAGTATCCATTTCATCAACTTGTCCTGTGCATTCTGGTCATCAATTTTTGCACACTGGTAGGCAATGTTTGAATAAGTGTATCTGTCGAGAAGGACTATTTTCTTCTTATCGAGCCAGCCTCTTATCTTTTCCGAAGCATCTCTCCGGTCGCCGGCATAAAGCATTGCCACCAGGTAGGGATCGACCTCATTGAGAGAGCCGAATTCACCTCTTAAAAACCTGGCAATAAGCTCACCGAAAAATGGTGCGCTGGTCCTCGGAAAATGAAGAAACTCACAGTTGTAGCCTTTCCTGATTATATATTCGCTTAAGAGTTTCAGCTGGGTCGATTTTCCTGATCCGTCGACTCCTTCAATTACAAAAAGTTTCATAAATGAGTTATTGCATAACCTACAAAAGTAATAATGCATCATCAAAGATGAAAACTAATGGATAGTTTAATTTATTATGTCTTGAAACCCTTGATTTGCCCCCAACCCTTTTACTTGCCCCCATCCCCCCTAAAGGGGGGTTAAGAAATATAGCAGATTAAAACCCCCTTTAGGGGGCAGGGGGCGAAAAAATATTTAATTTAGAAGTCTTAATAAATGGTGGATGGTTGTCAAACCGGGATTTATCAATGTGAGGGGTAATCTTATTGATCTCTCTGTTCCAAAGGTGATGGGCATAATCAATGTCACTCCCGACTCATTCTATAAAGAAAGCAGGGTTACTACGGAAGAGGGGATCATCAAAGCTGCCTCACAGATGTTGGACGACGGGGCTGATATCCTTGATATCGGTGGCTATTCATCACGACCCGGTGCGGCAGCTATCACACCCGATGAGGAGAGAAGCCGTGTGATCAATGCAGTGAAAATTGTTAATCACGAATTTCCGGACGCAGTAATCTCAATAGACACCTTCAGAAGTGATATTGCCATGGAGGCGGTTCTTGAATGCGGTGCCGGAATAATAAACGATATTTCAGGAGGTGAGGCAGATAAAAAAATGTTCCAGGTTGTGGAAAAGATCCAGGTCCCCTATATCATGATGCATATGCAGGGAGTTCCTGGAACAATGCAGGAAAATCCTGTTTATGATGATGTTGTCGCCGATATTTTGCGATGGTTCGGAGAAAGGATATTCAGGCTTCAATCCCTGGGAATCAATGATATCATAATTGATCCCGGTTTCGGATTCGGGAAAACAGTCCTTCACAATTTCGAATTGCTAAGGCATCTTGGTGACTTTTCAATTGCAGGATTGCCTGTAATGGTTGGCTTTTCACGGAAATCAATGATCTGGAAAACTCTTGGAATAACACCAGATGAGGCGCTGAACGGAACATCGGTTCTGAATACGGTAGCCCTTATGAACGGAGCTGATATTCTGCGAGTTCATGATGTAAAAGAGGCTGTTCAGGCTGTAAAACTGATAGTGAAATTGAAAAAATAGAGGAGTTTTAATATGTTACTTGATATAAGATTAATTGATTTAATAGACATTGTTCTGGTGGCAATTATTTTCTATCAGCTGTATAAGCTGATAAGAGGCACTGCCGCACTGAGCATATTTATCGGGATATTCATCATTTACATGTTCTGGCTCATAGTGAAAGCCCTTAATATGGAGCTTATTGGTGCTTTAATGGGCCAGGTAATCGGTGTCGGGGTCATTGCCCTTATTATCGTTTTCCAGCAGGAAGTGCGACGCTTTCTTCTTGTTATTGGCAATCGCTATATGAACAGGAGGAGATTCTCATTCGGTAAAATATTTTCAACAGTAGAGGAGGAGTCAGGCAGTCCCAAGGAAGCTGAAGAGATTGTAAGGGCAACAGAATCAATGGCTTCAAAGAAGACTGGGGCCCTGATCGTTCTTGGAAGAAAAAGCAGCCTTGACATCTATTCCGAAGGAGGAGAAAGGATTGATGCAATTATAAGCGCTGAATTGCTTGAAACAATCTTCTTTAAGAATTCTCCCCTTCACGACGGTGCTGTTCTTATTGAAGACGGAAAGATATTCGCAGCAAGATGTCCTTTACCAATCACTGACAGCGTTTCACTTCCTACACGTTTCGGCATGAGGCACAGAGCTGCCATAGGTATTTCTGAACATACCGATGCAGTTGTGGTTGTAGTATCGGAAGAATCTGGTCACATAACAGTTGCCGAAGGCGGCGAAATAAAAGAACATATCACCCCGAATGAACTTCGCCAGATCCTTCTGAAGGAGAAGATCTGACTCTATTCCAGCCTGTACATCATCAGATTTTCCGCATCCCTGACATATATTGTACTACCGGAAATAACCGGAAATGCATAAACAGGGGTTTCAGCAACTTTGTATTTGGCAACTTCAGTGTAAACTTTCGGGTCAGGTTTCATTATTATCAGGTTACCAGTACTGGGTGATCCGATAATAACCGTTCCGCAATCGACAATTGTTGCAAAATCACTGTTGACAGTGTTATCATTCCATGCGGTCTTGCCAGTTGAAGCGTCAATGCAATATAATCTTTTCTGATCGGTAAATCCGTAAAGAAATCCATCCTTCAGGACCGGAGTGTTCCATTTTGCTCCGATTTCAGGATTGCTCCACAATTCTTTTGTGACAAATTTATCGCCTTCTTTCGTAACCTGGAGCGCTTTTGTTCCCGATCCCTGTCCCGTGTAATAGATTATCTGTCCGTTAATATAGGGGCTGGTACAGTTATAGAATCGCTGCAGCACAGGTGTTGGTACCTGCCATTGAAGCTTTCCATCGGCAAGCGACAGAGCCATAAGGTTCTTCTCGGTCTGAACGATAATATGTTTCTGCTTGTCGGCGATCATTAAAGAAGGTGACGCATAAGCTGGCCCGTCGCCTTCCCATTTCCATTTTTCATTGCCTGTTGTCAGGTCAAGTGCAACAACCTGACCTTTATCCTTTGTACCTAAATGGGCAATGCAAGTTTTGTCGACTATCAGTGGAGACATTCCGGTAAAAAATTGAGGAACAGCATTTTCCGGATTTTCTTTTCTCCAGAGAACTTTTCCGGTTGCAGCATCCAGGCAAGAGAGTATACCCGAAACCCCGAATGTTACAATTTTGCCATCAGATATGGCTGGCGTGCTTCTTGGTCCGGGATGCGATGTGGCCGGTCCTGTAACAGCCGGAGAAGAGTAAGTACTTTGCCAAATCTCTTTCCCGGTTTCAGCATCAAGGCAAAGAATTACCTCATCGGTATTCTGTCTGACGGTCAGGTAAATCTTTTTGCCTGAAATAACCGGGGTAGCATCTCCGAAACCGACATTTACTTTCCAAATTTGCTTTAGTTCGGCCGGCCAGGCATTCGGAGCTTTAAAGCCGGTGACCTTACTGTCGCGGCCAATCCCTCTGAACTGGGGCCAGTCCTGGGAAAACATGTTCATGGAACTGATCATAAAGATGATCATCATACTGAAAAACAGATTGTTCTTTTTCATGATCCGGTGAATTATTTTTTATGTCAAATTAGTTGAATTACAACTTGTTTCCAAATAATAATTCTTTAAAAATGTTAAAAACCAGGAAATAGAACTGTGATCAGATCTGCCAGAGAAGTTTTCAGAATTTCCCAAGGATTGACAATATCATCGACTCCTTATCCGGATTTGTCTCTTCCCTGCCGGCCTGATCGATCAGTTCCTTCTTGTCAGGATATATCTTTGAAACAGATTTTATGTTTAGCTGGATCTGACAGAATATGCCGTCGGCATTCATCAGGTAATACCTGGCATCAGGAATATACTCATCATATCGTCTGTCAGCGCTGTAAGCGCCTTTATAATCAGCCTGGAGAAATTTTTTCAGGGGAATTTTAATGAACTGGTATCTTCCCTCTTTCAGGACCTGAAAAACCTTTTGATCTCTCATCTCTTTCTCAAATTTCTTTCCTTTTGTGGTTCTGAACACCATCTCTTTTCCCTCATTGTTAATGATAACCTCAGAAATTATATCCAGGGGAACTGAATACATTTTTTTCGTATTTGGGTGAATGTAAATTACTGCATTATTTACAAGATCTAAATCAGCCATCAGCTCGATATAATAATCCTGTCCGTCAAGCTTGAGAAATGAGGGCAGCAGGGTATCGAGCAGTCTTGGACTTCCTTTTATTCCTTCATACCTTGTATCGAAGCCGATGCCACCCTGGCTGTACGGGCCAAGATTGGAAATTGCTTTTAGATTTTCATCCGCGGAAAGTCCCCTCTGATATATTACAGATGCCTGTTGTGAGTAACAGCTTAGAAATATTGACAGAGAAAAGCTAAAGAGTATTAATTTTCTCATGACCTGATTGAATTTCATGATTGAATACTTTAATTAAGGATGTTTAGTACCAAAGAAAAGTGATTAAGCAAATTTATGAAAAGTTTGCATTGTATCTTTTATTATGTTTGATAACCGGTTAATGCAATTCAACTGATATGAATGGATCCGTTCCGGAAAGGGGGAAAGTTCTTATAACAGGCGGCACATCAGGTCTGGGGTTCCGATTGGTAAAGTATTTCCTTGAAAAAGGCTGCAATGTTGTTGCAACAGGAAGGAAAAATTTAGCATTACCGGAATACGGAGACAGGTTCACTCTCCTGATTACCGACTTCAGCAACCTGAAGCAGACATCTGATGCTGTAAAAAAAATATGCCGAAATCATAAGTTTGATCTGGTAATAAATAATGCCGGAGTCTTAAGTCCCCCGGATCTGCTTCTTACTGATGATGGACTTGAATATACATTTCAGGTAAACTTCCTGTCGCACCTTATGATTAATGAAATTATTCTCATGAACTCTGAACCCGGACGGAACTTAATGATTGCAGCAATTGTTTCGCCTGTTTACAGAATCGCTGAAAAAGACATGACCATATACACCATGGCATCAGATTACGGGCCAATTAAAGCTTATTCCAACTCAAAGCTTTATCTTGCCCTGATGTGTTCCTATCTTCCTCAAAAATATTCCGCGAAGTATCTTCGGTGTATTGGCTTTGATCCCGGCGTATTCCGCTCCGGAATTTACAGAACGCAGAAAAAATGGTTCAGGATGATGTATATAATTGGTGCCCCACTTTTAAGGAATCCTGAGAAGGTTGCGGTCAGGTTCGGAGAATTTATTAAAAGAGAAGATCTTGTTGACGGAGCCATTTACAGGTCAGGAAAAGGAAAAGAGAGGCTCCCTGTCACAGAAAACCAGGCTATGAATTCTTTCTGGATGGAGTGTAAGAAAATTATAGAACCATATGTGAGCTGATCTTTTATTTTTCTAACTTAAGCCCTTTAAAGCTGTTGAAAAATAGTAATTATGAAAAACTTACTTTTAACTATTGTTATAATGACAAGTTTGGCAATATTATCAGGATGCTCCGGAGAAGCAGATCCTGCAGCATGGAGCAGAAAAAAAACCGATAAATGGTTTGAGAAGGGTGACTGGCTCAATGGCTGGCAGGTAAAACCGGACCAATCCATAAACAGGAGGGCATTTGCAGTTTCTTATTTCAAGAATAAGGAAAGATGGGACAAAGCCTTTAATTTCCTGAAAAGCAATGATCTTTCCGGACTTGAGCTTAAGCGTTACGATATTGACGGTAATAATGTGTATGCTCCTGTAAGTGAATACCTTACAAAGAATGAAGAAGATGCTCGATATGAAGCGCATCAGAAATATATTGACATACAATATGTTGTTAGCGGAAAAGAATTGATCGGGATTGCCCCGATGTCTCAGAAAAAGGATGTGCTTGAACCTTATGACGGCACAAAAGATATCGAATTTCTGACTGTAACCGGAGGTGAGAACCGTCTCGCAATGCCCGACAGGTTCTTTATATTCTTTCCCGAAGATGCACACCGTCCGGGCCTTAAGGATATGGAGAATTCGCCTGTAAGAAAGATCGTTGTTAAAGTTAAAGTTGATTAAATAAAAACAGAGACGCCCGGGCAGGGCGTCTCTTACAGCTTGGATTGGACGGCACTATGTAGTTAAGAAGTGCTGCAGATTAGTGATTGTTATAGTAAATGCTGAAAGCGATATAATCAACAATATGCTTCGAGAAGTACATCTCTCTGAGAGCTTTTGAAAGTGATTTAAGGGTCTCCATCGCAGGGGAGATAAGCTCGCTAAGCTTTGCAGTTGTTCCATCATCAAAGGTAAGAAGGATATCTCTCTTGTAGCATATTGACGAATTGTAATCCTGATTGTCAATTATCCTGGCACCTGCTGTTTTCTGAAGTACTCCGTCAAGGAAAACCT
>Ga0315293_10002167_pt1 | contig 18971 bp, 23 predicted proteins | sample YL17G13_20_MG_FD_203071 | JGI IMG/M metagenome (GOLD analysis project Ga0315293, IMG submission 203071) | Sediment microbial communities from Yellowstone Lake, YNP, Wyoming, USA - YL17G13_20 | ecosystem: Environmental > Aquatic > Freshwater > Lake > Sediment | place: USA: Wyoming | collected... | reverse complement strand
ACTGACCGATACCTGGTATATCACCCTGAGCAGTCTGAGGGCGCGCATCCGCATGCCGGTGTTCATATTCATGAGCCTGTCCCAGCCCATACTGTTCCTGCTGCTGTTCCCTCAGATTTTCAAGGCTGTGGGCAGCAGCATGTTCGCCGGAGGCACCAGCTACCTCCAGTTCTTCACCCCGGGCATACTGGTGATGACGGGACTGTTCAGCGCAGCTTTCTCCGGCATGGGCATGATAATAGCTATGGATACGGGCATATTGTCCAAGATGCTGGCCACGCCGGTGACACGTGTCTCTATTATACTTGGACGCGTCATCGCCACGGTTGTGGTGCTCCTGGCTCAGGCCGCCATCATCCTGGTCATCGCAGTGATCATGGGGGTGCATATACAGACCGGCGTCGGCGGGGCGCTGCTGGCACTTTTGCTGATCGGGCTGCTGGGGCTGGGCATCTCCGCCTTTTCCGAGGGGATGGCGCTCCTGCTGAAAAGACAGGAGAACCTGATGGCTGTTGTAAACCTTTTTACCATGCCGCTGATGTTCCTTTCGACGATGATGATGCCGAGCGAATTGCTGCCTAATTGGCTCGATACGTTTAGGCATTTCAACCCTATAGACTATGCTATCGTTGGAGTACGCGGCCTGATTTTGAATGGATATATCTGGAGTGACCTGTGGCGCTCCTTTGCTGTGCTGTGCGGCGTGGCTGTGGTTGGTGTTGCCTTCGCCACGATGATGTTCCGCAAGAGGGCGGAGTAGGCAGGTCTATCGGCGGGATCGTGCTTCTGCTTGCAAAAGTGTGGGGTGATTGATTGTCCAACCCCCTGTTATCCCCCAAACTTGGGGGACTTAGAAAATATGGGGGACACCCCCAAACCCCCAGCAGGAGAAACCTCCTGCACCTCTTGTCATAATCGTCTGCGTAGGGGCACGACGCGTCGTGCCCGTTCATGGAAGGGTTACCTCATCAATCCAGTCGAGGTAATCCTTGTTGCCTCCGATGATGGGCAGCGCTATTATCTCCGGAATAGTATAGCTGTGGTGGCTTTTGACCGATGCGATAACCTTATCCAGCAGGGCTTCCCTCGTTTTCACGATGAGAAGCGCCTCGTTGGCTGAATCGATCTTGCCCTGCCACCGAAACTTGGATTGCACCTTAGGCACGATATTGATGCAGGCCGCCAGCTTCTCGCCGACGAGCGCGTCGGCTATCTCCCGACACTGTCCCAGCGTCTCCGCGGTGATAAAGACTACGACGTGTTTCTCATTCGCCATGTCCATCTACCTCCGAGAGTTTCACCTGGCCCCACACGCCGAGCTTGTCGCCGATGATGATGACGACGCCAGCCACGCCATCGATCGATTGAGCCAGTTTTATCGCGGCCGGGATATCGTCCGAAGTTTGAATGATATTGGAGACAGCGGTAGCGGCGGCATCGGCGAGCGCCGTAGATGATGAGAGCACGGCAACAGCATCGGCCAGCCCGAAGTTCAGCGAGTGGCCCACGGTGCCGGAGGAGGTACAGATGCCCAGCGGGCTGTCCTCCGGAGCTATCTCGATGGCCAGCTTGCCGGTGAACGGGCTGTTGCCGGCGAACATGCCGACCTTTCTCGGTTTCTTAGTGCAGATGAAGATGTCACCGCCGTTCTCCACGATAACCTCCGCGGAGCGCTTCATCAGCGCGCGGCCAACATCCTCAGCGATGGCCCCGGCTACAGCCGCCATCGGGCCCACGCCGGCCTTTTTAGCGGCCCTGGCCATCTTAACTACGATGGGCGGAGCATCCTCAGAAACATCGATAGGTTCCAGCACCACAAGAAATTCCAGGTGCTGTTCTATGTAATGCTCCAGAAGGGCGCGGCACCTTTTTATCTCCACCAGCGCCTCTCCCCTGAAATCACCTATGGCCCGTACCTGGAGGTCGGTCTCCTTGACCACGGCACGGAAAGAGACCAGGTCCGAGTCCTTCACCCAGTTGCGGTATGTGCGCAGCTGCCCCACTACAGGTAAACCTCCATGGCCCTGGGCGGACAGGCCAGCACGCAGAGCTCGCAGGCGGTGCACTCAGCAGAATCGAATTTGACCATCCTGTTCTTATGATCGACGGCCAGTGCGCCGCTGGGACATACGGTTATGCAGGCGCCGCAATGGGTGCAGCGCTCGTCGTTGCGTATGATATCCTGCCCCAGCGACTGGATTTTCACCCCTGTGGCCTGAAGGAACTTTATGCCCTTATCATAGTTATCACGCGTGCCGGACAGCTCCAGCACCATGCGGCCTTCCTCGTTGGGCATAACCGAAGCCTTGAGCACGTTCAGCACCAGGTCATATTCCTTGACCAGCTTATAGATTATCGGCTGGTCCACCAGCCTGGTGGGAAAATGCAGCACCACTCTCTTTTTGATAGCCATCTCTCAACCTCACATCAGGATCGATTCTTGCAATTCGACAGCCTGTTTATTATCAAATACACTGAGATTGTCCCACTATCTGCTTTCAACCCCCTTGTTCCCCCAATCTTGGGGGATTTTAGAGAGGTTAGGGGACACCCCTAACACCCCGGTCCTTCCACGGAAGGACACCTCTTTCGAGACAACCGCTTTCGTCATACACCCCATCGAGACCTACTCTTCTATCGGACGCTCGTTGAACGGCTTCACCGTGACCCCGGATTCGACGCCGGGCAAAGGAGCCACCGCCTCCGAAAGCAGGAACTTGCCTTTCGTTATCCAATCCTTGAGCGTGTTCGCTATCTCCAGCGCCCTGGGATAGCTGGAAAGCGACGCGGTAGGCACCTTCTTATTCTGAACCACGATGATTCCACTCTTAAGCTGACCGTAGCTGACCTCGCCGACGATATCCGGCTTCCGTTGCGGATAAGCCTCGCTGTAGTCCACGATCGGGGCGTATATATCATCGTCCTTCACTGCCGTATAGCGCAATATCTCCTCGTTCAATATCGGTATCGGCACGCCTATGCCCACGGTCAGCGTCGGGCCGTAGCCCAGCATGCTGGTGCCCACGAGCCATCTCGGACTCATGCCCTTGAGGTCGCCGATGACCGCCAGCGTCCCCGCCCCCCGCTTCGGCACGCCGTTATCCCCCCTGAGCGCCATCGGGCTGTGCTGTGTGCCCTGCCATGCCACGTAGCCGACGCCGCCGCCCAGGAATATTCGAGTGCCGATGCCGATGGTCTTGTAGAACGGATCGTTGAGCAGAGGCGAAAGCTGCCCCGCCGAGCAGTAGTTGGCATTGCCGAGGTTCGGCTTGAGCACGCCCAGGTAGGTATAAATTATCTTGTCCGACAGGTTGACGGCCACATTATAGTTCTGGTAGGCGTTCCTCATATTGAAGAGCACGGCCTCATTCAAATCCTTAAGTTTAATCCAGCTCTCCAGCTTCTTGCGCGGATAGCAGTCTGTCCCGTAGGTAACAGCTACCAGCCGGATATCTTTTCCCGACACCAGCGCCTCTATGACATGGCCGCCGCCATAATTGAACGCGCCGGGATGCACGCGGTTGCGCGGGTCGTCGTCGGGCATGGCGGTGGCACCGAGGATAATGTCGACAGCCGCAACTCCGGTATACGCCGGGACATCATTCAGATATACCCTGCCCCCGCCGAGCTTCATCCTGGGCTTGGTATGCCCCAGATTGAAATAAGCGCTGGAGCTGCACATCGGGCCGAAGGTACCGGTGGTAACTACGTCCACCTCACGGGCGGCCTTCTCCATCCCCTTCTTGGCTACCAGGTCGATGATCTCCTCAGCGTTGACCACGACCGCCCGGCCCTTCTTTATTTTTTCGTTGATCTCAGCTATAGTCTTGCCCATCTCTTGCTCCTTAGGGAGGCTCTGATTAACATCGAATCAACCCCCTTGATCCCCCAAATCATGGGGGAATTTATAAGAAATAGGGGACACCCCTAATACCCCGTCAGGAGAGAAATCTCCTGTACCTCATATCATCTGTCATTGCCTGACTCGATCAGGCAATCCAGAGGGCGATTCATGAATCGCCCCTACGAGACATCACTACTTACTACCTGCACCTCTTTTTCAGAGAATTTTTAGTTACCCGCGTGCTATATGTTCATCAGTACCAGTCTTATTCTTATCATCATTATTCTTGATATTCAGTTTCTCCTCGATGCGGCGCAGCCTGTCAATCATGCCCTCCTGCTCCGCAAGCATTGCCTTTATGGCCTCTCTGTCGTGTTCCAGGGCTTCCTCCGGACGGCCCCTCCGTACCACACGCGCGGGGACGCCGACTGCGGTCGTCTTGGGCTCAAGCGATGTCACCACCACCGAGCCGGCCCCGACCCTGGCCTCATCCCCGATAACTATATCGCCCAGCAATATAGCGCCGGCGCCGATGACCACATTGTTCCCGATGGTAGGATGGCGTTTCTTCTTCTCATGGGTAGTGCCGCCAAGGACCACCCCCTGATAAAGCAGTACGTCGTCGCCGATCTCGGATGTCTCCCCAATAACCACCCCCATGCCGTGGTCTATAAAGAACCTCCTGCCGATGGTAGCCCCCGGATGTATCTCCACGCCCGTAACGAAACGGGCGGCATGCGACATCATGCGACCGAGCAGCCGTATCTTATGCTTCCACAGGAAGTGCGCGACGCGGTGGTTCCATATTGCATGCAGACCGGGATAGCAGAAAAACACCTCAAGCGTGCTCCTTGCCGCCGGGTCTTTTTTAAATACGGTCTGCAGATCTTCCCTTAATAGTCTAAACACGTTTTTCAACCTCGTCGATTTTATATAGTGCTGTGCTCAGATAGCGTTCCCCGCAATCAGGCAGTATCACCACTATGAGCTTGCCCTTGTTTTTCGTCCTCTTCGCCACCTGCAGCGCCGCCCAAGCCGCCGCTCCCGATGATATGCCCACAAGTATGCCTTCCTCCCGGGCCATGCGGCGCGCCATCTCTATTGCATCCTCATCTTTTACCGTAATGACCTCGTCGATAATGTTGCGATTCAGCACCGCAGGGACGAAACCGGCGCCGATGCCCTGAATTGCATGCTTTCCGGCGATCCCGCCGCTGAGCACTGGCGAACTAGCCGGCTCTACCGCGATTGCCTTCAGGTGAGTCTTGCGCTGCTTCAACACCTCGGCGATCCCGGTAATGGTTCCTCCCGTTCCAACGCCAGCGACAATGATGTCAACCTCCCCATCCGTATCGCGCCAGATCTCCTCGGCAGTCGTTTCGCGGTGTACCTGCGGGTTGGCCGGGTTGCTGAACTGGTTCGGCATGAAACAGTTCGGGGTGCTCCCGGCGATCCTCTCCGCCTCTGCGATTGCGCCGCTCATACCCTGCTCACCAGGCGTCAGCACCAGCTTGGCGCTCAGGGCCTGCAGCAGCCTGCGGCGCTCGCGCGACATCGTATCAGGCATTGTAATTATCAGCTTGTAACCTTTAGCTGCGCAAACGGCTGCCAGGGCAATCCCTGTATTCCCACTCGTCGGTTCGACGATGGTAGTCCCTTTCTTTATCAAACCATCGCGCTCGCCGGCCTCGATCATAGCCTTGGCGATCCTATCCTTGATGCTGGAAAGAGGATTGAATGATTCAATCTTGGCTACTATCTCCGCCTTCGTATCCCAGTCCACCAGCCACAGCTTGACCAGAGGCGTATTCCCTACGAGCTCAGTTACATTTTTAGCAATGCGTTTCATACCTCAAACCTTCCGTGTAAAGTCAGGCTACCATTTTAGACCATATGTAGTACAGTATCAAGTTCAACCCCCTCGATCCCCCAATCATGGGGGAAGATTAAAGGGGCGGGGGACACCCCCGTATCCCCCGGCAGGAGATTTCTCCTGCACCTCTATTTGCATCGATATTAGGAATCAACCCCCCTGTTAGTCCCCCATACTTTGGGGGACTTAAGAAGCTTTAGGGGACACCCCTAAAACCCCGTCAGGAGAGAAATCTCCTGAACCTCTCTTCTAATTGTCGACGTTCGGAGCAATTTATTGTCCAATCAAATTGGACGTTCCACCTGCGTAGGGGCACAGCGCGCTGTGCCCGTTTAGGCGAGGGCGACACCACCTCTATATACCGCCGACCCTCTCTATCGTTCCACCGCCTACCACGATTGAACCCCTGTAAAAAACGACCGCCTGCCCCGGCGTTATCGCCATCTGGGGCTGCGTAAACTTCACAAGCGCCTCGCCTCCGGGCAGCGGCGTCACAACCGCATCCCCTTCGCGATGACGATAGCGTATCTTAGCTTTGACCTCGATCGGCTGCTCCAGGACACCGAATTCGATCCAGTTCAGCGTAGAAGCTACGAGCTCATCCCCATATACTTCCGCTTTATCTCCGACGACTATCGCGTTGCGCCCGGCATCTATAGCCAGAACATACTGCGGCTCATCATACGATAACCTCAAGCCCTTGCGCTGTCCTACGGTATAAGACAGTATCCCCCGATGCCGTCCAAGCACGTTCCCCTGCCTGTCGAGTATGGGCCCCGGTTCGCTGGCCTGGGGCATGCGCGCCCCGACGAACCCGCGATAGTCCCCTTTCGCCACGAAACACACGTCATGGCTCTCTTCCCTGTCAGCCGAAGCGAGGCCTAGCGACCTGGCTATCTTGCGCACATCCTCCTTCTTCATCTTCCCCAATGGCAGCAAGACGCGCTCCATGATATCCCGTTGAAAGAAATAAAGAAAATACGACTGGTCCTTGCCGCCGTCGCTCCCCTTTTTCAGCTGATACCTTCCCGATTTCCCCAGCCTTTCGATACGGGCGTAATGGCCGGTGGCCACAAATTCCGCATCCATCTCCAGCGCCTTCTTCAGCAGAGCATCGAACTTCACGTACTCGTTGCACCTGACACATGGGTTCGGCGTCCGCCCGCGGCTGTACTCACTGCAGAAGTGATCGACGACCTTCCTGACAAACAGGTCCCTGCAATCGACAGTGTGGTGAGCTATCCCCAGCTTATCCGCGACACTCTGCGCCACCCGGATATCATCGTTCGAATCATCGGCAGGCTTTACACGAATCGTCATCCCGACGACCTCGTAACCCTGCTCTTTAAGCAATGCAGTGGCTACGGATGAATCCACCCCACCGCTCATTCCCACTACTACTTTCGACATATTTAACCTTTATTGCCGTATTTCTCCAAGGCTCCGTAGAAGGCCTTCCAGAAGGGATCGACGATGGGATGCTTCAGCTTCCTTTCCTTCCCTTTCTCCACCAGAACCATGCCTTTATCCGGCTGAGTCAGTTCGCCGACGATCGATGATTTTATTCCCTTCCGTGATAAGGCGTTTACGACATCCTGTGCCTTGTTCGCCTTGCAAGCGGCTATGAGCGTCCCTTCACTGATCGAGGCGTACGGATCGATGCCGAAGTAGGAGCATATCTCCGTAACGCACGGCTCGACCACGATGGCTTCCTTCTCTATCCTGACCCCCAGCCCGGCGGCCTGGGCGAACTCGTGCAGGCCACCCCATATGCCACACTCCGTAGCGTCGTGCATGGCGGTCACGCCTTTGTCCCTGACGCCGATGCCTATCGCGGTCATCGCATCTTCGACAACAGACATCTTGTAAAATATCTTCTCCGCCTTCCTGCTGAAGGCGCGACCGAACTCCTTTTCGATAAGCTGCGGGAACATCGTGGACAGGATGCCCGTGGCCTCGATGGCCGGGCCCTTCGTGATTATGATCTTATCCCCGGCCTTAGCCAGCTTCGGCGTGACGTACTCATTCTTTCCGCCAACGCCGATGACCGTTGCCCCGCCGACCATGGGGTAGTGGCAGTTCTCGTATCGGGCAGTGTGGCCGGTGACGACAGTGATGCCCAGCTTCTCGCACTCACGGTGCATGGTATCCCACATTATCGTAAGCTGTTCCTTGGTGATCTCCATCGGCAGGTTCAAGTCGATGGACAGATACGCGGGCTTGAGCCCGCTGGTCACCGAGTCGGAGGCCAGGATGTGGATGGCGAACCAAGCCGCCCGCTCCCAGCCGTACTCGGGGACGATGAATACCGGATCTGTTGTAAGCGACACTGCCTTGTTCCCGATCTCCACGATGCCGACATCGACGCCGTGTTGCGGCCCTACCAGAACCTTATCGCTTTTAGCCCCCAGGCGCGGGAATATAAGCTCACTGAAAATTTCGGGTGATATTTTGCCGATTGCAGGTAGTTCATTCATCTCTTTAATTATCCTCAACTTTAAATATTCCTCTTATCGATGCGAAGATTTGCGCAACTTTTTAATTATTGAAGGAAGTACCTCCATAACGTAATCGATATCATCCGGCGTGCTCTCCCGCCCTAGGCTGAACCTTATCGAGTTGCGCGCCTCCTCAGGTATATATCCCATGGCCATGAGCACGTGCGAGGGATCTTTATGCCCCGCCTGGCAGGCCGACGCCGTAGAGACAGCAATGCCCGCCATATCCAGATGCGAGGCCACCGTCTGCCCCTCCACGTAATCGAAACTGACGTTGACATTGTTGGGCAGCCTCAGCTTGGGATGCCCGTTGAGACGAATATCGTCGATATGTTTGAACAGGTCTTTTATCAGCCTGTCCCTGAGCTTCACAATACGCTTGGACTCCGCCGCGATCTCGCCACCGGCTATCTCCATAGCCTTGCCCAAACCGACGATGCCGGTCACATTCTCGGTGCTGGCGCGGCGCATGTGCTCCTGCTCTCCGCCGTGCAGGAAGGATGTTATTTTAGTGCCGTTCCTGACATACAGAGCGCCGACGCCCTTGGGCCCGGAAAGCTTATGGGCCGATATCGAAAGCAGGTCAACCTTAAGCTCATCGACGTTAACCGGCACGTGTCCCACCGCCTGCACCGCATCGGTATGGAAATAGACGCCTTTCGACCTGGCGATCCTTCCTATTTCGATTATAGGCTCGATTGTGCCCACCTCGTTGTTGGCGTACATCACCGAGATAAGTATCGTCCTGTCCGTGATCGCTTTCTCGACTGCATCAGGATCGACCAAGCCATACTTGTCCACGGGCAGGTACGTCACATCGAAGCCCTGGGTCTGCAAGAACCGGCTCGGTTCGAGGACAGCCAGATGCTCCACCGATGTGGTAATTATATGGTTCCCTCTGTCGCGATTGGCATAAGCCACACCCTTGACGGCCAGGTTATCGGACTCCGTGCCGCCGCTGGTGAAAACGATCTCATCGCTGGCGGCCCCGAGTAACGAGGCGACTTGCACCCTGGCATCCTCCACAGCAGCCCTGGCCTCCTGACCAAAGGTATGGCCGCTCGAGGGGTTGCCGAACATGCCGCTCATATACGGGATCATGGCCTGCACAACATCGCCATGCATGGGCGTTGTAGCCGCATAGTCCAGGTACACCCTTCTTGTCACTCTATCTTCTTTGGTCATATACAAAACCCCGATCCACCGGCGTTACTATCGATTTTAACCGAACCATTCTTGTCACGCTGCCTCTGTACCAGATCCGCTAACGTAGTCGATTCAAGAACCGATTCCATGGCCCTCTTCATCTCGACCCATAAATCGCGGGTGACACACGATTCGGCACGCGAACATGTTGCAGGATCATCCACACACTCCACAGGAGCCACGGAACCCTCAAGTGCCCGCACTATATCGATTAGCAGTATATCCTCCGGCGGCCTGCCAAGCGACACGCCGCCGTGAGCGCCCCTGGTGCTCTTAATTATACCCGCAGCCACTAGTGGTGCAACCAGATGCTCAAGGTAGCTTAAGGAAATCTGCTGCCTCTCGGCAATATCCTTGAGCTGCACAGGTATATCGCTTTGATGTATAGCCACATCCAGCAACGCCCGCGTCCCGTAGCGACTCTTTGTTGACAGTTTCATAAAATTAAATGTTGACTAATTTGGTCAACTTATTGTACAATCGAAGCAGAGAACATGTCAATAGTACTTAGCGGCACAAGGTAAAGAGGTGTCCTTCCACGGAAGGACCGAGGTTTAGGAGATATCCCTAAACCTAAACTTCCCCCAAGTATGGGGAATCGAGGGGGTTGGAAAATTAACCGCCCCGAACGTCGACATTAAAAAAGAGGTTCAGGAGATTTCTCTCCTGACGGGGGAATTGGGGGTGTCCCCCAATTTTCAAAGTCCCCCAAAGTATGGGGGACTAACAGGGGGTTTGGACTATTCAGTATTTCCCTTTATATCAGCTATAATAGACAAATATCCTTGTATTAGCATTTTAAACAGTTTAAAATAATGGCCTTTGGAGGTGCGCTATGCTAGAGGTCGAAAATCTCAGTGTAAAAGTGGGCCAGAAACAGATACTTGAAGACATAAGCTTCACCGTCGATATCGGCGAAACGCTGGTGCTCTTCGGGCCTAACGGCGGTGGAAAGACCACGCTGCTGATGGCGCTGATGGGCATACCAAGGTATCAGATAACCGGCGGACGTATCCTCTACAAAGGAGAGGATATCACACATATGCCTGTAGACGAACGCTCGAAGAAGGGCATCGGCATCCTGTTCCAGCGCCCGCCCGTTGTCCGCGGTGTCAAGATGCGCGACATGGTGAAGGCATGCATCGGCGATAAGAAAGACAGTCCCTCCGTAGAGGCGCTAGCGCAGAAATCGAACATGACCGATTTCCTCAACCGCGAGGTGAACTACGGCTTCTCCGGCGGCGAGGTCAAGCGGTCGGAGCTGCTCCAGTTGCTGGCGCAGGACCCGGACCTGGTGCTCCTCGACGAACCCGATTCCGGAGTCGACCTGGTAAATATCGTCCTTGTCGGGCAAATGATAAACGAGCTATTGCACAAAGACAAGGTGCGCAGCAGGACCAGCTCGGGCTTGATCATCACGCACACCGGCCACATACTGGATTATGTGGAGGCTGACCGGGCATGCGTACTGCTCAACGGCGGGATCTGGTGCCGCGGCAACCCGCGCGAGATACTCAGCAGCATAAAGAGCCACGGTTATGAGGGATGTGCAACATGTCAAAAGTAACAAAAAACAGCAAAAGCGATAAAGAGATAAAGCAGGCGCCAGCCGCTCCTGCCCCGACTGCAACCGATGTCGATCTGAACAGCTACGCCCATGAGGCCGAGGAGCTTCCGTATCAGAAGGATCCTACCACCCTCTCATCGGCAGCCAAGGAGCGCATGGGGGAAGTCGGAGTGACAGTGGGCGATACCGCGAAACATGCAGGCACCTACATTCAGGTCGATCAATCTGTCATCCACAGCAAGACGGAGCAGGAGGGCATCGAGGTAATGAGCACCTCTATGGCCCTGGAGAAATACGCCTGGCTCAAGGACTACTGGTGGAAACTGGTAAACCCGGAGGCGGATAAGTTCACGCAGCACTCGAACACCCACCCCTTCAAGGGCTATTTCTTCCGCGCTGCGGCGGGGGTGAAGGCCGTATTCCCCGTGCAGTCCTGCCTCTACATCGCCAAGCACGGTCTGGCGCAGAACGTCCACAACCTGGTCATCGTGGAAGAGGGCGCCGAGCTTAATATCATCACCGGATGCACCGTCGCGCCCACTGAGGACGAGAGCCTGCACATAGGCGTCTCCGAATTCTACGTCAAGAAAGGCGGCAAGCTGAGTTTCACCATGATACACAACTGGGCGCCCAAGATGGCGGTGCGCCCCCGCACAGGCGTGCTGCTTGAAGAAGACGCCGTCTTTATGAGCAATTATATCTGTCTCAAGCCGGTGCGCACCCTGCAGATGTATCCCACCGCGCGCTGTGTGGGCAAGAACGCCCGTGTCCGATTCAACAGCGTGCTGGTCGCCGGCCCGGGCAGCCATCTTGATGTCGGATCGCGCGTGCTGCTACAGGCCGAGAAAACGAGGGCTGAGATCGTAGCCCGCACCATCACCACCGGAGGCACCATTATCGCACGCGGATTCCTCTCCGGCCAAGTCCCTGATTGCAAAGGGCATCTGGAGTGTCGAGGGCTCATTCTAAACGAGACAGGAACTATCCATGCCATACCCGAGCTTGAAGGCACGGTAGCCGGCGTCGACCTGTCTCACGAGGCCGCCGTTGGCAAGATCGCCGAGGAGGAGATAGAATACTTCATGGCGCGCGGGCTTTCCCGCGATCAGGCGGTCTCGACCATAGTCCGCGGCTTCCTGAGCGTGGATATCGAGGGGCTCCCGCCGGAACTGGCGGCGCAGATACAGCGCGCAACCGACCTGAGCCAGCAGGACGCGATGTAATATTCAAAAGGTACATGGTAGTTACAGTCAGTAGTAAGTAGGATGTAGTGGCGATTCACGAATCGCCTTCTGGATTCCGGCTTCCGCCGGAATGACGGGTCGAATAGAGAGATACAGGAGAGAAATCTCTCCTGTCGGGGTTTTAGGGGTGTCCCCTATCCCTTTTTAAATTCCCCCATGAGTGGGGGATACAGGGGGTTGACCATCGTCGACTTAATCCCCATCGACGAAAAAGAGAGGCAGGAGAAGCTCCTGCCGGGGGAACTGGGGGTGTCCCCCAGCTTCAATAATAAAGTCCCCCAAGTATGGGGGATTTAGGGGGTTGGATAAAACTTAATCAAAGGACAAACTATGAACATGTCAGACCGCGATAGAAAATTCCTCTGGTCAAGGGCCGGTAATCGATGTTCTTATAACTTTAAGGGCCAAAAGTGCAACGTCGAACTACTTAAATATGTTAGCGGCAAGCTGACCGCCCTCGGCGAGGAATGCCACATAGTCGGAGAAACGGAAAAGGCTCCAAGATACGTCGACGCCTTCCCTGAACGGACGACCTACTATAACGCGATCCTGCTGTGTAAAGAACATCATAAAGTCATCGATGACAACGCAGATATTTATACCGTCAAGGCCCTCCACGAGATGAAGGATACGCACGAGGAAGCTGTGGAACAGGCAGCCAAACAAGACACTAACAAACCGCCGCTTAAGATAAAAGACGAGGAGTTCCTGAAGGCCGTAAAAAGGTCGCAACGAGATATTGAGGTGTAGCATCTTCTAATTTCAACATAATAAGAATACATACACCTATCACAAAAGAATAACTTACTTATATGAAGCTGAAGACCTTAATCGCAACACTGCGCGCCCAGAATCCACTGGATATTCTCCGGTTCGTGCGTGACGTGCAACCACTCGTAAGGATGCAGTTCCTATACGCCGCCATCGACTCCGGCCTGCTTGCTACCCTGAAAACTCCTTCCACAAAAGAAGAGCTGGTCAAGAAACTTGATGCCAAGCGCCCGGAACTGCTCGAAGCGCTCTTGAATGTGGGGCTCTCGCTCGGAGAGCTTTCCTGCAAAAACGGCGTCTACAAGATTAAAGGGAAACGTTCACTGGCAGTGACCGGCGAGAAAGGTGATCCGCTTGCCGCGTTGGTTCAGGCCAGCCTCACCTATTACAATTCCTTCTATCTGAATTTCACCCAGAGGCTGCACGGCGCTCCTTCAGACAACCGCCTGGATGAAATCGGCGACACCATTGCCAGATGCTCAAAGCTCTACGCGCCCTTCTTCCAAAGCTTTATCAGCGATACCGTTGCGGGGCAAGGAGCTTTGCGGATTCTTGATATCGGGTGCGGGTCAGGAATATACCTTCACAACGCTTATGAAGCCAATCCCAGCGTATCCGGCATAGGTATCGATATGGATCAAGCAGTTGTGGAGCAGGCTCGGCGCAATCTGGCAGGATGGGATATCAGCGGCAAATTCAAAATTATCGCCGGCGATATTCGAGTTCCCCCCACCGAGCTTTCTGGGACTTTCGATTTGATCACCATGTACAATCTGATCTACTACTTCAAAACCGAGGAGCGTCCCGCCCTCTTCCGTTCCATCCGGGCGATGCTCTCACACGGCGGCAAAATAGCCATAGCAACAAACGTTCAAGGCGACAGTAAAGACATCAGCTCGTCGCATCTCAATCTTGCTACAAGCTCAATGCTCGGTTGTACGCCGCTGCCGTTTCTGGGCGAGATCACATCTCTCTTGAAAGACAGCGACTTTGAACAGATCAAAGTAACAAAGCTCATACTTGGAACCGCATTGTACGGAATAACTGCGACAACTAAAGCATCGCAGTAAGCCGACGCCGGGGTTCAGCGTAGTTGACTTTCTCGATAGACCTGTTATAACTTAATTTTCTGAAGGACACATACATGTCACCAAAGAACCAAGATACAGACAAGATGAATAAGCTCATCGCGCAGGCCCGGCACGAGCAGGAGCAGCGGGATAAAAGCTACCGCGGCCAGGCCCTCAAGATATTCCCGCCCATCTGTTCACATTGCGGCCGCGAGTTTTCAGGCAAGAGGCTTAAGGAGCTTACGGTCCATCACAAGGATAACAACCATGAAAATAATCCCCCCGACGGCAGCAACTGGGAGCTGCTGTGCCTCTACTGCCACGATAACGAGCACACCAGGCTCCTGAAAAGTCACGGGTATGTCGGTCAGCAAACGGGGGACGACAGGCAGTCGCGCTCAACATACAAGCCATTCGAGAACCTCAAAGCGCTGCTTGGGGATGAGGAACCGAAGGACGAGGATTAGCACCAGCAGGCTCAAGAGTCTGCACGCCTCACGACTCCCTCTTGACTGAAATGATGCAATGGTATAACCTCACTTAATCACAGCGACCCGTACAAAAGGAGGTAAGTATCATGAATGCCGTACACAGGACTTTCGGTCGCGTTTGCGAGCACTGCCATTTATGCAACCATGCCAGGGAAAATAAGGACGGCAGGCTTTACAAGATTATGGATTCTCGTTTCCACGGGAGCTGGTGCCCATCATGGCAGGGATATAAGAAGCTGGAAGCCGAAGGCAAGCTCAAAAGCCAGCAGAAATAACACCAAGGCAACCTCTGAGAAAGAGGTTCAGGAGATTTCTCTCTTGACGGGGTTTTAGCTAAGTCGTAGGGTGAGCTGAGCCCGCCAATCTCAGACGATTCATAATCGACCATTGCAACCCGACATCTGAACTTTGACATTTGATTATTGTTTCATCTTGAAGTATAATCTTACTGGTAAGATTACCCGTCAGGAGAATTATAATGACAACCGTTGAAACAACAAGAATGTCCTCCAAAGGCCAGATCGTTATTCCTGAAGAAATCCGCAAGCGCCTCGGCCTGAGATCCGGCGATAAGTTCCTCGTTGTGGGCGACAAGGATGTCGTGATTCTCAAATCCATTTCAGCGCCTTCTCTGGATGAATTTGACGGTCTGATTACAAAGGCACGCAAGCAAGCTGAGAGAGCGGGCATAAAACGTTCCGATATCACAGAGGCTGTGGCAAAATCTCGAGGCCGTAAATGAGAATCGTGCTTGACACGAATGTTTTGATCTCCGGCATCTTCTTCAGCGGGCCGCCATTCGAGATACTTAAGGCCTGGCGCAACGGGGAAGTTCAAATAGTCTCATCTCCTGAGATTCTCTATGAGTACTATAGAGCTGCCAACTTATTGCAAAAGCAATTCCCAAATACTGACATAGAGCCGATTCTCAATATGATTGCTATCAACTCTGAGCTGATTCGAGCCCCTGCGCTCCACGAGCAAGTTTGCGATGACCCCGATGACGATAAGTTCCTGGCTTGCGCCATTGCCAGTAACACCAGAGTTATAGTCAGCGGAGACAAACACCTATTGAAACTGTCGGGTTATAGAGGAATAACAATTGCCAAACCGGCACAGTTTGTCGATGAATATTTAAACGAAAAATGATAACAAAGAGTGTCCTATGAAAAACATTTTATATGCCGTCTCCCTGATAATCGTTATGGCAAGCATGGCCTCCGTCGCGGCCTGCACACATGAAAGCCAGAACGGAATCGAGGAAGCGACGCCCACTGCAACCGCTACGGCCAACACACCGACCGACACACCAGAAAGCACGCAGTCGACAGGCGCGATAATCATCGACCACCGCTGCACCGACATCGGTAAGATACCGCAGGATTGGATAGAGAAAGCTAAGAGCGACCTGAATATCGCCTACGGCCACACCTCGCACGGAAGCCAGATCACCGACGGAATGGCGGGGCTTGTGGATTTCGCGGGGGAGATGTACAACTGGAATGAAGGCGGCACGGGCGGCGCTTTAGACCTAAAGGATGGCGGCCTAGGCGAGGCCAGCGACCTGGGGAACCCAGACTTCACGGCGTGGGAATCGACGACAAGGCAGTATCTGGACTCACACCCAGCGACGAATGTGGTCATGTGGTCCTGGTGCGGACAGGTCAGCTCAGCCACCTCCGACGATATAGATACCTACCTCGACCTCATGAGTGGATTGGAGAGTGACTACCCCAACGTTCGATTCGTATACATGACGGGACACACCGACGGCACGGGGCTCTCGGGCAATCTGCACGTCAGAAACCAGCAGATCAGGGATTACTGCGCGGCGAACAATAAGATACTTTACGACTTCGAAGACATAGAAAGCTATGACCCCGACGGCAGCTACTTCGGCGATAAGTACGTCACCGACAGCTGCGACTATGAAGGCGGCAACTGGGCCATCGAATGGCAGGAATCACATGAAGAGGGTGTTGACTGGTATGACTGCTCTTCAGCCCACAGCCAGCCTTTGAACGCAAACCTCAAGGCATACGCAGCCTGGTGGCTATGGGCCCGGCTCGCCGGCTGGGACGGCAATAGTTAATCGAGCACATTTCAGAGAGGTGTTATATGGAGCTTAAGCTTGTTCAAATCGACAAGCCGGAGGACATGAATTTCATCCTGGGGCAGACGCATTTCATCAAAAGCGTCGAAGACATTCACGAGGCGCTGGTCCAGGCCGTGCCGGGCATCAAGTTCGGGCTGGCGTTCTGCGAGGCCAGCGGCCCGACTCTGGTGCGCGCATCGGGCACCGACAAGGACCTTATAAAAATGGCGAAGAAAAACGCCCTGTCACTGGGCGCCGGGCACTCCTTCATTATATTTTTAGGAACAGGCTACTTCCCACTTAACGTACTGAACGCCGTGAAAATGGTGCCGGAGGTCTGCCATATCTTCTGCGCCACCGCCAACCCGACCCAGGTGGTCGTGGCTGAGAGCGAGCAGGGCCGCGGCATCCTCGGCGTCATCGACGGGTACAGCGCAAAAAAAGCCGAGACCAATGAGGATTTGTCGAAACGCAAGGAGTTCCTGCGGAAGATCGGATATAAATTTTAGAATCGACTTATTGAGCAAAGGAAATCGGTGAACATAGAAATCAGAAAAGCCAAGGTTGAAGATGCGGAAGGCATCGTTGAAGTGCTGCAGAAGGCGGGCCAGTCCGTCTACTCCATGCCGACGCCGTACATCGCAACGATGGAAAAGGTTGCCATGCATATCAAGATGTGCAATGCGGATAAGAGCCACACCATCTATGTGGCGGAAAACGACTTCGGTCAGATCATCGGCTATGTGGCGGCACACTGGCTGCCCTACCTCTTCCTGAACGGGCCGGAAGGCTATCTATCGGAGCTTTTCGTCCGCGAAGAGTACCGCGATGAGGGAATCGGGACCAGGCTGCTGGAGACGGTGAAAACAGAGGCCAAGAAGCGTGGGTGCTCCAGGCTGCTGCTACTCAATAGCAGGAAGCGCGAGTCATACCAGCGCTCGTTCTATCTCAAGCAAGGCTGGACTGAGAGGGAAGAGGCGGCCAACTTCGTCTACAACTTGAAATAGCCGCGGCAGAACTCGTCAGCGACCGATGGTTAAAACGAGCTTCCGCGTCGACAGGGGAGGTTCGAATATGAAAAGGCTCAGTGCACATTATCCCGCTATAACCCGAATCTCATTATTTCTTTCTGTAGTCGGGATCATCCTCGGATCGTCAGCGCTCTGCGCATGCTCGTCGCCTTCTACGCCCGATGCCGTAGAGCTGCAGCAAATGTACCGCGATGCCTTGAAAGACGCAGAGACAGCCGCACCCGACGAGATATCGACTGATCTTATCGCGATAGTGCCGTACAATGAAGACATCGTTTGGAGCGATGACGGGAGCCGCGTTCTGGTTGTGACGTGGACATCGTGGAGCGGCTACGACGGCTTGGTCGGAAATACGACGGTGTTGCAGCGTGAGGTGTGGGTGACGGCGGCGCCTGAGCTACAAAACTTCTGTAAAAACTGCTGCCGGGACAATGAATCGCTCACATTGCGACTGGAGCAATTGCAGGGCCTGCCTCCCGATAACGGCAAAACCAGAGTGGTGGAAATGTGGGTGTCCACATCCGATTTGTTCCGCCCCAGCGCCGATCCGGAGATCAGCGACCGCGAGGCCGGGATCGATTTCCCTATCCCGAGCGATTACATAACGGTTAACCAGTCATACGTCGAATGGTTCAACACCCTGAAAAACGCATCGTATGGCGAGAACGGCTATCCGTGGACCAGGCTCGGCTACACCTACGATTGGGGCAACCCGCAGAGCGAAGTGGGACTAAGTGAATTCGTCGTGCGGCAAGGTGCGACCGTTGGAATTTACTCCGTCTCATCGACAGAGGCGTACTGCAAGTAAATCGGCCGACGATTACAAAAAGAGGTGCAGGAGACTTTTCTCCTGCCGGGGGATATGGGGGTGTCCCCCAACTTTTTAAAAATCCCCTTGTAGGGATGAGTTTATAAACTCGCCCCATCTTCAAAGTTAAGTGGGATCAAGGGGGTTGGATGACAAGTTGACCCACTACCGACTTTTACATTCGATTGACCTGGCAACGATTATGTTTTATCCTTAGCGGTATCATGAAAGACAAGCTCATCGTCGGAGTGGACCTGGGGGGCACCAAGATAGATGCCGTCCTCTCGGACAACTGCGGCAACATCAAGAAACGCGAGCTCAAAGAGACGCGCGCCAGCGAAGGACCGAACGCCGTCATCAAACGCATCGTCGAGGCCATAAAGACAGTCTCCTCCGGCTGTGAAATCGCGGCGGCAGGAATAGGCGCCGCCGGTATAATCGACGTCGAAACAGGCCTGATCACATTCTCTCCA
>Ga0315293_10002165_pt1 | contig 18972 bp, 17 predicted proteins | sample YL17G13_20_MG_FD_203071 | JGI IMG/M metagenome (GOLD analysis project Ga0315293, IMG submission 203071) | Sediment microbial communities from Yellowstone Lake, YNP, Wyoming, USA - YL17G13_20 | ecosystem: Environmental > Aquatic > Freshwater > Lake > Sediment | place: USA: Wyoming | collected... | reverse complement strand
ATTCAACGGAAAAGATTTTTTACCACGAAGAACGCGAAGGGGCACGAAGGTTTTAGCAATATCAAAAATAAAATATAAAATATCAAAAATACATAGCAAAAATTAAAAATGGAATTCAGGGCAGGTCCCGTTCGACTTCGCTCAGGGCAGAGGCTTATTTTTCGGTTGATGCTCGCACAAATAAAAGGTTAAAGGAATTTTCTACTGTCAGAAATTCTTGACAGATAACGGTATATTGGCCATAATTATATTTTTATCTGTATAATTTCATCGATGGAGCGTTATGGAACAATCTGAGCATGATGCAAATGTTAATTTTATCTTGAAACCGTCCGAAATTGTAATACCTAAAGACAATCCCTTTGCCAATGACAAGCTTGACAGGAAGAAATGCGCACAAACCTTAACTAATCTTGTGCAGAATATATCAGGCCCGCTGGTAATGAGTATAAATGGCGGATGGGGAACAGGCAAAACAGTTTTTTTGAAGATGTGGAACCAGAGCCTGCAAAACGCCGGTTTTACCACTATTTATTTTAGTGCGTGGGAAGATGATTACTGTAATGACGCCCTTATTGCACTAATTGGTCAAATATGGAACAGCCTCAAAGATTCCGACTGGAAGGAAATCCTGAAAACAGTTAGACGGTGCGTCGCACCTGTAATTAGAGGTAGTGCCTTAAACGCCATAAGAAAGTGTAGTGGAGGTTTGATTGAGATAACTGAAAAGCAATTAAAGTCGATATCAAAAAAGGCCGTCGATGAGTACCTTGTTACAGGTGAAAAACTTAAAGATTTGAAAAAACAACTTGAGACACTTGCCTTCAAAGTATTAGAAAAAGGCAAACCGCTTGTTATTATTATTGATGAGCTTGACCGCTGTCGACCAACCTTTGCGATTGAACTACTTGAAAAGGTTAAGCATTTGTTTAATATCCCTGGTATTCTTTTCATACTCGGGATTGACAGGGAACAGCTTGGCCACTCTATAAAGTGCGTATACGGTGAAGGCATGGATGTGGCCGGATATCTCAGACGGTTTATAGATATGGAGTTTATTTTGCCCGAAGTAAACGCAGAAGTATTTTGCTCTCACCTGTTCGAACAGTTGGGGCATAATCAGTATCTTCGAAAGCGATTGCAAACAGACGATGGGGTTATTTTCGATAGACGCAATTTTCATTTAATTTTTGTAAAACTTTGTGCATGCTTTAAGTTGTCGTTGAGAGATATTGAACATTGCAGCAGAATACTTGTTCTCGCTTATTCAAACACGCAGGATAATCACTTCATATACCCACCGTTACTTTCAGTACTGGTCATATTAAAGGTAGTGAAAAGCAAGCTATATCATGCATATGCTGCGGGACATTCCAAAGGTGAAGAGGTGATTGAATTCATACTTGCGCAGCCTCGCGGAGAAGACTTTCTTAAAACAAAGGAAGGTAATCTTGTGGAGGCCTATCTTTTTGCGGCATCACCAAAAAACTGGCGAGATAATGTATATTCTCAGATGCGTAAACGATTTGAGCGACAAGAATTGTTACAACATGAATATTTGCCAGAACGGTTGAAGAATATGCGGGAAGGGGACTTTGAAAACTTGTTCAAATCTTATTCAAGTGTGGTTAGTCGCGGTGAGGGGAAGATCACCAATGAAATGCTCGGCTATCTTAGTGAAAAGATCGAACTGGCATCTTTGATGACCCAATATAGGGAATGAAAGCGACAATACGGTTTACTCTTGTATGGTTTAAGAAAGTTAAAAGTTTTTCGCCGGTGGGGACTTGCAAATTATTGGGGAGGGGTTAGACTATTAACTTATGGCAAAGAAAAAAGCGGTGGAACAACAGAAGAAACATGGATTCCCGATCGGGTCGGGAATGACAACATCACAGCCGAGGGCGGCTGTGCCACACGTGCAACAAGCAGGGAAACCCTCCTCATTAGTTGATACGAGGGTGATATACTGCGGGGATAATCTGGAGCAGTTGAAGAAGCTGCCGGAAGGGTGCGTTGACCTGATTTATATCGACCCGCCTTTCAATTCCAACCGTAATTATGAGGTGTTCTGGGGTGAAACAAAAGAGAAACGTTCCTTTGAGGACAGACACGCATCGACACAGGCATATATCGAGTTTATGCGGCCTCGTTGTGTCGAACTTCACCGCGTCTTGAAGAAAACCGGATCGTTTTATTATCACTGCGACTGGCACGCATCGCATTATGTCAAGCAGATGCTCGACCAGATATTTGGAGAAAACCAGTTTGAGAACGAGATAATCTGGAAACGGACAAGTGCTCATAGTGATTCCAAAACATGTGGCCGAGCACATGACACAATTTTCTTGTATGCAAAATCAGACGAATTCACTTGGAACAAACAATATCAGACTTATGACCCTGAATATATTGAGAGCCACTACAGAAGGAAGGACGAGGCCGAAAGATTGTATCGTACCGATAATCTTACGGCGATGGGGCTTTCTGGCGGAGGTTATGAATACGAGTGGAATGGTGTAACAAAATTATGGCGTCTTCCAAAAGAAAAGATGCAAGAGCTTCACGATGCTGGAAGAGTAAAATATACCAAATCTGGAACTGCTGAATTTGTGCGGTATCTCGATGAAATGCCGGGCATGCCATTGCAAGATGTTTGGGATGATATTTCCCCGATTAATTCCCAAGCGGCTGAAAAACTTGGCTACCCGACTCAAAAACCTCTTGCACTGCTTGACCGAATTATAAAAGCAAGCTCAAATAAAAATGATATTGTATTGGATGCGTTTTGTGGATGCGGGACGGCTTTGGTTGCGGCGGAAAATCTTGGGCGGCAGTGGATAGGGATTGATGTATCGCCGACAGCGTGTCGGGTGATGGCAAAGCGGATGCGGGATGTGTGTCACTTGAAAGAGGACGAAAAGCTGTGGAAGGCAGGGAGGGGCTTTGTAGTTCGCGACCTGCCGTGGACGATTGAAAAACTGCGTGAGCTGCCGCCATTTGAATTTGAGAACTGGGCGGTGATTGCGCTGGGCGGTGTGCCGAACGTCGCCAAGGTTGGCGATATGGGGATTGACGGGCGGATTTATCCCATCTCGGCGGTGCCGAAAAAGGACAAGGGGGAGCTTGGCTTCATGGATGTGTGGTATCCCATTCAGGTAAAGCAGAAGGATAAGGTCGGTCGGCCTGATATCGACTCATTCGAGGCAGTGATGATGCGGGAGGACCGCACGCAGGGTTTTTTCGTAAGCTTCGACTATTCGCAGGACGCCTTCAGTGAGATACAGGCATTCATGAAAAAGACCGGCAGGATCATCCGCCCCATAACGGTAAAAGACATCCTTGACGAGCAGGTTGCCCGCAAGCTGGTGTAAGCCATTTTAATTGATTCCTTCGACTATGCTCAGGACAGGTATGGATTATTGATGATTGATTATTGATGTTGAGGAAGACAGTTTTATGGACACCGAGGTAGGCCTCGGTGCTAAACATGCTCATTAGGGGGTTAATTTGGTTTTAAATTCCGCACTTTTTGATTTTCACTCCATGAGATAGGGATTTTTAGATTACAGGATGTCTGTGCGATAATTATCCCACATACTGCTAACTCGCCGTGCTGCGCACTTGGCGCAGCAGGTGGGCGAGGTAAAGTTGCGAAGATAGGTAAAATAGGGATTTTTTTGTTGCTTTTTATGGCGATATTTAGTAAGCTAACTAAATAAGGGTTCCACCGTAAGGTGTCCTGTGGAGCAAATTTTAACTTTTACTTTTTCCAAGTATGGCTGATGAAAAAGAACATGCAGCGTTTGCAACGACTGAAGCAGTGTTTAAGTCGTTGCTGAGGGCATACGGCTCGCTCAAGCACATTATGGAGCCGTATTTTGCGACCTTTGGAATCAGCGGGTCGCAGTGGGCGGTACTTATAATACTATATCGTGCTAAAGAAGAGGGTTTGCCAAGTCTGAGATTTAGGGATATTGGCGAACGTCTTCTAATCCGTCCCCCAAGCGTTACCGGCGTCGTCGACCGTTTGCAGCGGTTGGGATTGGTAGCTATACAAACATCAGCAACCGACTCTCGCGCCAAACAAGTAAGTCTGACCTCTGCCGGCAGCGAACTGATTGAACACGCACTCGATGGACATCGTACTAAAGTAGTCGCTGTTTTTGGCGATTTGAGCTTAGAGGAGCAGGAAAAGCTACACATAATGCTGGAAAAAATCAGCTATAACGCAAAAAAAATGCAGAAAAACAAAGAGGTTGCGGAAGTCTATTGACGATATTGAACTTGTGAAATACTATTAGCGAGGCAGGTGATGAATCGGATTATGAAGAAGGTTATTGTGGTGTTGATAGTTGGGGTTGTCGCAGTTACCGCAGGGATTACGTATCTAAAGAGTAACGGGAAAAACGGCAGTTCTTTCCGAACCATAACGGTAAAACGCGGAGACCCTTTGGCAACCATTGGCGCTACCGGAACAGTCGAACCAGAAGAGCTGGTCGATGTCGGTGCACAGGTTGCCGGGCAGATATATGCCTTTGGCAATGACAAGGACGGAAATACCGTAGACTATGGGTCACGCGTGGAAGAAGGAACGGTTTTGGCTCAGATTGACGACTCCCTTTACACAGCTGATGTGGCTCTTGCCACCGCTCAATGGGAAGCTGCCGTCGCTGGTGTCCAGCGGGCTGAGGCAGACATTGAGCAGATGAAAGCTAAACTCGAACAGGCCAAGCGAGACTGGGAACGTGCTCAGAAGTTAGGTCCTTCTGAGGCGCTTGCTGAAACCAGTTATGATGCTTACAAAGCCGCTTTTGAGATTACACAGGCCAATGTCGCTGTCGGCAAGACCATTATTGTGCAGGCAAAGGCAGCTGTCGACCAGACTGAAGCGACTCTTAAGAGAGCAAAACGAAACCTCGGTTTGTGCACCATCAAGTCGCCGGTCAAGGGTGTTATCATTGACCGCCGAGTCAACATTGGGCAGACGGTGGTGGCAAGTCTCAACGCACCAAGCCTGTTTTTGATTGCCAAAGACCTCAAACGTATGCAGGTATGGGTTGCAGTCAACGAGGCAGACATCGGCAGTATTTATCCGGGGCAGCCTGTAACCTTTACCGTAGATGCTTATCCCGGCGAGGTATTCAAGGGCGAGGTCGGCAAAATTCGACTCAACGCGACAATGACGCAGAATGTCGTTACCTATACTGTTGAAGTTATAACCGACAATTCGAGCGGCAGGCTGCTACCTTATTTGACAGCAAACCTGCAATTCGAATTGAGTCGTCGTGAGAATGTGCCGGTTGTTTCTAATTCGGCTCTGCGATGGTCCCCGCGGCCCGAACAGGTGGCAGAGAAATTCCGCTCGTCGCTCGACAGTCTTACCGGAGGCGGCAGCTCCGTCGACTCGAGCAAATCCAATGACCCTAACTTATTACAGGCCGGCGTAAAGTACGGCGTTCTATGGGTTAAGGATAACGGGTTCGTTAAGCCAATCAAAGTCATCATCGGCATGACCGACGGCACCGTGACCGAGGTGCGGGGTGATGATGTGGAAGAAGGATTGGAGGTTATTACAGGCGAACAACGGGCGGCAGCAAATCAAGATACGACTAATCCATTTACGCCTAAACTGCCGCCGAGAAATCGTCAGCCGACCGGCGGAAAGCCGAAACAGCAATAACATTTTTGAAACAACATCGGATTAGAAAATTACATAGGTTGTCAGGCAAGTTATGAAATTGATTGAACTGCGAGACATTTACAAGACATACCAGCTCGGAGATTTGGATGTGCCGGTACTCAAAGGGGTATCGATGACTGTCGAGCGGGGAGAGCTTGTTGCCTTAATGGGTGTATCCGGTTCGGGGAAAAGCACGCTTATGAATATCATGGGCTGTCTTGACCATCCGACTTCCGGGCAATACTGGCTGAACGGGCAGGAAATATCCCATTTGTCGGCAGACCAAAGGGCTTTGCTGCGGAATCACAAGCTTGGATTTGTATTTCAAAATTTTAACCTGCTGCCGCGCACAAGCGCAATGGAAAATGTGGTGATGCCTTTGTCGTATTCGACGGAACACCTTTCAGACCGCCAGGCACGACATAGAGCAAAGGAATTCCTTGACCGTGTAGGCTTGAGCGACCGAATGCATCACGAGCCATCTCAGTTATCCGGCGGAGAGCAACAGCGAGTCGCAATCGCACGGGCCCTGGTTAACAGACCGGCGGTGCTGTTTGCGGACGAGCCGACAGGCAACCTCGACTCACATACCAGCGAGGAAGTTTTGCGGATGTTTCAGCAGTTGAATCAGCAAAATGGTATTACCATCATTCTTGTAACGCATGACCCCGGAGTCGCCAAACATGCTCAAAGGGTTATTAGAATTCACGACGGTGTAATCGTAAACGGTGCTGTACCAAAGGATGCGTCCTCTTCGTCAGGCAACCATACGGAACCTGCAAAATCTGAGGGGGCAGGTATATGAAGATATTTCGCACAATGCGCACGGCCCTGCGGGCGCTTCGCAGAAACCCAACGCGAGCCGCATTAACAACACTGGGCGTTGTTATCGGCGTAGCGGCGGTGATTGCAGTAGTAGAGATCGGACAAGGGACATCGTACGCTGTCCAGCAGACGCTTGCGGCCATCGGAGCCAACGTCATACAGATTGACCCCAGCGACGCCGTCAAAGCAGGCGTGAGTACGGGAAAAGGCGGCAAGGTGACGCTGACGCCTGATGACTGCGAGGCGATGATAAGAGAATGTTCTGCAGTCCGATACGCCGCTCCCGGTGTGGACTGCCACGTACAGGTTGTCTACGGCAATCGCAATTGGTCCCCACATAATGTCCTTGGCACTACGCCGGCTTTCCTGATGGTACGCAACTGGACGAATCTGGCGGAGGGTGCGGCATTTACCGATGAAGACGTGCGCAACGGAGCTCGCGTGTGCCTTGTCGGCCAGACAGTCGTGCGGGAGCTTTTCGAGGGCAAATCGCCGATAGGCAAAGAAATCCGTGTCAAGAACATCGGGATGAAAGTAGTCGGCGTTCTGAGTGCCAAGGGTATAAATATGATGGGCAGGGATCAGGACGATTATTTAATAGCGCCATGGACGACTGTTAAGTTCCGATTGTCCGGTTCAAGGCAGGCGACGGCTTCTGTTGCGGCCTCGTCGTCCGGCGAACAGGTTAACACGCTCAGCAATCTCTATCCGAACCAGCAGGCGACGCCTTATCCGCAGCAGTCCGCAGCGCAGGCGGCGGACTATCCGCAGATGACGAGGTTTTTGGACCTCGACGACGTCTGGGTATCGGCTACTTCGCAGCAGGACATCCAGCAGGCCATCAGGCAGGTTACGTTGCTCCTAAGAGACAGGCACAAGATTGCCGATGAAGACCCAGACGACTTTAAAATCAGAAACCTGACAGAAATTTCCAATACACTGGCTTCGACACAAATACTGATGACTCGACTGCTCACTTGCGTGGCGTTTATCTCGCTGATAGTTGGAGGCGTAGGGATTATGAATATTATGCTGGTATCCGTGACGGAACGGACCAGGGAAATCGGGCTGCGAATGGCTGTCGGTGCACGGGCAAGGGACATACTAAGGCAGTTCCTGACCGAAGCGGTGGTTATTTGTATATTCGGGGGCTGTATAGGTATTCTGCTGGGACGCAGTACCTCGCTTGCGATGACGGCATTTTTGCACTGGAAGACTTTACCGTCGCCGGCTGCGATAATCGCAGCTTTCGCACTCTCGGCAGGTGTGGGAATCATTTTTGGGTACTATCCGGCGTGGAAGGCCTCGCATTTGGATCCGATTGAGGCGTTACGATACGAATGACTGGATGGAACAATGCTAATAAGCTAAGGTTGCCGGTATGACTAAAGTTTTTCGGACAATACGTGTAATGCGGATAGCGCTTCGGGCGGTTCGCCGAAATCCTATGCGGGCAATGCTGACCATATTAGGCATAATTATCGGAGTTGCGTCGGTGATTGCGATGATGGAAATCGGTAAAGGTTCTGCTACAGCCATTCAGCGGACGATTGCCAGCATGGGGGCGGACAACGTGCTGATACAGCCTGGCTCTGCATCCCATGGCGGCGTGAGCATGGGCGTCGGCACCACAGTCAATCTTACTCCAAAGGATTGCGAAGCGGTTATTAGTGAATGCCCAGCCGTTCGCAGCGTTGCGCCGATAGTCGGCTCACGGGGGCAGCTAATCCATGGCAGCCGCAACTGGATTCCCGGTGACATTTACGGCACGACTGCAGCGTTTCTGGAAGTTCGCAACTGGACTAACCTTGCTGAAGGTGAAGTCTTTACCGATGCCGATGTTCGCAACGCCGCCAAGGTCTGTCTTGTCGGTCAGACGCTGGTTCGTGAGTTATTTGCGGGCAAGTCTCCGATTGGGGAGGAAATCCGGGTCAAGAATGTCTCGTTTAAGGTGATAGGCGTTCTCAGCCGCAAAGGCTCCAATATGGGCGGTCAGGACCAGGATGATATTCTGCTGGCGCCGTGGACCACAATTAAATACCGCGTTAACAAGTCATCGTCAAGTGCAACAGCCGGTTCAACTTCAGGTTCATCGGTGAATTCTCTTAGTCAGCTTTATCCGAGCAGCCAACAGAGCATCTACCCTGTTCAATCTGCAGTTCAAGCGGCCGATACCCCATTGCCGATTCGTTTTGCCAATGTTGACCGAATACTCGTTGCGGCCCGCACTTCGAGCGATATACCGCCGGCCATGAACCAAATTACAGCATTATTGCGAGAACGTCATCGCCTGCGTCCCGAGCAGCCGGACGATTTCCGCATTCGTGATTTGACAGAGATGAACAACGCAATGTCCTCGACGGCCAGTTTGATGACCAGACTTCTGCTGAGCGTAGCATTGATTTCGCTGATAGTTGGAGGCGTAGGGATTATGAATATTATGCTTGTGTCTGTGACGGAACGGACTCGCGAAATCGGACTGCGGATGTCGGTGGGCGCCAGGGCACGGGATATCCTAAGACAATTTCTGGTTGAGGCCGTCGTATTGTGTCTTGCAGGCGGAGCTATTGGGATTATGGTCGGACGCGGAGGGTCATGGCTGATTACATATTTGCTGCGATGGCCGACTGAAACATCTGTGGAAGCTATTGCGGCATCGGTTATTGTTTCTGCTGGCGTAGGGATTGTTTTCGGGTATTACCCGGCGTGGAAGGCATCGAGGCTTGACCCGATTGAAGCGCTTCGATACGAATGACCGGCGAATTTGAACTTTGGGAGTTTGACTGATGAAAATTACCAGTTACAAGTTACCAGTTTCCAGCGAGATGTGCCTGTGCATATTTTGGGCTTGTGTGATGATGACGGCTGGATGTACCGTAGGGCCTGATTATAAGCCGCAAGAGCCGAATATGCCGGCCGCTTATACAGGCCGGATTTCAACTGCAGAAACGCCGGCGGAATATACAGACCTTGTGCAGTGGTGGACGATGTTTAATGACCCTAATCTGACCTCTTTGGTTGACAGGGCGGTAAAATCGAATCTGGATTTGCTGCAGGCCGAGGCACGAATCCGTCAGGCACGGGCGGCGCGCGGAGTTGCAGCCGCAGGATTCTGGCCTACAGCAGACACAACAGGTTCTTACACTCGCTCTCGTTCCGGCGGTTCTTCAGCGACATACAGCAACTTGTTTAAGGCGGGTTTGGATGCCGCATGGGAACTGGATATATTTGGCGGCACTCGACGCAGCATCGAAGCTGCTGAAGCGGATATCCAGTTTGCCGTGGAAGACCATCGAGATGTGCTTGTAACGCTGGTGTCCGAGGTATCGCTCAACTATGTCGAACTTCGCGGATTTCAGCAGGAGATTGTTATCGCCAAGGACAACCTCAAGGCACAGCAGCATACTGCCGAACTGACTCGCAAACGGTTTCAGGGCGGCTTAGTGGGTTCGCTGGATGTCGCTAATGCCGATGCGCAGGTGGCGACCACCGCTTCTCAGATTCCGACGATGGAAACGTTCGCTCAGCAGGCCATTTACAATCTGAGCGTGCTGCTTGGCCGTGAACCCGCAGCTCTGTTGGAAGAACTATCGTCGGCTTCATTGATTCCGACTACGCCGCCTGAAGTGCCGATGGGTATTCCGTCCGAGCTGCTTCGTCGCCGCCCCGATATAAGGCGGGCTGAAGCCCAGATACACGGCGCCACTGCCCGCATAGGCGTAGCTACCGCAGACCTGTTTCCGAAATTCAGTCTCACCGGTTCGCTGAACTTTCAAAGTAACCAGCTCAACAGACTGGTAAAGTGGAATGAGCGTTCGTGGACGTTTGGGCCTGCTATCGATTGGCAAATCTTCAATGCCGGCAGCGTTAGTTCCAACATCAAACTTCAAAAAGCTCTTCAACAGGAAACCATGCTTGCTTATCAAAAGACCGTGTTGACGGCTCTTCAGGACGTCGAGAATGCTTTGGTGGCATACGCCAATGAACACCGGCGCCGTAAGGCGTTAGTGGATGCGGTAGCCGCCAACCGAAATGCAGTGGAACTGGCTACCAAGCTTTACGCTCAGGGACAAACCGATTTTTTGAACGTCCTGAATGCACAGCGGTCGCTGTATGTTTCCGAAGAGGCCTTAGTCCAGAGCACCCGCAACTTGTCCACCGATTTAGTGGCTCTTTACAAAGCCCTTGGAGGAGGCTGGGACAGCGAGTAATCGCTGGTAAATAGTTCGCTGATTTGCGCTGGTTTCGCTGATTTAAAGAGGTAAAGAATTCAGGGCAGGTCCCGTTCGACCTTCTACTTCGGTTAAATAAAGTCCAGCAATATAATTTGCCCATTGCTTAAACTGATTAGCTTTGTTGTAGATATATTTTTGTTGGTCATCCTTGATGTACTTCTCCCCAAGCATGGTTTTTACTTCTCCCAATGTCCTACCATTAGAAGCCATAATACATCCTCTTGTGCTATCTATAGAAGCACTATTTTTTGTTTCATTTTTCGTTATCTTGACAGAAGAGCTAATCTCATCCTCAAACAGATTATCAAATTGATGATCACCATTTTTAGCAAGGAAATCTTTTAAATATGTTGATTTTATTTCTTTCCAAGCAATACCATGGTGGTCTAAGTGTTTTTGAATGTTTGGTGGAACACGAGTTCCAATTAACATAACTCTTATATCTGGATTATCAGCAGAAAGAAGCATGACTTCGAAGAGTGGACAAAACGTGGCGAAGTGAAAGAAGGGCAGCCCTACCAGGAAGAAGGATGTAAATTGGGGAAAATCATTGGCTGCACAATCAGATGCGAGAATAGCGAACCTATGAAAATAAATATGATTGTGATGTTTCAGGAAATAAATGGCCTACGGTCATGCGTTATTGCCGGCACATGGGGTGCTGATGTGAATTAATTAGACTTTCCTTTCATAGTAGAAAAGGTCGAGTACTCCTTCGCTCGGCCTTTTTTATTGCCCAATCCATGCTTTTTGGCTTCAAATCTGGTAAAATCAAGAAAAATTGAATTTTTTTATAAAATTCTCGGTGCCCGATTGTCTTTACAGTGGTACCAAATTTAGGAGCTTCTATTGGACGAACATTCAGACAAAAATCTGGTTGACATCTCCTGTACAGGAGACAGAAAAGCGTACGCAGCTCTTGTTAAAAGGTATTACCGACACGTATTTTTAGTGTGTATGGGCATACTTGGAAATGTTCATGACGCTGAGGATATTGCTCAGGATGCAATGCTGAAAGGTTTTCTCGAGATAAAGAAATTGCGAGATGGCTCACAATTCAACCCATGGGTTACAAGGATTGCCAAGAACATGTGTATAAATATGGCTCGCAGGGAAGAGTGTTCCCGAAAAGCTATAGAAGAAAAGGCAACACAGCCAAATGAAACTACAACACAAAATAACAGCATACAGCAGGCTATTGAGAAATTACCTCAAGAGACCAGATTACCGCTGCTGATGTACTACTTCGATGGGCAGAGTGTCAAAACTGTTGCAGAAAAGCTGGATATATCTACTGCCGGTGTTTATGCGAAGCTGCGTACTGCAACAAAACAATTGCATGAAATACTTAAAGGGGATTTAACATGAACAGTCCTTGTGAAGAAATGCGTTACAAGATAGCCGATTACATTCTTGGAATCCTGAGCCAGGATGAAATTGAAGCTCTTGATAAACATATAAGCCAGTGTTCTCAGTGTAAAGAATATGCGGATGCACTGCAGAATGAAAAACAAAAACTTTTGCAGTTTGGCGAAAACTTAGATAAGGAAATGAATTCTCGAGAAATCAAAGTCATAGGAGCCTTAGACCGAATATCCAATGTAAAAACCAAGCTGCCTTCAATATGGAGAATAATTATGAAAAGTCATATAGCCAAATTAGCCGCAGCAGCGACAATAATTGCAGTAGTATTACTTGGAATCCATTTTTTGGACAAATCAGCAACACCGGCTTATGCTCTTGAGCAAACAATTGAGGCCAATCAGGATATACGTTTCCTTCATTTTCGTTTTGACTGTTCGAACGTTGATATGAATAAAGAAGCGTGGATTCAATACGATCAAAATGACAATATTAAAAACATTCGCGTTAACTTCGGTTTTAGAGACGGTGAGAACAAGGACTTAGTTGAAGTATGGAACGAGGGTAAAACACTAGTTTGGAAAAGGCACGTAAATGTACTTCTAATATTTGATAAAATAGCCGAGTACAAGATATATACTCCTATGATGCTTGCATTTGCCGAAAGATTTGACCCTAAACAGGCGATAGTGTATCTTTATAAAATGCAACAGGATGGAAGGGCTACAATAGAGATAAAAAACGGCACAAAAAATGATGAGCCGATCCGAATATTAGGACGATACTTGCGAGGTAAATACCTGACTCATTACCGTCCTAATATGCCACATTGGTATGATGTTCTTGTAGTAGATCCCCAAACAAAACTGGTTACGCAGATAGAGTTGTACGAGGTTAAGGACGGCGGAGATGAACTTCAAGGAGTTTATAAAGATTATGATTACCAACCGTTTGACCCGAACATATTCGATATCGAGAAAGAAGTTCCCAGCGATGCTGTTAGAATAGTAGAATATGATTGCACTGACGTTAACAGCGTTGGCATAGAGCGTGGGAATCTCGACGCTAATCAGATTGGCCCCGTGGTTGTACAGGAGTTTTTTAACGCTTTAATCGCAAGGGACTATGAAAAGGTGGGTCAGCTTTTTGGAGGAATGCCAACAAATGAAGCAGAAATGCAATTTGGAAACATCAATATTGTGCGAGTGGTTTCAATAGGGAATAAAGTAGAGAAAAATGAGAGGTCTCCAGCTTACTATCCTTGTGTTGTTGAGATTGAAGAGAACGGCAAGATAAGCGAATGGCGGCCGCGAGTGATTGTTCGAGAGGTGCTCAATAGTCATTCACAACGCTATAGAGTTGGGGCCGTGAAGTGATGGAAATTACAGATATTCTTTGGGAAGGCCGGGCTTTGTAGACTCGGCCTTTTTTGTTATTGCAAAAAAGCAACATTGACACCAAAAGAATGCAAGTGTCTGAATAACCTCAAGGAGATATGGGGGAATATAGCAGTTGCAATTATTCTGAAAGATTTTAATCGAGATGCAAGATATCTCGCACGCTGGCCAAGAAAACACGCGGGATTTACGACTTTAGACTCGGCTGTGCCTGGGGCAAATCCATAATATTTAATGCGCCACTTTTATATGGGAAATCCCGGGTTTTATGGACTGTGGGGGGGGAAGAAGTTGAAAATTAAAAAGTAAAAGTTCAAAATTGTGGAATGAAGAGTGTTTTTATAACCCGCCGACCACAGGGGTCGGGGCTAACCAATAAGAAATAGAAGATTATTTATTATTTACTAATGACAATTTACTATTGTAAAGCGGGGGAAAAAAAGTTAAAAACAGCTTGCAAGACAGCCGATAACATTTATAATCACCAAGAGTTGATAAGGATATGTTAGTCCGCCTGAGGCGGTTAAAAGATGCGGGTGTAGCTCAGTGGTAGAGCGTCACGTTGCCAACGTGAATGTCGTGAGTTCAAGTCTCATCACCCGCTTTCCGGCACTATGAGTAATATAATAGTATCGGCGAGTTACCGGCTAAGCAGTAGTTTGGCGTTGGTCGCCCATACGTTTGAGTCCCGAGGAATCGGGCATGGAAAAACGCGTAAATTGGGCTAAGGGAAACGGTTTCCCTTGAGCCTTTTTTGTTTAATATGGGAATAATAAAAATAACCACCAGGACTAATTATCAGGAGCACCATAATGGGTGAAGAAGAAAAAGAATCCACGACAGCAAAGAACACAGTAACAATCGAAGATGCGGGGCCATGCAAGAAAAAGGTTATGGTTGAGATACCGGAGGAGACGGTAAAGAAGGCGACCGATTCGCAGTATGAAACGCTGCGGAAGGATGCGATGGTGCCGGGCTTTAGAAAAGGGAGAGTACCTCGGAGGCTGCTGGAAAAACGATTCGGCAAAGATGCGACAGAGCAAATCAAGCTGAAACTGCTGGCGGATGCGAGTGATGCGGCTTTGAAGGATAATAAGGTCAAGTCCATTCGCGAGCCGGACGTAGATTATGAGAAGATAGAGATTCCGGTCAGCGGGCCGATGAAGTTTGAATTCGAGGTTGAGGTCAGGCCTGAATTTGAGCTGCCATCGCTTGAGGCGATAGCGATAAATAAGCCAAAACTCGCAGTTACCGACGAGCAGGTCAGCGGCGAAATTGATAACCTGCAGAAATGGTCGGGCGTATGGGTGCCGAAAGAAGGCGGTAAGGTAGCGGCGGGCGACCAGGTAATAGCAGATGTGGTTATGAAGACCGAAGGGGTCGAGGAAGAGGAAAAATTCAATAACATGGAGATATTTGCAAGGGCAGGCGGATTTATAGCGGCGGTGCCGGTCGAGAATCTCGATGAAGTGCTTGTCGGTGCAAAGGCAGGCGATGTGAAAGAGACAAGCGTGGATGTGCCAAAGACGTATTTCAAAGAGGAATACCGCGGGAAAAAGGTAAATATCAAAATCGAGGTCAAGGATATCAAGTCGCTAAGGCCTGCTGAAATAGATGAGGGATTCCTCAAGCGGTTTGGGGCTGAGAGCGAAGATGACCTTAAGGAAAAGATGCGTGATATGCTGCAGGGCAAACTTGAGCAGCAGGTGAGAACGGATATGGCCGGGCAGATTTACAAATACATGCTCGACAATACCAAGTTTGATTTGCCTTTGTCGGTGGTGGCCGACCAGGCGATGACGCTGCTGCAGAGGCAGTATACGAATCTGTTGAAGCAGGGTCTCAGCAAGGAACAGCTTGACGAGCATATGGAGCAGATGCGGGCAGGCAGTGAGGAGCAGGCCAAGGAGCAGTTGAAGACGTTCTTTATAATGGATAAGGTTGCGGAAAAACTGGGCATAGAGGTAACGGATGAGGAGGTGAACGGTCACGTTGCGCAGATAGCGATTCAGCGGGGTCAGCGGCCTGAACGGCTGCGGGAGGATATGCTGCGGGACGGGACGCTGGCACAATTTAAGCTGGAGGTGCGGGAGGAAAAGTGCATAGCGAAATTGCTGGAAACGGCGAAAATAACGGAGGTTGAGCCGGAAAAAAAGGCGTATAAAGCGCCAAAACATGAAAAGCACGAAAAACATGAGAAAAGTGAGAAAAGTGAGACCAAAACTGACAAGAAAACAGCCAAAAAGGTGGAAAAACCAGCAAAAAAAGACGAAAAAGGAGCCGAAGTTGGCGAAAAAGCAGCCAAAAAAAGCAAAAAAACGACCAAAAAGAAAACTGACAAGTAAGATTGTCCGATATTACTCAAACTGACCGAGATGGTCGGTTTAAGAAACTAAAAACTTAAAACTAAAAACTCAAAACTGAAGATGCCGTTAAAGGGAAGACAGATGATTGAATATCCGGAAAAGGTTTTTGAATGCGGTATTAGAAATGCGCACCTGGAGACTCGTGGCGGTTATCAGCGGACTCGCGAGATGACGCTGGACGATATGCTGCTTGACAACAGGATTGTATTTTTGATTGGCGAGATATCGTACGGCAGGGCAGCGGAAGTGATTATGAAGTTATTGTATCTGGATAATCTCAAGCGCGACAGCGAAATCAGTCTGTATATCAATTCGCCCGGCGGCGGTGTGGATGACACGATGGCGATTTATGACACGATGCAATTTATCGGCTCGCCGGTGGCGACGTTCTGCATCGGGCGTGCTGAATCGGGCGGAGCGGTGATACTGGCAGCGGGCACAAAGGGCAAACGTCATGCGCTGCCTCACGCAAAGATTATGCTTCACCAGCCGTGGGGCGGTGTGACGGGTCAGGCGGCGGATATTAAAATCCAGGCACAGGAGATACTCAAGGCCAAGGCGATGATGAACGAGATACTGTCCAAGCATACAGGTCAGCCGGTAGAAAGAATCGCCGCAGAGACCGAACGAGACAGATATATGTCTGCCGAGGAGGCACTTGCATACGGCCTGATAGATGAAGTGCTCAAAGAAGAGAACAGGAGAGAAGTGAAGAAATAAGAAGAAGTTCGTAGTTCATAGTTCATAGTTCATAGAAAGTTTTAAGTTTTTAATTTTTTAGAGGGAAAGATGGGTATAGATCAATATTTAGTACCGATAGTAATAGAGAAGACCGGACGAGGCGAACGGGCTTATGATATTTATTCAAGACTGCTCAAGGACAGGATAATATTTCTGGGCGGGCCTGTCAATGATGAGTCAGCCAATCTGATTATTGCGCAGATGCTGTTTTTGAGTAATGAGGACAGCAAGACGGATATTCATTTTTATATCAATTCGCCCGGCGGGGCAATCACGTCTGGTCTTGCAGTCTACGATACGATGCAGTTTTTGCGGTGTGATGTTGCAACTTACTGCGTGGGACAGGCGGCGAGCATGGGAGCGGTGCTGCTGGCAGGGGGAAGGAGCGGAAAGAGGTTCCTTCTGCAAAACAGCAGAGTGCTTCTTCATCAGCCGCTGATAGCAGGCGTGATAGAGGGGACGGCAACGGATATTGACATCGAGGCAAAAGAAATATTGCGGCTTCGGGCGAGGCTGTATAATATATTAGCACAGCATACGGGACAGGCGGCAGAAAAGATTGAAAAGGACTGCGACCGAAATCTCTGGCTGGAAGCAGACGAGGCGATAAATTATGGGCTGGTCGACAGGATACTGCAGAAGGCGCCGGAGCTTGTAAAGGACAATGATGATAAGCAGGGCGAAAATGTCCAGGATTGAGAGGTAGAAAAGTGAGAACGGCGGCAAGGATTTTTTTGGCAGGATGCATGCTTGTTTTTTTCGCGGGATGCGAAGACACCCATAAAGCTGCGAGGGAAAAAGGCGATATCCTGACAGGCGAGAAAAAACAGCTTCAGTACAAGTTAGAGCAGTGCAATACCGAGAACGAAAACCTGAAGAAGCAGGTTGAGGTTCTGGCGGGGATTAAACAAGAGGCGAGATTCGAAAATCTGTATCACATCCAGAGCGTGAAGCTTACGAAACATACCGGATTTTATGATAAAAATAAGGACGGGGGAAAAGAGTCGCTGATTGTATATCTTCAGCCGATGGATGAACAGGGCGATATTGTAAAGGCGACGGGTGCGGCAGATGTCGAGCTTTGGGACCTGAACAAAAAAGACGGCGAGGCGATGTTAGGCAAGTGGCGGGTGGAGCCAAATGAACTCAAGTCGTTGTGGTTTACGACATTTTTAGCTATAAATTACCGGCTGACATTCGATGTGGCGGACAAGATTGAAGGACTTAAAGAACCGCTGACCGTGAAGGTGATTTTTACCGATTATCTGACTGGCAAGGTATTCAACGAGCAGGCGGTAGTAAAGCCATAAGGTTCGCGCTGCGTAATTAAAAATCAAGCTGCGGGTATATAACAGATGAACAGGAACATATTTATACCGAGGGACAAGATTGCAGATTTTTGCCGGCGTCATTATATTCGGCGGCTTGCTATATTTGGCTCGGCCCTGCGGGAAGATTTCGCACCTGACAGCGATGTAGATGTGCTGGTAGAGTTTGTAAAGGGACAAGAACCTGGGCTGGCTTTTTTTGATATGGAAGCAGAGTTATCGGAGTTGCTTGGCCGAAAGGTTGACTTGAATACGCCGAACTTTCTCAGCCGATACTTTCGCGATACTGTGGTCAAAGAAGCCGAGGTGCAGTATGTCCAAAACTGAAGACGCCGTTCGACTGCGACACATGCTCGATGCCGCACGCAAGGCAGTTGAATTTACAAAGCATTGCAAGCGAACAGACCTTGACAGCGATGAAAAACTGGCTCTATCGGTGGTACGGCTTTTGGAAATTCTCGGCGAAGCGGCCAAAAGTGTATCGAGCCAGTGTCAAACAGAGTATCCGACAATTCCGTGGCGGCAAATCGCAGGGACGAGAGACAGACTGATTCACGGTTATTTCGACGTTGACCTGGACATCGTGTGGAAAATCGTTTCAACGGACATTCCTTCTTTGATAGCCCAGTTGGAGAAAGCTCTTTCGGGAGCTTAAGATGGCAAAGAGTAAACGTGCAGAGAGAAACAGGACGTTAAGCATAAGCGCGGGGGAGATTTCACGGTACAAAGAGCGGCTGATTAAACTGCAAAGGCCCGCAAAGGTCGGTGATATTCTAAATAAGACCATTTGTCAGGATATTTTTACGGCGGCACAGTTTCTGCCTGAGGGGTTTGCGGATTTGTTATTTATCGACCCGCCTTATAATCTCGACAAGAAATTCAACGGGAAAAGTTTCAGGAAAAAGGCGATGGAAGATTATGCCGGTTGGGTCGATGAGTGGCTGAGCAAGCTGATAAAAATTCTAAAGCCCACGGCCTCTATTTATATATGTTCCGACTGGCGGTCATCGACGGTGGTACATACAGTTGCACAGA
>Ga0315293_10002163_pt1 | contig 18979 bp, 17 predicted proteins | sample YL17G13_20_MG_FD_203071 | JGI IMG/M metagenome (GOLD analysis project Ga0315293, IMG submission 203071) | Sediment microbial communities from Yellowstone Lake, YNP, Wyoming, USA - YL17G13_20 | ecosystem: Environmental > Aquatic > Freshwater > Lake > Sediment | place: USA: Wyoming | collected... | reverse complement strand
CAAAGGCCGACGACCCGGTTTCGATGCCGCGGCAGAACCAGCATTGGCTCGCCGGCTTTATGAAAAGGTGACCGAACTTATTGCTGCCAAAGGAGTTAATGTCCAAACAGGGATATTCGCCGAACAGATGCAGGTAAGCAGCACCAACGATGGCCCAATAACCGTTCTGCTCGACACTTCTCAATAAAACTTTCTCAAAAAATTTTTAAAAAAGCTTGACAGAATGATTAGCTTGTATATAATTCATATATTAACAGTTTATAACTGAAAGGTTTTTTATGCCGCTTGAACAGGAACTCGGGTTAAAAAAAGGGTTTGAAACAGGTGAACATGAGGCGTTATTGAATATTTATTATACGGCCTCGCTTCTGAAAAAAAAGGCGGACGTATTTTTTCATCAGTTCGGCCTGACCGATGTTCAGTTCAATGTAATGATGCTGCTTGCGTATGAGGGCGGCTCACAAGAGGGGCTAAGCCAGGCACAACTGAGCGATATGATGCTTGTCAATAGGGCCAATATTACCTCGCTTATAGACAGGATGGAAAAAGCCGGGCTGGTTATTCGCACCGCCGAGCCGAGCGACAGGAGATACAACATCGTGAAGATGACCGCCAAAGGTAAAAAAGTATTTGCCAAAGTCGAGCCGAGTTACCTCGAACAGGTCCGCAAAATAATGGCCTCGCTGGATACTCCGGAACTCAAGAAGCTCATGACAATGCTTGAGAAGGTAAGAAGGACTCTTCGTATTTAAAAGTTAAAACGTAAACGTGGAATTATTGCCCAATTGTTTTGGGATAATTGTTAATATATTAACCATATATGTAGTAAGTATTCTGAAAAGGAGAACGAAAATAGCTAAGAGAAAAATTACAATTTGTTCAATTGCCGCAGTATTGGTGCTATGGGCAGGGTTGCTGATTTTTGGCGTTCGGCCGTTGCCGGCACAGGTGCCGCCCGAGAAGGATTCAGCGCAGGCTCAGCACCTCGCCAAGCTAAAAAAATGTGACCCGAATAATGTATCGATTGCTCTGCTGCCGGTGCAAGTTTGGCGCAAACATCCTATGGTTACAAGCCGTATGGTTGCCGATGCCCTCGGCTTGGTGGCCGAATCGTATGGAATGAACAATCTTGATGCGATCGATGCGGAATTTATCCCGCCTGCCAATGCCGCGTGGGAACAAGTGCCGGTGCATCTGGCTGAATTTCTGAAGAAAAATCCGCCAAAGAACGAATATGTCCTCTACGCACAGTATCTTGGCGACCCAAATGGTGGACCAACCGAGGTTAGCTTTGTAGTAACCGATGCGGCGGGCAATTTAGTGCTTAGCGACCGCCAGACTGACAAAGATGAGGATTTCAAGCGGATAGTGCCCGGCGACCCGGACGCGATGGGATGTTCCGTGCTTGTAGTTGAAAGGCTGTTTTCACGGCTCGGCTGGCAGAAGGTCAAAGGAGAACCGCACGGAAAATTTGCACATAAGTGGGCACAGGCATCTGGAACACCCAGCGATGAGGAACAGGCGGCTATGGGACAACATGCGGCAAAACTGAAAGCTAATATAAAGACTGCGCAGATTGCTATTTATTCTACGTGTATCGGCGAAGAGCGTAATACCGAAAGCGCAGCCCATCTGGCTTCGCTGGTCGCCCAGCAGCTTGGCTGCAAGACAATAAAGGTGGATAAACCTGTCTCCTTTCAGCGTCAGCCGACCGGTAACGAACAGAAACTTCTATGGGATTTGGCGCGGGCGGTTCGCGACTATCTGCGTGCAAATCCGGCCGATTCCAATTACGCGATGTTGGCGGAGTATTATGTTAATCCTGCCGGCGGACCGGTTGGTGCGGTGCACTTTGTGGTCTGCGAGAAATCAGGCGACTGGGTGCTTGTTGATTTCCAGAACAACACACACGAAGATTTCCAGCGGATTGCACCGAAAAGCATCGAGGACTGCGACCGGTTGGCCATCGAACGCCTTGCGAAACGGCTCAAGTAAGTTGAAAACTTGAAAAAGTAAAAAAATAAGCGACCTGGAGTAAACAAAAATTATTGTAACCGTTCACAGGAATAAAGGATAACGCTTGTTAGTCCAGTGAGCAAGCAGTGTATGATGAACAAAGTCAAAAACATTTCGGTCTTGCTTTTGGCACGTTCCTTGCAATTACATTTAGCAACAAAGAATCATTTTTAGGAGCAAAATTATGAAAATACTTTTAATTCTACCGGCTGCTGAGCATTTGCGAGTTAAGGCAGGCGAGCCTGTGCCGAAACGCAAGATGCTGCGTTTTAGTGTATTGTCGCTAACGATAGTGGCGGCACTTACACCCACCGAGCATGAGGTTACAATATGTGATGAGAATGTCGAGGCCGTCGATTTTGATGCCAAGGCAGATGTAGTCGGCATTTCGTTCATGACCGGCCTTGCGCCACGAGCTTATGAAATCGCCGATGAATTCCGGCGGCGGGGCGCTATTACTGTCGCGGGAGGCTATCATCCGACGTTTTGCACAGAGGAGTCTCTGAGGCATTTTGATATTGTTGTGGCGGGTGAGGCGGAAGGGGTATGGCCGACCGTCTTGAAGGATATTGAGCGAAAACAATTCAAAAGGTGCTACCGTGGCAAGTCTTCACAAGAACTTTCTGTGGTGCCGATTCCGCGGAGGGAACTGCTCAATGGCAAAGGTCGATATTATGTAACAACAAACGCTGTCCAAACCGGCAGGGGGTGCAATCATCGCTGCAAATTCTGCTCGGTTTCAGCGTTTTTTGAACACCGGTATCGAAGCCGGCCTGTTGAGGATGTCCTTGAGGAACTGAAATCAGTGCCTCGCAATTTTATGTTCGTCGATGACAATATCATCGCCGATAGGGAATATGCAAAGAAGCTTTTTGCCGCGATGATACCTATGAAGAAACGCTGGATAAGCCAGTGTTCCATTGAAATTGCCGATAACGTCGAATTGCTGCGTCTTGCAAGAGAGGCCGGCTGTCGCGGCCTGTTTGTCGGCATCGAGACAATCAGCGAGGCGAATCTTGCGGCAGTCGAAAAGGGCTTTAACGACCCGCACGAATATCTGCGGCGGATACGGACTATCCGTAAAATGGGCATCTGCGTTCAGGCTGGAATTATTGTAGGAATGGACAGCGATGATGTAACAGTGTTTGAGCGGACACTGCGATTCTTGCAGAAAGCACGCATAGATGCACTGCAGCTTGCGATTCTGACACCTCAGCCGGGAACACCGCTGCGCGAGGAATTTGAAAAGGCCGGACGAATTATTGACAACGATTGGAGCCACTATGATTATCGCCACACGGTGATACAACCGATGTGTATGAGTGCCCGTGAGCTTCAGGATGGCGCTGACTGGCTTTATAATCAATTCTATCGGTTAGACCGGATTGTCATACGAACCGTACGTACAGCATTTAGCGTCGGCTTGATTCCAGCATACCTTATATGGCGGGTTAATCTGACCTATCGCTATGACAATAAGCGAGAGGGTATTGTCGGCAGAAATCCTGCCACACTGCCTTCACGATGGTATGAGTGCTTTGTTCGTTCTGTCAGAAATATGTTTGCACGGCCTTATGTGCAGCCGAGGACTTGATTGAGATATAGAGGCAGAAACACAACCTTGTTTATGGTAATACCTATAGGTATGATTGTGCTTGTGTGCTGCGTTGCGGGCGGGTGTGCTGCGATGAAAAATATGAGCGGGGCTAATATGGTTTATGATTATAAGCGAATGCGAGCAGAAATGCGGCCTTTGGCTGAGGGTGACGGCTATTTTGCTGATACCGCCGATTATTTGCGCTTTTATGGATTTGATTGCACAAAGGAAAGACATGGGCAGGATGTACATGCTACTGAATGTCGCATTGGCACGTTTGAATCGGAGGGTAAGAAACTTGCCGCGTATATTTTTAAGCCTGCACAGTACAAAGCTACCGTTATCATACTCCACGGCTATCTGAATCATTCCGGCCTAATGAGGCGAACGGCAGACCATTTACTTGGGCAGGGTTACGCAGTGGCGATGTTCGATCTGCCCGGCCACGGACTTTCAGAAGGCAAACGGGCGGCGATCGAGGATTTTTCACAGTACGGCTGTGCGGTTAGTGATTTTCTTGCCGTAATAAAGAATGATGTTCACGGCCCGTATCATATTGTCGCACATAGTACCGGCGCATCGGCGGTGATGGAGAATCTCTTCACAAATGGTGATGATTTGTTTGATAAGATTGTCCTTGTCTCGCCACTGGTGCGGTGCGGATTTTGGCGGCCGGTACAGGCGGTGCGGTGGATGTTTGGCCCGTGCGGGGCGGTGCCTCGGATTTTTGTAAAGAATTCATCGGACTGGCAGTACCTGTTATTTATTCTGTTCAAAGACCCGCTGCAGGCAAGGACTGTATCGGTGAAGTGGCTTAGGGCGATGCATCGCTGGGACAAGCGTGCAGCACAGTATCCATCGCTGCCTCGGCAGGTTAAAATTATTCAGGGCAGCCGTGACATGACGGTTGACTGGCGATACAATATCGGGTTTATTCGTGGTAAATTTGCCAAGGTGGATGTAACGATGATCAAAGGCGGCGACCATGAATTGCTCAACGAATCGGAGGCAATAAGAAGCAAAGTTTATGAGTATATCAGCAAATACCTGCAAGAGTAGCGGCGAACTGTCGCTTAAAGAGCGCATACGCAAAGGCCGCGCTAAATTTGCGGCGATGGCGGGAACGTATTTTGTCGGCGTGTTTAACGATAGTTTTTTTAGGCAGACCGCTTTGCTGATGGCCGTTGCGATGGGAAGATCGGAGATGCAGGGTTATGCGACGATTATATTTACCCTGCCGTTTATTGTGTTTGCGGCTCAGGCGGGCTGGTGCGCGGATAGATTTTCAAAACGCTCGGTTGTTATCGCGGCAAAGGTCCTCGAACTTGCGGCTATGATATTTGGTGCGCTCGGTGTTCTTTACGGCAACTGGATTTTGATACTTGTGATGCTTGGGATTGAAGGAACGCAGGCGACGATGTTCGGCCCGGCACTCAACGGTTCGATCCCTGAACTGTATCCGGCGGAGTATGTCATTACCGCCAATGCCATCATACGTATGATAAGCATGACCGCGATACTTGCGGGAACTGCCGCGGCGGGTTTTGTGCTGGATTTGCAGGGAGTTGTCGGCCAATGGCCGATTAATCACGCTGCGGTCGCAGGGGTCGTAATCGGCATATCTGTGTGCGGCGTACTGATGAGTTTTGGCGTGGCCAAATTTCCTGCGGCATCGCCAAAGGCAAAATTTCCGTGGCAGCCGTTTGAAACCATTAAGGTTCTGTATGCAACGCGGCTCGATTCGCTGCTTGCGATTTCGATAGTGGCCAATGCTTTTTTCTGGTCCATCGGCTTACTCAATTTGCTGGCGATCAACGAGTTGGGGATTTCGCAGTTTGGACTGAGCAATTCAATGACCAGTGCACTTTCCGTCGCGGAAATGTTTGGCATCGCAGCAGGTGGGCTGCTGAGTGTATATCTTGCCAAAAAGGTCAAATGGTATCGCCTGCTTGCGCCGGCGGCAGCGGTGATGGCCATCTGTATGATGGCAGTGGGGGCGGTACCGTATTTTGCTGAATCCGCAAAATTGGCTTGTCTGCTTGCCGTACTTGCCTTTTTGGGAATTGCGGGCGGTGTGTTTGTGATTCCTTTGGAAAGTTTTATTCAGGTTCGGCCTGCGGCTGACCGCAAGGGGGCGACTATTGCGGCGGCGAATTTTGCGGCCTTTAGCGGTATGTTACTTTCTGGACCAACGCTGAATCTTTTTAACGCGATGACGATTACGCCAACCAGCGATTTCGCAATTATGGGTGTGATGGCAATGGCGGTGGCGATACTTCTTTTTATTTTTCTGCGAAAGAGAACAACCGATGATTGACCTTTTACTTCGAACGATAGTCAAATGGCTGCTGTCGCTGAGGTATCGCGTGCGGCTTATCGGAATGGATAAAATCGCGGCCAAAGGGATCGGCGGCATTTTATTTTTGCCCAATCATCCCGCACTTATTGACCCAGTGATTTTGTTTACCTATCTGCATCATATATTTCGCCCGCATGCCATCGGCGACCGAGATCAGATTGACAGGCTGGTGATCCGCTGGTTTGCAAAGCGGCTTGGCGTGCGAGCTATTGGCGCGATGGCGACATACGGCTCGAGCGCAAAGACTGAAATAGAAAATGCGATTGATGAAAGCGCTATGGGGCTGAAAGCAGGCGAAAATCTTCTGCTCTGGCCTGCCGGACATGTCTATCGCAGTTCTTTGGAGAGCCTGGGCGGCAATAGTTCTGTAGAAAGCATTATACGGCAGCATCCCGATGTACGGGTGGTATTGATACGCACGCGAGGCTTGTGGGGCAGCAGCTTTGGCTGGGCATCGGGGCACGTGCCCAATGTGGGAAAGGTGGTGGGCAAAGGATTTTTCCAGATTCTTGCGAGCGGGATATTTTTTGCCCCGCGCCGCGAGATTACGATTGAATTTTATGAACCTTCAAATTTACCCCGCACCGCAGACCGCAATACGCTCAATCGTTTACTCGAAGCGTACTATAATGAAAATGCGCCGCAGGCGAAGTATGTGCCTTATACGATATGGGAGCGAGGCATCGCACGGGTAATGCCTGAGCCTTCCCTGCCGAAACTGGCGGGCGATGAGACAGCCGTACCTGCCGCGACGCGACAGATGGTGCTTGAGTATATCACTAAACTTTCGGGCGTTGCAAATCCAAAGGACAGCGATCATCTTGCACGCGACCTCGGCCTTGACAGCCTTGCGCGGACGGATGTGCTGCTGTGGCTTGAAAAGGAATTTGGTTTTCCGCAGGTCGACTCCGACGCGATGCAGACGGTGGGCGATGCGATGCTGGCCGCATGCGGACAGTTTGTCTATTCAAAGCCAGTGGAGCTAAAGCCTATCTCGAAACGCTGGTTTGAAAACACGGGCAACCAAAAAGTCGTTATGCCCCCGGGAAATACCATAACCGAGGTGTTCCTGTGGCAGGCGGCGAGGAATCCGTCAAAGGTCGTCATCGCCGACCAGGCCAGCGGGGCAAAATCTTTTCGTGATATCATCACTGCGTGCCTTGCGTTAAAACCTCTTATTGAAAAGCTCGACGGCGATTGTGTTGGCATTATGCTGCCGCCGTCGATGGGGGCGGAGATTACGTATCTGGCGACGCTGTTTGCGGGCAAGACACCCGTGATGGTCAACTGGACACTTGGGCAAAAGAACGTTGTCGAATCGCTCAATTCGGCTGGCGTGCGGCACGTGCTGACGGCCGAGATGCTTGTAAAAAAACTGGCTTTGCAAGGTACCGACTTTTCCGCGATACATGAGCGATTTGCCTTTCTTGAATCGCTGGGGCGGTCGATATCGAAGGCGGCAAAATTCCGCGCGTGGTTCGGCGGACATTTTAACTGGCGACCGTTATATAAAGCAAAAGTCTCAAAAACCGCGGCCATTCTTTTTACCAGCGGCTCGGAAACCGCCCCAAAGGCCGTTCCGCTAACACACACCAACATCCTGACTAATCTGCAAGATGTGCTGCGTGTGATAGCGATACGCGAAGATGACCGGCTGATCGGTTTTCTGCCGCCGTTCCATTCGTTCGGCCTTACCGGCACAATGATGGTGCCGGCCTGTGGAGCGGTGCCGACTGTGTATCATCCCAATCCGATGGAGGCCGGTCTTATCGGGCGGCTCATCGAGGCGTATGGCGTAACCATGCTCATTGGTACGCCGACATTTTTGGGTGGGATCATGCGGGCATCAACGAAGCAGCAGCTTTCGTCACTGCGGCTTGCGGTTACCGGGGCGGAAAAATGTTCAGAAAAAATTTACGCCGCCCTAAAAAAAACGTGTGCCAATGCGGTTGTTCTTGAAGGCTATGGCGTTACGGAATGTTCGCCCATTATCTCACTCAATAACGAGAACGATCCGCGTCCTTTCACTATCGGCAAGGTGCTGCCGTCGCTTGAATATCTGCTTATCGACCCCGACAGCGGCCAGGCTATGCAATCGCCTGCGACCGGAATGCTGCTTGTCCGCGGGTCAAGCGTTTTCGGCGGCTATCTCAATTACAGCGGCGCATCGCCTTTTGTTGAGGTTCAGGGCAAGATGTGGTATCGCACGGGCGATCTTGTCAGCGTTGATGAGCAAGGAGTTTTAACCTTCAAGGGGCGGCTCAAACGATTTGTGAAACTCGGCGGCGAGATGATCTCACTGCCGGCCATTGAAGCGGTTCTTGAAAAATATCTTGTGAGCGAAAAGGATGAAGGGCCGGTGCTGGCCATCGAGGCCAGAGGCGGCGAAACTTGTGAGCTTGTGCTTTTTACCATCCGCGACATCGACCGCGAAACGGTCAACCGTTATATCCGCGAGTCGGGACTGTCCGGCCTCCATAATATCCGCACGGTGATACGGCTTGAGGCTATTCCTACCCTTGGTACCGGCAAGACGGACTATCGGGCACTGAAGGCGATGCTGGCAAAACAGTAGCTCTCGAATTAGCGCCAAACTGTGTGCTTCCATCATTCCCCTCGCGTCAGCGCATTCCTCGGCAAGAGCCGACACCGGATGCTCCTGTTGTGGGCCTTCATTCTGATAGCGATCGGCGTTGGCGTGATGTTCGGGGTCAGTTCGATCGGCGGCTTTGGAGGAAACACGGGGCGATCCATGTGGTGGACGCTCACCATACTGCCCTATCCGGTCGGCTGGATCATGGGTCTCGTCGGCATCATCTTGAGGTTGATTGAATCCTTCAAACGTCCCACGCAGATAAGCAATTGGTTATAAGAGTTTCTTTTAATCGGGTCTTGACGGCAGGGAGGAAAATGTGTAAGCTTTTACAAATCGTAATTCACAGAAAACACCCGCATAAAATGCGGGTCGAAATATCATTGAAAAGAAAGGGAAATTTGGATGTTTACGATGATTGTGGATGTAAAAGCAAGAGAAATATTGGATTCACGCGGCAACCCGACCATTGAAGTCGATGTGCTGCTCGATGACGGCTCGTTCGGCAGAGCGGCTGTGCCTTCCGGCGCAAGCACAGGCGCTCATGAGGCAGTCGAGCTTCGCGATACAAAGGCAAAACGCTATATGGGCAAGGGCGTCGAAAGTGCGGTAAAAAATGTAAACGACATTATCGCTGCTGAAGTTGCCGGAATGGATGCAACTGCACAGGAAGATGTCGACCAGTTGATGATTGAGCTGGACGGCACGACCAATAAGGGAAAGCTCGGCGCAAATGCGATACTGGGCGTGTCCATGGCTGTTGCAAAGGCAGCGGCGGATTCTGCCGGTCTGCCTCTGTACCGCTATCTCGGCGGCTGCAACGCAAATATACTGCCTGTCCCGATGATGAATATCCTCAACGGCGGAAAGCATGCCGACAACAACGTTGACTTCCAGGAATTTATGATTATGCCAAAAGGTGCCGAAAGCTTCCCAGAGGCGCTGCGGATGGGAGCCGAGACTTTCCATACGCTAAAGAAGGTATTGGCCTCAAAGGGCTATTCCACCTCAGTCGGCGATGAGGGCGGCTTTGCACCAAGTTTGAAAAACAACGAAGAGGCACTGGAAGTAATTATGGACGCTATCAAAAAAGCCGGCTACAAGCCCGGGGAGGATATTGCGATAGCACTCGACCCCGCCTCAACTGAAATGTTCGACGAGAAGACCAAGACCTACAGCTTCTTCAAGTCGGCCCCGAAGAAAAAAGTTTCCAGCGACGAAATGATTAAGCACTGGCAAAAATGGGCTGATAAGTATCCGATTATTTCCATCGAGGACGGCCTTGCCGAAGACGACTGGGCCGGCTGGGCAAAATTAACAAAGACACTCGGCGGCCGCATTCAATTAGTCGGCGATGATTTGTTCGTGACAAACACTAAACGCCTTGAAAAAGGCATTGAGCAAAATAGTGCAAATTCAATATTGATTAAGCTCAATCAGATTGGTACTCTTACGGAGACGTTCGAGGCGATTAATATGGCGAAGCGGGCCGGCTGGACCGCTGTTATCAGCCACAGAAGCGGCGAGACCGAAGATACCATAATTGCCGATTTGGCCGTTGCTGCGGGCGTCGGGCAGATTAAAACGGGTTCGGTCTGCAGAACCGACAGGATCTGCAAGTACAATCAGCTGCTTAGAATCAGCGAAGACCTCGGCTCGGCTGCCAGATATGCTGGCTTTATGTTTAAGTAAAAAATAAAATGGAATTCAAATCGGCAGGTGTGACATTTTCAACGGAGTGAAGATAATCGCACCTGCCGTATTTTTTGTAGCTAAAGTGTAAACCGGCCCGCTGCGACGCGACCTGCCGCGACGTGTCGCTGGCACGGCGGGCGTCGTCATCGCGGCGAGTAATTCTGTTATTTAGGGTAATGCCGATGCAGAGCACCCTGCGAATGTTTGTTTTTATCGTTTTCTTCAGCATAGGCGCTGCGGCGATGAGCGTTTCCATTCTCTGCGACGAACTGCTGCGGTACTACCATAATAAACAGGCCTTGAATTCTGCCCAGGAATCGACCGAAAGGCTCAAATCCTTAAAAGCTGACTATGAGGTGCTGCTTGAGCAGTTCAAAAAAGACCCGAATTTTATTGACCGCGTTGTCCCTGTTACGCTCGGTATCGAAGCCAACGAGCCGAACACGGTCCACCCAAAGGCAACCGCTGAGCAACTGGCTGCCGCCAAAGAAGCGCTTACCACAGATGCGAATGATAAGACAACGGCATTTCCAGTGCCGGATTGGCTTAATCGCTGCAGCGAGCCGCGGCGAAGGGCGGTTTTATTTGTGACGGGGGCTATTTTAATTCTCATTTCTTTTATGTATTTCGGCCCAGCGAGCCGGTCTCACTCGGCAAAGAATTGAATAAAAATCGGCAGCCGATTTATTTAAACCTCAGAAGATTCAGCCCTGTATTCTTGTCGAATTTTCTGCCTGCTTCGATTCCGTCAATTTCGATAATCGTAACTTCGAGTACCAGAAATATCTTTGCTCCGCCGCGCGGACAACCGACAACCGTCTCGTCGCCTTTGCCGATAGCGGTATGGATATGCAGTTTCGGGCCTTCACTGTCGCAGTAGATTGTCCCAACACCGAGCACCTCGCCCGGGCCGGCAAAGTCTCTGAAATTGCCGACGATTTTTGGTTTTTCCTCCTTCGGCCCGACAACAACGCTGGCCTTTCTAAACCCCCCTGTAATAAGGACAGCAGCGGATTTGATATTTTCCTTTTTGGCAAGAGTTTCGATGGCCTCGTAGAGGTCTTCGCCCTCAAATAATCTTGCCGCTATTATTCGCCCTGTTTTGCCGATTGAGTATTCCATTTTTAACCTCTTTTCAATTCAAAAACTGCATATCAGAATACACCGTAATATGTTGTAAATCAACAAATTACAGCAAAAAAATTGACCTTGTTTAAATCCCTGAATTTTCGTATATTTTTAAAATTTTTTGGAATTCGCCGAACTGGCTCAAGGCCTCAGCGTAAGTAATTATAGAAAATAAGTAATTCTCCTTCTCTTCATAAATGTTAGTTTAGGGTGTGCGAATAAGCGGCGGCATCAGTTGGGTTGGTGCCGCCGCTGTATTTTTAAATTGTTTACGATTTTTTGCCTGTTGAATCGGCACATAGCGGGGTGTACGTCAAAAGAGTTTTGAGTCCGCCGAAGGCGGATCTTCGATTTTAAGTTCTTAGATGTTATCCAATGTCATCAGAAGTCATCCAAATGCATTCAGAAGCACTCCAGATGTACTCCAAAAGTACTCCAATGATATGCCAAAGTATGTCAGATGAAGCCAATGAGCAGGTATCGATTTTGTTTTAAGTTCATTCATATAAAAGACTTAAAGAAAAATTGAGCCACAGATTAACACAGATTTTCACAGATTTTTTATTCTTCAAGCGAGTGGCACGGCCATCTTGGCCGTGTTTTCACTGGCTCCAAGCCAGTGCCACGGGAAAAAACAGTCTCTCCATATATGGGGTGAACTTGCGCGTTTGGTACAAAAAAAACTCACCACCAAGGCCCGAAGGCATGAAAAAATTTTGGCCGCAGATTTCCCAGATTTCACGGAAAAACCAAGATATTTTGCCACGAATTTTCATGAATTGGCACGAAGAAATTTTTGACGCTGATTTCCCAAAAGACATGGGGAAGCAGACATCCGGAAACGACACCGGAGCTTTCGCAGGATGACGCAGGTTTTTTCAGCCAAGGATACTCAGAAGAAAATGCCTTTAGAAAATAAATTTTCACGGCATTTTTTCTTTGCATACGGCCACAAAAAGAAATGCGGCTGTCCTTACGGACCGGCTGAAAAAATAAAAAATAGGAAACAATTAAGATTAATTTATCACAGGGTAAAGATTGACAAAAAGGTGAGTTTTGGTTATTGTTAATCTGAAAGATAGACGGCAGTTCGTAGAAAGAAATAAGACCGAGGACTCAAGACCGATAGACTTTTTTTGACGCTGATTAACGCAGATTTTGAGTTTGCGGAAAAAAACCCATGATATCTAAAAATAACAGGTGGGTGTAATTAGGGGATGTAAATAATAAGACCTAATATATCCAGTAATATTAGGTAACTGTCCCCCTGTTTTCCCCATCAGCAGTTTGGCAAGGGCTTTCGCCATCTTCCAACGACAGGCGGGTGCAGGGCTACATTGCAGAAGGGTTTGTATTTGAGAATTTGGTCTCTCTCAGTTTGCGACAAGTCTGATGCAGTGTCGAGTTCAGTAAAGCGAAAAAAACAAGAATAGTTTTGTAAATATTTCTTAAGACGACGATTTCCTTCACGAGCTTGTCGATGTTCCAGAAGTCGGTTTTGAAGATTTTCGGATTGACCAATATAAAAGATTCTGTTTTTTATCAGAAGGCGATATATGCCTCTGCTGGTCGGTGCATAAATTCGAACATTGTTTAGTGTATATGGATAACAAGTTGACCATTTCATTTGAAAAGTTTCCTCAATCCATGTCCGGTCACTTTGCCTGCTGCTCTGCGTGCAATCCGCTTGCCGACCTTGTCTTTTCTGATAGCGTTGATATCGCCCAGAAACTTTGCTAACCAGTAGAGTATGCTTCTGACGTTTTTCATTCCTATTTAAACCGTCTTTTTTACTTATCCAGCACAAACAGCATAAACAAAAAAGAATATCCAGAACAGTAGCATGAGAAACGGTACTACGAGTATCAGTTTTCTGCCAAGTGTCCAGTGGTAACGATTGCAATTGGGACAGCGGTTGGCTGATGAACTCATATCTCTACCACACTCTTTACATTTAATAAGAGGCATAACAATATCTCCTATTTCATTCCAATTTTAATCCGATTTTAATGTTTCCACGAAGAAAACTTCAAACCTTCAGACCACCTCATTAAATAACTAAGGTCTTTGACCTCTATGGCTTGACGGAATTTCTGTGCAGGATTAAGTCCCTCAATACTAAATCCCAAATCAATAAGCAGACACATTGCAAGTAACTCCTTTGAAGTCCAGTTTGGTTTCCCCGCTTTTACCCATTCTTGTTTTACTTTGCCTGTAAAAGAACTCGCTTTCATATTTCACCTGCCTTTTACTTAAAAATATCCTTCTCAACACCACCACGCCGAGGCCAAAGAGCAAAAGCGTGACGGGTTCGGGAACTTAATTAATAATGCCGTCGGCAAGTAAAGTCAAGGCAAATCGGCCAAATGCGCAGGTATGCGAAAAGATGAAATTTGAAATTTCCATTTTTTTTTAACTTTTCTTTACTCTTTACCCAACAACGACTTATCACTTATCTCTGTATTCTCTGTGCCCTTGTGGCCTGCTTTTTTCGTACCAAACGCGCAAGTTCACCCCATATATGGAGAGACTGTTTTTTTAGTCCTTCTGATATTGTTTAGGATTTAGGAGTTTTCTGATTCGAATTTGTTCCTGCTGCGACGAGCGCAGCACGGCGAGTCGGAATTCGAGCTTAGTGCTTGCCCTTTCGTAAGACCGTTCTTTGACAATTGAATGTGTCTATGCGGTATTCGTCTGCGCCGGCTTGTTTTTCAATTTTCAAATTTTTCACTGAAATTTTGCCCTTTTAATTTTTAACTTTTAACTTTAAGTGTGGATATGAAAGGAACTTATGACAAATATGTAGTCTCAACTCTGGTGTCTTCTGACGTACTTTGGACATACTTTGGAGTATCGTTGGAGTACCTTTGGAGTGCTTCTGAATGCGTTTGGATGACTTCTGATAACATTGGATAACATCTGGCGGCAGTTACAAGGATTGTTAGGATAAACACTAAGCCCTGGGAATTATTTCTGGCAATAGTCGATGATGCGGGCGATTTCGCTTCGCAGGTCTTTGCGGTGGACAATCATATCGATAAAGCCATGCTCGAGCATAAATTCGGCGGTCTGAAATCCTTCAGGCAGTTCGACCTTTATTGTCTCGGCGATTGTTCGCGGACCGGCAAAGCCGATGAGCGCTTTAGGCTCGGCTATCAGGCAGTCGCCGAGCATAGCAAAGCTGGCAGTTACGCCGCCTGTGGTGGGGTCGGTTAAAACGGAAATGAAAAGCCCGCCTGCCTTGTCAAGCATGGCGACGGCGGCAGAGGTTTTTGCCATCTGGCCAAGCGAAACGACGCCCTCGTGCATTCTCGCTCCGCCGGAACAGCAAATTGCGACAAGCGGTATCTTCTCCTCGATGGCCTTATCGACGGCGGCACAGAATTTTTCGCCGACAACAGCCCCCATCGAGCCCATCAGGAAATTGGGCTCCATGACGGCCAGTACCACTCCGCGGCCTTTGACAAAGGCCTTGCCGATAAGCATGGCCTCGGTAGAGCCGCTTTTTTTCTCGTCGGCCTTTACTCGCTGCTTGTAGGTAGTCTCTCTGAACTTAAAATCCAGCGGGTCGTTGGTCGTCAGGTCGCTTAAAATCTGCTGGAAAGAACCTTCGTCGGCCAAGTATTTGATTCGGGTTACGGCATCGATGCGAAAATGGTAGTTGCATTTCGGGCAGACGTTAAGATTCTGTTCGACCGCGGTTTTGAAAAACATCTGCTCGCAGCCGGGACATCGAATCCACAGTCCTGCGGGCATCTCTTTACGCGGCTTCAATGAGAAACCATTCCAGCTCGATTTAGGTTTTTTGGTCATAACCATAAGATTCTACCAAAAAGCTGCCTGAAATTTTACGAAAAATTGCCAATTTTACAGTAAAAATTACCTTGCCGCCGACAAAATAGCATTTATTGCAGCAAGCCGGTCGTGTTGTGCAAATATTGAGTTGCCGGCAACGAGGGTGTCAGCTCCGTAAGAAACGACTATCGGTGCGGTCTTTGGGTCTATGCCGCCGTCAACCTCTATCCTGATATCGGGGCCGACAATTTTCCTGATTGCGGCGATTTTTTTCGCCGGCTCAGGCATAAATTTCTGTGCCCCGAAACCCGGATGTACCGTCATCACCAAAACCATATCGCAAAATGGCGCAATATTTTCAATTGCTTCGACAGGCGTTTCAGGATTCAAACATACACCTGCGGTAACGCCGAGCTTATGCAGCTTCTCGATAAGCTGCTCAGGTTTTTTAGTTACCTCAATGTGAAAGGTTATATGATTAGCCCCTGCATCGACAAACGGCTGAGCATATTTATCAGGGTCGGTTATCATCAGGTGGCAATCAAAGACCAGCAAGCTGCATTTGCGGAGTTTGGCAACAACAGGCGGGCCGATGGTAATATTAGGCACAAAATGGCCGTCCATAATGTCAAGATGCACTATTTTTACACCAGCCGACTCAATTTGTTTAATTTCATCCGCCAGCCAGGCAAAATCGGCGCTCAGTATGGATGGTGCTACTTCAATTGTCCCTGCTTTTGGTAGTCTCATTGATTTATAATAATCGTAAATCGGCAATTTTTTCTATACGCTATTTTTCGTCGAGAATTTCGATAGCCTTGAATGGTTTGCCTTCGAGAAATTCGAGCGAGGCACCGCCGCCGGTTGAAACATGGCTCACCCGCTTATTAAGGCCAAGCTTCTTAATGGCGCTGGCGCTGTCGCCGCCGCCGATGACGCTACGGGCGCCTTTGTCGGTGGCCTCTGCAACAGCCATAGCGACCGCCTTTGTGCCTTCGTCAAATGGCGGCATCTCAAAAACGCCCATCGGGCCGTTCCAGATGATTGTCTTTGCGGTTTTGATTTTACCAGCGAAAAGTTTTCTTGTTCTCGGGCCGATATCGAAACCCTGCCAGCCGTCGTCGATATTGCCTTCGACGACCTTGTTCTTTGCGCCTTCCTTCAATTCCTGTGCGATAACAGTATCGACGGGCAGAATTATTTCGCAGTTCATTTCCCTGGCCTTGCCGAGAAGTTCCTTTGCCTTGTCGATAAAGTCGTTTTCGCACAGACTGTTACCGACCGATTTACCCTGTGCCTTGAAGAAGGTATAGGCCATCGCGCCGCCGATAAGGATGCCGTTGACTTTCTTCATCAGGTTTTCAATGACACCGAGCTTATCGGAAACCTTTGCACCGCCTAAAATGGCGAAAAACGGTTTCTGCGGATTGTTTACCGTATCGCCGAGAAATTTGAGCTCCGCTTCAATCAGGAAACCAATGACCCTCGGTTTGTCCTTCATCATTTGAGGCACGGTAAGCATTGATGCGTTATCTCTGTGTGCGGTGCCGAAGGCATCGTCAACATAGACATCCGCAATGGCTGCCAGTTTTTTGGCGAAGTTTTCCTTGGCTTCTCTGAGCTTTGGGTCATCCTTTGCTTTTTTGTCCTTGATTTCTTCTTCCTTGTGGAAGCGGAGATTTTCGAGCAGCATTATCTGGCCGCTCTTGAGTGCTTTAGCTTTTGCATCGACATCGGAACCAATGCAGTCATCGGCAAATATTACATCTTTGCCCAAAAGTTCGGAGAGCCGTTTTGTGACAGGAGCAAGAGACTCCTTTGGATTTTTTTGCCCTTCGGGCCTTCCGAGATGGCTCATCAGAATAACCGAGGCGCCGCCTTCGAGGACCTTTTTTATCGACGGCAAAGCCGCAACTATTCTTTTGTCGCTTGTAATGTTGCAGTTTTCATCGAGCGGAACATTGAAGTCGCACCGCATCAAGACCTTTTTGCCCTTTACATCAATATCAGCAACCGTTTTTTTAGCCATACCTTTACCTCAACAAGTCCTAAATGCATAAGTCCTAAGAGCACAAGTCGCTTTTGAACTTATGCTCTTGTGCTCTTTTTCCCTTACCCGAGTTTTGCCATTTTCTGCATAATATCAACGGTTCGGTTTGCATAACCCCACTCGTTGTCATACCAGCTTAGCAGCTTGACGGTATTTCCTTTTACGATTGTCAAAAGCGAATCAAAGATGCTCGAAGCCGGGTTATTGACGATGTCGCTGCTTACTATCGGCTCATCGCAATATTCGAGAATACCCTTCATCGGACCTTGAGCGGCTTTCTTTACGGCGGCGTTGATTTCTTCCTTAGTCGCTGCCTTTTTGAGATTTACCGTCAAATCCACGATGCTTCCCACAGGAAGCGGGACCCTGATTGCAAAGCCGTCGAGCTTGCCTTCGAGTTCTGGGATAACTTTGCCGATTGCCTTTGCGGCGCCTGTGCTGGTCGGTATCATATTTACAGCAGCGGCACGGGCACGACGCAGGTCCTTGTGAATCTGGTCGGCAACTTTCTGGTCGTTGGTATAGGCGTGTATGGTTGTCATAATGCCGCTCTCGATACCAAAGGAATCATTAATAACCTTTGCCAAAGGAGCAAGGCAGTTAGTTGTGCAGCTTGCGTTCGAGACGCATTTGACGTCTTTGCTGAGGGTCTGGTCGTTGACGCCCATAACTACCGTGGCTTCGATGTCATCTTTTGCGGGCACGGTCAGCACGACTTTTTTTGCACCGGCCTTGATATGGTCGGCATAGCCGCCCTTCTCTGATGCGGCCTTTGTAAACATACCGGTCGATTCAACGACAATATCGACACCCATTGCCTTCCAGGGCAATTCGGCGGGATTTTTTACCGCGACGACCTTGACGGTCTTTCCGTTGATAATCAGTGAATCGTCCTTCGCTTCGACTGTGCCTTTCCACTTGCCCTCGACGGTATCATATTTGAACAAGTGTGCAAGGCTCTTGGCATCGGACAAATCGTTTATCGCCACCAGCTCCAAATCGCCTTTTCTTTCGAAAATAATTCTTGCCACAGCTCTGCCGATTCGACCGAACCCGTTAATTGCCACCTTTGTTGCCATTTGTACAACTCCTTCTTATTTTTAGTACTGTAAATAGGGTTTTTTACTGTTTTTGATAGTCTATGTAAAACCTAAGTACTCTAACAGATTAAAAGTCAAAAATCAAAAATAAAAATTGTGAAGGTAAGACTAAAATAAGGCGGGGAATAGGAAAACCAGGGTACATGGTATCCCCTTTGAGACAGTTCGTCTTTGGTTATATAAAATGTTTGCGAATTTCTTATTTTTTGTAACTTGTTGATATTGCAACACTTATAAAACATCCATTTTTGTGAAACTGGTAGATAATGAACCATCCGGTTGTAGTACGGTTGTATGTTCGCCAAGAAGGCTGATGTGGGCAAACTGGACAATCCAGTGTGGTCGAAGCTTCACCTGCAGGCCAAAACAGAACTTTGCCCATAGCAAGGTGACCAACTGTGTGAAGTCAAAGGGAGGGCGGATTTCGGGTGGACAGGTGCTTACAAGCAGCGAGTTGGCTCTCCACGGCCGGTAGCCTGGTCGCCAGCACTGCTCTTGAACAAAGAATGACCTGACCCCCGAAAACTGTACCATTGTGAATTAGAGAGTATCCGATAAGACGAGTTGTTTTTTAAGGAAAGGATACTCTTATGAAAAGGAAGTACAGAAAGCCGGAACAAATAATCAAATTACTTCGACAGACGTG
>Ga0315293_10002162_pt1 | contig 18980 bp, 16 predicted proteins | sample YL17G13_20_MG_FD_203071 | JGI IMG/M metagenome (GOLD analysis project Ga0315293, IMG submission 203071) | Sediment microbial communities from Yellowstone Lake, YNP, Wyoming, USA - YL17G13_20 | ecosystem: Environmental > Aquatic > Freshwater > Lake > Sediment | place: USA: Wyoming | collected... | reverse complement strand
GAAGGAGACGCCGCGCACGAGCGGGTGCGTGAGCAGGATCTCGGCCTCGCCTCGGCCGCAGGTCAGGAGGTTGACGACGCCCCTCGGCAGGCCGGCCTCCTGGAGAAGCTCGAGCATGCGCACGGCCGTCGTCGGCACCATGCTGGCGGCCTTGAGGACCATCGTGTTGCCGGTGACGATGCACAGCGGGATCATCCAGCCGAAAGGGATCATCGCCGGGAAGTTGAAGGGCGCGATGCCGGCGAAGACGCCGAGCGGCTCCTTGTAGCTGACCGTGTCATGTCCCTTCGACACGTTCATCAGCGACTCGCCCTTCATGAGCATGGGGGCGGCAGCGGCAGTCTCGCAGGCCTCGATGACCTTGACGACCTCGCCGCGCGACTCATCGAGGTTCTTGCCGAGCTCTGTGGAGCAGAGGACGGCGACCTCCTCGATGTGCTCCTCGAGGAGGGCCTTCCACTTGTAGATCACCTGGCAGCGCTTCTGGACCGAAAACTCGGACCAGAGCAGGAACGCTTCGTGGGCGGTCTTGATGGCCTCTTCGACCTCGGCGGCGGTCGACTGGGGGGCATTGGCGATCACCAGGCCGGTGCTGGAGTCGGTGACCGGCATGTACTTCTCGGTGGCGGACTCGCGCCACTCGCCATCGATGCAGATCTTGAGCGTCTTCACGTCTGTCGTCACTTGTGCCATTGCGTTCCTCTCAGATCCGTGGGCTCACTGTCGCTCCCCGGAGCATGAGTGGGCCCAGAGGAGTCTCCGCTACGTTCAGGCGGTCACCACTGCGGTATCCGCCGCCGCGTCGCTCGCCTCAAGCGTGGGGGCTGCCGGCGCAGCACGGGGCAGATGCAGGTCCCTGGGCTGCTCGGTACCCCGCTCCGGGCGTAACTCCGCGGACGCCTAGTGTACGAGGAAGCGCAGTCTGAAGCAAGAAGCGCGCTAATCGCTACGATATGCGTGCTCAGCGAGCTGTCTCGCGACTAAATTCGTACCGTGCCGAAACGGTCGTCCAATGAGTCGTAAGCTCCGCCGGGGTCGGGCGAGCGGGCGGGCCTGCGGCGGTCCGCCCGCTCAGCCGTACTTCACGCGCGGGTCGAGCCAGGTGTAGGCGAGGTCGACGACGAAGTTGCTCACGGTCACGAGCAGGGCCGCGAACAGCACCGTTCCCATGATGAGCGGCAGGTCCTGCGTCTGGATGGCGTTCCACGCCTGCCAGCCGATGCCGGGGATGCCGAAGACCACCTCGATGACGAGCACGCCGCCGAGGAACCAGCCCACGTCCATGCCGAGCAGGGTGACGATGGGGCTCCAGGCGTTGCGCATGATGTGGCGCCACACGACGGTGCGCTCGGGCAGGCCCTTGGCGCGCGCCGCCTTGACGTAGTCGGCGCCGAGGATGTCGAGCATGCTGCTGCGCAGCAGGCGCGAGTACCAGGCGGCGCCGCCGAGTCCGACGGCGAGGCCGGGCAGGATGCCGTACAGCGGCGCTGCCCAGCCCTCGTACCCGCCCAGCGGGAAGATCGGCACCTTGAAGGCGAGGAAGTACATCAGCATCATGCCGAGGACGAAGCCCGGTATGCTCAGGAACACGAGGCTGAGCACCGTGAACGTGCGGTCGCGGATACTGTACTGGCGCAGGGCGCTGATCATGCCCACCGGGATGCCGATGAGCAGCTCGAAGAAGATGCCGAAGGCGGCGATCATGACGGTCGCCGGAAAGCGCTGCAGGATGGCCGTGGTCACCGGCAGCTGGGTCTCGTAGCTATAGCCCATGCTGCCGTGCACGAGGTGCCACAGGTACAGGCCGTACTGCTTCCAGAGCGGTTCGTTGAGGCCCAGCGAAGTGCGGATACGCTCCAGCACCTCCGGCGTCGCGTGCGTGCCGGCGATGCTCTTGGCGGGGTCGCCCGGCACGGCGAAGGCGAGCAGGAAGGTGATGATGCTCACAAAGAAGATCACCACCACCACCCACAGCAGTCTGCGGACGACGTACTTACCCATCGTCTCTCCTGCTCGCCTGTCGCCGTGCCGTCGTCATCGGGTCACTTGCCGTCCGTCTTCCACATCCACTGGAACTGCAGGCTCCAGACGGGGTGATAGTAGTAGCCGCCGACGGTCTTGCCGTACATCCCGTTCCAGACGGGCTGGTACAGGATCGCGGATGGGGCGTCGGCCATGATGAGGTCCTGCATCTGCACGAACATGGCGATGCGCTTGGCGGGATCGAGCTCGCTGTTGGACGCGGCGTAGAGCTTGTCGACCTGGGCGTTCTGGTAGAAGTTCGCGTTGGCCCCGCCCTCGATGGGGTGCGTGTAGAGCGGGCCGATGAAGTCGCTCGGGTCCGGGAAGTCCTGGTACCAGTCGGTCAGGCCGATGGCGGCGTGCGACTGCGGCAGGCTGATGAAATCCCAGTACGTCGCCTTGTCCATCAGCTTGATGCTGGCGTCGATCCCAACGGCCACGAGGTCATTCTGAACGGCCTGTGCCAGCTTGGGGAACGGCTCCACATTGTGGCCCACAAACGTCACCTTGAAGCCGTCAGGGAACCCTGCCTCGGTGAGGAGCTGCTTCGCCTTCTCCACGTCGTAGGTGTAGAACTGCTGGTCGGGTTGATTGCCGGGCATGCCCTCCGGATAGATCTGGTTGAGGGCCTTCGCCTGGCCGGCGAGCAGTTTCTGGAGGCGGACGGTGTTGATCGCGTAGTTGACGGCCTGCCGCACCTTGACGTCGGTGAACGGCTTCTCGTTGACGTTCATGAAGACGTAGTAGGTGGCGATCTCGGAGGCGTCGTACACGTACTTGCCCCACGTCGGATCCTGCTTGGTGCGTAGGTAGTCGGCGGCCGGGATGCCGTCGCCGAGCACGTCGACCTCGCCGCGCTCGAGACGCAACAGGGCGGTGCTGGGGTTGGTGGTCAGGTCGAAGTTGATCCCGTCGAGATAGGGCTTGCCGGTGTCCCAGTAGTTGGGGTTCTTGGTGGCGACGATCTTCTGGCCCGGCGTCCAGCTGTCGATCACGAACGGGCCGGTGCCGAGCGGCTTGCGCTTGATGTCCTTGCCGACCTTGTCGACCCACTCCTCGGGCAGCACCGAGGTGAACGGCATGGTCATGGCCATCAGGAACGAGCCGTCCGGCTTCTCGAGGGTGATCTGCACGGTGGAGGCGTCGACCACCTTGTAGCCCTTGATCTCCTTGGCCTTGCCGTCGATGAAATCCTGCGCGCCGACGATGCCGGTGTAGAAGAAGGTCGCCGGGGCCAGCGGCTCGACCATCATGCGCTCAAAGCTGTACTTGAAGTCCTGAGCCGTGACCTCGCGGTCCACCGGCGGCGCGAACTTCACTCCTTGGCGCAGCTTGAACGTGTAGACCTTACCGTCGGCCGAGATGCCGCCGTTCGCCGCGCTCGGCACTTCCGTGGCCAGGCACGGAACGAGCTTGGTGCCGGGCTCGCCGGGCTCGTTCGCGTACGTGAGGAAGGTCTCATAGGTGAGATTCTCGATGCTCCAGGAGGTGATCTCCCAGGCGATCGCGGGGTCGAGCTCGGTCGGCTCTCCCTGGTAGGTGACGTTGAGCGTGCCGCCCATCACGGGCGCCGCGTTGGCGTCGCTGCCTCCCGCCGATGCGGTCTTGTCCGTGTCCGAGCCGCCGCAGGCGGCGAGGCCCAGGACGGCGGCGGCCAGCAGTAACAGCACCAGCACCATCGCCGCAGATCTGCGTACCTTCATGTCCCCTTCTCCTTTCCTGCCCCCACGGCAGGGTCATGTGTGCGAGGCGGCGGGCGGCTCTTCCGCCCGCCGCCTCCCCCTACTTCTTCCAGTACTGCGTCGGGTCGATCTGGTACACCGGATGCAGAAAGAACCCGCCGGTGTTCTTGGAGCACATCGTCGTCTGGATGGGCTGATAGCACGGCACGTACGGGGCCTGATCGCTGATCAGCCGCTGCATCTCGGAGAACTTGGCGATGCGCGCCGCCGGGTCGGTCATGGCCTGCGCCTTCGTGTACATGGCCTCGAGCTCGGGGCTCCACCAGAAGCTCGAGTTCATGCCGCCCGGCACGGCGCTCGCCTTGCTGAACAGCGGCGCGATCCAGTCGCTGGGATCGGGGAAGTCCATCCACCAGGCGAAGCTGCCGGCGGTGAGCGTCTTAGGCGTGCTCTGCTGGTTGTAGTAGGTGTTGTTGCTCATCGTCTTGAGGCTGGCCTTGACGCCCACGGCGGCGAGGTCGGCCTGCACCGACTGCCAGAGCTTCGGGTTGGGGTCCACGTTGTCCGTGTAGAGCATCGTCTTGAACCCGTCCGGGTAGCCGGCGTCGGCGAGCAGCTGCTTGGCCTTGGCCGGGTCGTAGCCGTAGAAGACCTTGCCTTCTTCATGGCCGGGCATGCCTTTGGGGTAGAACTGCCACAGCGACATGGCCTGACCGGCCTGCAGCTTCACGAGCTTGTCGCGGTTGATGGCCCAGCTGAGCGCCTGGCGCACCTTGACGTCGTCGAACGGCTTCATCTGCACGTTCATGAACATGTAGCTGATGGCGATGAGCGGCTGGGAGTAGATGAGCTCCTTCCACTGCGGGTCGGCCATGACCCGCGGGATGTCTGCCGGCGGCACGCCGTCGCCGAGGGCGTCGATCTCGCCGCTCTGCAGCTTGAGCAGGGCCGTCGGCGGCGAGAACGACAGTTGGTAGTCGATCTTGTCGAGATACGGCTTGCCCGGCTCCCAGTAGGAGGGGTTGCGCGTGAGCACGATCTCGCGGCCCGGCGACCACTTCTCGAAGATGAACGGGCCGGTGCCCAGAGGGTGGCGGTTGAACTGCTTGCCCCACTTGTCGACCCATTCCTTGGGGACGACGTCGCAGAACTCCATCGTGAACGCGTTGAGGAACGAGAGGTCCGGCGCCTTGAGCGTGATCTCGACCGTGTAGTCGTCGACGGCCCTGAAGCCGCTGATCTCCGTGGCCTTCTTGTTCATGAACTCGTCGGCGCCGGCGACGCCCATGTAGAACGACGTGGCCGGGGCGCGCGGCGAGCTCATCATGCGCTCGAAGCTGTACTTGAAGTCCTGGGCGATGACCTCGCGGTTCACCGGCGGCTGGAACTTGACGCCCTTGCGCAGGTGGAAGGTGTAGGTGAGGCCGTCGGCGGAGATGCCGCCGTTCTCCGCGGACGGCACCTCGGTGGCGAGGCAGGGGATCAGCACGTTGCCGGCGTCGCCCGGCTTGGGGTCGTACTGCAGCATGCCCTGGTAGATGCCGTGCTCGATCTGCCAGTCGATGGCGTTCCAGGCGACTGCCGGGTCGAGGCTCGAGGGCTCAGTCAGAAAGGCGAGCGACATCGTGCCGCCCTGCACAGGCGTGTCGGAGGACGACGGGCTCTGGCTCCCCGACGAGCCGTCCCCGGCCGAGCCGCCGCAGGCGGCGAGGCTCAGGGCAAGCGCCAGCGTGAGAAGCAAAGCGAGGGCCGGGGCGAGGGCCTTGCCCTTGCGGGTAGTGCGTGGCGACATGGGCGCCTCCTGTCGTTGACGGTGTCTGATCGGCGTACCTGTTCTTTCGCTCAGCGGCGCCGCTGCTGCGGGTCGAACGCGTCCCGCAGCCCGTCGCCGACGAGGTTGAAGGCCAGCACCGTGATCATGATGCAGAGGCCGGGGTAGATGACGAGGTGGGGCGCCGAGAGGTAGTACGCCTGTCCCTCGCTGATCATCTGACCCCACGACGGCGTCGGCGGCTGGACGCCGAGGCCGATGTAGCTGAGCGTCGCTTCGAAGAGGATGGTCGTGGCGATGCCGAGGCTGGTATAGACGATGATCGGCGCCACCAGGTGCGGCAGGATGTGGCGGAAGAGGATACGGCGGTTGGTGCAGCCGGTGAGCCGCGCCGCATCGACGAACTCCTTCTCGCGGATGCTCAGCACCTCGCCGTGGATGACGCGCGTCATCGGCGTCCAGTAGACGATGCCGATGACCAGGATCAGGATCCCCAGGCTCGGTTCGAGGACGCTCACCAGGGCTACTGCAAGCAGATAGATGGGGAAGGCCATCATCACGTCGGTCATGCGCATGAGCACCGTCTCCGTGCCGCCGCGGAAGTAGCCGGCCGTGAGCCCGAAGATCACGCCGAGGATGAGGGCGAAGCCGTTGGCGCAGACGCCGACGACCAGCGAGACGCGGGCGCCGTACATGAGGCGGCTGAGAAGGTCTCGGCCGAGGGTGTCGGTGCCGAGCCAGAACTGGGAGGAGGGGCCGACCGGCATGCCCTGCATGGTGAGCCCCTCGTCGTACTGCTTGGTCGGGTCGTGGGGGGCGATCCACGGGGCGAGGATGGCGATCGCCACCAGCAGGAAGATGATCACGACGCCGATCATGGCGAACTTGTCGCGGCGGAAGCGCCGCCAAATCTCGCCCCACAGCGAGGTGCTCTCGATGAGCAGCGCGTCGGGGGCCCACATGCCGGTGGCGCCGACGCCCGTGGCGACTTCGGCGCCCGCCGCCGCCGTGCCCAGGCCAAGGTCGACTTCGACCTCGGGCTCGAGGCGGTCCCTGTCGCTCACGCCGTCTCACCTCCCTCAGCGGGCTCCCCGCCGCCGTCCGCGACCACGGCGAGGTCGTCCTCGCCGGCGCGGATGTGCGGGTAGTCGTCCGCCGTGATCAGGTGGCAGGCGGCCCAGTGCCCGGGCCGCACTTCCTTGAGCTTCGGCCCCTCGACGTCGCAGAGGCCCTCCCGCGCCGCCGGGCAGCGAGCGTGGAAGTGGCAGCCGCTGGGCGGCTCCACCGGGGAGGGCACGTCGCCGGTCAGAACCACCGGGCGGCGCCGTTCCTCGGCCACGGGGTCGGGGATCGGCACGGCGCTGAGCAGGGCCTGCGTGTAGGGGTGCATGGGCTGTTCGTAGAGCAAGGCGTTCTCGGCGAGCTCGACGATGCGCCCGAGGTACATGACCGCGACGCGGTCGCTGATGTGGCGCACCACGGACAGGTCGTGGGCGATGAACAGGTAGGTGAGCCCGAACTCGCGCTGCAGCTTCTGCAGGAGGTTGATGATCTGCGCGCGGATGGAGACGTCGAGGGCGCTGATCGGCTCGTCGCAGACGATGAAGTTGGGCTCCACGGCGAGCGCCCGGGCGATGCCGATGCGCTGGCGCTGCCCGCCGCTGAACTCGTGCGGGTAGCGGTTCAGGGTATTGGGGTTGAGGCCCACCGTCTCGAGGAGCTCGCGCACCCTGGTCTTGCGGCCGGCGCGGTCGGCAAGCTTGTGGACGAGGAGGGGCTCGCTGACGATGTCGCCGATGGTCATGCGGCTGTTGAGGCTGGCGTAGGGGTCCTGGAAGATCATCTGCATGTGGCGGCGCTGACGGCGCAGGGCGCCGCCCTTCAGATGCGCCAGGTCGCCGCCCTCGTAGAGCACCCGGCCGGTGGTGGGCCGGATGAGCTGCAGGATAGCGCGCCCGGTGGTGCTCTTGCCGCAGCCGCTCTCGCCGACCAGGCCGAGCGTCTCACCGCGACGGATCTTGAGGTCGATGCCGTCGACCGCGTACACGGCGCCCACCTTGTGCCTGAAGACGATGCCGCTGGTGATGGGGAAGTGCACCCTGAGGTCCTCGATCGTGACCAGGGTCTCGGTGCCGTTGCCGGCGGCGGCCAAGGTCGCGCTCACGGAGGCGGCGCTCACGCGGGCATCTCCGCGCCGGCGATGAGCTGGCCCGCGTGGAAGCAGGCCGAGAGGCGGCCGGCGTCGGTGGGAAGCAGCTCCGGGACCTGCTGCCAGCACTCCTCGGTGGCCAGCCAGCAGCGCGGCGCGAAGCTGCAGCCGGGGGGCAGGTGGGCGAGGTCGGGCGGCAGCCCGGCGATGGTCTGCAGGCTGTCCTTGCGCGGCTCGTTGAGGCGCGGCACGCTGCGCAGCAGGCCGACGGTGTACGGGTGGTGAGGGTGCCCGAAAAGGGCCTTGGCCGGGCCGCTCTCGGCGATGCGCCCCGCGTACATGACGAGGATGCGCTCGCACATGCCGGCGACTACGCCGAGGTCGTGGGTGATGACGATCACGGCGGCGTGGTACTCGCGGCTCAGTTGCTTCATGAGGCGCAGGATCTGCGCCTGGATGGTCACATCGAGGGCCGTGGTGGGCTCGTCGGCGAGCAGCAGCTTGGGGTTGCACGAGAGGGCGATGGCGATCATCACACGCTGGCGCATGCCGCCGGAGAACTGGTGCGGGTAGTCCTTGATGCGGCCGTCCGCCTTGGGGATGCCGACCAGCTGCAGGAGCTCGATCGAGCGCTTGACGGCGTCGGCGTGCGACATGTCAAGGTGGACCTCGAGGCCCTCGGTCACGAGCCTCTCGATGCTGAGCACCGGGTTCAGGCTCGTGACCGGGTCCTGGAAGATCATTGAGATGTCCTTGCCGCGGATGTCGCGCAACTCGTTCTCGGGGAGCGCGACGAGGTCGCGGCCGAGGAACTCGATGGTGCCGCTGATGGTCGCGTTGCTCACCATGCGCGTGAGGCCGAGGATGGCGTTCGCGGTCACGCTTTTGCCGCAGCCTGACTCGCCGACGAGGCCCACGAGCTCGCCGGGCGCGACCGAGAAGCTCACCTTGTCGACGGCGTGCACGATGCCCTCTTGCGACTCGAAGTCGACGGTGAGGTCGGTCAGGCGGAGAAGCGTGTTCGAGTCAACCCCCATGCGCTCGCGAGTCTACCCTTCGCGCTCGGCGTTGGCGAGATTGGCCTTGCGCTTTGACTCCAGCGGCCACGGCTGGTAAGCATGGGCCATGAGGTCTGACCCACTCTCGCCGAGCCGATTACTGCAGGCTCTCGAGCTGTTCGGCCCACAGGCGCGCCCGTACAACTTCGACGACCACTTCGACTGCTGGGGCCTGGTGCAACGGGCCTTCGACTGGGTCGACGACGGCTTCGACATGAACCAGGAGGCTCTGGACGAGACGACGATGGGCAATTGGCAGGAGATCGGGCGGCGCGACGAGCTCGTCCCCGGCGACCTGCTGACGACTCACCCGCAGCCCGATCCGGCCTACCACGTTGTCTTCTACTGCGGGCGTTTCGGCGGGCACGACCTTGTCTACGACTCCTCGCCGCGCGGTCTCGTCCCCCTCTTCGATGGGCGCGGCGCGATCGTGGATGATCGCGCGATCCACACCCGATACGCGCGCGCCACAGAGACGACGGACCGCCTGCGTGACGACGGCGGGGCGTACCTGCGCTTGTGGCACGAGCGCATGCGCTACTTCCACAAGGGCCTGCACGCGCGGCTGCTGGCCGGCGGTGCGGCGGAAGAGCGCGACCTCGTCGCGCTGCGCCGCGCCGCCGGCCTCGACGGCCTCCCGTTCTACTGCCGCCGGCGGCTTCCCCTCGATGCGCGCGGGCGCGAGGTCTACGACAACGCGGCCACACGGCACCTCGACTACTACGTGCCCGACGGCGCGCCCGTGCCCGACGACCTGTACGAGGCGGTGATGGAGCGCGGCGAGCGCACCGCGCTCCAGGCTCGCCCGCCGGCGCCCCTGGTCCTCTCATCGCCAGGGTGGGGCGTCGCAGAAGGGCCGCTCGTCGTGTCGTGGCGGTACCCGGCTGGGGCCGTCGTGAGCGGCTGTCGCATCGAGGTCTGGGAAGAGACTCGGGACCTGTGGCGGCACCGACTGCAACGTCACGACCACGACGAGCCGCTCACGAGCTTCGAGGTCTCCGAGGAGGCGTTGCGGGCGGGCGGCCGCTACGCCGTCGTCGTGTACGCGCGCGGCGCCGACGGCTTCTCGGGCAGCGCCGTCGCGCCCTTCCTGTACCGACCGGCGGCGGGCGATCCGCTGCTCGAGTACAACCCCGCGCGCCCGCGTGCGTTGCGCCCGGATGTCGGCGAGAGCGTTCGTCCGGAAATCCCGGTGGAGCTCACCTGGGAGATCGCGGCGCCGGATCTGAACCAGGTGAAGGCGGCCGTTGCCGTGTTCGAAGACGTCGGCTGCCTCGCGCAGGGCGCGGAGCGCGTGTTCGCCTGTGAGCAGAAGGGCGCGGACGCGGCCGCCTGCCGCTGCGCCGTGCCGGCCGCGGCGCTCCGCCCCGGGCGCGCGTATTACTGGTACGTCACGCCCACCAACGCCGGGGGCCACGACGCCTTCGCCCCGGCGGAGGGCGTGTTCTGCGTCGGCGAGCGAGGGTGATGAAGATGGCGCACGTTTCCGCCAGGGAGCTCGATCTGCGCACGGCGGCGCCGTTCGGCATCTCGCGCTGGACGCACTCGGCGTTCGGCAACTACGTGGTCGAGCTGCGCGCCGGCGAGCACGTGGGCCGCGGCGAGGCCGCGCCCAACCGCCGCTACGGGGAGTCGCGGGAAGAGGGCATGGCCGTGCTCGCCGACCTTGCCCCGGAGATCGCCGACCTGGAGGGGCCGGCCGGCGTGGAGGCGCTGTGCGACCGTCTGGCTGCCGGCGAGGGCGCGGCGGCGTCGGCATGGCTGGCCCTGCGGGCCGGCCTTAGCGCCGCTGCCTGGGACCTCGCCGGCAAGCAGGCCGGCGAGCCGGTCTGGCGCATGCTCGGCCTGGAGCGCCCGTCGGTGCGCACCTCGTACACGATCGCCATCGGCGCGCCTGAGGAGATGCTTGCGCAGGCGCGCGCCGCCTCCGCGTTCGGCACGCTCAAGGTGAAGCTCGGCTTCGACGGCGATCTCGAGCTCGCGCAAGCGCTCGCCCGCGCGCTGCCGCAGACCACCTTCCGCTATGACGCCAACGAGGGCTGGAGCCGCGAGCGCGCGGGAGCGTCTCTCGCGGCTCTCGCCGAACTGGGCGCCGAGCTCGTCGAGCAGCCGCTGCCGGCCGCCGACGTCGACGGCATGGCCTGGCTGAAGGAGCGTACGTCCGTGCCGCTCTTCGCCGACGAGGCCGTGCTCACCATCGCCGAGCTGGACGCCGTGGCCGGGCTCTACGACGGCGTCGTCGTCAAGCTCTCCAAGGCGGGCGGCATCGCCGGCGCGTTCGCCCTCATCTCCGCCTGCACGGGCCGCGGCCTGCGCGTGCTCCTCGGGTGCATGGTCGAGTCGAGCCTGGGCATCGCCGCCGGGCTGCAGCTCGCCGGCCTCGCGGACCACGTGGACCTCGACGGCGCGCTGCTCCTGGCCGACGACCCGTTCACCGGTATCGCCGTGGAGGGCGACCTGCTCACCGCTTCGGTCGAGCCGGGGCTGGGGGTGCGGCCGGCGGAGTAGAGCGGCGCCCGCGGCGCCTGCGGGCCGGGCGCCGCCCGCCGTCAGGCCTGCCCGAGCGCCTCGTAGAGCGCGGCGCCCGTGCGCGACACCGCCTCGAAGCCGCCGGCGCCGTCGGTCATGATCGCCATGACCACCCGGCGGTCGCCTTCGCCGATCAGCGCGCAGTCGTGCGCGTAGCGGTCCGCCGGCGAGTCGTCGCCGCACTTGCCGGCGTAGCTCGCGGTCGCCGGCAGGTAGCGGGCGATGCCGTCGAGGTGCTCCTGCCGCTCGAGCGACGCCCAGACGGGGCCGGCCACGGCCGGCCCCAGGGTCTCGCCAGTGGCGAGCTCCTCGAGCAGCGTCGCGAGGTCGGCCGCGCTCGTGTAGTTCTCGCGCCCCGCGGCGACCGCCTCGGCGTCCATCATCAGGCGGCGCATGGCCGTCTGGTGGAGCCCCAGCTCGGCGGCCAGGTCGTTGACCCGGTCGCGGCCCACGAAGCCGGCCACGACGTTGGTCGCGTCGTTGTCGCTGACCGCCAGCATGAGGTGGGCGTAGTCGGCGAGAGCCAGTTTGGCGGCGTGACGGAAGCCTCGCAGCACGCCGCCTCCGCCCACGCTGCTCCACGGCTGGAAGGCGTACGGCTCCGCCTCGCTGAGCTCGCCGCGCTCCACGGCGCGCCAGAACGCCGCGGCCAGCAGCACCTTGATCGTCGAGCAGGCGGGGAGCTGCACGTCATCGTGAGCCGCGAGGCGCGACCCGCCGACGAGGTCCTTGGCGACGTAGGCGATCATCGCCACGATCCTACACCGCAGCGCGCGACGGGCGGGGCGCACCTGCGCCCCGCCCGTCGCGCGCTCGTCCTAGCGGACCTTCACGCGGATCGCTTCCGTGGTTGAGAGATTGGTGCGGTCACCGTCCCACTCCACCGTGAATCGCGTCGCCTTGCGAAGATGAGCGATGCGGAAGGTGAAGCTGCTTGGCCCCTCCGCGTCGAGCTGTTCCACAGGCACCGCGGAGGCGATCACTACGTCGCGCTCCTGACCGGCGGGCCGGGCCAGGATGCGCACCGTGGTCCCGCCCTGGAGGTTGGCGGCGAGCACGCCGTGCAGGGTCAGCGAGCTGCCACGACGGACGACACCCGGGGTTTGCATCTCGATGCGCGAGGTGTGCTTGGTCTTCTGGCCCAAGAGGAACTCGCCGGTGGGAACCGACTGCATGCTCGCGCGGGGCCCCCAAGGAGCCAGCCACCACGAGTTGGGCTGATCCCCATCGGGATCGTAGACGACTTGCAGGTCGCGCATGTTGGGTAATGCCTCGATGCCGGCGATCACCTCGTCGAGCGTCTGACGATGGTCGGGGTTCGGGTCGATCGGGTTCCAGTAGGCGATCCAGCCGTTGCCGGCGTCGATTCCAAGGTACGGTGCCCATACGTAGAGCGTTCCGCTGAGCGGGGTGCCCTCCGGCAGATTCAACTTCACATCCAGATCCTGCGTGGTGTCCGTGCCCCAAGGCCACAGGCGCACATGCACGGTGTTGTCGCCCGTCTTCAGCCCGCGGTCGACGGAGAAGTCGGCGATGCGCGCCCGGTTGTGTACCGGCGACATCGTGGCGTCGAGCGTGAGCGACTCGATCGACGTGCTCGCCAGGCCGTCCACGTCGGCTGTGAGGCGCATCATCATCATCCCTATCTCGAGGTAGAGGATGCTCGTCGCGTCACTGGGGTCGTCCCACGAGTTGCTGCGCACCAGAGTGTGCTCGGTGGTACCGTCGCTGACCTTGATGGTGAGCGTGTAGTCGATGGTGCCGTTGAACGACGACGAGCCGCCGGCGTGCCACAGCGCCGGCCAGACGCAGGCCGCCGTAAGGCCGGCGTACTTGAGCTGGCTGGCCGCCCAGCGCGTCATGTAGGTGGTGGTGTGCACCACCCTACCCGTGGCGGTGTTGGTCACGTTGGCCTTGATCGGCACCTCGTCGGCGATCGCACCGATCGTGCCGGCGATGCCGGGGCCGCCGTCCTGCGAGAACGTGCCGCGCACGGCGCCGGGCACGGCGATCTTGAAGGGCTCCGCGAGGTTGGGGACCGTCTTGAGCACGTCGGCGTTGGCCATGTAGACGTCGGTCTTGCCGGAGTCGAGGAACGGGTGCCCGAAGGCGACCAGCTTGCCGTCGGCCGTCGTGTAGGTCACGGTGCCGACGGCGCCGGTGGAGAACTGCCAGCCCAGGACGTCGGGGCCCGAGGGGTCGCCGCGCGTGAGCAGCGAGGCGACCGCCGCGCCCGGCACAAGGTCGGTGGAGAAGCCGCCGCCCGCCGCCGACGCCGGCGCGGCAAGCTGCCGGGCCTCCACGTCGATACCCACCGCGGCCAACTGCTCGCGCAGGGCGCGGAACATCGGGGAGTCCTTGGGGATGCCCCCCACCTGGATGACGCTCAGAGGGACCATCACGGCGCGACCGGCGCGCGGCGGCACGGCGTGCGCGGCGGTGCGACTGCTGGTCACCACGATCTCGCGCACCGCGTGCTCGCCGGCGTGGATCGACCGCGGTAGCTTCACGGCGCGCGGTCCGGCCGAGGCGGCCGGTACGAAGCCTTCGAGTGGTGTCATGCTCTCGATGGGTGTCGCCATGCCGAAGCCGTTGGTGGCGTAGTAGGTGCCGTACGATACGGCGCCGACGAGCTTGAGCGTGCCGGCGTCGTCGACGTAGACGGGGCTACCGCTCATGCCGGCCGCGATGCCCCCTAGCTGGTCCATGATCGGGCCCGTGGCTGTGAGGAGGATGAGCGGGCCGCCGTCGAAGGCCTGGCCCGGCACAACGCCCTCGAGAGTGCAGGGGATGTCGACGACTGCATGGCCCTTGACGACCGTCTTGAACGACGCGGCGACCGTCCCCGACGGAGAAGCGTTGAGCATCGCCTGCAGCTGGTCGAGCGAGAGCGTAGGTGAGAGCGGCACCGCCGCAGCGCTGGCGGCGAGCGCCGCCAGCAGGAGCATGGCCAAGGCGGCGACGGCGAGCGCTGGTGCAAGGTGCCGCAGCCTTCTGCGACGGACGCGTGACGTTTCAGACCCCATAGCCCCTCCTCCGTTGATGTGCGGCCGCGTTGGGCGACAAGGCACGCCCGGCCTGCACCGCGGCACCGCCACTATCGCGGCCCCACAATACTAGATGCTTCAAGGGTGGGTTTCTATCGAGCCTTACAGAGTCTTTACATACGGCCAGGGTCGCGGAAGGTGGCCGGACGGACGGCCGCCGCCGGCCCGATCGCAGCGGCCCGGCCGGTCAGCCGGCGTCAGATAGTCGCGTGTGCGCCGGCATCCACGTGCACGACCTCTCCCGTGATCGCCCGCGAGAGGTCGCTGAGCAGGAAGACGGTGGCGTCCGCCACCTCCTCCGCGGTCACGTTGCGGCGCAATGGGGTGTGGCTCTCGAGCAGCTCGAGCATGCCGCTGAAGTCCTTGATGGTGCGCGCCGCGACGGTGGCGATGGGGCCGGCAGACACCGCGTTCACGCGGATGCCGTCCGGCCCCAGGTCAGCCGCGAGGTAGCGCACCGCGCTCTCCAGGGAGGCCTTCGCCGGGCCCATGACGTTGTAGTTGGGCACCACGCGCCAGGATCCGGCATAGGTCATGGTGACGATGCCGCCGCCGCGCGTCATGAGGCGCCGCGCCTCGCGGGCCGTGGCGATCAGCGAGTACGAGCTGATGTCGTTGGCCTGCGCGAAACCGCTGCGGCTCGTCTGCACGAAACTGCCCTGGAGGTCTTCGGCCGGCGCCCAGGCGATGCTGTGCACCATGCCGTCGAGGACGGGCATGGACTCCGCCAGCTCGTCGAAGGCGCGCCGCACGGCCTCGTCGCTGCTCACGTCGCACTCGATCAGCGGGGCCTCGCCCAGTTCGTCGGCGAGCGTCTGCACGCGGCGCCTCAGGCGTTCGGCCTGATAGGTGAGCGCCACGGTCCCGCCGTGCTTCTTGAGGGCCAGGGCGACCGACCAGGCGATAGAGCGCGGGTTAGCGGCGCCCGTCACGAGGAAGTTCTTGCCTTCGAGCAGTCCTGTCACCGTGCCCCCCTGGGACGACGGGGCAAGTCTACCTGACTCAGCGCGGCTTTTCGGCCAGCAGAAGGAACTGCCGCGCCCAGAAGTCACGGAAGACGTACAGAGAGAGCACGAGGCAGGCGGTGCGGATGGCGGCGTAGCGGGTGAAGTACGGCTCGACGCGCAACACGTGGAGCCCGGCGCCCTCGAGCAGCCGGACCATGTCGCGTTTGGCGAAGAAGCGCAGGTGCGTGCGGTCGAAGATCCCGGAGTTCCTGCGCGGCCAGCGCTTCATGAGCAGGTTGGCGAAGACCACCACGTGGGCCACGTTGGGCAACGAGACCACGACGACGCCGCCCGGCCGCAGGCGCGTGAGGGCGCGCGCCAGCACCGCCTCGGGCTCGGCCAGGTGCTCGAGCACGTCGCTGGCGAGGATGGCGTCGAACGGCTCGTCGCCCAGCTGCGCGAGGTCGAGGTGGGCGAGATCGCCCTGCACCACGGCGTCGAGGCGCTTGCGGGCCTGTGCGGCGGCGCCCGCGTGCAGCTCGATGCCTACGACCTCGCGGGCGCCGGCGTGCTTGAGCAGGGCGCCGTTGTGGCCGCCGCCGCAGCCGAGGTCGAGAACGCGGAGCCCGCGCGGGTCGATGAGCTCGAGAAACGCGGGCTTGGCGTCGCCGAAGTAGCCGGGTCGCGGCAGGCGCGGGAGGCCCATCACGGCAGATTCACCGAGGCCGGGTCGGTGCCCGCCGGCAACTCGCGAAGGACGGCCGTCGCACCCTGGTACGAATACACCACCGGTACGCCGGCGGCCAGCGCATCGAACGTGCTCGTTGCCACGGTCGCGCTCGGGATCGGCGTCGGCTCATCGTACGCCTGCGTGCGAGGATGCAGGAACAGCAGGTGAAGCCGGCCCTCGTCGGCCGGCCGGTCGGCGACGCGCAGGCGGACCACGTCCGGGCCAGCGCCCTTGAGGACCTTCACGACCACGAACCGCTGGAAGACCCCGTTGACGGCCTGTGCCTTGGCGAGGACCACCACGGCGTACAGGTCGAGCTGCTCGTGCAGGGACTGCGCGTAGTCTGCGGCGCGGTCGGTGGCGGTCGCGCCGGCGCCGGTCTGCGGGCCGGCGGCTTCGCTCGTTGCCTTGGCGGCCGCGGGGAGCGAGCTGTTGACGCCGAGCGTGCCGCTCTTCTGGTCGTTGATGACGGCGAGGCCGACGGCGACCGCGACGAGGGCGACCGCGGCCGGCGCCAGCACGCGCAGCCAGCGCGACGCGCGGCCGCGCGTCTGCGCCGGCTGAGGCGCAGCGAAGAACTCGCGCAGCCCCGCCCAGCGCGGAGCGCTCGGGTCGGCGTAGTCCTCATCGGGGGCGGGCACGGCGGCACGCACCTGCGCGCCCACCTGCTCGACCTCGGCGCGCACGGCGTCGAGGCGGCGGCGGAGGCCTTCGTCGGCCGCCGCCGCGGCGACCAGTTCCGGGTCGTCGTCGAGCCCCAGCGCGAACGCCAGCAGGCGGTCGTCGTCGAAGGCGGCGGCGCCCGTCATCTGGTGCTTTCTGTCGTCAGCCATCGTGCTCGAACCGGCTCTCGGTGAGCGTCTGGCGCAGGTGCCTCATGGCACCGTGCAGCCGCGATTTGACCGTTCCCACGGGGATGCCCTGGGCCGCGGCGATCTCGTCCAGTGGGAGGTCGGCGAAGAAGCGCAGCGCCACGCACTCGCGAAGTTCCAACGACAGCCCGGCCAGCGCCAGGCGCAGGGCGGGGTCGGCCGGTGCGGACGGCGCGTCCGTGGAGACCTCCGGGGCGATCTGGTGCAGCTTGTCCATGAGTCCGTGGCGCGTCTTGCGCCGGCGGCCCTGGTCGCGACCGGTGTTGAGGATGACGCGGTAGAACCAGGCCAGGAAAGTCACCTCGGCCGGGATCTGGGCGCGATACACTTTGATGAACACCTCTTGCACGGCGTCGTCGACCTCCTCGCAGAACCCCTGGAGGAAGAGGATGCGGCGCGCCTGCGGCGCGTAGCGGCGAAAGAACTCGGCGCGCGCCTCCGGCTGCTCCCTGCGCAGGCGGTCTACAAGGCCGTGCGGCAGTTCTTCTATGGTCTTCCTCCGCAGTGAGAGACGCCGGCTCCGGCGGGCGGGTTCGCGCCGCCGGACGCGGCAAGTATAGCGCGGCAGGTGCCGCGAGGCGCCGCGGCGCGTGCGCCGCCGCTAGAAGCCGAGGCGGCGTACCTCTTCCACCAGGTCGTGGCCGCTCTGCTCGCGCACCCGGCGCTTGACCTCGGCCGCCAGCGCGACGACGTCGGCGGCCGTGGCGCCCGGCAGCGCGACGAGGAAGTTGGCGTGCTTCTCGCTGACGTACGCCCTGCCCAGGGTGAATCCCTTGAGGCCGGCGTCATCGATGAGGCGGGCCGCCGGCAGTTCGCGGCTGGGGTTCTTGAAGTAGCTGCCGCAGCTGGCGTACTCGAGCGGATGCTTGCCGCGGCGCAGCTCCGCGTCGCGGGCGATCTCGTCCAGCAGAGCGCTGGGCTCGCCACGATGCAGCCGGAAGGTCGCCGAGAGGACGGTCAGCTCGGGCAGCTGCTTGAAGAGGCTCGTCCGGTACCCGAAGTCGAGCTCTCGCGGCTCCTTGACGTGCTCCGTCATCCCGTCGAGGAGGTGCACGCCGACGAGCACATCGCTCATCGCGCGCCCGTAGGCGCCGGCGTTGCCCACGACGGCGCCCCCGACCGACCCGGGGATGTTGCCGGCGAACTCGAGGCCGGCGAGGCCCTGCCCGGCCAGCTCCGTGACCAGGCCGGGCAGCTCCGCGCCGGCCTCGACCATCAGGAGCTCGTCGTCGAGCGTGTGGGCCTCGTTGCGCGCGAGTACGGTCAGGCCGGGCAGGCCGGCGTCGCCGACCAGCACGTTGGTGGCCCGGCCGAGGACCGTGACCGGCACGCCGGCCCGGCGCGCCGCCTTGACGGCGTGCGCCAGGGCGCCGGTGGTCGCGGCCCGGTAGAGAAACTCAGCCGGGCCGCCGACGCCGTAGGCGCAGAGGGGCGCGAGAGGGACGGCCTCCGCGAGGCCGGGCAGCTCGCGCCGCAACGTGTCGCGCGCCTCGCGCCGCAGGATGTCGTCGAGCTCGCTCACGCGACCATGGTAGCAGCTTCACGGTGGGCGGGAGGGGGCGCCGGGAGCGCCGCCGCCCCGCCCCGTCCGCCGCCGCCGACGGGCTGCAGGCCACGACGTTCGGCAGCCGCCATGATGTTTGACATCCGGCCGCCCGTCTCATAAAGTTCCTAAACCCTAGCGAGAAGTAGGAATTAGAACGTGATCCACCTCTCCACGAAGAGCGACTACGCGATCAAGGCACTGGTGCGGCTGGCGCTCGCCGACGGCGACGCGCCGGTGCAGGCGCGCGTGATCAGCGACTACACGGCCATCCCCGGCAAGTTTCTCGAGCAGGTCATGCACGACCTGCGGCAGGGCGGGCTGGTGCGCAGCCAGCGCGGCAAGGGCGGCGGCTACGTGCTCGCCGTCGACCCCGCCGCGGTCAGCTTCGCCGACGTGATCGACCTCATCGACGGCTCGCACGGGGGCAAGGGACGAATGCCGCGCGGCGACCAGGCGGAGCCCTTGGTCGCGCCCGTGTGGAGCGAGGTGCGCGCCTGCACGCGCGCCATCCTCCGCTCGGCCTCCATCGCCGACGCCGCGGCACGGGCCAGCGAGACCCCCATGTATTACATCTGACAGGAGACGAGACGACATGAGCGACACCGAGACGACACCGGCTGCGCAGGG
>Ga0315293_10002161_pt1 | contig 18984 bp, 18 predicted proteins | sample YL17G13_20_MG_FD_203071 | JGI IMG/M metagenome (GOLD analysis project Ga0315293, IMG submission 203071) | Sediment microbial communities from Yellowstone Lake, YNP, Wyoming, USA - YL17G13_20 | ecosystem: Environmental > Aquatic > Freshwater > Lake > Sediment | place: USA: Wyoming | collected... | reverse complement strand
AGGCCATCGAGGAGACCGTGGCCGCCATCGTCAACGCCGTCCGCATCGCCCTGGAGCGGACGCCGCCCGAGCTCTCGGCGGACATCATCGACCGGGGCATCATCCTGACCGGCGGCGGGGCGCTCCTAAAAAATCTGGACAAGAGGATCCGCGAAGAGACCCAGCTGCCCGTGTTCATCACCGAAGACCCCCTAACGACCGTCGTCCTCGGGGCCGGCAAGATGCTCGATGACCTGGCCCTGCTGAAGAAGATCTCGCTCATCTGAGGTCGAGGCCGCGGCGGCTCGAGAGGTTCCATGCCCCTCTGGGAAAATCGACGAAGCGTCCTCATCCTGGCCGGACTCGCGGCTTTCAACATCCTCCTCATCTCTATCCAGATCCCGCGGGGGGCCGAGAAGTCTCTTTTTGAGAGATCGATCTTCTTCCTTTACTCCCCGGTCCAGAGGGCCGTCACCGGGGCCGTCCGCGGCCTCGGGTCCCTGTGGACGAACTACTTCGACCTGCGCGGCGTTCGGGGCGAGAACCAGCAACTCAAGAAAGAGATCTTCTTCCGCAACCAGGACGTCCGTTTTCTCGAGGACCGTCTCCGGTTCTTCCAGTCCGAGGTCCGGGTTCGGGAGAGCCTGGCCGCCTTCCGGGGGACGATCGTCCCGGCCCGGGTCATCGGGGCCGACAGCGCCAACCCCTACCAAACGATCGTCCTCGACAAGGGGAGCCTGGACGGCATCGGCAAGGACATGGCCGTGTGCGACCGTTTCGGCAACCTCGTCGGGCGGACGATCGTTCCGGTGAGCTTGAAGGAGACAATGGTCCAGCTCATCACCGACAAGGACAGCAGCGTCAGCGTCGTTTCCGCAGTCGACGGGCTGACGGGTTCCGTGACCGGCAAGTCGGGCGCCTTCTGCGAGCTTCGCTACGTCCTGGCCAGCGTGAGCGGTGGGCAACTGGGCGAGGAGCTCCTGACGACCGGCTACGACAAGATCTACCCGGCCGGCCTGCGCGTGGGCAGCATCCGGAGCCTCGAGAAGGACGAGCTCTCGCCGATCTTCCGCAGGATCGCCGTCGAGCCGTTTTTCCGGTTCAACACGATCGACATCGTCGCCGTCATCAAAAAGGCGGGGGGCGGAGAATGAGGGAAACCGCCATGAAGGATGTCCTCCAAGCCTTCCTGGCGATGCTCCTCGCCGTCCTCATCTATTCGCTGGCCGGCGGCGCCGGGCCGATGCTCATTGTCGTCCTCAACGCCTTTTCCGTCATCGTCCTTTACTTTTCGGTCCGGCGGGGAGAGGTCTTCGGGGCCTTCCTGGGGACGGCGTGCGGCCTGGTCCAGGACTCCTTCTCCCTGGGCGTCTTCGGCGTCGGGGGTCTGACCAAGACCCTGCTCGGCTTCTGGGCGGGCTTTGTCTCCCGGAGGATCGACGTCGCGCCGTTCTTCCGCAACGGCCTGTTCATGCTGGTCATGTCGGTCCTGGAGATGATCCTCTGGGTCCTCGTCACGGCGGTCGTCCGCCGGGAATCCCTGAACTTTCACGGTGGGCTGATCCTGCTCCAGCCCCTGGTCACGGCGATCCTGGGGAGTTCCCTCTTTGCCGGCGAGCGGCGGTTCCGGGCCCGGGGCTCTCGAGGCGCATGATGCCGCTGGAAAAAATCTACGAAGACCTATCGCTCGTGCGCCGCCGGGCGAACACTGTTTTTTGGGTCATCTCCGCCCTGATCTTCCTGGCCCTGTCCTACTACTGGAAGGTCCAGATCGTGGATCACAAGAAGTTCTCTGGCCTGGCCGAGGCCAACCGAACCCGGCAGCGGGCGCTGGCCGCGCCGCGGGGGCTCATCCGTGACAGGAAAGGCGAGATCCTGGCCGACAACAGGGCCGCCTTCAAGGTTTCCCTCATCCGCGAGAACATCAAGGATATGGAATCGTCCTTGGTCGCGGTCGGCCGCCTCCTCGAGGTTGACGTGGAGACCCTCCGCAGCCGTATCGAGCAGTACAAGGACCTTCAGCAGTTCGAACCGATCGTCATCCAGGACGGACTGAATTCTGTCGACGTCGCCCCTATCGAGAGCCGCCGGCTCGAGTTCCCGGAGCTCGTGGTAGACGCGGAACCCCAGAGGTTCTATCCCAAAGGGACCTTGGCCGCGCACGTCCTCGGCTATCTCCAGGAACGGACCCCCGAGGAGATCCGGGCCGAACCAGACCGGGCCGCGCGGGCAGGGGAGATGGTTGGCAAGACCGGGGTCGAAAGGGAGTACGACGAAATCCTGAAGGGCGAGGATGGGAAGATCATCGAAGTCGTCGACAGCCTGGGCCGGGTCCGTTCCGAAAAGGCGCGTCAGAACCCCGTCCAGGGCGGCGACGTCGTCCTGACGCTCGACTACCGGCTCCAGGCTATGGCCGAGGAAGCCCTCGAGGGCCGCGAGGGCGTGGTCGTCGCCCTCGACCCCCAGTCAGGCGAGATCCTGGCCCTGACCAGCTTCCCCACCTTCGACCCGAACAGGTTCATCACCCGTTTCACTCCGACCGAGTGGCTCCAGCTCACGAACGACCCGCTGTCGCCCCTGGAGAACAGGGCCATCCGCGGCCTGTACGCACCGGGCTCGATCTTTAAGCTGGTCATGAGCCTCGGCGGGCTCGGCTTCGGCTACGTGACGCCCGACACGATCGTCTTCTGCAGCGGATCGACCGTGATCTACGGCGCTGTCCGCCACTGCTGGTTCGTGCCGGGGCACGGCCCGATGAACCTGGCCGACGCCATCAAGAATTCGTGCAACATCTACTTCTACACGCTCGGCCGGCGGATGGGCATCGACATGATCGCTTTGGCCGCCGGGCGGTTGGGCCTCGGGAAAAAAACCGGCGTGGACCTGACCGGTGAGAAAGAGGGGCTCGTGCCGAGTTCGGAATGGAAGACGAGGACCCTGAAGACGCCCTGGTATCCCGGGGAGACGATCTCGGTCGCCATCGGCCAGGGCCAGCTCCAGGTGACCCCGCTCCAGATCGCGGCCCTCACCGCGCTCGTTGCCAACCGGGGGCCGGGGGTCCGGCCCCATCTCTTCAAGGGCGCCCCTGCCGGAGTGAGGGCCGGTCCCGCCGCCGACGACGGCGAGGGCGCCGCCGCGGCCGCGGAGCCGCCCTTCAAACCGGCGGCCTTCGAAAACGTCATCGCGGGCATGTGGAAGTCCGTCAACGACGGCGGCACGGGCAAGGGCGCTTTCGTCGAGGGCATGGGCGTCTGCGGCAAGACGGGCTCGACCCAGGTCGTCAGCCGCGAGAGCGCCGAACGGCTGTCCCGGGCCGGCCGGGAGATCAAGACGCATTCCTGGTTCTCGGGGTTCGCCCCGCGCGACCACCCCCGGATCGTTGTGACCGTCCTGGTCGAATACGGCGGGGGAGGGGGGGCAACGGCGGCCCCGGTGGCCCGCCGGATCTTCGAATTGTTCAACAAGGAGATCCAAGGGAAATGATGATCGACCGGCGGCTCATCCGGGAGGTGGACTGGGTCCTGCTGGGGCTCGTCCTCCTGCATTCCCTCATCGGGGTTTTCTTTATTTACAGCTCCGCCCATTTCCTCGCCGGGAGCTACCACGTCAGGCAGCTCGCCTGGATCGGCGCCTCGCTCATCGCCCTCGTCCTTGTCCTGGTCATCGATTATAAGTTCTTCGTCTCGCTCTCGGTCTACTTCTACGGCCTGACGGTAGCACTTCTCGCCGCGACCCTCGTCTTCGCCAGGTTCGTCGGCGGGACGAAAAGCTGGATCACCCTCGGACTGATGCAGTTCCAGCCCTCGGAGATAGCCAAGATCGTCATGATCCTCCTCTTCGCCCGGCTTTTCGCCGAATACAAGAGCGCCTGCCTGACGATCCAGTACACGCTCTTCGCCCTCCTGCTGGCCGGCGTGCCCCTCATCCTCATTATCCTCCAGCCGGACCTCGGGACGGCCATGACCTTCCTGGCCATCATCGGCGGGGCGTTCATCCTGGCCGGTCTGCGGAGGAAGGCGATCCTTTTCTTCCTCCTCGCGACCCTCGTCCTCGGCATCGGCGGCTGGAGCTTCGGGCTCAAGGACTACCAGAAAAGACGGCTGACGACCCTCGTCAACCCCCTCCATGACCCGAGGGGGTCGGGCTACCAGGTCATCCAGTCCAAGATCGCCATCGGCGCGGGCGGCCTCTCCGGGAAGGGTTTCATGAAGGGCTCGCAGAGCCAGCTCCGCTTCCTCCCCGCCCGGCACACGGATTTCATATTCTCCGTCATCGGAGAGGAGGCCGGCTTTCTGGGCGTCCTCGCGGTCATCGTCCTCTATTTCTTCATGCTCACCCGGATGTTCCTGTCCGTCGCCAAGGCGCGCGACCGGGCCGGCGTCTATATCATTTTCACGGCCTCCCTGCTCATCGCCTTCCAGTTCCTCGTCAACATTCTGATGATCATCGGCCTCTTCCCGGTCGTGGGCATCACCCTGCCGTTCATCAGCTACGGCGGGTCGTCCCTCCTCACGAGCTACATCGCCTGCGGCCTCGTTTTGAACGTGAAGATGAGACGCTTCGCCAATGTCTGAAAGAAACGCGCTCGCCATCATCCTGCCTCGCGTCGAAAAGCCGGGCCGGTACGTCGGCGGCGAATGGAACGAGATCCGAAAGAATCCCGCCCGCGTCCGGACCAAGGTGGCCCTGGCCTTCCCCGACGTCTACGAGATTGGCATGTCCTATCTCGGGCAGAAGATCCTCTACGCCCTGCTCAACAAGGACAGGAACCTACTGGCCGAGCGGGTGTTCGCCCCCTGGCCGGACTTCGAGCGGGAGTTGCGGGCGGCCGGCATCCGGCTGGCCTCCCTCGAAAACGGCATCCCGCTCCGCGAGTTCGACATCGTCGGGTTTTCCCTTCTCTACGAGCTCAACTATTCCAACGTCCTGACCATCCTCGACCTCGGTGGGATCCCCCTGATGTCGGCGGAAAGGGCCGAGGCGGACCCCCTTGTCATCGCCGGCGGGCCGGCGGCCTTCAACCCCGAACCGGTGGCGGATATCTTCGACCTCGTCTTCCTCGGGGACGGCGAGGAGGGTTTTCCGGAGATCATCCGGGCCGCGGCGGACATGCGGCGGCGGAGGGTGCCGCGCCGGACGATGCTCCGCGAACTGGCCCGCATCGACGGCGTCTACGTTCCCTCCCTTTACCGCCCCGAGGCCGTGGAGGGTTCGCCCCTCGTCGTCCCCCGGCCGGTCGGCGACGCTCCCGCCGTCGTCAGGAAGCGGCTGCTCCGGGATTTCGCCAAGTCTTTTTTCCCGGAAAAGATCGTCGTCCCCAGCCTGCGGGTGGTCTTTGACCGCGTGGCCATCGAGGCCGCCCGCGGCTGTCCCCAGAGCTGCCGTTTCTGCCAGGCCTCGAGCCTTTACTTCCCGCACCGGCCCAGGGACCCGGCTTTCATCTGCAAGACGGCCCTCCGCAGCCTCCGCCAGACCGGCTACGAGGACGCCTCTCTCTCGGCGCTTTCGATCGGCGATCATCCCCACCTCGAGGAGACGGTTCGCTGTCTCATGGACGAGTTATCTCGGGAAAAGATCTCTCTGTCCCTCTCCTCCCTCCGGCCGGGGAAACTGTCCCGCGACCTCGTGCAAAATATCCTCAAGGTCCGCAAGACCGGTTTCACCCTGGTCCCGGAGGCGGGGACCGAACGCCTGCGCGCTGTGATCAACAAGAAGCTCGACAGCCAGGAAATCCGGGATGCCCTGACCTTCGCCTTCGAGGGTGGCTGGAAGCTGGTCAAACTTTACTTCATGGTCGGGTTGCCCACGGAGACGGAGGAGGACCTCGCCGGGATCGTCGACCTCGTCCGAAAGAGCCTCGAGCTCGGGCGGACGATCCTCGGGTCATACCCTCGGATCCACGTCAGCCTGTCCTCGTTCATCCCCAAGCCGCACACGCCTTTTCAATGGGTGGGCATGGACGACGAAGCGGTCCTCGTCGAGAAACATGCGTATGTCCGCTCGGAGCTTCGCAGGCACAAGAGCGTCGAATTCAAGGGCCACTCCATCGGGACTTCCGTCCTCGAGGCCGTCTTCGCGCGGGGCGACAGGAAGCTCGGCCGTGTCCTCGTCGAAGCATGGAAGAGGGGAGCCCGGTTCGACGGTTGGGACGACAAACTCGACACAGCGGCCTGGAAGGACGCCTTCGCGGTCGAAGGCGTCGATTTCCGGGATTACCTCAACCCTCTTCCCCTCGAGGCGGCGCTCCCTTGGGACCACCTCGACTCCGGCCTCCGAAAAAGCCACCTGGCCCGGGAGCTCGACCTGGCCCTCCGCGGGGAGCCGTCGCCGTCGTGCCTCGAAAGGGCCTGCGGGGAGTGCGGGGGGTGCGACACCCGGGCCTGGAAGAAGCCGCCCCGCCCCGTGAAGATCGGCCCTCTTCCCGGGCCGGCCTCCCCGGCGGGAGAACCCGGGGACAAAACCCTGCGCTACCGGGCCGTCTATTCCAAGCGGGGAAAAGCCCGATACATTTCCCACATCGACCTCATCCACGTCGTCCAAAGGGGCTTCCGCCGGGCGGGGATCGAGGTCCGGAAAACCGAAGGGTTCCATCCGAAAATGGACCTGTCCTACGGCCCGGCGCTTCCTCTGGGCATGGAGGCCCGGCGGGAGGTCCTCGAGTTCCGCTCGGCCCGCCGGCTCGAAGAGGCGGAATTCCTCGCGCGGGTCAACAAAAGCCTTCCTCCGGGGATCAGGTTCTCGGGCCTCGAACGGGTCGATGCCGGGGCGCCGTCGCTCCATAACGCGATGGAACGCCTCGTCTACTCGCTCGATTGGAAAAACGAGGCCGTCAGCCGCACTTGGGAGGCCCGGTCCCGGACGGGGGAGGGGGACCGGCCGCCGATCCTGACCGGCCCCGTTCTCAAGGCCGCCCTAGGCCGATTCAAGAGTTCGCTGCCGGAGGGGGCGGCAATGGATTTTCGGTTCTCGGGCCGGCGCCTGATTATCAACTTGCCCGTTTCTCCTGCGAAGGGATTCCGCTCCCAGGACATCGTCCAGGCCGTCTTCGGCGTCGAGGACCCCGTGTTCCTCATCAGGCGGGACGACATCGTCTTCAAACCCGCCGGCCTTGAAATTGACAGGACTCCCTGCAATCGCGGCGCGGCTTAACATGCTCTTTTGAATTCTATGTCCCGGAATTTTAACCCGTTCTTGCCGCGATGACTGCCGGCCCTCAAAATTGACAGGGCCGGCGGAATCGGGTACACTTCCCCGTGCTTTTTCCAATAGAATCTATAAATTCGCTAAAGTTTGAGAGGATGAGCCGTGATTGAATTCGAACTGACCGAAGACCAGGTTGCTCTCCAGGAGATGGCCCACGAGTTCGCAGCGAAAGAAATGCGTCCCAAGGCGGCCGTTTATGATCAGGGTCACGCTTTCCCGGAGGACGTGATGCGCAAGGCCTTCGAGGTCGGCTTCCTGACCAGCTCGGTCCCGCCGGAATACGGCGGCGTCGGGCTCAAGGACCTCGATACGGCCATCGTCAGCGAGGAGCTCGCTTGGGGCTGCGCCGGGATGTACACGACCATGATGGCCAACTCCCTGGCCTTCACGCCCATCATTCTCTTCGGTACAGGAGAGCAGAAAAAGCGGTTCTTCGCGCCCTTCGTCAAGAGCATGGCTTTCGCCTCCTACTGCCTGACCGAGAGAGAGGCGGGGTCGGACACGTCGGCCATCAAGACGACGGCTCGCAAGGACGGCGCGCACTACGTCATCAACGGCTCCAAGTGTTTCATCACCAACGGCGGCGTCTCCAGCCTCTATGTCGTCTTCGCCAACTCGGCCCCGCAAAAGGGGTCGCGCGGCCTGAGCGTCTTCGCCGTCCCCCGGGAGACCCCCGGCGTCTCCGTCGGCAAGGTCGAGGACAAGTTCGGGCACCGGGCTTCGAACACGACCGAGCTTTTTTTCGAGGACGTCCGCGTCCCGGCCGATCACCTGATCGGGCGGGAGGGTTTCGGGTTCATCGTGGCCATGAGGACGTTCGACAAGACCCGCGCGGCTGTCGGAGCGGCGGGTATCGGGATCGCCCGTGCGGCTCTCGAATACGCCATCGAGTATTCGAAGACCCGGGTCCAGTTCGGCAAGCCCATTGCCACCTTCCAAACGACGGCCTTCAAGATCGCCCAGATGGCCATGGAGGTCGAAGCGGCGCGCCTCGTCGTCTGGCGGGCCGCCTGGCTCATGGACAGGGGCAAGCCCAACGGCAAGGAGTCGGCCATGGCCAAGTGCCTGGGCACGGACGTGGGCATGAAGAACGCCATGGAAGCCCTGCAGATCTACGGCGGTTACGGCTACATGAAGGACTATCCAGTCGAAAAACTCGTCCGGGACGCGAAACTGCTTCAGATCTACGAGGGGACGAACGAGATCCAGAGGCTCGTGATTTCGCGGGAAGTGATCGGCCCGATCAAGGGCCGCTAAATAACCAACCCGTTCACCTCCCAGGTCTGAAACCCGGGGTATGTTCAGGGTTAGGCCAGAGCACCGTTAACCCCGTTTAAAAAACGGGATTAACGGCGTTGAACGTATCAGTTGTCGAGGTAATCGGGGATCAGAGCCAGAGTTTCGATCCCGGCGCCACGCACGATGTCGATGACTTCCATGACTTTGGAGAAGGGGAGCTTGGCCAGGGCGCGGATGAAGATCGTCTTGTCCTGGCGCGCGCTGTAGAGGCGCCGGAGCTCTTCGAGAAGGCCCCGCAATTCGTAGCTGATGCCGTTGATCTCCGCGACGTCATTCGTTTTCAGCGTCAGAACGATGAGGCCCGTGGGCTGGCCGGCGGTGGAATCGGACTGCGTCTCGGGGAGCTTGACATCTATTCCTTTTTGGACGAGAGGAGTAATGACCATGAAGATGATGAGAAGAACCAGCAGGACGTCGCACAACGGGACGACGTTAGGCTCGGCTTTTGACATGATAGCCTCCTTGATACAACTCTAAGAGAACCATTTTATGACATCTCCTCCGGCTTGTCAACGAAATTTAAGGGGTGGCCTATTTCAGGGTGTCGATGGCCTTGCGGTTGTTGCTCGTGTGGAAGACGAGGAGCGTCTTGCCTTCTCCCGCGGACGAACCGTAGGAGTATTGGATGTCGATGACCGCGTTACCGAGGAGCGCCCCGATCTCGGCGCCGGCGCCGATCCGGTCGGCGAAGAGGACCGTGACGACCTTCTTCGACTTGACCTTGTAGCCCAGGGTCCGCAGGGCCGTTTCGGCCTTCTTGGCGTCCGAGGTGACGAGGTGGAAGTGGCTCTGGTCGGTCTCCGAATAGATGTAGATAGCCTTGACGTTGATGCCGGCGTTGGCCAGGGTCCCCAGGACGCGCCCGAAGATGCCGGGCTCGTCGGGCGTGGTGACGGTGAGTTCGGTATCTTCATTTACAGATGTCACGGTCGTTCTCCTATTTTTACGAAAAGGAATTATAACAGATTTCGGCGGGGCGCGACAAGTCCGCCTTGTCTTTTGAGCTGGGTTACTTATAATAAAATGCCTGAGTGAAATTATGTCGGACGATAAGCGGGCGGCGAGAGTAGCCATCATCGACAACTCCATCGACCCCGGAGTCTACCGGCCCGTCGAGCACTGGAGCCGGCATCTCACCGTTCCGTGGGACGCCTTCGTTGCCAGGGACGGCCGGCTCCCCGACCCGGCGGCCTACTCCCACTTCATCCTGACAGGCTCCGAGGCCTCCATCCTCGAGCGCGAGCCCTGGGTGGATGTCGAGGCCGGGATCGTCAGGGAGGCGGTCGCCGCGGGCGCTGCGGTGCTGGGCAGCTGCTGGGGCCACCAGCTCCTCGCCTTCGCCCTCGCCGGCGAGTCGCACGTGCGCCGCTGCGACCGGCCCGAGATCGGCTGGGTGCCGATCCGCGTGGACAAGGAGAACGAACTCCTGGGCCCGACCGGAACGCCTTATACGTTTTCCGTCCATTACGACGAGGTCCGGGACCTGCCTGCCCCCTTCGAAATCCTCGCCTCGACCGACACCTGTCCGATCCAGGCCTTCCGCCTCGGGGGCCAGCCGGTCTGGGGCCTACAGTGTCATCCCGAAGTGGACATCCCTACGGGCTTGCGGTTCCTCCACGACCTCGTCGACTGCGGTTTCAAGGGCCGGGATTTCCTCCTCGAGGCCCTCCGGCAGCCGCCTCGGGACTCCGGGCTCATCCTCCGGATCGTTAGGACGTTCCTGGCGACCGGCCGCTCTCGGGGGAAAACCTTCATTTTGCTTGACAAATAGGCTCAAGTTTAATATAAATCCCCATAGAACTTGTTTATTCATACCTAATCATAGGAGGATTTTAATGAAAATGCGCAAGTCTATGCTACTTTTCGTCGTGATGGCGCTCATCGCGCTCACGGCGATATCTTTTGCCCAGACGACGAAACTCAAGAGAATCGGACTTTATACCTTCGTCGAGGTCAAGGGCCAGGTCCCGACCCCGGAGGTCATGAAGGGCCTCTTCGATCGCTATTCCGCCGACATCAAGACGGGTTTCGACATGACGGGGAACGGCGAGCTCTTTGAGCCGTTTATGGACCAGCTCAAGACGGCCGAATGGGTCGACACGACCCTGCCCGTCGGCGAGACGCTCCAGTGGATGCTCTTCAAGTCCCGCGATCAGGTCAAGATCGCCCGTAACGTCGAGTGGGCGGGGAAGGTTCCCCTCTCGGTCTTCATCATCAAGGTCAAGAAGGACTGGAAGATCTACGACTTCATCATCCCTAAGGGATGCGGCAACATCGCCCTCGGGAAGAACGTCGTGGACGCCATCCCTCCAGCCGTTTGCAGCCTCGTCGTCAGCCCGGAGCGGGCCAACGTCAATGACCCGATCACCGTCGACATGAACGGGACGCAGTACGCCAAGACGATGAGCGTCGAGGTCTTCGACGCCCAGGGCCAGAAGCTGGCTACCCAGGAGCTGACGCCCCAATCGCCCAAATGGCAGACGAAGTTCGACAAGCCAGGCGAATACTTCTTCAAGGGCACGGCTGTCAACATGGAAGGGATCGCGGCGACCAACCCCTGCGCCGGGAAGGTATCCATCAACTTCCCGCCGATCTGCAAGCTCTGGACATCATGCCTGCCGTGCGAGGATTACGTCGGCCGGCCCATCACCTTCGACGCTTCCGCGTCGGGCGACCCCGACGGTCAGATCGTCAAGGTCGTCTTCGAACTCCTCGACGCCCAGGGCAATGTTATCGATACCTGCGTCACGACGAGGAAGCCCTGGATGTGGGAAAAGGTCTTCACCAAGGCCGGGACCTTTACGATCAACGTCACGGTTTTCGACAACGACGGCGCCCAGTCGCCCGCCTCCGACCCCTGCCGCCTGACCTTCGAGGTGACCCAGAAGAAGCTCTTTTGGACGGTCGCCGGCGGCCCCGGCCTCTTCGGCGGGAGCACGGCCCTTTACGGCTTCCTGCGCGGCGGTCTGTTCGCTTGGATCACCCCCGACAAGTGGAGCTTCACGCTGAGCGGCGGCGGAGCAATCCCGTTCGCTGGCTCGCCGTGGCGCCTCGTCTTCACCGCCGACGCCCTGGTCAACGGCCACTTCCAGAAATTCTTCCTGGGCACCGGCGTCGGCTTCAGTACGGCCAGCCAGCCGATAGACGCGAACCACAAGGCCGGTCTCGACCTTGTCGCCCAGACCGGGTTCGATGTCTTCGACAAGTGGACGAGCAAGGGCCAGTTGTTCGTCGAGTTCCGCGCGCCCCTCTTCCGGTCCTTCAACCACAATTACAAGACCGGACTCGGCTTCCGGTTCCTGTTCTAAGCCGACCCGCCAACGAACGTCCGAAAGGGCCAGAGAGCGAACTCTCTGGCCCTTTTTTTTCTTCTGATTATTTGGGGTATACGGACGGGGGATGAAGGACGCCATAAGGCTTCCCGCAGACGCTGCGTTTAGCAGTGACTAGCTAAAGCGAATTTGCTGAGGAGCCGGACCAAGACTTAATTCAGATATTTACCAGAAATGCGGCTCCGTGGTGCTGTTCCGTCGCTCGGGCAGTGATGGGGGCCATGCATAGCCCCCGTAGCGGAGGGGCGGCAGGAGGCGGCAGGGAGCGAATTCCTAGAAGCGACCGATAAAAGCGCGACGGAGCAGCTCGGAGCCGCGCTTTTAGGAAATATCTTAATTAAGTCAGAAGATAGAATGGGGACACGTACCGGAGATGCGCGAGGGAGCGTACCTCCGGTACATGTCCCCGTCGCTGCCAAAACGGGCAGCGTTTGCAACCAGGGAGAGAAATCCCCTTGAACGTCCTGCTCAAAACAGATGGAACCGGTTCCCCGGGTTTCAGTCGCTGAGCTTGCCGAGCTTGGCCAGCTCGTCGTTGTAGTACTTCCGGTAGAGGATCTCGTACTCCCGGCTGCCCTCCTCGATGGCCTTTTTCTGGGACTGGATCTTGTCGATGGCCTTCTTGTCGAGGGACTCGTAGAGCTTCATTTCCTCTTCGATGGACTTGACAATGACCAGGCGGATTTCGTTCGGGTCGTCCAGGAAATCGACCTGGTCGACCTTCTCGAGGACGTTGAGGACCTGGCGAGACAGGTAGTTGATCTTTTCCCGCGACAGTCTGTTGCTCACAGGACGATCCCCTTTTCCCGGGCCAGCTTGGACTTGATCAGCTTGAACATCTGCTGGTATTCGATGTTATCCTTGCGGATCTTCTCGATGTGCTTACTGAGCAGTTCGCGGACCTCCTGGTCGAGGTGGTCCTCCTTCTGGAACTCCTCGATGAGCAGGTTGGTCAGCTCTTCGAGCAGACGGGCCCTGTCCTCGAAGATGATCTTGCCTTCCTTGGTCAGAGTGCGCAGGATCACCGACCCGAGATGCTCGATCTGGTTCTTGTTCAGGCGCATAACCACAATACAATACATTACCCCCGACCAAAATTCAAGATGATTCGCCGTTTTCCGGCATTTTGGAGGCGGCCCGGCGATCCGTGGTCAGAAAATGACGAGGAAGGGGTGGAGACTCTCACCGTCAGGGGAAGGCCGGGCCAGGGCGAGGAGCTTGCCAGACTCCCCGAACAGCCGCAGGACGCACGCTTCTCGGGGGAAAAAGGGAGCGTCCGGGGGAGGGGGGCGGAGATGAGCCGGCCCGAGGGTAGCGCCGTTGCGGATACGCATTTCCGCCTCCGGGAGGACGGCCACAGCGGGCACCCCGGGGAGGAGCCGCTCGAGAGGCAGGATGAGCGCCGCAGCCTCGTCTTTTCCTCTCGCCCCTTCCAACGCGGCGAGGGGCACCGCGTCGCCCAGGGCGTAGGGGCCGACGGACGTACGCCGGAGGGCGTCGAGATGGGCACCGCAGCCCAGGCGCTGACCGAGGTCGTGGGCGAGCGACCTAACGTAAGTCCCGGCCGAACATTTCGTTTCGAAGAAGGCGAGAGGCGGCCGGTAATCGCGAAGCCTGAACCACTCGACCATCACGACGGACGGTTTCAAAGTGAATTCCTTGTGGGCCCGGGCCAGTTTGTAGGCCGGCTTTCCGCCGAGCTTTTTGGCCGAATAGGGCGGTGGCGTCTGGAGAATCCTCCCCTCGAAGTTTTTCATGGCTCCGGCCAGGTCTTCGCGGCCGGGGAAGTCGCGCGATTCCTCCGTGGACGGATGCCCGGAGGCGTCATAGGTGTCCGTCGCGAAGCCGAGCCGGATTGCGCCTTCGTAGACCTTGTTTTCCTTGGAGAGGTAGGGGAAAAACCGCGTCGCCTGGCCGACGGCGACGAGGAGGATGCCCGTGGCGTCCGGGTCGAGCGTCCCGCCGTGGCCGACCCGCCGCACCCCAAGGAGCTGGCGGATCCTAGCCACGACGTCGTGCGAGGTGAGTCCGGCGGGCTTGTCGATGACGAGAAGGCCGTCGATGGGCATTCCGGGTCGTCCGGGGCGGTCAGTCCGACGGGCCGGAAGGGCCCTGCGATGCCCCGTCGAGGAGAGTCTCGACGATCGCCGGGACCTCCCGGATGAGACGCTCATAAGGGCCGTAGACGGTGAAGCCGGAGGCGTGGATGTGCCCGCCGCCGCCGAAATGCTCGGCCACACGGGCCGCGTTGGCGCTGCCCTTCGACCTCAGGCTGACCCGGAAGGTCTCATGGCCCATCTCCTTGAAGAACATGACCATTTCGACGCCCTTGATGGTGCGGGTCAGGGTCGTCATGTCTTCGGTGTCGATCTCCTTGAGGTGGAGGGACTCGGTATCGCGCCGGAACATGCTGATGACGGCGATAGTGCCCCTGCCGTTCATGGCCAGGGTGGAGAGGACGCGGCCAAGGAGCTGGATCTTCTCCGGCCGGTTGTTGTTGTAGAGCCTCTCCGTGACGCGGATGGGGCTGGCGCCGAGACGGGCGAGCTCGGTCGCGGCCGCGAGGGCGCGGGGCGTCGTGTTGGAAAACTGGAACGAGCCGGTGTCGGAGACGATGGCGCAGTAGAGGTGCTCCGCGATCTCGGGTGTCAAGGTGATGCCTAAGAAACGGCTCAGGTCGAAGACCATCTCCCCTACGGCCGGGGCCTCGGGGTCGATCCAGTTGATGTCGGCATAAGGTGTGTTCGAATAGTGGTGGTCGATGTTGATCTTGTAGGCTCCGGAGAGGCCTTCCTGCCCGGAGCGGGAGACGTCGGCGCACTCGAGGAGGATGACCGTGTCGAAGTCCGCCGCCTGGATCTGGCCGACGCGGATCCCGGCGAGCTCGGGGAAGCCGGAGAAGGGCAGGGGTGTTGGGTCATGGTTGACGATGGCGACATCCTTGCCCAGGAGGCTTCCCATCAGGCTGAGGGCCATGGCCGTCGAGAGGGAGTCGCCGTCCGGCCGGAGGTGGGAGGTCACGGCGATCGTCCGCGACGCCTTGATCCTGGCCGCGATCTGTTCCCGGGGTTCAGTGGCCATGCTTCTTTGTCTCTTCGATCAGCCTGTCGATCCTCTCCTGGTGCTCGGGGCCCGGATCCAAGGCGAAAAATAGTTCGGGATTATACTTCAACTTGACCCGGGAGGCAAGCGTCCGCCGGATGTGCCCTTTACTCTTCTCGATGCGGGCAAGGAGGTCCCGAGGGTCGGCCGTACCGAAAACGCTGAGGCAGACCCTGGCCGAATGGAGGTCCGGGGTCATCTCCACACGGGTGACGGTCAGGAGCCCCGAAGAGGGATCCTGGAATTCGCTGATGAGGAGGCGGCTAAGCTCTGCCTGGACGAGCTCGGCCACGCGACGCGGCCGGATGCCTTTTTCAGACATAACGGATCTCCTGACCGGCGACCTCCGCCTCCTGGAGGTTCCGGGCGTCGGACAGGATGTGGCCGAGGACCTCCTCGACGATCGTCTGCTGGCTGTTGAGGCTGACGATCCCGAGCAAGGCCCGCTGCCACTTGTCCTGGTAGTCGACCTCGGCCAGGGCGACGTTGTAGCGCTTTCGGACCCTGTCCTTGAAGCCGTGGAGGATGCGCCGCTTGTCCTTGAGGGAATGGGCGTAAGGGAAAAAAAGATCGAGAGTCAGGACGCCGATGACCATCGGAACCCTCCCGCGCCGTTAGACGGCCTTGACTTTTTCCCGGATGAACGCCTCGATCGTGTCGCTCGGCTGGAAATCGTTGAAGCCGCCGACGCCGATGCCGCACTCGTAGTCCTTCTTGACCTCGGTGACGTTCTCTTTGAGATGCTTAAGGGAGGAGATCCTTCCTTGGTGGATGACCTCGCGGCCGCGGAGGACGCGGGCCTCGGCGTTACGCGTGATCCGACCGTCCTGGACGTAGCAGCCGGCGATCGTCCCGATCTTGGGGATCTGGAAGATCTTCCGGACCTCGGCCCGGCCTTGGAAGGTTTCCTTGATAATCGGGTCGAGCAGGCCGATGACGGCCTTCTTGATATCATCCGCGACTTGGTAGATGATCTTGTACGTCCGGATCTCGACGCCTTCCTTCTTGGCCAGGTCGAGGATCTTGGGGTTCGGTTTGACGTTGTAGCCAATGACGATGGCCTTGGATGCCGAGGCCAGGAGGACGTCGGTCTCGGTAACGTTGCCGGTGGCGGCGTGGATAACCTTGATCTTGACCTTGTCTGTGCTGAGGGGCAAGACGACGTCCGACAGGACTTCGATCGAGCCCTGGACGTCGGCCTTGAGGACGAGGGCCAGCTCCTTGGCCTGACCGCCTTCGATCTTCTTGAACATCTCGTCGAGGGTGACGCCGCTGTCTCGGGAAGATTCCTTCCCCTTGACCCGGGATCTCCTGAACGCGACGACATGTTTGGCCGCCGTGGGATCGTCCATGACCTGGAAGAAATCGCCGGCGACGGGGACTTCCGAAAAGCCCATGATCTCGACGGGCATGGACGGCCCGGCGCTTTTGAGGACCTTGCCGTGCTCGTCGAACATGGCCCGGACTTTGCCCATGGACAGGCCCGAGACGAAGGCTTGACCCTGTTGGAGGGTACCCTGCTGAACGATGACGGTGGCGGTGGGCCCTTTCTGGCTGTCGAGGCGGGCCTCGAGGACAACGCCCTGCGCGGGGACCTTGGGGTTGGCCTTGATCTCGAGGATGTCGCTGAGGAGGAGGATCATCTCGAGAAGGTCGCCGACGTTCTTCTTCTCCCGGGCCGAGACCTCGACGCTGATCGTCTTGCCGCCCCAGTCCTCGACGAGGAGGTTCTCTTTCGAGAGCTGCTGCTTGACACGGTCGACGTTGGCCTCGGGCTTGTCGATCTTGTTGATGGCCACGATGATCGGTACGTTGGCCGCCTTGGCGTGGTCGATGGCCTCTTTCGTCTGGGGCATAACGCCGTCGTCGGCGGCGACGACCAGGATGACGATGTCCGTGGCCTTGGCGCCGCGGGCTCTGAGCTGAGTGAAGGCCTCGTGACCCGGCGTGTCGATGAAGGTGATGGTGCGGTTCCTGGTGGCGACGCGGTAGGCGCCGATGTGCTGGGTGATGCCGCCGGACTCCTTATCGACGAGGTTCGAGGAGCGGATGGCGTCGAGGAGGGTCGTCTTGCCGTGGTCGACGTGGCCCATGATGGTGACGACGGGTGACCTCGGCGCGAGCTCAGCCGTCCGGCCCTCGGCCTTCCGGCGCATGGCTTGGTCGAGGGTGATGAACTCGGCGTCGAAGTTCGTGGCCTTGGTGATGGCCGCGGCGAGCTCGGCGTCGACGAACTCATCGAGGTCGGCCCTGATGCCCTTGGCGGCGAGCTTGTCTAAAAGGTCCTTGGGTCTGACCTTCATCGCCCCGGCGGCCTCCTTGAGAAGCCAGCCCTCCCGGAGCTCGACCTTGTGCCGCGGCTTGAGCGGCGCGGGGGGCGGCGGGGGAGGAGTCGGTCTGACGGGGACAGTGGGCGTGGGTACCGCGGCCGGAGGGACCGTCGGCCTGAGGGGTGCCGGCTGAGGCAGTGCCGGCTTGGGGGTAGCGGGCTTAGGGGGAACAGGAGCGGGGGCCACCGGCTTGTGCGCAACCGGCTTGTGGACGGCAGGCGCAAGCGCCGCCGGCTTGTGAGGCGTCGGCCGCGGGGACTCCAGCTTCGGAACGGAAGGCGCAGGCGGCGCTACCGGCTTCGGAGGCAGCGACTTGGGGGGTGCGGGCTTAGGGGGAATAGGGGCGGGGGCTACCGGCTTGTGCGCAACCGGCTTGTGGACGGCGGGCGCAAGCGCGGCCGGCTTCGGAGGCAGCGACTTGGGGGGTACGGGCTTAGGGGGAATTGGGGCGGGGGCCACCGGCTTGTGCGCAATCGGCTTGTGGACGGCGGGCGCAAGCGCGGCTGGCTTGGCTGGGGCCTCTTTGGGTGCTTTCTTCACGGCGGGTTTCTTGGTTGGTTCACTCATTCGCGTCTTCTTGCTTGATTGAAATTTTCCAGCCGACGAGCCGGGAGGCCAGCTTGACGTTGATCCCCTTCTTGCCGATGGCCAGCGAAAGCTGGTCCTGGGGGACGATGGCCAGCATGACCTTCTCCGTCTGGCTCACGACCTGGAGCCGGTCGACCTTGGCCGGGCTGAGGGCGGCCTTGGCGTAGCTGACGAGGTCGGGCGACCACTTGATGATATCGATCTTTTCGCCCTGGAGTTCCTTGGAGATGGCCAGAATCCTGTTCCCTTTGACGCCAATGCAGGCGCCGATGGGGTCGATGTCGCGTTCGAGGCTGGCCACGGCGACCTTGGCCCTTTCTCCGGGCTGGCGGACGATGTCTTTGATCTCGATCGCCCTGTTGGCGATCTCCGGGATCTCGGTCTCGAGGAGCCGGGCCAGGAATCGCGGGCTCGCCCGCGAGACGATGATCTGGGGCCCTTGGTAGCCCCTGAGGACCTGGACTATGACGGCCTTGACCAGGTCTCCCCGCCGGTGCTCCTCGTTGGGGAGCGTCTCGCGCAGGGGGAATGAGACCTCGATCCTGTTGACCTCGAGGACGATGACGTTGTCTTCGACCCTGCGGACGACCCCGGTGACGATCTCGCCGATCCTGGGGGCGAAATCGCCGTAGATTTTCTCCTGTTCGGCGTCGCGGACCTTCTGGAAGATGACCTGTTTCGCGGCCTGGGCGGAGATGCGGCCTAGTGTATCGGACGGCAGGTCGACCTCGACCGTTTCGCCTTCCTTTGCGTCGGGGCGGATGGCTCGGGCCTCGTCGAGGGAGATCTCCTCGGCGGTGTTCTTGGGGCTCTCCGTCACCCGCTTGACGGCGAAAACGCGGAGCTCCCCCTTCTCGGGCTTGAACAGGACCTGGACATTCTCCTTCTGGGAGTAAAACTTAGAGGAAGCGACCCGGAGGGATTCTTCGATCGCCTGGATGATGAGACGCGGCTCGACGGATCGCTCTTTACTGAGCTGTAGGATCGTATTCCAGACGTTGACTTTCATCCGTTGTTCTCAATTCCCGACGGAGCGAATCCATGGGATGAGTGATTATATCGGAATTCGCCCCAAAGTGCAACGCGCCCTAAAGGATGCGGCCGTGAAGAGGGACTGTCCCCGAAGGGGACTGTCCCTCTTCTCTCCCGCA
>Ga0315293_10002159_pt1 | contig 18990 bp, 13 predicted proteins | sample YL17G13_20_MG_FD_203071 | JGI IMG/M metagenome (GOLD analysis project Ga0315293, IMG submission 203071) | Sediment microbial communities from Yellowstone Lake, YNP, Wyoming, USA - YL17G13_20 | ecosystem: Environmental > Aquatic > Freshwater > Lake > Sediment | place: USA: Wyoming | collected... | reverse complement strand
CCAGGAAGAGCGTAGAGCCGGGGATGTATTCCCAGCGGATGACCAAGTTGGAGCGGAACTGGAGAAAATTGAAATCAGGCCGGCCGAAGGCGTAGGCCAGGCCCGTCCCGGCCTCGGTCACGGAATAACCGCCGGCGGCCTCGTCCCAGGCCAGCTCGCCGGACTCAAAGAGGTGATAGCGCCGGCCCCAGTCGCGCGAGCGGGAGTCGGTGATGAACTTGAAGCGGTCATACCGCCCAGCCGAGAGGAAGGGCATGCCGTAAAACTGAATGGACAGCTCGGGGGTCAGGCAGTAGGTAAGCCTCATGGTCAAGGCCAGAGTCTTCTGGTCGATCGCGCCAAAAATATATCTCTTCTGACCGGCTACGTCTTGAGTGGATACGTACTGGAGCTCGTTATGGCTCTGTTCAAACCCGGGCGAAAGAGAAAGCTGGAAGGCCCGGCTGGGGACAATCGTGCTGCCGGCGTCTACACCTATGTACCGGCTGTCGCCATTTTCCCGTTGGGACAGAGAACCGTTTAAGAAGAAACGGACGGGTTTCCGCGAATCGGTCTCAACATAGAACCAGGAATTCCAGTTAGCGGCTTGGCGAAGGGAAGGGCCGCCCCGCAGGGCGCTGGCCGAAAGGGACTCACCGTTCCGGCCGACCCCGAACCAGAATTTCCAGTAATTCTTGAACTGGCCGCCACCGTTGATGTTCCCCCCGCTGAAAATGCGCTCTCCCCCGAAATTCCAGCCCTGCCAATGGTTCAGATTGAGGCCCGCGTTGCGGAACAGGCTGAAGGGCTTGGTGATCCGATAGCCCATCCAGACATACTCCATCATCACGTCGGCCTGGCGGAGATAGCCCATGTCGTTAAGCTCCAGGCCGGGCGACCGCCAGGTATACCCCAGGGCGAACAGGAGGCTCCCGCCGCCCTGCTTGCCCAAAGAGATATCGCCGCCATGGCCGGAGAGCGAGGTCCGGCCGGGGTCCAGCTTGACATGATCGGCGTCGGGGCGCTGGAAATAGCGCAGGGGCGACTGCTGCGTCCGGAGGAGCGCCTGAGGGCTCCCCACCACGGAGCTGAAGACCGTCCTCAGGGCAAAATAATAGGTCTTGTTCTTCCAGCTATGATTGATGTCTAGGCCGCCGGTATAGGCCGCATCGTGGAGGAAATCGAGGGTTTCTTCCCGGCGGGGGTCCCGGTGGGTGGCGGTCAGCATGGCGCCCAAGGTCGTGCTCCCCCGGTTGAAATCCTGCTGGAGGCGAGCGGCAAAGTAGTTGGTCAGGGGCTCAACCGCCTGGTCGGTGTACATCCCCTCGCCAAACAGCCGGGCTTTCTCCCGGGCCGTTAACGTCTCCATAATGCCCATCGACAATCCGCTTTTTGTTTTGCCCGTCAGCTTGAAAGCGCCCAGGATGGAGGTGGCTTCCGGCTGGTCCACGAATCCCCGGGGGCCGGCCTCTGGATAGAGCTGAGGGCTGCGGCCTATGCGGCGCGAATAGAAAAGGTTGTCGCTGGAGAAGTCGCCGTCCCCTCCCGTGAGCTGGAAATTGATGATGTTCCGGCCTTCGATGAAGAAAGGCCTCCTTTCACTGAAGTAGGTTTCGAAGGCGGTCAGGTTCACCTCCGAAGGGTCGGCCTCCACCTGGCCGAAATCTGGGTTGAGGGTGAAGGTCAAGGTCAGGTCAGAAGTCAGGCCCACCTTGCCGTCCAGCCCCCCGAAAAGCGCCCGGTTGCTGCCCGTGGCGAAAGGATTTCCCGGCACGGGCCGGAAAAGTTGCTGCCGGGCGACGGTGTAGGGAAGAAGCTCCACCTGCCGGGGCGGCTTGAGCCCTTGCAGGCCATGGAGCTCGCCGAAAAAGTTGACCCAGCCCGGCGCGGTGCGGGGGATGAACTGCCAGAGCGAGGTCTCATCCTTGCGGAAAAGGTTGCGGGCGATCTGCAGGCCCCAGACCTGCTCTTCCTTGTTCCCGAACCGGATCTGGGAAAAAGGGATCTTCATCTCGGCCATCCAACCCTGTCCGTCCACGGCAGTCTCCACGTCCCAGATCGGGTCCCAGCTATAATCCGGGCCGTTGGAGTTGAGCGAGTCCGAGGCGATGGAATCGGCCTTGATGCCGGCCGCGTTCACGGCAAAAGCGAACCCGGTAAGATGGTCGAAGTAGCTGTCCAGGGTGACCTCTACATAGTCTCCCTCGATATCGTCCCGTCGAGACAGCCGGCCTTCGATCTTACCGGCCTGTGTGTCCCAGCAGCGGACAGCCACATAAAGGTTCGAGTCGTCGTAGAGAATCTTGAACTCCGTCTTCTCCGAGGGACTTTCCCGTTCCACGGGCCGGAACTGGACGAACCCTCCCTCCCAGGCCACCTTGTCCCAGACCGGCTCGTCCAGCCGGCCGTCGATCTTGGGGGCATGGGGGTTGACGTGAGAAGCCTTGTAGATTTTCTTGGCCTCGGTTTGACCCAGGGCCGGGAGTGCCGCGGCCAGGGCTATCATCCCCATGATGAAAGTCAGTTTTTTCACGGTCTGCCTCGCTTTACCCTAGAGTTGAACTTGCCCTGCAGTAGTAAGGACGCTCCGAATGGGAAAAAGGTTACAAATATAATATGATGGGCCTCGTCAAAATATTGGTAAGCGGCAACTCACATGACCACGATTCCGATTCTCTTTGAGGACACCGATGTCCTGGCCGTCCACAAGCCGGAAGGTCTGGTGTCCAGCGTCCAGGACGGCCAGGAGGGGCTAGCTCCCCACTTGGCCGCGGCGGCGGCGGGCCGTCTCTACCTTGTTCATCGTCTGGATAAGGAAGCCAGCGGCGTTTTGCTTTTGGCCAAGAACGCGCAAGCTCACCAGCTCCTGAATGACCAATTCAGCCGGGGCGAAGTCCGGAAAATCTACTTGGCCGTGGCCTTGGGCCTAATCGGCCAAAGCCGCGGTTTCATCGATAAACCCATCCGCGAATTCGGGTCGGGCCGCATGGGCGTTGACCCCGAGCGCGGAAAGCCTTCCCGCACCGAGTTCGAAGTGACGGAGCGCCTGAAGGAGGCCACCCTGGTCAAGATCCGCCCTCTTTCAGGCCGGAGACATCAGATCCGGGTGCACTTTTACAGCATCGGACATCCGCTGGCCGGGGACTTAAGATACGGGGAGCGGCCCATCCAGCAGGAATACCCCCGCCTGATGCTGCATGCGCTGGACATTGCCTTCAAGCTGCCGGGCGGGCAAGAAAGGAAAATCGAAGCTCCGGTTCCCGAATCCTTCCAGTCGGTCCTGGAGGAGCTGCGCCTTCATTCCTGGAAAAAGCCTCAGCCCTAAACAGGGCGAATCAAAACAGGAACCGACGGAGCGAAGGCGCAGGCGGCGCTTCAGCGCCTCCTGCTGAATAGCGCCCGAATTGAGTAGCCTGCCAACCCGGCCAAGCCGGCGGCCAGGCCGGCCAGGAGACCGGCGACGGCGACCATCAGCCAGGAAGAATCCAGCTTCATCATCAGGGCCACGCGCCGGGCGATGAGGGCGCTGCCCGTAAGATGAAAATAAGCCGAAGCGGCCAGCCACAGCAATCCCGCCGACAGGGCGCCGGTCCGAAACGAGCGCCAGGCCGAGCGGCCGAAGCCGAGGCCGTAGAGGAACGGAACGGCCATCACCCACCACCAAAAAGGAGTGACCAGGTGCAGGACCAGAAGAACAACAAGACAGACGATGATGCCCATCATTTTTCGCCTCGCAACTCCGCCCTGGAAGCCCCGCCCGGCAAGGCCTGGCCGGCTGAGGTCATGAACAGCAATTCATAGCTCCGGCCGGCAATCCAATCGTCCACGGCATTGTCATAATACCGCGAGCCGGGATTCCCGGACTGCCCGCCGGGAATAATGCCCCAGGCCTTCACCTCAGGTTCCAAGGCCACCACCATTCTCCAGGAAGGGCCCCAGGTCTTCTGAACGGCGTTGATCGCGGTCGAGCCGCCGCCGGTGGCCAGCCCATTCCGGCCGAAACCGGGTACCCGGCCCAGATGAAGGATGTCCGTGCCGCGGGCCTTGCCCCAGTGCCAGGCTTCGCCCCAGGGGCCGTATTTCTTCTCCAAATCCCGGCAGGCTTTTTTGAAGGCAGCCAAAACGATGTCCGGGAGGGTCTCGATTTTCGGCGTTGTTTTATCGTCGAAGAAGGCCGAGTCCGGCCGGTTCAAGGCCAGGTCAATGAAGACATTGGACAGGGGCCAGTAGAGCAACTCCAGGCCCCCTTTCTTCTCGTCGTTCCAGGTCAGCTCGTTCAAGGCTCTCCACAGCCAATCAAAGATGAGAGGCGCGGCCGAATCGGGCCGGTTCTCGTAATCCCAGTCGGCCAGGGTTTTCAGGCCGCTCTTCTCCACGGGGGTGAGTTGGGCCGGTTGCAGGACGGACAGCAACCGCGGCAGGAGCAGCCTGGCCCTGAGGTTCAGGATGTCGCTCTGCATACGGATCATGTCCTCGGCCGTGATGTCCCGCCGGGATGAAAGAATCTCGTTAATCCGCGCCCCCCTTTCGAACGATAGGTAATCACATCCGAGATAATAAGGATAGGACTCGTCCACGGGGTGCTGGTTGGCCGAGCTGACAAAACCACGCTCCGGGTTCTTGACATGGGGGTTGTGCTCCCAGGGCACCCAGCCCTGCCATTCGTCGGCCGGATTGGCTCCATCCAACAGGAAACGTCCCTGGCCTTTCCAGCGCAGGGGAAACCGGCCGTTGTGCCACAGGGCGATGTCGCCCCGGGTGTCGGCATAAACGAAGTTCAGGTCCGGACAACCCCAGGTCTGAAGGGCTTCCAGGAAATCCTCGTAGCGGACAGCCCGGTTGAGCCGGTAAAGCGACAGGAATTCGTTGGAAGCCTCATAAGCGGTCCAGCGCATGGCCGCCCCGGTCGGAATCCCCCACAGCGGAGGTTTTTCATCCTCGGCATAGACCGCCGGGCCGTAGTGGGTATAGGCCACCCGGTCCACAACGGTTGGGCCGCCTCGGACTTTGACTTTTTCCGTGCGGAACACAACCGGCCGCCAGGCCCCGTTATAGAAGTACTCTTGGCGGCGTCCATCTTTGAACTTTATTTTGTACCAATCCAGGACATCCGAGAGAGCGGCGGTCACTCCCCAAGCGGCCCGGCGATTGAAGCCGATGATGACGCCCGGCGCGCCGGCGCAGGTCACGCCGTAAACGTCCAGGCCCGGCGCGGTGAGCTGAATTTCGTACCAGATGGAGGGCAGAGTCAGCTCCAAATGGGGGTCATTGCACAAGAGGGGGAAGCCGCTGCGGGTGAGGGTTCCCGAGACCGCCCAGTTGTTGCTGCCCAGGCCTTGGGGCCGTTCCTCCGCCGGGCCGCTTCCCGATCCTAGCCCGGCGCCTTGGGCCGGACCGGCACCGGGCGCTCTCCCTTGGACTCCCGGATGAACGCTTCCCCGGGGCAAGCCGCCGGGCGTCGGCCCGACGGTCAGGGGGCGAAAATCCCAGGCTGTCCCCCGCGGAATGATAGGTTCCAGGAAAGGTGGAAGGTCGGGGTATAGAGTGCGGATGAATTCTTCGCCCAGCGCCTCCCGTGTAGCGTTCATCAATTTTTCCTTGCTTTCGCCGGTGAGCATCCAGGCCATGTATTTGATGAGCAGGCCGGATTTGAGCTTTGTCCACGGCTCGGGCGAATAATCCAGGATCTTATACTCAATGGGCAAGTCTCCGGGCGAAAGGCTTTTGATGTAGGCGTTCACGCCGTCGGCGTAAGCCTGGATGAGATCGGTGGTCAGGGAGTCCGCCTTTAAAAACTGCAAAGTCCTCTCCGCCGCCCAGGTCAGCCCCAGCCTCCTCTGCAAACGATCCTGCTGGATCATCTCCGGCCCGACGACTTCGGACAGACGGCCGGCCGAATACAAGGCCTGGAACTCCATCTGCCATAATCGGTCGCGGGCCACGACATATCCTTGGGCGCAGTACAGGTCGTGGTCGTTTTTGGCGAAGATGTGGGGAACATGCCGCGCGTCCCAGACGACCTCAACGGCCTCCCTGAGGCCCGGCAACCGGATGGTTTCCCGGGCCGCCTCCCGGCGGTCGCCGTTTCGCCAGAATCCGGAAAAAGGGTTGAAAAGCTTGCCCAAGGGCGGGAACAGGCCGTGGCGGTTATCGAGTCCCCAAAAGAAGGCCACGCTCACGGCCAGGGCAAATACCGCACGCAGAATTTTCATTAAACCTCCTTGGATGGCCGGTTGTAACTCGGGCTCTATCAATAGTCCAATCCTGGCGGAAAATCAACTCGCGCTCCAAAAAAGCCTCTCTGAAATAGGCTATTTCAAAGAGGTGCCGGATTCGCCCTCTAGGCCCCCATAGCGGAGGGGGGCCCCGTCATTTCGACGGGGGGAACCGACGGGAAGAGCGGCTCCACGAGCTTTGCCCTGGGGAGCCGCTCGTCGGGGAATCCAAGGGGGTATGCCTCCTTGGTCGCAGCGCGGGGTTCATGTCCCGCGCGAGAAAGGGAGGCAGCGAGCGGAGCTCGCGTTGGAAGGGGGAAACGCGAAGCGGGTTCCCCCTCCAAAGAGACTGGTTCCCCAGGGGGCCGAGGGCGATTCCGGCACCGATATGAAATCGCGTTAAGGGAGAAGTTCTCAAATGAAAGATTCGGCCTTGAACAACCCGCCGCCTTGGTTTATGATCCTCTCTCATTCCAATTAACATGTCGAATCGGGGAAATCAGGGCATTCCGGATTCCGCGCCCGTCATCCTGGACAGGTCTCACCACTCCCTCTCCCGCCGGAACATCGACCCTGACGCTCTGAAAGTCCTCTACCGGCTCCATCATCACGGCTTCATCGCCTACCTGGTCGGGGGAGCTGTCCGGGACCTCCTGCTGAAAAAAACGCCGCAGGACTTCGACGTGGGGACCAACGCCCGGCCGCGCCAGATCAAAAAACTCTTCCGCAACGCCTACCTCATCGGACGAAGGTTCCGGCTGGCCCAGGTCCGTTTCCAAGGCGGAAAAGTCGTCGAAGTGGCCACTTTCCGCCGCGAGCCGGAGCCCGGTGAAATCGAGGAAGCGGAAGATCCCCAGGCCGGACAAGGCGGGGAGGAGAACTGGGAAGGGGAAACGGCGCCGGCTCCGGATGTTGAGCAGCCCGAGCCAGAAGGGGAAGCAGGGCCGCCTGCCGAAACAGGCGCCGGACCGGAGGCAGAAGCGGATCATGAGGAGTCCGGAGAGGCGGATGAAGAACCCCGCGCCGGCCGGCGGGCCGCCCCGGACCAGACCTTCGGCAGCCCGCGCCAGGACGCTTTCCGGCGGGACATCACCATCAACGCCCTGTTCTACGACATCGCCACCTTCTCGGTGATCGATCATGTGGGCGGGCTGGAGGACCTGGCCGACCGGAGGATCCGGGTCATCGGCGATCCGGGAAAAAGATACACCGAGGACCCGGTCCGGATGTGGAGGGTCTTGCGCCACGCCGCCCGCCTGGGGTTCACGCTTGAAGAAAGAACCGAGCAAGACATCGCCGGACACCGCCATCTGCTGGCGACCTGCTCCGGCTCCCGCCTGTACGAGGAATTGAACAAGGACCTTAAGTCCGGAGCGGCCGAGCCCTTTTTCAGGCTGGCCCGGCAGCAAGACCTCATCGTCCCGGTCCTGGGCCGCATCGGGGAATACACCCAGTTCAATCCGGAAGCCTTCGACCGACAGGCTTCCCATCTGGCCATCCTGGACCGCGTCCTGTCCGCCGGAACTCCGCTCAGCCCGGCGGAGATCTACGGCCTTCTGTTCTGGGCCTGGGCCGCCAACCAGATGGAGGAAGCCAGGGGAGACAGGGCCAAACATCTGCACGACGCCTTCGCCGCCTCGGGCACCAAGGTGACCTTGCCCCGGGCCTTGGTGGCTAATGTCGTCCAGGCCTTGATCATCGCCGCAAAGATGATGTGGGCCCTCGATTCAGGCCAGATGCGCTGGTCCCTGCGCCGCCGTGCCCATTATCCGGCCGCCTCGCGCCTGTGCGGCCTCCTGGTCCGTGGAGAATGGGTCGAGGACAAGGACCCCTTCGAGCTCTTATTCCGCCAGAGATATGGCGGCCGGCCGATCATGGAGCGGCCCAAAAGGGGGAGAAGACGCCGCCGGAAGAAAAGCTCCTCGGAGACGCCGCCGCCCCAAAAACCGGCCGAATGACCGGCCGGCCCTAATTTCGGCAGGCTCTCACCAGCCTGTCACCAGGAGTTTCTTGGCCGCCTTCAGTCCGCATTTCTGATAGCGGTGATAGGCCTTGGCCGCCGCCTCGGCCACAGCTTTATCCGAATCGCCGCCCATCCAGCTTTCCACGGCCGCCTTAAGGACATAAGCTTCGGGGGCCAAGAGGCCGGTGGTCCATAGCAGCGGATGGGCCCCGGCCTTTTTCAGGCCGGCGGCAAAGAATGTTTTGCTATAGCAGGCTAGGACCAACACCGGCCGGGTCCTGGAGTCGTTTTTTTCAGGATACGACTCCAGGCTGAAATCCATCAGCCCGTCATGACCAAGATAGGCCAGGAGGTCGGAACGGCCGCCGCAATTCAGGACGATCGTCGCGGAGCCGGCCGCGGGAATGGAAACCGTTTCGTCCGACCGGCCGGCGGCCGCCCGCAGAAAATCCTGGAGGGCCTGCTTGATGTCCGCGCCGCGGTAGGCATCGGCGATAAGATAAACATTTCCATCCTGATTTTTAAACACACAGCGCTCCAGCACCGACGGAGAAGGGCCCACCGGCAACCCGAGTCGCTTCCACTCCTTGCTCCGCTTGAAGTGAGTCTTGACCCCGTAAAGAGCGCCCCAATAGAGATTGCCGGCCGGCTCCTGGCCGTTCCCCAAGGCCGCCGGCACGGGCACGATGCCCTGATGCTCGTTGTCGCACAGGGCGACATAGACGTGGACAACCCGCGGCGAAACCGGCCGGGGCGCCGCGGCCGCCGGGCCGCCGGCCAGCAAGGTTCCCGCGGAAATCAAGCCAAAAAATATATTCGTTCTCACTTTTTTATTATGATAAGGAGGGACAGGGTGTGTCAACTCGTAAAGCACTTTTCGCGAGATTGACTGCTCAAGCCTCCTGGGCCGAACCCCGAGGAGAGAGCGAATCTCTGTTTTTCCGCAGCTCCTCGGCCAGCTTCTTTCTCAATTCCCGAGGATGATGTCGGCAGAAATATTCCAGGTGACTGGCTGATCGGTGGGCATGAGGATAGTCCAGACCCTGGGCCATGAGGTGGCGCTCATGGACCTCATGCAAAAGGACGAACGGCCTTTCCGTCCGCCTCAGGTCGTCGTCGAGCCACACTTCGCCCGGGGGGACAAACTTATAGACCAGGTCATGTCCGCCCTCCGTGAAATCGATGAAGAACATGTCGCGGACAAGCTCTCCCCTGACGACCCACACCCGAAGGCCCTGGCTGTAGCTCCGCAGAAGCTGGCGGTGAATCTTACGGATAACGAGCGGGCTCGTCCGGCGGGAGGCCGGCCCCCGGCGGAGGAAATCCACTTTGCGTCTTTCCTTGAGCTCAGCCCGGTCCGCCTTCTCCAGGGCCTGGTCATAATCCATACCGGCGGCCATCAGCCTGTTCTCTATCAGTAAATGATCGATGTAAAAATGCTCCTCGCCCGGCGCGTGGAGGTGATCGATCCAGAACTCGTTTCGGGGAATGAAGCGGAAACGGTAGTGCTGCCCGAAGTTGGTGAATTCCTCGTCCAGCTTGGTCCGGACGTATTGGCCGTCTACCAGCCAGACCGCAAATTTGGAGATGTCCGTAATCTTTTTGACATAGGGTTTTTTCATTTAGGGCTTATAGAGCCGGCCGGATGGCCGGCGGTAAATCTCGGCCGGGATGCGGTTGGCGGCCTGGCAGGTTAGGTACATCACGGCCAGGCCCACGGCGATTTGGAGATAAGAAGCGATGAAGGGAATGGAAAAATCAACCCAATACAGGCCCAGGGCGATCACATTCAGAACGGCCAGGAGGCAAAAGGCCAAATACAACCCGGTCGGGAGTTTGGGAACATTCAGCCGGTGACGGTCCGCCAGGCGGTTGTAATCCTGAGCAAAGCCGTAAATGACCTTGAAAATCCAATACAGGTTGAAAACGGGGACGAGGAGCAAGAGGGCGGCCGGCAGTGGCGTGGTGCCGGTCCGGCCGTCCTGGAGCGCATCCCACATCTTGTAGATGAACAGCAGGAATATCACGGCGCTTAAGAGCATGGCGACCGTGCCCAGAGCTGACAGGGCGATGACCAAGTTTTCGTGCAAAAGGGGAGGGAACGAGCTTTGTGAATATTTAAAGGCCTCCCGCACTCTCATCCCGCGGTTAATAACAGGAATGAAACAGATCAGTTCGACAAGGACGGCCGCCAGGAAAAGGCCGAAATACAACGGCACCGAAAGCTGGCTGGTGCGGGGAGCGGTAGTCTCTTGGGTTTGGCTGACTTCCCCCCGGCCTACGCGCCAGCCCTTTGCTCTCATATAGAGTGTGTATCCCCCATAGAAAAAGAACCCTAGGAGGGCGCCGTCCACCAATTCCAAAAAAATAAAATCAATATTCAGATAGAGCTTGCCCCCGGTCACCAGGCCCACCACGCTATAGAAAAGTTGGCTAAAGAATCCACCCGCTAGGAACCCGATCGGCAGGGCATAATCCAAGCGCTTGAAAATCAGGTATAAGAGAAAAATGGCCAGGCCGACGGCCAAAGCATAGACGAAAGTGCCGATGATCGCCTGCGGATTAAGGACCATCTTGATCAGCGAAGATTCCCGATAAGTCATGCCCGGATAGGTGAAAGTCGCCCAAGAGAATAGCCTGATCAAGATCGCGGCGACAACATAGGACAGGCCGAAAACGACGGCCAAGAACGCATCGTCCTTCACCAGATGACAAACAAGGACAAATAGAACGCCCAAAATGAGCGAATAAAATATGGATGTGGGAGAGAAGAAAGATATTTTTCTCCCGGTAATGACATTTTTAAGAAAAAAATAAATGAGCCGGAGGGCATCGGCCAGCATAGCGCCGACGACCACACCCAGGGCCGGGAAAAAGTTGAACCCGTAATCCTTGACCTTGAAGTGATCGACGAACTGTTGGACCATGATGTCCCCTCCTCCCGAGCCAAATCATGTCAATCCGCCCGGCACCCTGTTTTTTTGCCGGGGACGGCCGAGACGAAGTTCATCATATTGAAATATTGCCCTTATATCAATCTGATGCTGGGTCTACACTCACGAAGAACCACACACAACGTCCTTAAGCTTCCAATGATCAGCGCTGGCCGCCGGCCATCCGGGCGGACTCGGGCAGGCGCCGCAGGCGGGCCATGGCCCACAGGCCGAAGGCCGGCCCGACGGCCAGGAAGGCGAACGCCCAGCGCCAGGTGACGAGTCGGACGAGCGTGGGGATAAGCCGGATGGAGACCACGGTCAACAGGAAGCCCAGGCTGGTCTGGATCGTCAACGCGGTCCCGGTGCGTTCGGCCGGGCAGATTTCGCTCGTCCCCGCCGAGAACTGGGCCGAATCGGCCACTACAGCGAACCCCCAGATCAAACAGACGGAAAAAAGCAGCAGGGGGCTTCGGCCGTAAAGTCCTCCTACAGCCAGACAGCAAAGTCCGCTCAGGGCCAGACTGGCCATGGTAATGCGCGTCCGGCCGAAGGAATCGGCCAGGCGGCCGGCGACCAGGCTTCCGGCGCCGCCGGCGGCGATGACCGCGAAAGAGGCCAGCGCAGCCCAGCGGGCGCTGCCGACTCCGGCCGCGGCGAAACTCGCCAGCAGGAAGCCCGGCACCCAGGTCCACATGGCATAGAGCTCCCACATATGGCCGAAATAGCCCAGGTTGGCCAGGGCTATTCCCTTGTCTTTCCAAATTTGTCCGGCGTATTTCCAGTTGAAACGGGGCGCCGGCGTTTTATACGGTCCCTCATCGATGAAAAATGCGGCCAAAAGGCCTCCGGCCGCGGCCAAACCGGCGGCGGCATAGAGCACCAGCCTCCAATCGCTGACGCCGCCCAGAGCGCTGAGGAGATGCGGGGAAGCGGAGCCCACCGTAAGCGCACCGACCAAGAGCCCCAGGGCCCAGCCGCGGTCCTCACGCGTCCAGGTGGACATGATCTTCATGCCCACGGGATAGACTCCTGCCAGGAAAAGCCCGGTGAGGAAGCGGAGAAGGACAGCCCCTCCCGGACTGGGAGCCAGGAGGGGGACGAGCGCCGTGCATGTTCCGGCCAGCAAGGAAGAAGCGGCGAACAGCAGGCGGCTGGGAACGCGGTCCGCCAGGTTCAACAGGGCCGAGCCCAATGCTCCGGCAACAAACCCCAGCTGGACCGACATGGTCAGCCAGGCCTGGCCGGAGGCGCTCAGTGTCCAAGCCCGAGTCAGGGCCGGAACGACGGCCGTTGCCGAAAACCACACCGACATGGCCAGCCACTCGGCCAAGGCCAGCAGGAGCAGAGTGCGGCGCTTCAGCTTAAGCATATCCTTTTACCCCGAAAGAATCGGGCTCCGGCCGTGGAGGAGGTTGAAAATCTCCTTCAAACCTAAATAAGAAAAAAAGGCCAGGGTGGCAATGAGCAGAATGTTAACCAGGAGGCTGTTCCTGAAGCCCGGCCCGACCAGCTCCCGCCTATTATTCAAGATGAGCAGGGTCAGGGCCAGCAGGGGCATGAACAGGGCGCCCAGGACGGCATAGGCCAGTTGGACCTGCTGGACCGTGAGCCACAAAAGGCTCATGGGCAGAAATGTCAGGGCTGCCAGAAAGGCGCGGTATTCGCCCGTCTTTTTGATGTCCACTTCCACGCTCCGGCCCAGCGACCGCCCGCGCCTCAGATGGAGAAAGTCGGCGAACAGGTAGGGCACGCCCTGCCAGACTCCCAGCAGGCTGGTGAACACCGCCCCCCAGAAGCCGAGCAGGAAAAGCCATTTCCCGAACAGGCCGAAAGTCTTGGCCAACTGCGCGGCCAGAACCAGGGCGACCGTGGCCCCCTTTCCCCCCACCTGGACTTTCGAGCCGATGATGATCATGGCCGCGCCGAAGAAAGCGGTCAGCCCATAGGCTACGGTCAGGTCGAGACGCGACTCCTTGACTCCCTCCCGTCCGCTCCGCCTCTTCTCGCGGATCCAGTAGCCGTAGGACATGATGGTCACTGTGCCCCCCACTCCGCCCAGCAGGCCCAGGAGCCAGGCTTCCTGGCCGGGGGGGATGGAGGGAAGGAATAAGCCTTTGGCCACCAGCCCCCAGTCGGGAGACACCAGAATCACGCTCAGCAGCACGGTGACGACCATCAGGCCGGCCAGGGCGGACATGGCATACTCAAAGGCCTTGAACCCGCCGGCCCAGACCAGAGCGAATCCGATGAGGGAATGGACGATGCCCCAGATGATCTTCGAGGTATGAGGGTCGCCCAGGGGAACCATGCCGGCGCCGGCCACACCGCAGGCGCTGATCAAAGCCCCGCCTACGGCATAAGCCCACAGAAGAAGGTAAAAGAGGAATGCCCACTGGATCCATTTCCCCAGGTGAGCGACCCAGCCTTCCAGGAGCGTCCGGCCGGTGGCCATCTGCCAGCGGGCCAGCCCCTCGTTGAGCACCCATTTGAGCAGGGCGCCGGCAAAAGCCGCCCACAGCAGGACCAGGCCGGTCCGCGACCCGGCCAGGCTGGCCGTGACCATGTCCCCCGCCCCGACGCCGGTGGCCGCCACCAGCAGTCCCAGGACGATTTTGGAATAGAAGCCGCGTCCGCTCATCCCGGCCTATTGTTTTTCAACAGGAGCAGGCCGCGGTCAGCGCAGGTTGCGGATGCGGACCTCGATGTCCTTGTCGGGTTTGAGCAGCTCCACCAGAAGCTGAGGGTCGGTCTGCGCGTAGTGGTAAGGGTACAGGATCTTGGGACGGAAGGCCCGGGCCGCTTCGGCCACCATTTCGGGGGTCATGGTGTAGGGCAGGTTCATGGGCAGGAAGGCGACGTCGATTTTTTTGAGGGCCTTTATCTCCGGTATGTTCTCCGTATCACCGGCCACATAAACCCGCTTGTCGCCGAAAGTGAGGACATAGCCGTTGCCCTCGCCCTGGGGATGATAGGGGGCCCCCGCGCTCCGCATGTGGACGATATTGTAGGCGGGAACAGCCTCAACAAGTATTCCCTTCACCGTTTGGCTCTGGCCGTTGGCCAGGACCGTTCCGCCGGGCATTTTTTCGGCGCACTTGACAGTATAGAGAATCTCCGTGCCCTGCTTCTTGAGCAATTCCACGGCCGCCGGGTCGAGATGGTCGCCGTGCTCATGAGTGACGAGGATGAGGTCCGCCTTGGGCATTTTGGCGTAATCCGTCCCGCCCCGGGAGACGGGGTCGACCTGGATGACAACGCCGTTCCACACAAACATCAAGGTCCCATGGGTGATGAAGGTCATCTCCAGGTTTCCCCGAGAAGTGGGGACTAGGTCTTTCTCCAAATCCGCCGCGCCGGCGGCCGCAACCATGAACAGGAGCGCGGCGCCAAGCCCTACAAAACCGAGGTTGTTCATTGTTGAGCCCTCCTCTACGATACCCATTATCAACCTTGGGCTTGCGCCAGGCAAGAGAAAAAGGGGGAGAAAATTAGGCCATTGCCGAGCGGCAGCGAGCGTCCTTCCCTTCTCTCAATGATATTCCCAGATCAGCTTCGAGGGGTATAGGATCGATTGATAGAGAGAATTCCTAGCCACGACTCCCGGCCCCGTGGGAGGATACATAGGCCCTCCGTCATTTAGGTTTTTTTCGAACTTGGGATAGGAGGATGAGGTGATGTCGAGGCGAAGCCTGTGTCCCGGGAGGAACGTCATGGCCAACTCGCCCAGGTCGACGGTGACCTCATACACCTGGCCCGGAGTCGCCAGTTGCGGTTGCGACAGGGAGTCCCGGTAGCGCAATCTATGAATGCCCTGGGCCATCTGCAGGGACCGGCCGTCTGGATAGACGTCGCAGAGTCGGACGGAAAAATCGGTATCCGGACAGGAGGAGGAGACAAAAAGAACCGCGCCGACGCCGCCCTGCATCTTCAACGGCGCATTCAACACATCGGAGGAAAAGACCAGAACGTCACCCCTTTTTTCCGTGAGTTCGCTGATATCCCATGGACCTTCCTCGGAGGATAAAGCCGGATTTCCCGGGTCGTATTGAAATGAGCTTACCGCGGAGGTGGAGGGCCATGAGGTTCGCCTCAGTCGACCGCGCGGCTTTAAATACAGCCCACCCTCCCTGCCGCCATAGGCATACCAGTCATCGGTAGCGATCCACGCATTGTCTCCCATCTGGAAAAATTGAATGGGAGGATGGGATTCGTATCCGGTCGGGAGGCCGAGCAAGTAGAGGTCAAAGAACTCATCGGCCATTTGATCCACTAACCCTACGGCTTGTGGAAATAGCAGTTGACCTTGGCGAATTTGATTGACTCCCGTGTGGGTCCATGGCCCGAAAACGAGTTTGTGCCTATTTCTAACGCTCGGGTCGCTGTTTGATTTCAGGTCGTGAAAATCCCTCATGACTTCGGCGGGGAAATGATCGAACCAGCCGCTGACCAGCAGCATGGGAACGACGATTCTATCGGCGTAGTCATTCTCCGCTTCATAGCTCATCCAATAGTCGTCCTGGGATGGGTGGCTCAGAACTGTGGGGATGTCGCAGAACTGAGAATGGGATTCCGTGTTTTCCTTACGATAAGCTCCGCCATAGTAAAAATTTGAGTACCCTCTTTTAAAATTGCCTATGGCGGGCATGGCGCAGACGAGGTGAGGGGGCGCATGTTTGGCCGTTTGAAACTGGATGACTCCCAGAGCCGACCCTCCGTAGGTCCCTATTTTCCCGTCCGACCAGGCCTGTTTGGCGATCCACTCCACGCAGTCGTAACCGTCTAAACCGAGGTCATATCCGGGGACTGCCGCGGCTAGGGAACCGTAGAATCCCCGCATATCAACGATGACCACATGATACTTGTCGGGGCTGAAGAGAGGGTTCAGGCCACGATACAAATTCTTGTTATAGGGCGTTTGTATGAGGATCGTCGGTTTCCTGGAAAACGGCCGACCCGGATAAAAATCCGCGGCCAGCTGCTGCCCGTCGCGCATCGGGATGCTGACTGCCTGATAACTCGACTGCGCCGCGAGCGGAAAGAGCGACCCCAGCAACAAGACAAACCTGGTTATTCTCTTCAATTTTCTGGCAGGCATGGATATTTCCCCCTCGCTCCGGTTTTCCCATTCAACCATCGTGAGGAAGTATAGATTGCGGCTCAAAGAGATGTCAAGAACAGTCGGGAATTTGTTCAGGACGGGCCAAAAGCCGCGAGGGTGGAAATTGATCTACGAGCTTATTTTTTCTTGCGGAGGTAGATGTCGCCCTCCAGACAAGTAAATTTGTACTCCGGGCCGCCGCCGTTGATGGTCCCCTTCATGATCCTTTCCAGCTCGAGCCTATATGTTTTGCCCTCTCTATTTTCTTTCTTATCCAGGGTCTGTTGGAGATCGATGGCGAAATCGGTGTAGAAGTTACCCTCCTCAGTCTTCAGCCTGACGGTGGCCTTGATGTCCGCGGGAAGAGTGATATCGACGTCGCCCTCCACCGTACTGAAGGACATCGGCTTGCCGGATGTCGCGGCGTTCAGGACAGCAGTGATGTCGCCGTCGGCCGAGGAAGCCACCGCCAAGCCGGAGATCCCGGTCAGGACCACATTTCCGTCCGAGCTCTCCACTTCCAGGTCGCCGCTGACATTTTCCACAATGATGTCACCATCAGCAGTGCTCAAACTGAGCGAGCATTGGCGCGGCACCTTGATGATAAGGTCGAGGCTGTCGCTCTCAGGCCCGAGGTCGATCCGCACTTCATTATTTTCTTCCTCAACTTCCAAGCTCGAGCTAGGGGGCCTGATCAGGCGCAATCCCTCGCTCTTTCTCCTGATTCTTATTAATAGGTTACATTAATCCGGAAAATATCCAAAATTTTTCTAAAAATATCCTTGCATCCCCGTTTGAGATTAGATATGTATTAAAAACAGTTCAGACTAAACCCAGGGAGGGAAGATATCATGAAACGAAAGAAAATTTTTTTGGTGGCTATGACCCTATCTGTTTTGCTGGCGGCCGGAATGATCCTAGCCGGCACTGCCCAGAAGCCGGAGCCGGCGGACCTGGTGCTGGTGGAGGGCAAAATCGTGACGATGGACGAGGCCAAGCCCCAAGCTGAAGCGCTGGCCGTACGGGGGGACCGGATCGTGGCCGTCGGGACGTCCCAAGAAATCAAAACCTATATCGGCGCCCAGACCCGGGTCCTTGACCTTCGGGGAAAGCTGGCCGTGCCGGGGCTCATCGATTCCCACCTCCATTTCATGGGCATCGGCGAGGCCAAGCAGAGCCTGGACCTGACCAAAGCCCGCAGTTGGGAAGAGATCGTGAGCTTGGTGGGGGAGGCGGCCAAGAAGGCCCAGCCCGGCCAATGGATCATCGGCCATGGCTGGCACCAGGATAAATGGGACAAGGCGCCCGAGCCGAATATCGCCGGCCTGCCTTTCCATGACAGCCTGAGCCGGGTCTCGCCCGATAATCCCGTCATCCTGGAGCATGCCAGCGGCCATTCCAGCCTGGCCAACGCCATGGCCATGGAGCTGGCCAGGATCACCGCTCAAACGCGCAACCTCCCGGGCGGGGAAATCATCAAGGACCAGGAAGGAAAACCGATCGGTGCTTTCCTGGAATCGGCCCAATTGCTATTAACCCAGGCCCACGCGGCCGCCCTCAGCCGACGGACGGCGGAGCAGGTCGAAGCCGACAATCGCCTGACGGCCAAGCTGGCTTCGGAGGAATGCCTGTCCAAGGGATTGACTTCGGTCCATGACGCCGGAGCGTCTTTCGCCACCATCGACCTCTACAAGCGCCTGGCCGACGAGGGACGCCTGGGGGTTCGCCTCAATGCCATGCTCAGCGAACAGAACATCCGCCTTCGGGAACGGATCAAGGACTATTTCCTGTTCGGCTATAGCGAGCACCGTTTGACTGTGCGCTCCATTAAACGCTTGATTGACGGTGCCCTGGGCTCTCATGGCGCCTGGCTGCTCGAGCCCTATAGCGACCTGCCTTCCTCCACCGGCCTGAACACCCACCCGCCGGCCGACCTCCGGGAAACTGCCCGCATCGCCATCGAAAACGGCTTCCAGCTCTGCACCCACGCCATCGGCGACCGGGCCAACCGCGAGACGCTGAACATCTATGAGGAAGCGTTTAAAGCCCATCCGGACAAAAAGGATTTGAGGTGGCGAATCGAGCACGCCCAGCATCTGACTACGGCCGACATCCCCCGCTTCGGCGGCCTGGACGTTATCGCCAGCATGCAGGGTGTGCACGCCATCTCGGACGGGCCTTGGGTTCCCAAAAGGCTGGGCGAGAAGAGGGCCGAGGAGGGCGCCTATGTCTGGAGGAAGGTGTTGGATGCCGGCGGCTTGATCGCCAACGGGACGGATTCCCCCGTGGAAGACGTGGATCCCATCCCCTGTTTTTATGCCTCGGTGACAAGAAAAATGAAAAACGGCCAAGTGTTTTTCGGCGAGCAGCGGATGAGCCGGGAGGAAGCTCTGCGCTCCTACACCCTCAACGGCGCCTTCGCCTCTTTTGAGGAGGGAGTCAAAGGATCCCTGACTCCCGGAAAGCTGGCCGACATCACCGTCCTCAGCCGGGACATCATGACCGTGCCCGAGGAGGAAATCCTGAAGGCCCAGGTCGTGTACACCATCGTCGGCGGAAAGGTCCTCTTCAAGAAATAATTTCGAACAACGCATCCCGATAAGGGGTAAAGTCATTCTCCGGAGGTGAGACAGCCATGGCAGCAAAAAACAAGACTTATTTAAAGGGGCTCATCGCTATGATCGCTATGTGTTTCTTAAGCGGGTTGCCCGCGGCTCCCCAGGGCATTTCCGCGGCAGCGCCCATCGACCCACAGGCCGATGTCCGGTCCTTGGACTCGCTCCTCAAGGCTTTCTATGA
>Ga0315293_10002158_pt1 | contig 18992 bp, 19 predicted proteins | sample YL17G13_20_MG_FD_203071 | JGI IMG/M metagenome (GOLD analysis project Ga0315293, IMG submission 203071) | Sediment microbial communities from Yellowstone Lake, YNP, Wyoming, USA - YL17G13_20 | ecosystem: Environmental > Aquatic > Freshwater > Lake > Sediment | place: USA: Wyoming | collected... | reverse complement strand
TGAGGGATCTTGCAGCTTGGTGCGGATGCTCGCCACGATGGGCGTAGCCTCGGGCGAAGGGGGACCCGCATCGGCGGGTGCAGCGGCTTGCTGGTCGGCCGAGGGTTGAACGGCGGCGTCGCCGGGGGCCGCCGCCGGCTCGGCTGAAGGATTGGCGGCTTCAGGCGTCTCGGCAGAAGGTGTGGGCGTGGGAGCCTGTTGATCGGCGGGGTCGGCACCGGCCCCGTTCGGATCGTCCGATTGGTCCGCTGCGGGATCGTCTTGCGCGAAAGCCGGCGGCAGCACCAAAGCGCCGCATAAGAGGGCTAAAGCGCCCGCGCCAAGGGCGGCGAGCAAATATCGTCCACGCATCCCCAAACCCCTCGTACTAACGGCTTCAGGTTAGTCCGAGACGGCCTTAAGGGCCACAAGCATTTGCCCGATTCTTGTGCCTCTGGAGGTCTGCTGCGTCCGACCGGCGACACAATCTCGCAATCTGGTCCCGCAGGCCCTTTGAAGAGGCCGTTCGATCCCCTATACTCCGATTGAGAATAGCCGGGGGTCAGCCTTGCGCCGGATGTTTTAACGACCCATATATGCTCACTGTGAGCATTATAGGTTGCGAGAGGAAGAGTTCGATGACCAGGCTTCAAGGCATTAGCACCCTGGGTGGGCGCAGGGCGAAGGCCGAGCTCCCGCCTTCCCTCCTGCCCGACCTCGCCTATACGCCGGAGGTCGCGCGGGAGACCGCGCATCTTTACGAGCGCGTGTCGCGCGTCATCTCGCCCATCGAGTGGCCGGCGTTTGCGCCTTACATCAAGGCCATCAACGAGCTGAAGCGCGCGCGCAACGCCGTCGTGCTCGCGCACAACTACATGACGCCGGAGATCTTCCATTGCGTCGCCGACGTGGTCGGCGACTCGCTGCAGCTCGCGCGCGAGGCCTCGAAGACCGATGCCGGGATCATCGTGCAGGGCGGCGTGCATTTCATGGCCGAGACCTCGAAGCTGCTCAATCCCGACAAGATGGTGCTGATCCCGGATTCCAGAGCCGGCTGCTCGCTCGCGGCCTCCATCACCGGCGCCGACGTGCGCGCCTTGCGCGAAGCCTATCCCGGCGTGCCGGTAGTGACCTATGTCAACACCTCGGCTGACGTGAAGGCCGAGTCCGACATCTGCTGCACCTCGTCCAACGCGGTGCGCGTGGTCGAGTCGCTCGGGTCAAAGCGCGTCATCATGATCCCCGACGAATATCTCGCCAAATGGGTGCAGACCCAGACCAAGGTTGAGATCATCACCTGGAAGGGCCATTGCGAGGTGCATGAGCGATTCACCGGCGAGGAGCTGCGCGCGTATCGCGAGGCCGATCCCGGCGTGAAGATCATCGCCCACCCGGAATGCGCACCCGACGTGCTCGAAGAGGCCGATTTCACCGGCTCGACCAGCGGCATGATCAAATGGGTGCACGACAACCAGCCGAGCAAGGTGCTGCTCGTGACCGAGTGCTCGATGAGCGACAATGTCGCGGTCGAGGCGCCCAAGGTCCAGTTCGTGCGGCCCTGCAATCTCTGCCCGCATATGAAGCGGATCACGCTGCCGAAGATCCTCGACTCCCTCGTCTTCCTCAAGGAGGAGGTCACCATCGATCCCAGCATCGCCGAGCGGGCGCGCGCGTCCGTCGAGCGCATGATCAATCTCAACCATTGACGCCAAATCGCGTAAGCCCGGGGCGTATCCTAAGATGACATCGCACAGCCAGTTCCCACCGAAGGCGCCAAGCGGGGCGAACCGCGTGGTCGTCGTTGGCGCCGGCCTTGCCGGGCTCTTCACCGCGCTCAAGCTTGCGCCGCATCCCGTGACCGTCGTCTCGGGCGCGCGGCTCGGCGAGGGCGCATCGAGCCTTTGGGCGCAGGCCGGCATCGCCGCTGCGCTGGCCGAGGGCGACAGCCCCGAGGCGCATGCCGCGGACACGATCCGCGCCGGCGCCGGCCTCGTCGATGAGAAGATCGCGCAGCTTCTCGCTTCCGAGGCGCGCAGCAGGGTCGAGGACCTGCTCTCCTATGGCGTCCCTTTCGATAAGGACCTGGAGGGCCATTTCAGCCTGGGGCGCGAGGCCGCGCACGGCCGGAACCGTATCCTGCACGTCAAGGGCGATACCGCGGGCCGCGCCATCATGCATGCGCTGCTCGCGGCGGTCAGGGCCACGCCGTCGATCACGGTGATCGAGGGCTTCGCCGCCCGCGATCTTTTGGTGCGTGACGGCCACGTGCAAGGCGTCGAGGTTGCGGCCGTCGATGGCGGGCCTTCCGCGCGCGGCTTCATCCTTCCCGCCAGCGCCGTCGTGCTGGCGACCGGAGGCGCCGGCCAGCTCTTCGCCATCACCACCAATCCGCGCGAGGCCCGCGGCGAAGGCATCGCCATTGCCGCCCGCGCCGGCGCCGTCATCGCCGACGCTGAGTTCGTGCAGTTCCATCCGACCGCCATCAATATCGGCCGCGACCCCGCCCCGCTCGCCACCGAGGCACTGCGGGGGGAAGGCGCGCTCCTGATCAATGCGCGCGGCAAGCGCTTCATGCGCGCGGTGCATGCCGACGCCGAGCTAGGGCCCCGCGACGTGGTGGCGCGCGCCGTCTACCGCGAGGTCGCCAGCGGCCGCGGCGCCTTTCTTGATTGCCGTCCGCTAGGGCCTAAGCTCGCCGAGCATTTCCCGACGGTGTTCGCGGCTTGTCGCGCGGCGGGCATCGATCCTTTGCGCGAGCCGATCCCAGTCGCGCCGGCGGCGCATTACCACATGGGCGGCATCCTCACCGACGCGCAAGGGCGCAGCACCATCGACGGGCTATGGGCTTGCGGCGAGGTCGCCTCGACCGGGGCGCACGGCGCGAACCGGCTCGCCTCGAACTCCTTGCTCGAGGCGGTGGTGTTCGGCGCCCGCGTCGCCCGCGATATCGCCTCCTCCATGCCTCCCACCAATCCCAAGGCTGCGGGACCGCACGAGGTCCAGGCTCAAGCGTCCACCGGCAGCGGCGGGAGCGAAGGGGCCGAGCAGAGGCTCCGGCTCGCCATGACCGGCGAGGTCGGCGTGGTCCGCGACGAGACTTCGCTGCGGAGCGCGCTGGCGACGATCCGCGCGCTCGAACGAGAGGCCGGAGGCGACCGCCGGCTCGCCAATATGCTGACCACCGCAAAGCTGATCGGGGCGGCCGCATTTCAGCGCAAGGAAAGCCGCGGCGCGCATTTCCGCAGCGACTACCCGACGCAAGACGAGAGGCTTGCCAAGCGCAGCTTCCTCACGCTGGCAAAGGCCGACGACATCGCCCGCGAGGCGGCGGAGAGGCACGAGAAGCCGCGCCAGCTTCACGCCGCCTCGGGCCGCGCCGCGCTCCATGCATGAGCGAGACGCCCGCCTTCCCGCTTAGGCTGCCGCCGCTTCTCGTCGAGCGGGCCGTTTCGGCCGCGCTGGAAGAGGATCTCGGTCTAGCCGGCGACGTCACCACCGACGCCATCATCCCGGCCGACGCGAAAAGCGAGGCCGCCATCGTGGCGCGCCAGGCAGGCGTCGTGGCGGGGCTCGATCTTGCCGAGGCGGCCTTCAAGGCCCTCGATCCCGCTACGCGCTTTACCCAGATCGTCGATGACGGCGGCAAGGTCGCGGAAGGCGGGACGATCGCGGAGATTTCGGCCAAGACCCGCGCGCTGCTCACAGGCGAGCGGACCGCGCTCAACTTTCTCGGCCGCTTGAGCGGCATCGCCACGCTGACCGCTGCCTTCGTCGCGGCGGTGGAAGGAACGGGAGCCCGCATCGCCTGCACGCGCAAGACGACGCCGGGCTTACGCGCCTTGGAGAAATACGCGGTGCGGACCGGCGGCGGCGTCAACCACCGTTTCGGTCTCTATGACGCGGTCTTGGTGAAGGACAACCATATCGCCGCCGCGGGCGGTCTTGCCAATGCGCTGCGGAGTCTTCGAGCGCGCAGCGGGCATCTCGTCAGAATTGAGGTCGAGGTCGACACTCTCGATCAGCTGGAAGAGGCGCTGCGCTTTCCCATCGATGCCGTGCTGCTCGACAATATGGATGTGGGCACGCTCAAAAAGGCGGTGAAGCTCGTCGCGGGACGCGTCGTGACCGAGGCGTCGGGCGGTGTGGCGCTAGAGACTGTGCGGGAAATCGCTTCGACCGGCGTCGAGGTGATCTCGGTCGGCGCGCTTACTCACTCGCCGCGTAACCTAGACTCATCGCTGGAGTGGGAGGCGTAGGGCTGGCAGCCACCGCCGATACCAGCGAAAGAGCCGGCGTGAGCGAGAACATCGACGACGCAGGCTCTGACTGCGCTTGCTCGGGCGCCTTGGCGTCGCCGGCCGAAGCTTCAACGATGTAAGGAGCCTCGTTGCGCTTCTTGTAGAAGATGTGCCGGCCGATCTTGTCGATCTGGCTCATGCTGCCCGCCCAATACGGGTTCACGTAATTGGCGTGGTAGAAGGTGGAATAGCCGACCTCGGGAAGCCAAAGCTCGCCGGCGGTGATCTGCTTCGCGATGTCCTGGGCGAGCGCCCATTGATCGTCGTTACGCGGATTGTCGGTGTGCCCGTCGCAAGTGAAGGAGAACTGACAGCCCTTCTGCATCTGTCCCTGATAGACGACGGCGCAGATCGTCTCCGGGAAGAGCGGGCTCCTCACTCTGTTCATAATGACCTGGCCAACGGCGACCTGGCCGCGCACGGGCTCGCCGCGCGCCTCGAAATAGATGGCGATGGCAAGGCAACGGCGCTCGCGCTGCTCGAACTCGGCCTGGCTCTCGCCCTTGGAGCGGAAGTCGAGTCCTTCGGTGGTGGGGTGGTAGGCGATCTCTTCAGCCGACGGCTTGAAGGCATCGACATCGAGAGGCGACATGAAGGGCGAAGTCGCGACCGCGTTCAGCAGCATCGCACTGTCGGGACCGGTGACCGAGCCCCTCAGCGCCATGGCGGAGGTGGTCGGTTTGAGCCGGTCGCCCTTGATCGCGGCGTTGCTCTCGCCTCTGAGCGCGCCGCTCATGCCGGGGCCGCCGCCGATCAGGCTCGCGGCGATGAGTTGCTTGCCGGCGGAAGTGACGGTGCTGGGTACGAGATATTGGTCGGCCCTTGGGCCTTTGCCGCCGGTGCGGAACAGGAGCGCGGCTTCGCGCGGAAGGCGCTGCGGCGCTGAATCGGCCGTGCGCGTCAGAGGCTGCGCCGAGCCATTGCCTGAGAAATAAAGCTCGATTTGAAAGGCGACCGGGTTGCCCGGCACGGCCGCGACATAGCCCAAAGCGATCAGGGGCAGCGGCACGAGCGCAGCGGCGGTGTGCCACACCCGACGAGGCAAGCGTCGGCCCATTGTCCCTCCAGGTTACCCCGTAACCTCGCGGGAAGATTCGTCCGGCGTGCCGGCCGACATTCCCCCGATTTACCCTGATCGCTAAAGGCATGAGCCCAAGCGCTCAGAGCGTCCCCAAAACCTAACCAGGCAAAATGATGGGAAATCAGTCGCTTAGTTGAAGTTCCCCCACCGGTCTGGCCCGGAATCCCCGTCCCGTTACCCTTAACCGTGCCCGATAAATTAGAGCAAATTGTGGTGAACGGCAACTCGGCCCTATTACTTGCGGGTAAGGGCTAACGATCCGTTACCGCACGCAGCGCCGCCTGCGCCGCGGCAAGGCGGGCGACAGGCACCCGATAGGGTGAGCAGGAGACATAGTTCAGCTTGATCTTCTCGCAGAAACCAATGGTTTCCGGATCGCCGCCATGCTCGCCGCAAATGCCCATCTTCATCTCGGGCCGGGCTTTGCGCCCGCGCTCGACGGCGATCTGCATCAGCTCGCCGACCGCCTGGTCGAGGGTGACGAAGGGATCGTGCTGGATGATCCCCTTGTCGGCGTACTCGCCCAGGAATCGCCCGGCGTCGTCGCGGCTCAGGCCGAACGTGGTCTGAGTCAGGTCGTTGGTGCCGAAGGAGAAGAACTCGGCGCTCTTGCCGATCTCGCCCGCCATCAGACAGGCGCGCGGAAGCTCGACCATGGTGCCGACCGAATAAGCGACGTTGGTCCCGCGCTCCTTCTCCACCGCGCGCGCCATCCCGGCGATGCGCTCCTTGACGAGATCGAGCTCACCCTTGGTGGCGACGAGCGGCACCATGATCTCGGGGATGACACGGTCATGCAGGGCCTTGCCCGCCTCGATTGCCGCCTCGAAGATGGCGCGGGCCTGCATGTCGACGATCTCAGGATAGCTCACCAGCAGGCGCGCTCCGCGCTGGCCGAGCATGGGGTTGAATTCGCTGAGCGCAACGATCCGGCGGCGCAATCTTGCGACGCTCACGCCCATGGCGGCGGCGACCTCGCCGACGATCTCATCGCTATGCGGGAGGAACTCATGCAGCGGAGGATCGAGCAGGCGGATGGTCACCGGCAGCCCCGCCATGATCTCGAACAGCTCGACGAAATCCTGACGCTGCGCAGGGAGGAGCTTGGCGAGCGCCTTGCGGCGGCCCTCCTGATCCTCGGCGAGGATCATCTCGCGCATGGCGAGGATGCGGCTCTCCTCGAAGAACATATGCTCGGTGCGGCAGAGCCCGATGCCTTCGGCGCCGAAGGCGAGCGCCTGGCGCGCATCGGCAGGGGTGTCGGCATTGGCGCGCACGCGCAGCCGGCGGAAGCTGTCGGCCCATTGCATCAGGCGGCTGAAATCTTCCGACAGATCGGGCTCGCGCATGGCCACGCGGCCCTTGATGATCTGGCCGGTGGAACCGTCGATGGTGACGATGTCGCCCTTGTGCAGCAGCACGCCGCCGGCCTGCAACGTCTCGCGCTCGAGATCGATCACCACAGAAGACGCGCCGACGACGCAAGGCCGCCCCATGCCGCGCGCCACCACCGCCGCGTGGCTGGTCATGCCGCCTCGCGTGGTGAGGATGCCGACCGCGGCATGCATGCCCTGCACGTCCTCGGGCGAGGTCTCGACGCGGGCGAGGATCACGGTGTGGCCTTGCGCCTTGAGATGCACCGCCTCATCGGCATCGAACACGAGCTCGCCTGAGGCCGCGCCCGGCGAGGCGGGCAATCCCTTGGCAAGGACCGTCTTCTCGGCCTTGGGGTCGAGGGTGGGATGCAGGAGCTGGTCGAGCTGGTCGGCATTGATGCCCTTCACCGCCTCTTCTCGGGTAATCAGGCCCTCCTCGGCCATGTCGACGGCGATCTTCAGAGCGGCCTGCGTCGAGCGCTTTCCCGAGCGGGTCTGCAGCATGAAGAGCTTGCCATCCTGCACGGTGAACTCGATGTCCTGGATGTCGTGGAAATGGGCCTCGAGCTTGGCGCAAGCGGCCTTGAGCTCGGCGAATACATCCGGCATGAGTCCCTCGAGAGAGGGCCGTTTCGCGTTCGAGCTGCGCCGCGCTGCCTCGGTCAAGGGTTCCGGCGTGCGCAAGCCCGACACCACGTCCTCGCCTTGCGCATTGACCAGGAACTCGCCGTATAGCTCGCGTGCCCCGGTCGAGGGATTGCGGGTGAAGACGACGCCGGTGGCGCTTCGCTCGCCCATATTGCCGAACACCATGGCCTGGATGGTGACGGCCGTGCCCCAGTCGTCGGGAATGTCGTGCAGGCGGCGATAGGCGATGGCGCGGGCATTCTGCCAGGAGCCGAACACGGCGGCGATGGCGCCCCAAAGCTGGGCGTGGAGGTCTTGCGGGAAGGGCGTGCCGAGCTCGGTCTCGACCAGGGTCTTGTAGCGGGTGACGATGTCGGCCCAATCCTCGGGGCCAAGCTCAGTATCGTATTCGAAGCCCCTGAGACCTTTGTAGTTCTCCAGGATCTCCTCGAACAGCTCGTGGTCGAGGCCGAGCACCACGTCGGCATACATCTGGATGAAGCGGCGATAGGTGTCGTAGGCGAAGCGCCGGTCGCCCGAGCGCCGCACCAGACCCTCCACGGTCTGATCGTTCAGGCCGAGATTGAGCACGGTGTCCATCATGCCTGGCATCGAGGCGCGGCTGCCCGACCTGACCGACACCAGCAGCGGATTCTCCACCTCGCCGAAGCCGGCGCCGACGATCTTGCCCACACCGTCGAGCGCGGCGCTCACCATCGGCTTCAGCTCTTCGGGCAGCTTGCGGCCAAGCTCGTAATAGACCGAGCAGACTTCCGCCGAGATGGTGAAGCCGGGCGGCACCGGCAGGCCAAGCCGCGACATTTCGGCGAGATAGGCGCCCTTGCCGCCCAGCCGATCGCGCTCGCCGGCCGAGCCGTCGGCACGGCCGGCGCCGAAGGTGAAGACCCATTTCGGCATGGTCTTTGGCGCGGGCACCGCTGTCGTCATCCTATGTTCCATGATCCCGGGTCCGCCCTTATTAGCGGTCCACCGGCCTTGGCACAAACGTCTCTCGGCGGAAAGGGTTAGGGGCGAATGGCGCGCGGGGCGCGTATGCGGCGATCGGCGATGAAATCCCCGCTCCCGATCAGCCGCGCCCGCGGCGGCTCTTTCAAGGCGTAGGTCCAGGCTTGGATGGCGCCGCCTTGCTCGAGGACGACTGCGATGGCGATGCGGTGGAACAGACCCTCCGCCTCCGGCACCTCGGGCGCTTCATCCTCCACGCGGGTGACGCCTTCATATTTGTCGAGGTCGGCCAAGAGCCTGCTGCTGCCCAACGCGAAGACGTCGCCGATCACGCGGTATCTCTCTTCAGGTCCGAAAATCGCGCCGGGCCAACTCCCGAAATCGTAGAGAAGGCCGGGCGCGCTTCCCTTGCCGATATGCTTGGCGCCCACTTTCAGCCGGTGCGCCATCCGGTGCGTGCTTCCGGCTCGGAGCGTGCCATAGACGAAGAGATGATCCCGCATCGGTTCCTAATCACTCCGGCAGCTTGATCCGGCCGTCGTCCTCCAAACCCCAATGGGGGTTGAAGGCGACCTCCCAGAGATTTCCGTCGGGATCGGCGAAATAGCCGTCATAGCCGCCCCAGAAGGTCTTAGCCGCTTGCTTCAGGATGCGCGCGCCGGCCGCCTCGGCCCTTGCCATTACCGCATCGACCTCGGCTTCGCTTGCGACATTTTGAGCAACGGCAATGCCGCCATTGCCGTTCCACAGCGACTCCGCCTGCGCATCCTTCCGTTGCGCCTCCCGGCTCCACAGCGCCAGCACCACGCCGCCGGCGCGGAAGAAGCTTGCGGCGGCTTGGCTCGCGGTGTTCGACTTGACGAAGCCGAGTTCCTCATAAAAGGCGGTGGCGCGCGCGACATCGGCGACACCGAGGGTGATGAGGGTGATATTGGCTGACATGGTGATAGCCTTCTTTAATGGATTCCCGCTTTCGCGGGAACAACGCAAACGGGGGCTTCGATGACGACCGAACTCACCATGCTAGCGCTTGCCGTCGTGCTCGGGCTCGTGCAGATCGTGCTTAGCGCGCAGAGCAAGAATCTGGTGACCGGCTATCGCTGGGCCGGCGGTCCTCGCGACGCGCCCAGGGCGCCTTTGACGCCGGTCGCCGGCCGGCTGGAGCGGGCGCTGTCGAATTTCCTGGAGACCTTCCCGCTCTTTGCCGCCGCGATCCTGGTCGCACACGCCGCCGGACAGCACGACTGGATGACGGTCTGGGGCGCGCAACTCTATTTCTGGGCGCGGGTGGTCTATGTGCCGCTCTACGCCTTTGGCGTGTTCCTGGTGCGGTCGCTCGCCTGGAATGTCGCCACGCTCGGGATCATCCTCATCCTGCTGTCGCTGGTGTTCTGAGATCAGCCTTCGATCTTGGAGAAGTCGGCGACGGTGAGCGTCGTGGCGCGGATGCGGTTCAGAAGCCGCAAGCGATTCTCGCGCAAGCCCGGCTCCTGCGTATTGACGGTCACGGACTCAAAAAAGGCATCGACCGGGGCGCGGAGCTTGGCCATCTCGGCCATGGCCGCCTCGAAATCCTCGTTGGCGACCGCGGCTGCGGCGGCTTTCTCCACTTCGTCGACGGATTTGGCGAGGGATTTTTCCTCGATTCGTTTGAGGAGGTTACGGTCGGGCGCTTGGTCGTAGCTTACGCCATCCTTCTTCTCCTCGATGCGCAGGATGTTGATGGCGCGCTTGATGCCGGTGAGCAGATTGGCGCCGTCCTCGGTGTCGAGGAAGCGCCCGAGCGCCTCGACGCGCTTGACGATCATCAGCAGGTCGTCACCACCCAGAGCAAACACCGCATCGACGAGATCGTGCCGCGCCCCTTGATCGCGCAGATGAACCTTGAGCCGATCGGCGAAGAAGGTGAGAAGGTTACTGATCAGCCCCAGCTCGTCGCGCTGAACAGACGCCCCGAGTCGGAGACGGGCTTCCAACTCCTTCGCTTCTTTGGCCAGCAAAGCAAAGCGTTGCGCTGTTTCTACATTCTCCTTCGCCGGGAGCCCGTGCAGGCGTCGTTGTTCGGCTACGTTGACATGCACCAACATGAAGCGAAGTGGACGTAAGAGGATGTGCGCGAATGCCAGACGTATCTTGTTCTCCAGCACGATGCGGATGATGCCGAGCGCGGCGCGGCGAAGCGCGTAGGGATCCTTCGACCCCGTAGGCTTCTCGTCGATGGCCCAGAAGCCCACCAGCATGTCGAGCTTGTCGGCGAGCGCGACAGAAATCGCCACAGGCTCGCGCGGCACCTCATCGGAAGGCCCCACCGGCTTGTAATGCGCGGCGACGGCGTCGGCGACAACCTCATTCTCTTCCTGGTCGAGCGCGTAATAGCGGCCCATCACCCCTTGCAGCTCGGGGAACTCGCCGACCATGCCGCTCAAGAGGTCGGCCTTGGCGAGGATGGCGGCGCGCTCGGCGAGGTCTGGATCGGCGCCGACCAGCGGCGCGATCTCGCGCGCCAACAGCCGCACGCGCTGGATGCGGTCGTATTGCGTGCCGAGCTTCTCGTGGAAGACGATCTCCTTCAGCTTCGGCACCCAAACCTCGAGGCCCACCTTGCGGTCCTGGTCGAAAAAGAATTTGGCGTCGGCGAGCCGCGCGCGGATCACCCGCTCGTTGCCGGCGACGATGGCCTTGCCGCCGTCTTTCGCCTCGAGATTCGCCACTAATATGAATCGGTTGGCGAGCGCGCCTGCCTTCTTGTCGCGGAGGGAAAAGCATTTCTGGTGCGCCTTCATCGAGGTGGCGAGCACCTCCGGCGGCACCGACAAAAAGTCCTCGTCGAAGGCGCCCATGAGCACCACCGGCCATTCGGTCAGCCCGGCATTCTCGGCGAGAAGCGCCTCGTCCTCGACCAAAGCGAGGCCTTGCTTGGCGGCGAGCGCGCGGGCGCTCTCCAGAATGATGCGGGCGCGTTCCTCGCCATCGAGGATCACCTTGGCTTCCCGCAGCTTCTTTCGGTAATCCTCGAAGCCCTTCACATCAAAGGGCTCGGGCGCCATGAAGCGGTGGCCGCGCGTCGCCTTGCCGCTGCCGATCCCCTCGATCTCGAAGGGCACGATCTTGCCGTCGAACAGGCAGAGAATGGAATGCAGCGGACGTACCCAGCGCAGGCGTCCCGCACCCCAGTGCATGGATTTCGGCCAGGGGAAATTCCGCACGATCTCCGGCACGATCCCGGCAATCACCGCTTCGGTGGCGCGGCCCGGTCTCTCGATCAGCGCCACGTAAAAGGCGCCCTTCTTGTCCTCGCGCTTCTCGGCCTGATCGACAGAGGCAAGCCCCGCCGATTTGAGGAAGCCTTTGACCGCGGCCTCGGGCGCATCGACGCGCGGGCCTTTCTTCTCCTCCCGCACATCCGGGGAACGGGACGGCAGCCCATCCACCACCGCAACCAGGCGGCGCGGCGTAGCGAAGGTCTTTATCTCTTTGTATTCGAGCCCCGCCTCGCCGAGCGCCTGCCCGAGAAACCGCGCCAGGTCCTCGCGCGCGCGCGTTTGCATGCGCGCCGGGATCTCTTCGGAGAATAATTCGAGCAGAAGCTCAGCCATGTCCTAGCCGATGCGGTTATGGAAGCCGAGATCGTAGTCGGTGATGGCGAAGATCAACCGATTCGTTTCAAGGCTGTAGGGGATGACACTTAAGATGAGATCTGACTGAGCGCCGGCGGCCGGCAGCAGCGGAACCAGCACATGCGCCGGCACGCTTTCCAGGAAATCGTAGAAGCGCATGAAGGCGTGCTTGCCGCGCTCGACATGAAAGGCCCCGACGGCCCAGGACAGCGGGAGATGGTTCTCGTCGGTATAGTCGAGATAAAGGGCGAAGCTCGAAAGCTCGGCGGCGTGGGGCGAGAGCGCCGCGCGCAAATCCGTATCCTCGATCTCGGAGATCGCCAGACTGGCATCGAGCTTCAGCATGAGCTGGAAGCTCGCAGGCGTCGCCCGCCACACGCGGCCGGTCCAGGATCTCAGCTTCGGCTTCAGCGCCGGCGTGCGCGCTTGCGGCGGCGCGCTCTGCGCGTTTCGATAGACCTCAAGCATTGGCGCCGCCCGAAGCGGTCTTGAGCCAGGCGGCGCAACAGGCCTTGGCGAGATCGCGCACGCGCAAGATATAAGCTTGGCGCTCCGTCACCGAGATCACGCCGCGCGCGTCGAGCAGATTGAAGATGTGCGAGGCCTTGATCGCCTGGTCGTAGGCCGGCAGCGCCAGCAGATGGCGCTCGCCTTTATCGCCCTTGGCGAGCAGCGCCTGGCATTCGGTCTCGGCGTCGCGGAAATGGTCGAGCAGGATGTTAGTGTCGGCGTGCTCGAAATTGAACCGCGAATATTCCTGCTCGGCCTGGAGGAACACGTCGCCATAAGTGACCTTGTCCTTCCCCTCCCCGCCGTTGAAATCGAGATCGAACACGCGGTCGACGCCCTGCACATACATAGCGAGCCGCTCCAAGCCGTAAGTGAGCTCGCCCGAGACGGGGTCGCAGTCGAGGCCGCCCACCTGCTGGAAATAGGTGAACTGCGAGACCTCCATGCCGTCCAGCCACACCTCCCAGCCGAGCCCCCAGGCGCCAAGCGTCGGGCTCTCCCAATCGTCCTCGACGAAGCGGATGTCGTGGTTCTTGGGATCGATGCCGATGGCGTAGAGGCTCTGAAGGTAGAGGTCCTGGAGGTCGGGGGGTGACGGCTTCAGGATCACCTGGAACTGGTAGTAATGCTGGAGCCGGTTCGGGTTCTCGCCGTAGCGGCCGTCCTTGGGGCGGCGGCAAGGCTGCACATAGGCGGCGCGCCAGGGCTTGGGGCCGAGCGAGCGAAGCGCGGTGGCGGGGTGGAAGGTCGCGGCCCCCATCTCGATGTCGTAAGGCTGGAGGATGACGCAACCCCGATCCGCCCAGAAGCGCTCGAGAATCAGGATCAGGTCCTGGAAAGACGGTGCGTCGGAACGCTCAGGTTTGGTCAGCTTGCCCATCTTCAGCCTTCAAGCCGCGCGCAAGGTTTGGCGCGGACGCTATTCGCCTTGGCGGCGCAAGGAAAGCCATAGGTTTTGCGAGATAACAATGGCCGGCGCGTTAATGCCGAGCGCTTTGGCGCCCTTGCGATACCCGTGGGCGGTAGACCCCGGTCGCGGGATCCTGCTCCAAGGGCACGACGCTCTCATTCTCGCGCCGCTGCAAGGCCTCCTCGGCGGCACGAAGCTCAGAGGCGATGCGCCGTTGCATATCGCGATACCAGCGTCCGGCGAGGACCAGGCCGGCACCCGCTGCGACCAGGATGAGGAGTTGCGGCATCGCTTAAAATCCGAAACGCGACCAAAGCGCGCGCGCCTCGATCGCCGAGATGAGATCGGCGGCAAATCCGCCCGGCGAGAAGCCTAGCTCGAATGCGCCGCCTTCGGCAAAGATACTGCGCCTGCGGCGGAGCCAAGACGTCGAGGGCGTCACCAGCTTGAAGCGCACCTCATCGCCGTAGACCTCGCGCATCTTGGTGCGGAGGTCGGAAAGCCCGTCGATCAGGCCAAGCTCGAGCGCCCGCTTGCCCGACCAGAACTCGCCGGTGAAGAGATTGATGTCGGCCTTGTCGAGCTTCGCGCCACGGCGCGTCTTGACGAGATCGATGAAGGCCTGATGCACGTCGTTCTGAAGCGCCTTGATGCGCTCCACGTCGGAGGGCTTCTCGGGCAGGAAGGGATCGAGCGTGTCCTTGCTCTCGCCGGCGGTATAGACGCGGCGCTGCACGCCGATGCGGTTGATCAGCTCGTTCAAGCCGAAGGTGGCGGTGATCACGCCGATCGAACCCACGATCGAGCTTGGGTCGGCATAGATCTCGTCGCCCGCCAGCGCGAGCAGATAGCCGCCGGAGGCCGCGACGTCCTCGGCGAAGACATAGACCTTGAGGTCCTTCTCGGCGGCGAGCGCCCTGATGCGCTTATAGATCAGCATCGACTGCACGGCGGCGCCGCCCGGCGAGTTGATCTGGATGGCGACGGCCTTGGCGCCGCGCATGGAGAAGGCCCTCTCGATGGCGGACGCGCTGGTGGAGAGGGAGAGACCAGGCTTGAGCGGCGTGACCACGCCGATCGCTCCGCTGAATCTGAGGACGGGCACGAGCGGGGCGCGCTTGGTCCAAGAGGCCGGAAGATAGTTCTTCCAGCCTTCGCGATTGGTGAGGTCGTCCAGGAATCCGTTCATGGGAGCTTAAGGTACAGCCCCATTACGCCAAATCAAGGAGCGGAGGCGAATTCTGTGCCAATAAAAGTCAGCCAGCGGCGGCCTTTAAGCGTTTGGTTAGCGCAAGTCTTGGAGCGCCATCGGTCTGTCCGAATTCGCTGCTATACTTGGCTTTGGAGGTGGGGGCACCCCACCCTTGGCGGCGCAGTTCGGCGGAAGGGCGCCGCTTTCGATCTTTCGAGGAGGAATGAATGAGCAAGCTTGCGACTTTTGCAGTGGCAGTGGCGGCCCTCGTGCTCGCCTTTGTCACGTTTTCACCGAGCTCCGCGGAAGCCGGATGGCGCGGCCGTGGGTGGTACGGCGGACCCGGCGTGAGCGTCTATGTCGGACCGCGCTATGGCTATTACGGTGGCTATTACGGGCCCCGCCGCAACTATGGCGGCTACGCCTACGGCTACCCTTACGGCTATTACCCCTATTGGCGGGGCCGCGCCTGGCGCCGCTGGTAACAGGCACGCGCGCCTCCTAAAAGGCGCCGGTCATTTTGCAAAGGGCCATTCCTGAAAAGGAGTGGCCCTTTGGCTTTGTAGCGAGTGTTTTTGCGCTGAACGCCGGATGAATGGCGGCCTCAGCTTCGGTTCAGCGCGCTCCAGCTAGAACGGCACCATGAGCGAGGGCGATCCTCTCTCTTGGAACCCCAACCGGCGCAAGTTGCGCCACTCGCTGGAGACGACCCCGATGATGAAGAAGATCCTGCTTTCCGCCGCCACCCTGTCGGTCGTGGCGCTCGGCGCCGCTTCGCCCGCTTCGGCCAAGTCCAATTTTTCCTCTATATCGGCACGCCCTGGCTGAGCGCCTACTCGTACGACTATCCGTCGAGTTGCACCTACGAGCCGCGTCTCGTCACCATCAAAGTGCCGAACGGTTACGGCGGCTACTATTTCAAGAAGGTCTGGCGCGACATCAGGGTCTGCTACTAGCCGGCCTTGCCTGCCCGAGAGCTCTCCTCACGCTCGGGCCAATGAGGGCTGCCGCCTTACCCCCCTAGGCGGCGGCCCTTCCTTTTGCTCGAACCGCCGAAGTCGAGAGCCTCCCCTCCCCTCAGCACGGCTTCGGCCTCGACGGTGTAGCTCCCGTCCTCCTCGTGCAGGATGAGGCCGGGGAGGAGACTGAGCCCGGCGCGGCTCCCCTTCTCAGCCCGCACGATGATGCGGGTCGCGGGCTCGCCCCTTCTCGCGAACAGGGGAAAGATGACCGCCGCGCCGAACCGTCCATCGAGCAGGCGCGACAGCTCGCCAAGACATTCCGGCCGATGGATCAGCGTGAGCAGCGCTTTCGGCGCGGCCATGGCGGCAAAGAAGCGCAGCCAAGCGGCAAGCCCGCCGTCATCCATGACATGGGCTGCCGCGCGCGACCGGTCGGGCGCGGCCCTCACGCTTCCTTCCGCGTAGAAGGGCGGATTGGCGATGATTTGATCGTAGCTTTCGCCTATTAGGCCCGCGGCGCGGAGGGTCTTTCCGGGCGAGGTCACGTCGGCGTTGATGATCTGGACTTGCTCTCCGAAGCCGTTCCGCGCGGCGTTCTTGGCGGCGGGCGCGCAGAGCTTGGCGTCGATCTCGACCGCGGTCAATGCGATGCCTGGCACGCGCGCCAAGAGGCAAAGCCCCGCCACGCCCACGCCGGCACCAACATCGAGCACGCGTTGCCCCTGGCGCGCCGGAACGGCGGCGGCGAGGAACACCGCATCGCTCCCGGCCCGGTGGCCCCCGCGCGGCTGAATGACGCTGAGGCGGCCGCCGAGAAAATCGTCGGTGGTGGGGGCGCCCGCTGGCGCCTCCCGGCCCTTAGGCTTTTTCGTCGTCGGAGATGACATGGCCGAGGTCGACCTCGGTGAGAATATTGCGCGCCTGTCCGAGCCTTGCGCTCTCCACCAGAACGCGCCGGGGCAACGCCCCGATCGAGCCCTCGAGCACGCTCATATTCGCGTCGGCGACCATAAACGCGATATCTCCCTCCTCCAGCAGCGCGCTGACATAGGACAGAAGCACGGGATCATTCGTGCGCAACAATTCCTTCATGGCCTTGCAAAACCCCTTGTCCCTGGGCCGCGACGTGGAGCGCCTTGACCTGCGTGGGCGACCGCCGACAATATCGGCAAAACGGAGCCTCTCTCGACCGATTTCAGGAGTAAGTCCCTTGGGAGTTGTCGTTAAGCTTGCCGGCGCGAAGGACCCGAAAGCCAGCCTTGCGCCGCTCATTGCGCTTGTCGAGGAGGACATGGCCCATGTCAACCGCATCATCCTCGACCGCGCCAGATCCAATGTCGAGCTGATCCCCGAGCTTGCCCGGCATCTGATCGATTCCGGGGGAAAGCGCCTGCGCCCCATGCTCACGCTCGGCGCGGCCAGGCTGTGCGGCTATGCCGGCGACGGCCATGTGCGGCTCGCGGCAAGCGTGGAGTTCATGCATACCGCGACCCTCCTGCACGACGACGTGGTCGACGAGAGCAATCTCCGCCGCGGCAGAACCACGGCGCGCCTCTTGTGGGGCAACGAGGCGAGCGTCCTCGTCGGCGATTATCTGCTCGGTCAGGCCTTCAAGATGATGGTCGATGTAGGCTCGCTCGGAGCTTTGCGCATCCTGGCGGATGCGGCGGCGATCATCGCCGAGGGCGAGGTGATGCAGCTCATCACCGCCAAGAACACCGAGACCACCGAGGACGATTATCTCGCGGTGATCGACGCCAAGACCGCGGCCTTGTTCGCTGCCGCCGCGGAGGTCGGCGCGGTGATCGCGGGGCGGCCGAAATCGGAGGCTGCGGCATTGCGCTCGTATGGCCGCAATCTCGGGCTGGCCTTCCAACTGGTCGACGACGCGCTCGATTATTCGGGCGAGCAGTCGATGCTTGGCAAAAGCGTCGGCGACGATTTCCGCGAGGGCAAGATCACACTGCCGGTGGTGCTGTGCTATCGCCGCGGGAATGCGGTGGAGCGCGCCTTCTGGCAGCGCACGCTGCAAGAGGGCGAAGTCGGCGAGCACGATCTCGCCGAGGCGTGTGCGCTGATGAAGCGGCACAATGCGCTGAGCGACACGATGGAGCGGGCGCGCCATTACGGCGCCATCGCCCGTGATGATCTGGCCATCTTCCCGGAGTCCGACGTGAAGGCGGCGCTGCTCGAGGCCATCGAGTTCTGCGTCGACCGGCCCTTCTAGACCACCCCCTTTTTGTCATTGCCCGGCTTGACCGGGCAATCCAGTAGGCCCAGGCAGTCAAGAACAGCGAGCGCCAGGGGGTACTGGATGCCCGCCTTCGCGGGCATGACAAGGCTTTGTAGTTTATCCAAGCGTGCTTGAGACCGTCCACCAATCGGGGTGTGCTTCAGCGAGCGTGGCGGCGGCGCGTTTTGCCTCCTCCTCGGTGGCGAACAGGGCAAAGCAGGTCGGCCCGCTGCCCGAGAGCCTGGCGATACGCACTCCTTCAAGCGAAAGCAGCGCGGCGAGCACGCCCCTGATTGAAGGCGCAAGCTGCGCGGCCGGCACTTCGAGGTCGTTGCCGCGCGGGAGCGCATAGGCGATCAGCCTTTCGAAGTCGTCCTGGAAGTCCAGCGTCTCGGCTTGAGGGCGCGGCGGCGCGGCCAAAGCTCCGGCGCGAAGTCCGGCATAGACCGCCTCGGTCGCAAGAGCCGGCCCCGGATTGGCGAGAAGCACGCCGCAAGAGGGGAAGCCCCGCACAGGCTCGACCGTCTCGCCGCGCCCGGTCATGAGCGCGGGGCGGCTTTTGAGACAGACGCTCACATCGGAGCCGAGCTTCGGCGCAAGCTCTGCCAATGCGGCGTCAGGCAGCGCGCCTTGATTGGCGCGCGCAATCAGGCGCAAGGCGGCAGCGGCATCGGCCGAGCCGCCGCCTAGCCCCGCGGCGACGGGAAGCATTTTTATCAGGCGAAAGCGGCCGAGCTTAACGCCCGGCGTGATGCGGGAAGCGGCTTCCGCCGCCCTGACGATGAGATTGTCGCCGCTCAAGGCAGGGGCGAAGGGGCCTTCGACATCGAGATCGAGCGCACCACCGGGCTCCAGCTCGATCGTATCGCCGAGGCGGGCGAAGGCGACGAGGCTGTTCAGCTCGTGAAAGCCGTCAGGCCGGCGTCCCAGCACTTCAAGCGTCAGATTGAGCTTGGCCCAGCCAGTGTCACGGAGCGCAGTCATGCCCGCTCGCTTAACAGCGCGCCGTCTATTGCGGCGTCTTTTGGCCCGCTTGCGTGGTCCGGTCTTGCGCCGACTTGGTCTCGGCGTTGTCCGGCAGGCCGGAGGCGATCTTTGCCTTAAGCGTGACGACCTGGTCGTCCTCGGGCTTCAGCGTCAGCGCCTGCGCCCACTGATATTTCGCCTCGAGCGTCCGCCCCACCCGCCAATAGGCGTCACCAAGGTGATCGTTGATGATCGGATCGTCGGGCTTGAGCTCG
>Ga0315293_10002154_pt1 | contig 19010 bp, 14 predicted proteins | sample YL17G13_20_MG_FD_203071 | JGI IMG/M metagenome (GOLD analysis project Ga0315293, IMG submission 203071) | Sediment microbial communities from Yellowstone Lake, YNP, Wyoming, USA - YL17G13_20 | ecosystem: Environmental > Aquatic > Freshwater > Lake > Sediment | place: USA: Wyoming | collected... | reverse complement strand
ACGAGACCGGCTGGAGCAAGGAGGAGTTTCTTTCATATTGCTGTGCGCACAAGGCCGGACTTGCGCCCGATGCCTGGAAGAGGCCGGGGACGGATGTGTATTTATTCACCGCCGAGGTCTTCGGCGCGGATTTCAGCGAGATATAGAGCATCTTTACCTTTGGCCCGCTTAATGGGGCCTTTTATATGACTGTCCCTTTGCTCTCCTGCCTTACACTTCATCCAATCGTCATCAAGCGCAAGTTTAGACGAAAAATAGCCCTCGGGTGGACAAAATATAGTGGACTACTCAATTTTTGCAGCCGATTTTAAGATAACGTAAATCGGAACAAACGATTGAACGGTTAGACGGCGGCCCAGGATTATGGCAAAAATAATTACATCGGTTTTGATGCTCGCTGTTATGTGCTTATCTGGCTGCTCCGGACCAAAAAGATTTGCAGCGACAGCAGTCACCGCTGGAAGTCCGGATGCGTCCGGCAGCCCCCCCGATGTCTCTGTCGGGGGCAGGGCGGTAGAATATCTGCACGACCAGAACCTGCCGGCCCTGGAATCGGCGGAAGTCTGGCAGAGCGATTATGGGCCGGGGCTCAAACTGACCACGGCACATTACGAGATTTTTACAACGCTTCTGGAGCCGCTAATGCTCCGGCGAGTCCCGCTGTTTATGGAGTCGGCCTATAATGCCTATAACGGCGAGATGTCCGAGCCGATTGAGACGACAACGAAGTTCACCGTTTATCTTTTTGCCGACCGGCAGCAGTGGGCGGCCTTTACAAAAAACTTCGCAGGCGAGCAGGCCGAGCTGTATTGCGCGATAAAGGCGGGCGCATATTGCCACAATGGCGTCTGTGTGGCATACAATATCGGCAGAAAGCGGACGTTTTCGGCACTCGGGCACGAAGGGTGGCACCAGTTCAACAGCAAGCACTTCAAGTTCCGCCTGCCGAGCTGGCTCGATGAGGGCGTGGCGATGCTCTTTGAATCGTCCAGGGCCGAGGACGGCACTTATGTCTTTGAGCCGTGGGAAGACACGTATCGATTAGAGACCCTCAGGCGGACCCTCAGTAAAAATGAAATGATGCCGCTGAAAGAATTGATAAGCATTAACCCCGGCGAGGTGCTTGCCACAAACGAATCCGAGGCGATAATGGCCTTTTACGGCCAGTCGTATGCCCTGGTGCGGTTTCTGCGTGAGGGCGGCTGCGGCAAGCGCCCGGGAACTTATCGCCAGCTGCTTTTGGACGGGCTGAAAGGGGATTGGCCGCTGGATGAAGTGAGCAAAAAAATCGCGGAAGACAGAAACCATCCTCGCACCATTTTGTGGAACCGCGTCGTCGGGCAGTCGCTTTTCCACCAGTATATCGGCGATGAATTCGAGCAGGTCGAACAGCGGTATCTGGCTTTCTGCCGACAGATAATCGACCAGAAGTAAACGGTAATAAGCTCACAAGTCCACTCTCGATACAAGGCAAAAACGGAATATTTGAGCGCCCGCGCATCTATTGTCTATGGTCAATAAACGGCAGGTATCGATTGTCCTGGCCTCGGCGTCACCGCGGCGAAGACAACTGCTGGCGAAGGCCGGCTATAAATTCAAGGTCGTCCCATCCGATATCGATGAGTCACCCCCGAATGTCGCTGTGGGGGGCACAGGTCTAAACGCCGCTGAATATGCCAAAGGGCTTGCCCTGGCCAAAGCCAAAAAAGTCGCCGGAAAATTTCCGGATTGTCTTGTCATCAGCGCGGATACCGTCGTGGATTTCAACGGCGAAATCATCGGCAAACCCGCCGATGCCAAAGAGGCGGAGCTGATTACAAGAAAGCTGTTTAGCGCACCGCACAAGGTGATAACCGGCATTGCGATTGTAAGATTAAGCGACGGCGCCGAAATAATTGATAGTGACACCACGATTGTCTATCCGAAGAAACTGACGGATGAGCAAATTGCCGGGCACATCAAAGGCCTCTCGTGGCGGGGAAAGGCCGGTGCTTATGCCATAAAAGAAAAAGGCGATGAGTTTGTCGAAAGAATAGAGGGCAGCCTGACGAACGTGATGGGCCTGCCGATGGAGCTTCTGGGGGAATTGTTGAAGAGATTTGTCGAGTGACAATCACCACAATCAAATGCGTTTGCAGTTCGGCCCTGAGCTTACTGTCGAAGGGCTTCTTACCAGCGGAAATGGCAGCTATAGTGGCGGTAGAATAATCCTATCGCACGCATAGCTATTATCGCGAGGACCTGCACGGCCAGATTGAGCGATAAATCGAGCGCGCTTGCCGCAGCGTTTTTGCCGGCGTATGCGGTTGCATGCATTTCAAGAGCGGCAGCGGCAGCGAGTAAGCCCACCACAATAATGTACGGGACAAAGGCCCTGAATATTGGAGGTAAAAGATAATCGGGCCTCAGCATAGTGATGTCCTTACCCACCGCCGTAGTCAGTATCGCTATCGGGAAGATAAACAGGCCGAAGACAAAAAGACCCTGCAAAAGTAATTGCAGGCCGCTGTACCCATCCCACATATTTTGATATGTCAGGCCTTTATCTTTAAGCAGTATCAGGGCGGCGATAAAGGGCGCCTGCGCCGCTATCATCGTGAAGAAAAAGACAAGGAACGGCTGAATAATGTACCACAAAAAGGTGATGCTTGTCCCCAGATAAATCTCCGGCAGTTTATCAATGTCGAATGCGGTCTCATAAATGATGTTCAGGTAAAATCCGAGCAGCCAGCCCCAAGTGGCAACAAATGCCAGAAAACCCACGCAGCAAATTGCCCGGCCAAGAAGAAAATTAAAACATACCATTGCGATTACGAAGATAAATTGGACGCCGTTTGCCGGGTCGATAAATAGCTTCCACGTATCGACAAACACGGCTCGATAAAAGCCGGGCAGCGGCTTGCCTTTCGTAATTTTGACTTCGACTTTTTGGGGCTTTTCGTGGTCACTGGAGGGGATTATAAAAAGCTGGCCGCAGGTCTGGCACAGGGCCCGTTTGCCGCAGTGCTTGTCGGAAAAGGCAATTATCGCGTTGCAGGCGGGGCAGTTGAACTGGATTGTCATAAGCTCAACCCTTCGGGAGCATTGTCGATTTTCGATTGTCGAATGCCGATTGTAAATTGTAAATCGTAAATCGAAAATCGCAAATATCAGCTGCCTAATCCTGCTGGACGGCATCAATGAATGTCTTTAGATGGTTGGCCCACTTTTTGGCCTCCAGCAGGTCGATGGCGTCCTGCTTGACCAGTATCGCCAGATGCTTTTCCAGCGTCATCATTTTTTCGTCGGGCATGTCGCGGGTCTTGGTTTGCAGTTGCGTGTACACCTGTTCTGTCTTGCCGGTGCGTATCAGGTTGGCGACCGCGTAGTTATTGTTAAGTATCTCCATCGCCGCAACTCTGCCTGTGCCGTCTTTCTTCGGGATAAGCTTCTGGCTGATGATATAGGCCAGGCCCAGCGAAAGCTGATTTCGCACTTCATTTTGCCTGCCGGCAGGGAAATAGTCGAGGATACGCGCCACCGAACCGACCGTGTCCCTTGTGTGCAGCGTGGAAAAGACAAGGTGTCCGGTTTCGGCGGCCATAAGCGTCATCGCTATCGTTTCCGGGTCTCGCATCTCGCCGACAAATATTACGTCCGGGTCTTCCCGCAGCATCGCCCTTAAACCTCCCAGGAAAGTTTTGACGTCCCTGCCGACCTCACGCTGCGAGATAATTGAGTGCCGCTGGACGTAGAGGTATTCTATTGGGTCCTCGACGGTTATAATCCGGCAGGCGTGCTTCTCGGCGATTCGGTCGATTAGAGAGGCGATTGTTGTGGACTTGCCGGCCCCGGTAATGCCCGTCAAAAGCACAAGCCCGTGCTTGCGGTTGATAATATCTTCCCAGACATTGTTTGGAAAGCCGATTTCCTCCACCTTCGGAATATCCAGCGACAGCGCCCGTATCGCCGCCGCTATGCCGTCATTGTCCTTAAAGACGTTTATGCGAAACTGCAGCATCCCCCGCCTGTAGGATGAGTCCACGTTCTGCTGGATTTGGAGCTTATGGATATTGTCCTCGCTCAGAAGGGGGTAGATAAGCTGCTTTGCCATTTCCGGCGTTACGTTCGGACCTTTAAGTTTAACAAGGTCGCCGTCGATGCGGTAGGTTGGCGGCGCAGCCACCTTGAGATGCAGGTCCGAGACGCGCATCGCGCCGTGCTCCTCGAAGTAAGCCAGCATATCGCTGATGCTCAGTTTTCCAAGCTCCGCGGTCGGGTACACCTTTGCCGAAGCAGGATATTCTTCAGTCATATAGACCTCTGGAAAAAAACCTAACTACCGGACTCTGATTTTTGTATATCGTCCATATAATATACCAATATAACCGCCGCAAGGCAATCCGCCCCCGAATGTTTCTGTCTGGGGCCGGCTTTGGCGGTATCCGCCACGATCCGCTAAGTCGTCATGGCGGACTTGCCAGACACCGGTGTTTATTCTTGTCGGGCGTGGCGTTTTTTACTGGCTTCGCCGGGACAACCGGCTATAATCTTGCGGCAATCCGCCGCGTCGTCGTCGGCGGACTGAAACGAGAGCTGTTATGCGAAATAGGGCGTTATTTGTGCTGGGTCTTTTGGCTCTGGTATCCAGGCCGGCCTCATCGGCCATTGAAAGCCAGAAGGCCCGTGCCTTTGTCGGCCAGGATTTGCACCTGACAGGCAGGGACCTGGTAAGTTACCAGTTGAGCGCCATCGAGCACACTCTCGTTTTCCAAAACGGATTTTCGATGTCGATTGGCGCCAATCGTTTTTCCAGCGACGGCGCCGTAGTGTGGCTGGAAAGCATCCGGACCGAATTTGGCGGGCGGACTTCGGCAAGCTCAGTCGGGTCGGTCCGCGTTGACTACAGAGTCAGGGCGTATCTGGAAGGAAAGCCGGTGGTGGAAAAGGCCGGAGGAGCCAGGACAACCGAATTGGTTGAAACCATTATTGAGCAGGACAGGGCAATTGTCGTTCGGTTCACCGTCAGCGGCGAGATTTTTGTAACAGCCGACAAAAGAGAATCCGCCGACCCCCGCGGGATGGAGCTTTACCGGAGGGCCCTTGCCGCAGTTGTTGCAGCGGAGCCGTCTCTCAAGAAGCCGACCCCTGAATCGCCTGTAAAGAAGCCTGAGGTCGCTATTAAGCCTGAGGTCCCCCCGACAAAACATCCGGGGGCGGAGGAGAAAAGACCCCGCTTCAGGTATCCTGTGAATCTGGCGCCCGCAGGTGAAGCTGCACCAAATATCGAGTGGGACGAGGAAAAGGGAATAGGAACGGTGATAGGCAGGTTCTATCTGTGGCAAAAACAGGATGAGGAAGGCGGCCTGCTGGAATTGCAGGCCGACAATGCCGTTCTGTTTTATTCGAGCCGCAAGCCTCAGGCAGACGAAAAACAGGCGCAAGCCGGACTGGACATCCTCGCAAAAGGGGCCATCGATGCAGTGTATCTATCGGGTGACGTGGTAATGACCGAGGGCGAGCGCACAATCCGGGCCAACGAGTTATTTTACGATTTTGAAAGAAAAAGGGGGATTGCGATAAACGCCGTGATGAGGACCTTCGACGTGGCCGAAGGGGTTCCTATTTACGTTAGGGCCGAAAAGCTCCGGCAGCTGGCGGAAAATAAATTCGCGGCGGAGAACGTAACGCTGACGACCAGCGAATTTTATGTGCCTCAAATTTCCCTGAACGCATCAGAGATACTCATTACCGATACGACCAGCATCGACCGGCAGCAGGGCGCTGTCTCGAAAAGCAGTTACGATGCACAGATGGAGGATGTGCGGTTGAAAATGTATGATAAGACGATTTTCTACTGGCCCAGAGTCCGCAGCAATATGCAGAGGCCTGACATTCCGCTTAAGAGCCTTCATACGGGTTATGACAGCACGTGGGGGGCGATGCTTGAGACGCAGTGGTATCTGGCTCGCCTGCTGGGGCTGCAGGAATCCGAGGGCACGGACAGCACACTTATGCTGGACTACTACGGCAAGCACGGCCTCGGCACCGGAGTCAAAATCGATTACAAGAGAGAGAGCTATTTCGGCAAGCTCGCAGGTTACATAATTAACGACAGTGGCGAAGACAGGTTGGGCAGGGACGACAGCCGGAGAAACCTCGAACCGCCGCGGGAGCTTCGCGGGCGATTTAGCTGGCAGCACAGGCAATTTTTGCCGAATGATTGGCAGCTTACCACCGAAGTCGGGTACCTGTCCGACGAGAATTTTCTGGAAGCGTATTATCGGAATGAATTCTATCTCGAAAAGGAGCAGGAAACGCTGATTCATCTGAAGCGCATTCAGGACAACTGGGGTCTTGCCTTTCTGGGCAACTGGCGGATAAACGACTTTATGAACAAAGTAGAGGAGCTGCCCGGCGCGGAGTTCCACTGGACGGGCCAGTCGCTTTTCGACGATAGATTTACCTTCTATAGCGATAGTCAGCTCAGCCGGTTCCGCCAGCGTCTGGCCTCGGGCAGCACCGCGACCGTCTCACAGGATTTCTTTACGTTCGGCTCAACGAGGAACGAGCTTGATTTGCCGTTGACCGTCGGAAGGACGAAGCTGGTGCCGTTTGTGGCCGGCACGGCAGGATATGAAGACGGCAGCGGCTTCCGGACCGACATCGATGGGACGGAACAGAACAGTGAGGACAATATCTTGATTGGCGAAGCGGGCGTTCGCGCATCGCCGCAGTCATATTGGAAGGTTTACCCGGATGTTAAATCGCGGCTGCTGGATTTGAGCCAGCTGCGGCACGTAATCGACCCGCACATGACGGTGGTTGGCTTTGCCGAAAGCGATTCGGTCGCCGAACAACGTGACGCGATTAACGCGGGTATCTCGCAGCGGCTGCAAACCAAGCGCGGGCCTGTCGGGAGAGAGCGAACGGTTGACTGGATGCGGCTGGATATGGACGTTACCTGGGTGAACAATTCAGGTGACACATCGGGAGGACCTGACAGGTTTATCTGGAACAAGCCCTTTATTCCGCTCGTCAATCGATACAGCACGGCCATACCGCCGCAGGACAGACGCGGCAGCGACATATTCGGACTGAGGCGCAACTCGTTCTGTGCGGACTATATATGGCGTTTAAGCGACACCTTTGCGCTGTTGTCAGATATGAATTTTGACATGCAAAGCGGGGTTGTGCAGCAGTTTGACATTGGTCTTTCGCACCTGCGGTGGCCTAACTTAAGTTACTATATAGGAAGCAGATATTTAAGGCGGGTGTGGGTGGGAGATGAAGAAGGCTCGAATGCGTTCACCTTTGCGGCCACCTACGTGCTCGACCCGCGATACACGATTGTTTTTTCGCAGCAGTTTGATTTCGACTACGGCAAAAACGTGCGAAGCGACATAACGCTCATACGGCAGTATCACAGAATGTACTGGGGCATTACATACAGCGCGGACGAATCGCTGAAAAATAACGCGATTGTGTTCAGCATATGGCCGCAAGGCGTGCCGGACCTGGGGATGGGCCCCAGAAGATATATGGAGCTTGGCCCATCCGCGGGCGGAGCAGGGTATTAAGACATAATGTAGGTTGTAAGATAGAAAAGTATCTTGAGCCAACAGACCGCGAAGGACAGGCCGGGCCGGAGCTGAAAGAGAAAAGAATATAATTTAAGGAGACTGTTATGGCGTTGGTTAATACTAAAAAGATGTTTCAGATGGCTTACAAAAACGGCTATGCCATCGGCGCTTTCAATGTGAACAATATGGAAATCACGCAGGGCATTATGGATGCCGTCGCCGAAGAGAAGGCGCCAGTCATCCTCCAGGTGTCCAAGGGTGCGAGGGCCTATGCGAAAATCAGTTATCTCAAGGCGATTATCAACGTGGCGGTCGAGGAAAACCCCGACATTCCCATCGCAATAAACCTCGACCACGGCGACACTTTTGAGGTATGTAAACAGTTCATCGATGACGGCTTTACATCGGTAATGATAGATGCGTCGCATAAGTCGTTTCAGGAAAATATCGCAGCCACCAGGAAGGTCGTCGAATACGCTCATCAGCGAGACGTGGTGGTTGAAGCCGAGCTGGGCCAGTTGGGCGGAATCGAAGAGGATGTCATCGGCGTGGATGATGTGCGCAGCCACCTGGCCGACCCCAACCAGGCGGTGGAGTTTGTGAAAAAGAGCGGCTGCGATTCGCTGGCGGTGGCCTGCGGAACAAGCCACGGGGCTTACAAGTTCAAAAGTGAACCAAAAATCGCCTTCGATATAATACAGGAGATAAGAGACAAGCTGCCCGGCTTTCCGCTGGTTATGCACGGTTCAAGCAGCGTGCTCAAAGAGTTCAAGGACCTTATTAATAAATATGGCGGCAAGATGCCCGATGCAATGGGCGTTCCGGAAGAGGCCATCAGCAAGGCCGGCAAAATGGGCGTCTGCAAGGTCAATATCGACACGGACCTGAGAATGGCTCTGACCGCTAAAATCAGGCAGGTCTTTGCTGAGAGCCCCGGCGAATTCGACCCTCGCAAATACCTCGGCCCGGCCAGGGACGCAATTAAAGCAATGGTCAAGCACAAGCTGCACGTTCTTGGCTGCGCAGGAAAAGCAGCCGAATGCAGGTAATCGGCCTTTGTGATTTTCGATTTACGATTTACAATTTACGATTTGAGGTGGCAATCGAAAATCGACAATCGTCAATTGCAAATATTTTGGAGGTTAGTTCTTTGTTACCGCAAAACTCAAGAAAGCTGTCTGTAGAAACCCCGAGCCCCCGACAGAAACATTCGGGGGTAACCTGGCTGCTCTGGCTGGTCCTGATTGTTCTTTTGCCTGCCGGCCCGCCAAAGATGTCCGTGGCGGGTGAAAGCCCGGACAAAATTACTAAATCCGCGGCGGCCGAATCCGGCCTTGTCGAGAAGGCCTGCGAGCTGATTTATCAGGGCAAATTCGATTCCGCCGGCGAGTTGATTAAAAAAGCCGGGTCTGCCAGGTCGTCTTTGGCGAGATTGGCAGAGATTGTCGAACAAGCCGGTTCTATAAATCAACGGCGCCGGTCGGCAAAGGAAAAAGCATATAGTGAGCAGCTGGCTGATCTGGAGAAATCCCGGGCCAAAAAAGATGCCAACGATGTGAAGGACGCAAATGACCGCAGCGATGCCAACGACGTCAACGATATCACTTCAGCGCTGACGATTATTACCAAGGCGTCCGAGTTTGCAGACCAGGCACAGAAACAGCAGCTTCTGTCCGACTCATTTGTGAAGAAGACTTTGCAAAAGGCGATAGACAAGGCCTCGCAATTCGAAGTGAAAGGCAAATGGCTCGAAGCATACACAAATTGCTATTACTGGCTGGCGGTAATCGACCCGAACGATAAGGCGTATTTGGATTACGCCGAGCAGCTTCTTGATAAGGCCGCCATCGCGGCCTCCTTCCAGGACAGCCCCTGCGAGACCAGAGACCAGCGATATGCAGGTGTGGCAAAAGAGATGTTTGTCCGTGCGGTCGATGCCCTGAGCTTAAACTACGTCAGCATCATTGACTACGGGCAGATGACAATCAAGGGCATCGAGCGATGCAAGCTGCTGGCCGATGTAATGGGAACGTCATTTGCGCAGAATCCGCCAAACGCGGAGCTGGTTTCCCGACAAAATCCGGATGACAGCAACGCGACAAAGCCCAATCCGCCCCCGCTCCTTGGCGGACCTTCAAGCGAACCCAACAAACCCTCTGTTTTGTTGGCCGACAGCAAAAAGCTCGCGGCCTGGTCAGCGGCCCTGGCGGGACTCCTGGATGAAGTCAAACAGTCACCGACCGGATTTGATAAGGACAAATTCTTGGTGGCCTTTGAGAAGGCCCTGACGCTGAACGCCGCCACTGCGGATTTGCCTGAGGCGATAGTGATTGCGCAGTTCGCCGAGGCGGCGCTGTCTGCGCTCGACCCTTATACGGTAATAGTCTGGCCCAGGCAGGTGCAGGACTTTGAAAAAATGATGACCAACGAGTTCACCGGCATCGGCATAGAAATCTCCAGAGAAAAAGGTCTGCTGACGGTGGCGAGCCTGCTGCCCGATACGCCCGCATACAGGTCGGGCCTTGATGCCGGCGATGTGGTACAAGCGGTTGACGGTGTCGAAACGAAGGATATGACGCTTGTCTGTGCGGTACGCAAGATTACAGGCCCCAAAGGCACGAAAGTAACTCTTACAATAAAGCGGCCCAGCAAAGAGAACACCAGAGAGCTTACGATAGTCAGAGACAAAATAACCGTGCCGACAATCCGCGGCTGGCAGAGGAACGGAGAAGGCAAATGGCTGTATCTGGTCGATGAGCCGAACAAAATCGGCTATGTTCGCATCACCAGCTTCTCCGGAGAGACCTCTTCGGACCTGGAAAAGGCCCTGACGGAGCTTGAGGCTGGGGGCTTGCGAGGGCTGATTCTGGATTTGCGGTTCAACTCCGGCGGACTTCTGGATAGCGCGGTCGAAATAACCGACAAATTCATAAAAAAGGGTCTGATAGTCAAAACCCAGCCCGGCTCAGGGTTCGGCAGATTGCCGACCTATGCGGTGGCGCACGAGAAAGACACGCATCCGGACTACCCTCTTGTCATATTGATTAATGCCGGCTCCGCAAGCGCCTCGGAGATTGTTGCGGGCGCGCTGGCGGACCAGGTGCACGAGCGGGCAATCCTGGTGGGGGATAGAACTCACGGTAAAGGAAGCGTGCAGGGAGTGACGCACTATCCGGGCGGCGGCGCCCAGCTTAAATATACAATGGCGTATTATTACCTGCCTTCGGGGCAGAGGGTCGAGAGCCAGGATATGATGAAGAAACAGAACAGGAAGGACTGGGGAGTCGGGCCGAATATCGAGATTGAGCTGACAAGCGATGAGATGAAGAAAATGATAGATATCCAGAGAGACAACGATGTGCTCGTCCAGGCCGACCGCACCAACTCCGGGCGGGAGGTGAAAAAACATACTCTCGAAGAAACGCTTGCCACCGACCCGCAACTGGCAATCGGCGTCCTCGTCGTTAAGGTGAAACTGATTGAGGCGGAGGCCCCGAATCGAAAATCGTAAATCGCAAATTGTAAATCTCTTTCATCCACTATTGGTGATTGTCGATTTTCGATTGCCTCCCCTGCAAATGAAAAAGGCATAAACCCTGTTGGAATCGCATAAGGAGATGGCAGATATGACGGGCAAGGATGAAATCTCTGACGGGGCAGGCAAGCTCGAACGGCAGAGGCAGGAGAGACTCGCCCGCATCAGGGAATTGGGCATCGACCCTTATGGTGGCCGATATGATGGGGCGGAGCCGGCTGCCCAGGTCAAGCTCCGATACAAAGATGGTGACGAGACACAGCAAGCCCGGTGTGCCGGCAGGATTGTGCTGTTGCGGGAAATGGGGTCGCTGACCTTTATCACGTTGCGCGACCGCAGCGATACCATTCAGCTCGGCATGAGCAAAAAGCTGCTGGGCCCGCAGTGGCAGCTTGCGAAACTGCTTGAGCTTGGCGACATAATCGGCGCAGAAGGCAAATTAGGCAAGACCAGGACCGGTGAAATCACGATATGGGTTGTCGAAAATGGTCTTGCGCTTTTGAGCAAATGCCTTTGCCAGCCCCCGGAAAAATTCCACGGCCTGGCGGACGTGGACCAGCGATTCAGGATGAGGTTTGTTGACCTGTGGGCCAACCCGGAAGTGATGGAGCGGTTCAAAAAGCGCAGCGCCATCATTGCCGCCATTCGCAACTTTCTCGAATCAAAGGGTTTTCTGGAGGTCGAGACGCCGATGATGCAGGCCATAGCCGGCGGAGCCGCAGCCAGGCCTTTTGTAACACATCATAACAGTCTCGATTTGGATTTGTTCCTGCGGATTTCGCCGGAGCTGTTCTTGAAAAGACTGCTTGTGGGCGGAATGGAAAAAATCTTCGAGATAAACCGCAGCTTCCGCAACGAGGGCCTCAGCAGACAGCACAACCCGGAATTTACGATGCTCGAATTGTATCAGGCTTATGGCGACTACAACGCGATGATGGACTTGACCGAGCAGATTATTTCTCTGTGTGTGGAAAAACACTGCCCCTCCGTCTTGCCTGCGCAAGACAGGCAGGGGGGGGTCCGGTTCGGCGATTTGACGATAGATTTTACCCGACCCTGGCGGCGGGCCACGTATGCGGAGCTTCTGAAACAATACGCCGGCTGCGACATCGGCGATATAAAGGCCATTCGTGAAAAGGCAAGGGCGCTTGGCCTGGAGGAGCCGGGTATGGACGACGCCGTGGTAACAAACGAAGTGTTCGAGGCCACGGTGGAGGACAAGCTCGTGGCGCCGACGTTTGTGATTGATTATCCAGCGGCTCTTTGTCCCCTGGCAAGGCGCAAAAAGACCGACGGCAAATTTGCCGAGCGGTTTGAGCTGTTTGTAGCGCAAATGGAGCTTGCCAATGCTTATACGGAGCTGAACGACCCTGCTGAGCAATACGAGAATTTCCTCACTCAGCTTCGCGGCCAGGAGGAGTCGATACGAACGATGGACAAGGACTACATAACGGCGCTAAAATACGGTATGCCGCCGGCAGGCGGGCTGGGTATCGGAATCGACAGACTCGTAATGGTCCTGACCGGCGCTACGACTATCCGTGACGTTGTGCTGTTTCCGCTTCTCAAACCTAAATCCGCCGAACGTCCGGCGGATAAACCTGCAGATGGCGATTAGAATGCCATATAGTTTCGGGCCGTCAAAATGTTGAAATTATTTCTGTGGCTGAGATACCTGCGCAAAAAAAGAATTGTCCTGTTAAGCATCGCCGCAGTCGCCCTTTCCGTGTCGCTGTTGATAATCGTCGCCAGTTTATTTAGCGGTTTTATAAACGCATTCGAGCAGAGCGCCGTTGAGACGATAGGCGACGTTGTGCTTTTGGCGCCGGTAAAATTCGCAAAATACTCACAGTTCATCGAACGCCTGCACCAGATAAATGCGGTGGATTCGGCAACGGCTGCAATGTCGGCCCAGGGTCTGCTGCATTTGGGCAAAGGCAACGTGCGTGCAGTAAACGTATGGGGAATTGAGCCGGAAAGCCGGGCGAAGGTGACGGGCCTTAAGCAGTCCCTGCTCAAGCAGAAAGATTCTGCCGGAGTCCCTTCTTTTGAGGTCGCCGGCTCGCCGGACAAAACCGGAGGCTTTGTGGGAATCGGCGTCCTGGGTGAGCCGGATGAGAAAACCGATGAGTATGACATCAAGGCAGTTGAGAAAATGCTCGGCCGCCCCGTCGTTCTTACCACGGGAGCGATGGTGGAGGAAAACAATTCCTCAACGGACCGGCAAGGCGGACAATTCAGAAGAAAAACCGTAGAGTTCACAATTGCCGACGTCGTATTCACGGGAGTCTATGACCTTGATAAAAAATTTGTCTATCTGCCGATAGCGTACCTGCAAGGCGTCCTCTATCCGGACGAAAACGAGCCGGTGGCCGACCAGATTCAAATCAAGCTCAAGGATGGCTCACGGGCGGACTCGGCTGCCGCACAAATTCGCGGTTTGTGGCAGGTCTTTGCCGCCGCCGAGCTCGGCTGGGGCGAGTATCATATAAGGCATACCCAAATCGAAACGGCAAGAGAAATGCAGAGCCGGTACGTCGCGGAGCTGCGCAAACAAATGGGGGTGCTGCTGTTGATATTCGGCGTCGTGAGCTTCAGCGTGGTCGTGCTTATATTCTGCATCTTTTATATGATTGTCAGCCTCAAGCAAAAAGATATTGCAATCCTGAAAAGCTGCGGCGCGGCGAGCAGCTCGGTGGCCTGTATCTTTCTGGGGTTCGGCCTCTGCGTCGGGATACTCGGCTCAGGCATCGGGGTTTTGCTGGGATACATAATGACAAAAAATATAAATACGGTCGAGGAGTGGATAAGGATAATATTTGGGCTGAAGCTCTGGAAAAGCAGCGTCTATATGTTCAGCAAAATTCCCAACGAAGTTGATTGGGCCTCGGCCCTGCAGATTGTGATGTGGGCAATTATGGCCGCAGCCATAGGAACGCTTATACCTGCTGTTGTGGCGGCAAAAGTAAAACCGGTGGAAATCCTGCGGTATGAGTAGTAATAGATAGTTTTGAGTTTTGAATTTTTAGTTTTTAGTTAACTCAAAACTCAACACTAAAAACTTAAAACTGAAATATGTACAAGGTCATTCTTGCAACCAGGTATTTGTTGAAACGCCGCATAACGTATTTCGCTGTTCTTGCGGTTGCTCTGTGCGTCTTTATCGTGGTTGTCGTAATGACCGTGATGACAGGCCTCGTGAATGACTTCAAGGACAAGAACCACAGCTTCGCAGGAGACTGCGTGGTCGGCACCGAATCACTGGTGGGCTTTCCATACTATGAGGATTTTATAAGCTCGCTGGCCGTCAGGGATTTTGTTGAAGCCGTTTCGCCCGCGATAAAAAGCTACGCCCTTCTTACCGTCCGGCTCAGAGACCTTAACATCGGCGTTGAAATTGTCGGCATTGACCCCATAGCCCACAGCCGGGCGACCGGTTTCGCAGAGACACTGTATTACCGTAAAGGCGATGTATCCAGGGCGTTTGTTCCGAGCTATGACCCCAATCTGCTCGGCTGCGTGCTGGGCATCGACATTGCAATGGAGCGCGATTCCAGAAGTGAGTATCCTTATGAGGCAAGTCCCGCCGAGATAGCCTTTTCTATAAGCTGTTTTCCCTTGACCGCAAAGGGCGCTCTGGCCAAAGCCGGCGCGGGACTGGTCAACACGCAAACCTTCTACTATAGTGACGCATCGCACAGCGGTTTGGCCAGGGTCGATGGTTCGACGGTATATCTGCAGTTTGAGCAGGCGCAGCTGCTCTGCGGAATGGCCGGGCCCGTCAAAAGGATAAGTGCAATCCATATAAAGTTTAAGCCGGATGTCAAACTTCAGGATGGGTGCGAGAAGGTCGCTTCGCTGTGGCAAAACTTCAAGCGGCAGACCGCCGGCCGGGAGCAGGCGGACCTGTTGGATACGGTAACGGTGCAAAGCTGGAAGGACCACAGACGCGCCTTCATCGCCGCTATGGAGAAAGAGCAGACGATGCTGATTGTTATGTTCGGCTTTGTGGGAATTACGACTGTTTTTATCGTCTTTGTCGTGTTCTATATGATTATCAGCCACAAGACCAAAGACATAGGCATCCTCAAAAGCATAGGCGCATCGAACGCGGATATTGTCGGGCTGTTTTCCGGCTTCGCATCTTTAGTGGGGCTTTTAGGGGCCTGTATCGGCCTGCTGGGCGGGTGGGTGTTTTTGCTGAAGATAAATCGGATAGAGAGCTGGCTTTTTGAACATTTCCGGTTCCAGCTTTGGGACAGGACCATATTTGCCATAGGCGATATTCCGAACCGGGTTGATGCCGGCGTCCTGTTGGCAATCGCAGCTTCGGCAATTGCGGCGTGCTTACTCGGCGCGCTTGTGCCGACCTGGCAGGCGGCGGCCTCAAGACCGGTTGAAACTTTGCGAGCGGCCCAGTTATGAGCGGCAATGAATTTATTTTAGAGACCGAAGGTATTTATAAGTCCTACAGAATGGGCGCAACAGAGGTCAGGGTGCTCAAGGGCGTGGACCTGGCCGTAAAAAGAGGCGAGTTCGTAGCGATAGTCGGCGCCTCCGGCAGCGGCAAAAGCACGCTCCTGCACATCCTCGGCGCATTGGATAAGCCCGACAAAGGCATTGTCAGGTTCCAGGGGCGTGACCTGAGCATGCAAAGCGCCGGAGAATTAAACAGATACCGCAATAAAATGGTGGGATTTATTTTTCAGTTTTACCATTTACTGGACGAATTGGATGTATTGGAAAATATCTGCCTGCCGGCAATGGCTTCAAAAAGCGTCCTCGCATGGCTCGCGTGCCGCAGGTGGGCGAAAGGTCGGGCCGGACAGTTGCTTGCCGAGCTTGGCCTGCTTGAGCGAGCCAATCACAAGCCCTATCAGCTTTCGGGCGGAGAAAGGCAAAGGGTCGCCATCGGCAGGGCCTTGATGAACGAGCCGAAGCTGCTTTTGGCCGATGAGCCGACGGGAAATCTTGATTCCGCTACGGGAAATGGTATTCTGGAGGTGTTTGAGAAGTTAAATAAGGCCGGCCAGACGATTATAATGGTGACCCACGATGAGAGGGTTGCCCGAAGGGCCGGGCGGATAATAACTCTGGCCGACGGCAAAATCAGAAATCCGGCTTAACGGACGTGAAAAAAGGCGAACATAAAATTTAGAGAGGCCTTGATAATATGCCGGGCGTCTGTTATCTTAAGGCGGTTCTGATTCGATATTTTGCTCGCGACTTATATACGCAAAATATGATATACGAGGTCGGTTTATGGCACTAAAAATCTGGCTTGACGGCAAACTCGTAGATGAAGCCGATGCAAAAATATCGGTCTTCGACCACGGCCTGCTTTACGGCGACGGCGTCTTCGAGGGCATCCGCATCTACAGCGGCAAAATATTTGAGCTTGATGCCCACATCAACCGTCTTTATCAATCGGCTAAGGGAATTCGCCTTCAGATCCCGCCGACTCGAGGCAAACTTATCGACGCGGTTAAAAAAACCGTTGAAGCCAACGGCGTTATCGACGGCTATATCCGGCTGGTGGTCACTCGCGGGGTGGGGAACCTCGGCCTCAATCCCTTCACCTGTGAAAACAGCAGTCTGTTTATCATAGCGGATAATATCCAGCTATACCCGGAAGAGCTTTACGAAACAGGGATGAAGGTGATTAGCGCCACCACCGTCCGCAACCACCCGCTGGCGATTCCGCCTCAGGTCAAGAGCATGAACTACCTCAACAATATCCTGGCCAAGATTGAGGCGCTGGATAATAACGTCCCTGAAGCGATTATGTATAACCACGAGGGTTATGTCGCAGAAGCGACGGGCGACAACGTTTTCATCGTAAGAAACGGCACCATTTACAGTCCGCCGGTCGAGGCCGGAGCTCTGGAAGGAATAACGCGAAGCGTCGTCATCAGATTGGCCGAAAAAGAAAATATCGAGGTGGTCGAAAAAAATCTCACGCGATTCGACCTCTACATTTGCGATGAGTTTTTCCTCACTGGCACAGCTGCCGAGGTCATCGGAGTAGTCGAGATTGACGGCAGGGTTATAGACGACGGCAGGCCCGGTCCTGTTACGAAACTGCTCAGGAAGAAATTTTTCGAATACGCCCACGGCAAGGAGAAATAGCGGAAGCTGGATAACGCATCCGCTGAGCAAGATGGAGCTGCTTGTAAGTACGGAAACAAAAGACAGGACACGGCAGGGCGCTGTCCCTGCTTTTCGGCTGGTCGATAGTCAGTTAGGTCAGGTCAGGAAGCTTATCCATGCGCAGTTGACCGCCCCTGCTAAAACGGCGGAGCTTGACGCCGCCCTGGCAGGCGGCCTCGAACACATCGATAACCACAGCGGCAAAATGCTTCGGCCCGGCCTAGTCCTGCTTGCCGGCGCATCCTGCGGCAGGATAACGGGCGAACACATCCGCACGGCGGCGGTTATTGAAATGATTCACAATGCCACGCTGCTCCACGATGACGTTATAGATGAGGGACAGACCCGGCGGGGAGCGCCCACGATAAACAACCTCTGGGGCAACGAGTCCGCCGTGCTGCTCGGCGATTTCCTGTTAGGCAGGGTCTTCAAAATGTGCGTTGACCTGGAGCCGTGGGTGGGAAGGATGATTGCCTCCGCCTCCGTCCGCGTCTGCGAAGGCGAGCTGAGACAGGTGGCCCAGAGACGGAATTGGCAGCTAAGCGAACCGGAATATATCGATATAATCACCGAGAAAAGCGCATCTATTTTTAGCTGCTGCTGTTATCTCGGCGGCCTTCTGGCAAGGGCGGGCAAAACCGAGGCCCAGGCGCTGGCCGACTTCGGATTAAACGCCGGCATTGCCTTCCAGATTGCCGATGATTTGCTCGATATAACCGGCGATGAAGATAAAGCGGGCAAAACGCTCGGCAGCGACGCCGATAAAAGCAAGCTCACCCTGGCTGTAATACACTTCCTGAAAACGGCGGGAGAAAAAGACAAGGATGAGATTAAAGACAGGTTAATCGCCGCCCCTGGAGGCAACAAGGTGGTTACTGAGTTGCTGAATCGCTATGGCAGCATAGAATATGCACGCAAGAGGGCAAAGGAGTTTACCGCCAGAGCAGTTAAGGCATTAGACGGCCTGGAAAAAAGCGATGCCAAAGATGCGCTGGTTGAAACCGCGATATTTATGGCTGACAGAACCAGTTAAGCGAGGTATGTAGAGCAGCATAATGAAACGGGTGAGAACTTCAAAACGGACAATCAGGAAATAAAAAAGGCCGGCTACTTAAAACCGGCCTTACGTGTTATTTAACTCAGTTGTGACAAACCAACATCAAGTGAAAAGACTTGCAGCTTAAATTACTGTCTCCAAACAAAACCTACGGCAAACCCTTGAGCTTCGGCTGTCTGCATCCATTCGCCGTTGACGGTGCAGTTCGGGGCAACTCCTACTTGCACGCCGACGTAGATGGCAAGCCAACAACAAGTGGCGACCACGCGACGACTGACCCAACTAGTGACCCACTCTTGGTTCTAGACGCGTCTTTGAAATGCACCCAAGCGACGCAACGCTTTCTCCGGTGGCGCTATCAAGAAGCCAGATTCACTCCCCGAACTCCGCAACTTCGGTCAACTGTTGTTCCTACCATCATAGTCGTCGAGGCGAATACTGACTACACCGTCACGGCTCATTGTCTAAAATCGTTACCGTGGCAGTTCGCTCGGAATTCGTCGAAGAAAGATTGTAAGCCGCATTTGCCTTCAGGGTCAAGATAACCGTCTCATTTGGTTCGGCAAGGGAATTGTCCACAGGAGTGACCGTTATATCAACAGACGGATGGCCAATTGGTATTACAACCGATGTGGCCAGTAGCGTACTCAAAGTATAATCGCCGGCAGCGCCGAAGGTGGCTGTGCCGCCGCGTGTAAAGTACACA
>Ga0315293_10002153_pt1 | contig 19012 bp, 19 predicted proteins | sample YL17G13_20_MG_FD_203071 | JGI IMG/M metagenome (GOLD analysis project Ga0315293, IMG submission 203071) | Sediment microbial communities from Yellowstone Lake, YNP, Wyoming, USA - YL17G13_20 | ecosystem: Environmental > Aquatic > Freshwater > Lake > Sediment | place: USA: Wyoming | collected... | reverse complement strand
GAATTTTCGACTATCTTATCGCGCGTTCGGTCGGTAGAGCCGTCGTCGACATAGATCAATTCAATATCGAACGGCGCCGATCCCCGCATCTCGGCAAACAGACGGCAGAACTCGTCGATATTCCCTTCTTCGTTCATGGCCGGCACGACCACCGAAACCATGAAATTGTACCGTTCGCTTTTCGCCACCGGGCAGTCCCTCTGTTTCAATCGGCCAGGAGCGCAAGGCTCCTGACCTACAATAACTTAGATCGGAAGATATAGCATCGGGTTGAGTGCGTCAAGCTACTGCCTGAACACGACCCTCCCGCCCAAGATCGTCATATGCACCTGGCCGGAGAGTTTCCAGCCCACAAACGGCGAATTGCGCGAGCGAGACTGGAATCGGTCAGCCCGAACTGTCCACCTCTTCTCCGGATCGATTATCGCAATATCGGCCGGCATCCCTTTGGCCAACGAACCGCCGGACAGCCCGAATATCCGCGCCGGATTGGCGGTCATTTTGCGAATCGCATCCGCCCAGTCAAGATATCCCTTGTCGATCAAGTAGGTCTTCACCAATCCGAGCGTGGTCTCCAGTCCGATCATCCCCGATGGCGCCTGATCAAACTCGCAATCCTTTTCTTCCTCGGAATGCGGCGCATGGTCCGACGCGATACAGTCGATAGTGCCGTCCACCAGTCCCTCGATCACAGCGTCCCGATCATCTCGCGATCGCAGCGGCGGATTTACCTTGAGATTGGTGTTGAACTCCTTGCCAATTTCCTCATCGGTAAGAACAAAATGATGCGGGCAAGCTTCCGTTGTAACGTTTATTCCTTCTTTCTTCGCCTGACGAATGGCATCGACCGCCCGGCGCGTGGAAACGTGCTGGATATGTAGTCGCGCCTTCGTAATCCGGCAGAGTGCGATATCACGGAGCACCGCGATCTCCTCCGCCACCGCCGGTGAACCTTTCAGACCCAATCGTGTCGACTCAAACGACTCGTTCATCACCCCGCCGCCGGCCAGATATTGATCCTCGGCGTGCTGGCAGACCGGGATATTGAACATCTTGGAGTATTCGAGAGCGCGGCGCATGATATCCGGATTCTGGACATAATGACCGTCATCGGTAATCGCAATCGCCCCCATCTTGACGAGATCGCCGATTTCGGAAAGCTCCTTGCCATCGATATTCTTGGTGATCGCCCCAACCACATAGACGCGGGCGTCCGCATTCTTAGCGCGGTCCTGCACGAACTTGACCGTCTCCTGGTTGTCGATTCGTGGCGCCGTGTTCGGCATACAGCAGACCGATGTGAATCCGCCCGCAGCCGCCGCCCGACAGCCGCTTTCTATCGTCTCCTCATCTTCGCGCCCCGGTTCGCGCAGATGCACGTGGACATCAATTAACCCCGGCGTGACCAGTTTGCCTCTTGCATCGATCACCTGATCCTTGTCTGCACTCTTCACGAGCCGAGCAGTCTCGGCGGATTCCTTCTCGACCCCTGCGATCACGCCGTCTTTGATAAGCACGTAGGCATCGGACGTGAAACCGAGCGACGGATCAATCACCCGCGCCCCCTTAATTATCAGATCGAACTTCTTACCGGCCATTATTCACCCTCCTCTCCTTCTTTCTTGCGACCACTGAGTAAATACAGTACCGCCATGCGGACCGCCTGTCCATTCGTCACCTGGTCCAGAATGACCGACTTATCGCTGTCGGCAACTTCGCTGGTGATTTCGACGCCGCGATTCATCGGGCCAGGGTGCATAATCGTGTAATTCTTGTTCAGCCGTTTCAACCGTTCTCTGGAAATACCGAATAGGTTGGTGTATTCCCGCTGTGACGGAAACAGCCCCGCCTGCTGCCGTTCCAATTGGATTCGCATGATGTTGACAACGTCAGCCCCCTCCAGCGCTTCATCGATATTGGTGTAGAGATCGCAGCCGAACCTCTCAGCATCGTATGGAATCAATGTTGACGGTCCGCACAGCGCCACCGACGCCCCCATCGTCTTCAGACCCCAAATATTCGAGCGGGTCACGCGGGAATGTTTGACATCGCCGACCAGCACCACCCGAAGTCCTTTCAGTTTGCCGTATTTGCGGCGAAGCGTGAACATATCCAGAAGCCCCTGGGTCGGATGCTCGTGGGTGCCGTCGCCGGCGTTGATGATGTTGGCGTCCATGCATTGGGTCAGATAATACGGCACTCCTGACGATGAATGCCGCACGACCACCATGTCGATTTTCATTGCTTCGATATTCTGCACTGTATCCCGAAGCGACTCCCCTTTTTTCACCGAGGATGTCGACGGCGTGAATGCCACCGTATCGGCCGACAGCCGCTTCTCGGCCAGCTCGAACGAAATGCGCGTGCGAGTCGATGGCTCGTAAAACAGATTGAGGACGGTGATGCCGCGAAGGGTCGGGAGTTTCTTGATTGTCCGGTCAAGCACTTCGCGGAATGACTCGGCGGTATCCAATATCAGCGTGATATCTTCTTTTGCGACTCCTTCGAGTCCCAGCAGGTGTCTCGATGCCAATGGGCTCATTTGCCGCCTCCCTTCTTCTTGGTCCGAGCGGAGAGTTTGGCCGGTTTCGCCGTCTTTTTCCCGTTCTTGACGACAAAGACCCGATCCGTCCCTTCCTTTTCTTTCACTTCCAGCACGACCTGATCGCTCTTGGCGGTCGGGATATTGACTCCCACATAGTCCGCCTTGATCGGCAGTTCCCGGTGACCGCGATCAATTAGCACCGCGAGCTGAATCGTTTTCGGGCGACCGAAATCGATAATCTGGTCCAGCGCCGCGCGAATTGTCCGGCCGGTGAACAGCACATCATCCACCAGCACGATATTCCGGTTGCTGACCTCGAATAATATGTCCGTCCGCTGGACCACCGGCTGATCCAGTTTGGAGTGAACGTCGTCCCGGTACAAGCTGATATCCATCAGTCCCACCGGCACGCGTACTCCCTCGATCTTCTCGATAATCGCCGCAATCCGCTTGGCCAGATGCGCGCCGCGCGTCAGGATACCGACAATCGCCACCGTCTCGGCTCCGGAGTTGTGCTCCAGTATTTCGTGCGCGATACGGGTCAGCGCCCGGTTGATCTTGGCTTCATCGAGGATAACGTCATTGTTCACTGACAAGGGTAATCCTCCGTGTATGATAGAAATATGTCAATTGGCTGTGATAATCGGTAGTTGTGCTGATCGGTGGTGCAGACAAGCCGCACCGCATGAGTGCAATACATGAATCCAAACCTTTGGCAGCCTCACCGGACCGCCTTAAAAAGCTGGACGGAGTATAGGGAATGGGAGCCGGATGTCAAGGGGGGGAATAGAGATTCTTCTACGTAAGGTGGCCCAGAAAGTCATTCGGTCCATAAAGGCCGATCTTTAGAGAGTTGGGCTTGCTTTGCTAATCTGTAGTCGCAGTCGATTAATCGCCGTTATAGAATATTCGACGCGATTTCCCGATCGTTCGGAAAAAACGTGATACCAAAGAGAAACATCAGTCGTCGTCGGGTACAAGTTCACTATAGGGGTGAAGCTCAGGTCAAGCGTAAGGCTCTGACGCGGTGGTATACGCAAATAATAGATAGAATCCGCTGGTGTGAAATTTCGAAGTGTTATAGACGGCTCAACAAGAAATTCCTCGATGATTTCAGTCAGCTGGAATATCCCACTCGCTACTGGAATATCTACTCCAGTTGAGTCGAGATTCTTGATCGTGACCTTTAGTGTAAGTGTGTCGTCGATGGCGATCGAGGCTTCTTGCTCGACAAACTCTATCTGGAGTACACCGGAATCTTTGCCAATATACTTATAATCGTGCCGATGAGAGACTGAACAACCGCTGGTAGTGACAACCAGGGCAATGAGAAGCAGTGCCATGACGACACATCGATTGCAGCGGCGTGACAACGCAGACATCAACCTATAACGAAGATGATTGTCTCCCATTTCAATGCAATCTAGTGTTGCCATTGCAGAGTGTCAACTATTACTACATCGCAATCTGGCTTCCCGCCCGCGCGGGAATGACATTCATCACATCACGGGCTCTGACACCACACCCCGATATACTGCCGAACCGAAGAAATCCCTCACCGTTACTTCTTCTCCCCTCCCATCTCCGCGCAAGTACAGCACCCGATCGCATAACGCCTTAATCAAATCCCCATCATGGCTGATGATAACCTGCCCCACCTTCTGCTCCTGCAGTGCCTTTGACAATCTCACAAACCGCCCGACCCCTTCCGGATCGAGACCGCAGGTCGGCTCATCGAAGACCACGAATGCCGGATTCATCGAGAGGATCGCCGCAAACGCCAACCGCCGCTTCTCCCCCATCGACAGACTGAACGGGTCACGCTGCGCGAAACCGGCCGGAGCCAGCCCCACAAGTTCCAAATACGCTTCGATTTGACTCTGATTCAGCATGGCTCCAAAATTCTTCGGCCCGAATGCCACTTCCTCCGCGCACGTCGGCAGGAAGAACTGTCGCTCCGGCTGTTGAAACGAGCCGACTACTTCGCCGGGCCTGCAATGCCGTCGCATAGCAATCGCGTCGTCATTGCGAGGAGCGCCCCGCTTTGGCGGGGTGCGACGAAGCAATCTCAGTTTGTTGCGAATCCAGGCGAACTGAGATCGCCACGTCCCCCGTCTTAAACGGGGTCCTCGCGATGACGCGGTGGCTTCCTGCAACATCTCATTTGAATCCATTGGGGCCAATGAATCCGACGATCGGTCGAAGTACTCGATTCGCCCCTCTGTTGGCTTCACTAATCCGCACAATAACGCCCCCAGCGTGCTCTTGCCGGAAGCGGATGGACCGACCAGTCCGATTGTCTCACCGCGCCGCCATTCAAGCGAGAGGTCATTGATTATTGGTGCTGCGGCCACATATCCAAACGAAATGCCGGACAACCGAATTACATTCGTAGGGCAGGACCGCTTCTGGTCCTGCCGCCCATGCTCGCCACCGTCAAGTTGGCAGAACCGTAAGGGGTTCTGCCCTACGGAATCTGAGTATCGCAAACCGACTTGCTCGCAGGACTTATGATCCGCCAGGATCCGATTCGGATTACCGTCGGCGGCAATACCTCCCTCATACATCACCACGAGCCGTTTGTACTGCTTTGCCACATGCACGTACTGTGTTATCCGTATCTCGATAAGCTTCGGGTCGCTCGCGTGCATCCGCGCGAGAGCGTCGGTGAGCAGTCGCTTGCCCACTTCGTCAAGGAATGAATCAGGTTCATCGAGTACGATAATCGGCGGTTTGCTGACCATGACCGCCGCCAGCGCGACCCGCTGTTTCTCTCCGCCCGAAAGCTCGGTGGTGAGGCGATGGCGCAGGTGATCGATACCGAACTGGTCAAGCGTTTCGGTCACCGCCGTTTCCATCTGAGACAAAGGCACAGCGGCGTTTTCCAGCGCGAACGCAATCTCCTTATCGACTGTCACCGCCACCATTTGATTGTCCGGATTCTGAAAGAGAATTCCCACCGGACGGGCTGCAATGCCGTCAGGCCTATCTGCGGTCGGCTTGCCGACATCAATCTGCGTGCTCCCGCTTTGTGGTGCAGTGAGACCGGCGATAATGCGTGCCAGCGTGGATTTTCCGCAACCGTTCGCTCCCATAATGCAGACTGACTCGCCGGTCGAGACTGTCAGAGACAATTCTCTCAGCACCGGCGGGTGGCCGGTATAGCCGTATGTGATGCGATCAAGCTTGATCATGGCATAAGAAAGCCGATGCCCTTGCAAGAGAGCCTCGGCCTTAACCTGTCAATTCCGTCACTCACCCCTGAAAGTTGACATCGAGCGTCCGCGCCGCCGTGCTTTCGTCCAGACGACGCACCGGCGTCACATGCGGCGCCGATGTCACTATCTCCGGATTTGTCTCTGCCTCGCGCGCGATCTGCTTCATGACCGCCGCGAATTCATCCAGCGTTTCGCGGCTTTCGGTCTCGGTCGGCTCGATCATCATCGCTTCCGGCACGATCAACGGGAAGTAGTTGGTCGGCGCGTGCATTCCGAAATCCAGCAGCCGCTTGGAAATGTCCGAGGTTTTCACTCCGAGTTTCTTCTGCCGACTTCCGGAGATAACGAATTCGTGCATGCAGTGTGCGTCATACGGCAGATCGTAGTCTTCACGAAGAATCTGTTTCAGGTAGTTGGCGTTGATCACCGCATTCTCCGAGGCCAATCTCAGTCCCTCTCCGCCCATCGTTTTGATATAGGCATAGGCTCGGACCATGTTGGCGAAATTGCCGTTGAAACTGTGCAGACGGCCGATTGATTTGGGACGATCGTAGTCGAAGAACAGTTTGCCGTGATTGTCTTTGGTGAGCGTCGGCAGCGGAAGGTATTTCTCCAACTCCGCCGTCACTCCCACCGCGCCTGCTCCCGGTCCGCCGCCGCCATGCGGCGTGGAAAACGTCTTATGCAAGTTGAAATGCATGATATCGAACCCGGTCTCGCCCGGACGGAAAATCCCCATCGTGGCGTTCAGATTCGCGCCGTCCATGTACATCAGTCCGCCGGCTTTGTGCACGATCTGGGCAATCTCAACGATATTCTTCTCGAACAACCCCAGCGTATTCGGGTTGGTCATCATCACGCCGGCGACATCGTCGGCCATAACCGCCTGAATTACCTCGGGCGAGATGATTCCTTGTTCGTTGGACTTAACCTCAATCGTAGAGAAACCAACCGCCGCCACTGACGCCGGATTTGTGCCGTGCGAGGAATCCGGAATAATCACCTTGGTGCGCGGTTTGCCGCGGTCAAGATGATATGCCCGCATGATAAGCAGTCCGCAGAACTCTCCTTGAGCGCCCGCTACCGGCTGCAGCGAGATCGCCGGGAAACCGGAGATCTCGGCCAAGAACTGCTGCAGTTCCCACATCAGTTGCAGAATTCCGGGCGCGCTGCTGCACGGCGCTAACGGATGATGTTCCTGAAAATCGGGAAACGCCGCCGCTTTGTCATTCAACTTAGGATTGTACTTCATGGTGCACGATCCCAAGGGGTAGAACCCTTTGTCGATATGATGATTCTTCACCGATAACCCGACAAAATGGCGCATCACTTCCCCTTCGGAAACTTCCGGCAGGGCGGCATCGGTCGTCCGGCGAAACCGCGCCGGAATCATCGCCATTATCTCAGACTCGGACTTACCGGTCGACGGCAGAGTATATCCCCTCCGCCCGGCAGCCGATTTCTCATAGATCAGCGTAGTTGTATCCACTGTTGCGTACTCTTATTCGCTATTTCCGCGGCCTTCCGCTCTATTTCTTTTCCTCGGGCTTGGGGGCCGGTGGGTTCTTCAACCTACCAATCTGTTTCTTCGCATAGGCGATATCCGACGAATCCGCCTGCGGGTAGGTGGTCAGCCAGTATTCGTACGCCGCAATGGCCTTGGCCGTGTCTTTCATCGTCCGGTACACGTAACCGACATTCAAGTCGGCGTCAGTCGCGAGTGGCTTGCCCTTGAACTCAGCGACAATCTGCTTGAATTCCGCAATCGCATCATCATATTTCTTGGCGCGAACGTATACGTAGCCGATCTCCATGCGGCTGTCGTCGGCGGCCTGCCTTCCCTCGAAGTCGGCAATGATTTTCCTGTAAGCAGCGATGGCATCATCGAATCGATTCGAGCGAGCGTACATATCCGCTATGGATGTACGGCATTCTCCCGATACGGAATCCAGAGGGTCGCCGGCGGCGATTACTTTGTTGTACCACGGCTCCGCCGCGGCCTTGTCGCAGGTGTATTTGTAACGATCTGCAATCTGCAAGCTGTATCCGCGGCTGGTTGAATCCTTGGATTTCGCCACCATATCCGCAATGGTCCCGACGCCCATCGCATAGTTGCGGAACGTCAGCATGAATTCCTCGGGAGGAAGATAGCCGGCCACCCTATCTATTTCCATTCCGTCCTTATCCATCATCACAAGGGTCGGAAATCCGCTAACACAGTACTGTCTCGCAAGCGCGGTGTCGATTCTGTCGCCATTTAACTGAACCAGAATCATTTCCTTGGCAAAGAACTCAATAACTTTGGGATCTACGAACACGACCGTGTCCAAACGCTTACACCACGTTCACCAATCGGCGTAGAAATCTAGGATTATTGGGCGGTTGTCAATGGCCGAAATTGCCTTCGCCGAATCCAGATTGTAAAACCTGGGCGCCTCCGGTTTTTCAGCGGTGTCTGCAACCGCCGTCACCGCCAACAACGCCAAAGCTGTCAACAGCATCCTTGTCTTCATGTGTTCTCCAAACTTCATATTCACAAAGTTACCCATTTCCCTCATACAGCCGTCGCGTCATCGTCAAACAGCGTTGACTCAAGCACCCACTCCGCTTCATCACGAAACTCGCGCGGCACCATTATAATGGTCAGATCGCCGGTCCGAGCCGAGAGCGCCGCATAATCCGGCTTCGGCAGATCCCCACCCGCGAACGAAGACGCAAGAATTACCGACGGAATGTTGTGAGTGTCGAGCGCCTTTTTGGCTCGCTCCGCGCGGTTATTGCTTCGCACACCCCAGACCCGGACCCAGCTGCTGTCCGGTGTTCCAGCGGCGCCGCTTACCACCTTGCGCTCTACGAGTGCGATCTGACAGTCCGGACAAATCACTTCGCCGGACGCAAACTCATACTCGCAGCGCGGACAATACAACACCTAATCTTCCTTCCTATGCCATTTCTCGCCGAGCGTCAGCCGGAGAATTTCGGCCGCTTCTTCGGCTTCGTCCGACGGGACCGAAATCTCGAACAGCGCCGGTTTCCCGCTGTGAAACGACGTCAGCGTCAAACCGATATTGCCGAGAAATCCGGACCCGGATATTACCACCGCTGGAATCTCGTACGCCGTCAGTGTCTCCTTTGCGAAGTCCGCCGACAACTGGTCGTCCACTGTCCCTATCATCACCCACTGTCTTTCGACCGCCTCGGCGTCAAGCTCCTTGCCGCAGACCGGGCAATTGGCTGTCCCGTCAGGCCAGTCCGTCTTACATGCGGGACAGAACGCCACTACCCCTCAATTCCTTCAGGCCGGCGACCAGGCGGTCAATCTCGGCCTCGGTTCTCTTCTCAGTCGTTGCGACGATCAAGCAGTTATCCATTCCCTTGTACCAGCGACCTGCATCCACTCCCGGCACAATTCCCTTTTCAAGCATGGCCAGTATGATGTCAGTCGCCGGGCGCGGTGTCTTGACGGCAAATTCGCGCACAAACGGTCCGGTGAAGCTCGGCGTGAAACCCTCAACCGAGAAAATCCTCTCCGCCGCCGCGTGTGCCCGCTCCATAGACAACAGCGCCACCTGCTTCAGGCCCTCTTTCCCAAGCAGACTCAGGTAGACCGATGCCGTCGTGGCGCACAGCGCCTGATTGGTGCAGATGTTTGATGTCGCCTTTTCGCGACGAATGTGCTGTTCTCTCGTCTGCAGCGTGAGCACATATCCGGGTTTGCCTTCAACGTCTTTCGTGCGCGCTGCCAGGCGCCCCGGCATGAATCGCACCAGGTCCTTCTTGACCGCAAACACGCCCAGCAACGGGCCGCCGAAGGAGACTGGGATACCGAGCGGCTGTCCCTCGGCGACGGCAATGTCGGCGCCGTATTCTCCCGGCGTTTTCAAGAGCGCCTGAGCGATCAGATCAACCGCCATTATCAGTTTCCCGCCGACCTGATGGACAATCTTCTCGACCGTCGCAATCTCTTCGAGCATCCCGAAGAAATTCGGCTGCGCGATCAGAACACAGGCGGTCTTATCGTCGACCACGTCCTGGAGACGATTCAAATCCGTCATGCCGTCTTTCATCGGGACCGTGACGAGTTCGATCTCCCGACCGGAAACGTAGGTTGCGATCACTTCCTGATATAACGGGCTTACCGCTTCCGACACGACCACTTTGTGCCGCTTGGTGACGGCCATCGATATCACTGTCGCTTCGGCCGCCGCCGAAGCGCCGTCATACATCGATGCATTCGCCACATCCATTCCGGTCAGCCGGCAGATGTGGGTTTGAAACTCATAGATGACCTGAAGTGTCCCCTGCGATACTTCCGGCTGGTATGGCGTATAGGCGGTGACGAATTCCGGGCGACTTGTGATCGCGCCGACCGCCGCCGGTATGAAATGATCGTACACGCCGCCGCCGGCAAAACAAACAAGCCCTTCCCGACTCCGCGACGACATCTCCCTGATCTCCCTCAGCAGCTCCAGTTCTGAGAGCTGCGGAATCCTCAGTGGTCGCTTGAGCCGAAGATTCTCCGGAATATTGACAAGTAACTCTTCAAAGCTGCGGACACCGATCCTCTCCAGCATCTTCCGCCGATCAGCGTCGGTGTTCGGTATATAGGGATTCTGCATGTACTGCCTTATGTCGGCCGAACCGGCGGCGGCTCGGCATCTACTACCTTCTTAATGCTCCTTCAATAAACTCTCATAAGCTGCCGCATCGAGTAGCTTGCCCAACTCCGATGGATTGGTAACCTGCAGCCGGACCATCCATCCATCGCCGTACGGATCCTTATTCACAATCATCGGGTCGCCATCGAGCGCCGCGTTTATTTCGACTATCTTGCCGCTCAGCGGTGAGTACATGTCGGAAACAGCCTTCACCGCTTCGATCGTGCCGAATTTCCCCATCTGCTTCACTTCGAAACCGATCTCCGGCAGTTCGATAAAGACGATGTCACCAAGCTCGCCCTGAGCGTAGTCCGTAATCCCGATCGTGGCGACATTGCCGTCCACTTTCACCCATTCATGTTCTTTGGTGTATTTCAGATTCGCCAAAACCTTCACTCTATCCTCCACGATTATTCAGACTTGGGGTCGGCCCCTACCGGTTCTTCAACTTCGGTCCGGTCCGGCGAGGCGCCGTTTCCGGCCGCCTCGGTCGACCGCTTGAACGTGATCGACTTTTTTTTTGAGCCGATGTCCGTCTTGCCGGACGTGAACATCTCTTCCAGGAACGCCGTGTGATACTTGCCCGCCACGAAATCCTCATTCTGGAAAATCTCCTTATGGAGAGGAATCGTAGTCGGCACCCCTTCGACAATAAACTCGTCCAGACACCGCCGCATCTTGATGATTGCTGCATTCCGAGTGCGGGCCTTAACGATCAACTTCGCAATCATAGAATCGTAGTACGGCGGTATGAAATAGCCCGCGTATACTGCTTTATCGACCCGCACGCCCGGTCCGCCGGGGATATGAATTGCCTCAATCCGGCCGGGCGCCGGACGGAAATCCGCCTCGACATCTTCGGCATTCACCCGGCATTCTATGGAATGCCACTTCGGCGTGAGCTCTTCCTGCCGATAGGTCAGCTTCTCTCCCAAAGCCACGCGCAACTGATCCTGAACCAGATCAACCTCATACGCTTCCTCGGTGATCGGGTGCTCCACCTGGATACGGGTGTTCATCTCCATAAAATAGAAATTCAGATTCTCATCAACCAGGAACTCAACTGTCCCGACCCCCAAATAATCCACCATTTTCGCGCCCTTGATCGCCGCCTCACCCATGCGCTGCCGAAGCTCCGGAGTTACCAGGGGCGACGGCGTTTCTTCGATTAGCTTCTGGTGCCGCCGCTGAATGGAGCAATCCCGCTCGCCGAAATGGAAGTAATTGCCGAAGCTGTCGCCGATTAGCTGTATCTCCACATGGTGTGGGTTGACTATCATTTTCTCCAGATACAGGTCCGGATTGGAAAACGCTTTGGCCGCTTCGGTCGACGCAATATGGAAATTCCGCTCTAGTTCCGCTTCGTCGCGGCACGCCCGCATGCCTTTACCGCCGCCGCCGGCCACCGCCTTCAGCATCACCGGATAACCCGCCGCGTCGGCCAACTCGCGCGCTTCCTCGAAACCGCTCACTACCCCGTCCGAGCCGGGCACCACCGGCACTCCGGCCTTTTTCATCACTGCTTTGGCAACCGCTTTGTCCCCCATTTGGCGAATCTGGTACGGCTTAGGGCCGATGAACGTCAGGCCGCACGATTCACAGACCTCGGCAAAATCGGCGTTTTCAGCCAGAAACCCGTACCCGGGGTGAATGGCGCCGGCATTGGTGACTTCCGCCGCCGCGATTATCCGCTTAAAATCGAGATATGACTGAGCCGCCGATGGCGGTCCGATACAGACATCTTCGTCCGCAAACCGCACATGCACCGCGTCCCGATCCGCTTCTGAGTAAACCGCGACCGTACTCAGACCCAACTCCCGGCAGGCCCGAATCACGCGGAGGGCAATCTCTCCCCTATTAGCGATAAGTACTTTATTGAACAAACGCGTGTCCTTCTTATCAAAGCTCCCCTGCGACATTCTCAGGGGAGTTCTTCCGATAGAATGATACGTGTTTTTGGTCAAAAGGGCAATGGGGATGACTGTCGGCGCCTAAGTGACTGAGTTACAATTGGATACGGGGAGTCTAAACCGACCGTCGTCACTCATACCGCAGCGCTTCGATCGGACTCAATCCTGAGGCCTTTCGCGCTGGGTAGAAACCGAAAAACACCCCCACGAACGCCGAAAACAAGAACGCCGTCGCCACCGACGCCGGAGAAACCAGCACTGCCCAACCGGCGAGACTTGCAATCACCTTGCAGGCCGCCAGGCCCAGCCCGACGCCGATAATCCCGCCAATCAAGCTCAGCACTATCGCCTCGATTAGAAACTGCTGAAGAATGTCGCGCCGACGCGCGCCGATTGAAATGCGCAGTCCAATCTCGCGAGTCCGTTCCGTAACCGACACCAGCATGATATTCATGATCCCGATACCGCCGACCAGAAGACTGACCGACGCGATGCTTGCCAGAAGCATAGTCATGATTCGAGAGGTCTGTCCCGCCATATTCGATATGTCAGTCTGAGTGCGAATAGTAAAATCGTCTTCCTGCCAATCCGGAATCTTGTGGCGTGACCGGATAAGCTCCTTGATCTGTGTTTGTGCCTGCGGAATTTGCTCCTTTGACACCGCCGAGACCAGAATCTGGCTCACGTGATCGCTCCCCTGTATCTTCTTCTGAACAGTCGGAAATGGAGCGACGATAAAATCATCCTGATCCTGCCCCATCGCATTCTGCCCTTTGGGTGTCAGCGTTCCCAATACCTTGAACGGGAGATTCCCGATTCGGATGGTCTGCCCAACCGGATCCGTGTCGGGGAACAACTGGTCGACCACCGTTTGCCCCAGCACGCAGACTTTGGTCGCCCCTCGCACGTCCTGATCCGTAAATAGATCACCACTTTGGAGCTTCCAGTCACGGATTGAGAAGAAATCGGGGTTACCCCCTTGAATGCTTGTGAACCAGTTCAGATTGCCGGCCACTACCTGCCGATTGGTTCGTGTGGTGGGAGTAACTGCGGCCACTGCCGGCGCTTCGGTACGAATCGCTTCGATATCCCCTTCGTCAAGTGCTTTGGCTACGCCGGCGCCGGAACTGACGCCCCCAAACGACGTCGCGCCGGGAAACACCATGAGCACATTGGTTCCGAGGCTGGCTATCTGCGTTTCCACCGCCATTTGGGCCCCTTGGCCAACAGCCACCATCGCCACTACCGCCCCTACGCCGATAATAATACCGAGCATGGTTAGCAGGGCGCGTGTCTTGTGCCGCAACAGCGAGTCAATCGCGACTCTGATTGTTTCCCAAAACCGCATTGCTTTAGTGTCTCCCGCCGCCACCGCCGCCCGTGCCCATACGCGGCATAAACGGATTCTGCCCCTGTACCTGATTCTGCTGCGTCGTCCCGCCGGACGATCCGACTATTAACGAATCCCCCTCTTTCAGCTCTGACCAGATCACTTCAGCATACCTTGTATCTTGGATTCCACGTACTACCCGTATGGGCCTCAGCTTGCCATTCTCGATTGTCCACACTCGCGCGCGTGTCCCTTCCCCTTGGGGTGGATTTTCTGCGGGCAATACCTCACGTTCCGCCGCATACGCTCCGCCTTCCCGTGTCTGCCGATCCTGACTCGTACTGTCGCGCCGCCACTGGCCTGCCGCGCCGGCGCTGTCATGCGGTCTGCGGTCGCCGCGCATTCTCATGCTGTCCCCCTGTTGCTGTCTCGGCCGATCTGACGTGCCCGCCGTTCCGCTGACACGCAACGCAGCGCTATCTGAAGGAGTGAACCGCAGTGCCAAGAGCGGCACGCGCAGTGTGTTTTCCCTGTGCGCTACTTCGATGGACACAGTGGCTGTCATCCCCGGCATGAGCTTCTGACCGGGATTATCGACGTCGATAATGACATTGTACGTAACCACATTCTGCGATATAACCGGAGCCAATCTGACTTGCCTGAGCGTTCCCTGAAATTCGTCGTCCGGGTATGCATCGACCCTGAAAGTCACACTCTGTCCGACTTTGACCTGCCCCACATCCGCCTCGTCCACACTTGCCTGAACCTGCATCTGTCGCAGATCGTTGGCGATCGTGAAAAGCGTCGGAGCCGAGAAACTGGCCGCCACGGTCTGGCCTACATCGACATTCCGCGAAATCACCACGCCGCTGATCGGCGCCTTAATCGTTGCATATTTCAGGTTCACTTCCGCCTGATCGAGCGAGGCTTGAACCTGCCGCAGCGAGGCCTGCGCCGATTGCAGGTCCGTCGTAGCTGCATCCATGTCCACCTGCGAGACCATCGACTTGGCGAGCAGCTCTTTTGTCCGGTCGAAATTGCGCTGTGATTCTTGAAGCTGAGCCTTCGCCCGATCGACATTCGCGCGCTGAACGTTTACGCTCGCCTCAAGAAACGTCGGGTCCAACTGCGCTAACAATTGCCCCTCGGTAACAACCGAGTTGAAATCAGCATAAAGCTTGGCGATAGTTCCGGATACTTGCGTCCCGACCTGGACCGTAGTGACTGCATTGAGAGTACCGGTGGCGCTAATCGTCACCGCCAAATCCCCCCGGTCGATCTTCTCGAAGCGATAGGTGATTTCCTGACTCCTCCCTCTCTGGATCCAATAATACCCACCCGCCGCAACCACAACTACCACTATCACCAGCCACCAGATCAGTTTCTTTTTCATCTGCACTCTTCCCGACTATTCCGGTTCCGTTCGTGAATACTACCGCCCACTCCACCGCCTGTCAATGTCTACTCCGAGTACGGCTTGGCCGACGCCTTGTTCTTTCGAGTATTCACCCTCCTTAGACAACATAGATTGGGAAAAGATGAAGGACTGATCGTCCCGCCACAAAAAAGATCGGATCCTTTCTGGCTCCGATCTGCGACGCATAACTTTCACTAACCGTCACGGCCCGCTCTTCGGCCTGCCCCCTCAGTATTCCTCAAGATTCGACCACTCGGCATCAGCCAGCCAGTTCTTTGGCCGGCTCAGGAATTGAATGACATTGTTCAGCGTCACCCAGTGGCGGTGCTCTTCATCGGCAATACTGTTGAGGATGGTCTTCTCATTCGCGTGCGCAACTTCCTGTGCCTTCTGACGGTAAAATGCCTCGGACTTCTTCTCCACTTCCAGTGCCTGTTCCCAAATCTTGCTGGCGTCCGACGGGAACCGATAGTCCTTGTTGGCAGACTTCATGGCTTCGAAAACATTCTTCACCGTCGTCAGAATAGTGGTTTTTTCAGCCACCTTGTACTCGGCCGATTGACCGTCGCGAAGCGCTTTGAATAGATTGTAATGCTTCAGTTCATCTTCAGCCAATTCCAGAAGGATCTTCTTAAGTTCCGGCGCCGCCACCTTCTCGGCGTGCTCAAGGTAGAACTGTCGGCCGTCCGTTTCCATCTTCATGGCATATTCAAATGCGTTCATGTTGACCTCCAAGTGACTTTACATTTGTCTCGTTTTGGCAATGTACGACCGGTCACAGCCGAAGTCAACGGCGACCGAGAAAATCTTCACAATTGCGCCTCAGAACTATTTAGCTATTATGGGATTATGCGATCTGCCCTGATCCTTTATGCGATGCTTACGATCCTATCCTGCTCGATCTGCGGCACGGGTCCGGTTGACTCAACCAGCCAATCGGTGACAACCGCGCACGCCGTTTTCTATTTCGATGATCGTGGCTACCTGCCGGAAGCTGAGTCCTCACTTGTCCGAGCCAGAGGCCGGCTGATCGACATCCTTCACGATAGTCTCGACTACAGACCCTCGGTCTACCTCACCGCTGACATCGTCCGGTTCAACCAACTGATTGGCGAGCGATTCCCTGACTGGGGCGCGGCTGCGGCGATTCCGATGAAAGGACAGATCGTATTGAAATCCCCCAGTCGCTTTCCAGTCGGACGGCCGCTTGGAGAATTGGTTGCGCACGAGTATTCGCACTTGGCTCTCGCACACCGCACCGGCTTCGGCGAACCCCCTCGATGGTTCGATGAGGGCTTAGCCATGTACATCTCCATGGAATGGGGATGGTCCAACAATCTGGCTATGAGCCGGGCGGCGGTGTTCCGGCAGTTTATTGATCTTTCCGAAATCGATCGCGTCAATCGCTTCGGTTCCGACAAGGCACAAGTGGCCTACGCCCAATCCTATCTTGCCGTCAAGTATTTCATCAGCCAGTACGGCCACGACGGCATCGATCGATTCCTGAATGAGATTGCCAGAGGCCGCTCCACCGACAGCGCTCTGATGGCGTCGACCGGATCGAATTATGCCGATTTCGAAAAGGAGTATTTCGACTTCCTCTCAAAACGGTATAATATTACCAGCTTGCTTATGGACACGTCGTATTTCTGGATAGCGTTGGCCTTTCTCCTCGCTCTCGGAGGGTTTCTCAAATTCCGGCGCCGGCGCACATACTACAAGAAGTGGCAGGAGGAAGACAAGTTCGAGTCCCGCGATTTCGACTACGGTGACGCGGACAATCCCGAGCATACCGACGGTGACGAGGACGAACCATGGCGTCGCTGAGCAAGAATCTGGAATACGCCGCCGCTTTTGCGGGCGTTAAATTGGCCGGCACTCTCTCCCCAAAAGCAGCCGACCGACTGGGTGTCGGACTCGGCACCATTGCGTATCATCTGCTCGCCTCGCGCCGCCGTATTGCGCTGGAAAATCTCGAAAGAGCGCTGGGGACTGAGATTTCGGCCGAGGATCGGACTCGCGTTGTGAAAGAAGTCTTCCGCAGTATCGGCCGCTCGCTGGTGGAGTTCTCGCGCTTCGGAATTACGACTCAGGCCGATGTCCTCCGCATTGTGCAGGGACCCGGGCGAGAAGTTTTTGAAAAGGCGCTCGCCGAGGGAAAAGGCGGGATGATGGTCACCGCTCATTTCGGTAACTGGGAACTGATTGCGGCCTGGATGGCCGCCTCAGGCTTCCCGGTTGATTTCCTCATCGGCACTCAGCACAACGAAAAAATTGACAGTCTTCTCGTTGGATTTCGGGCCACGATGGGAGGCAGAATTGTCAGACTCTCCACCAGTTCCCGCCAGGTATTCAAATCCCTCAAAGCCAACCGTCTCACCGCGCTCGTCTCGGACCAACATGCCGCCTCCGGCGGAGTTGTCCTTGACTTCATGGGGCGTTTGGCTTCCACACCGCAAGGCCCGGCGCTGTTTTCTATTCGCACCGGTGCGCCGCTATTGCCGCTTCTGCTGCGTCGTGAGCGCTACGACTGCCACATTCTGATTCCCGGCGAGCCGATCTACCCGCCGAACAGCGGCGACGAAGATGCGGACATCGCCGCCATGACCAAAGCCTACACGAAATTCTTCGAACAGAACATCCGGAAATATCCCGGCCAGTGGATGTGGACTCACCGCCGTTGGAAAGTGCCGGAGAACTGGCGCTCGGACAAGCATCCCGCGCGCACTTGAGCGCTTGCCCCGACTGCGCCAAGGCCATACCTTTACCGATAATGGGCCAAAAGATTCTAATTCGCGTGCCGAATCACCTCGGTGATTGCATCTTGGCGATGCCGATGGTCAACGAAGTGCGCGAGGCCTACCCCGGCTCCTCGGTCACCGTGTTGGTCCCGGAATATCTCGCCGAGATATTCGAACACAATCCGGCCATCGACGCCGTTTTCAAAATCCCCGGCAAATATGTCCACGGTATGATGGCGGTGGTAAAACTCCGGGAAATAATCGCGCCGCATGAATTCGATATCGGCTTCATCCTGCCGCCGTCGTTCGGCGCCGCCGCCGGGTTTAAGCTGACCGGTATTGAGGAGCGAATCGGTTATATTGCCGATGGCCGCCGCCTCCTGCTCACCCGACCGATGCCGCTTCCCGCGCCGATCAACAGCCAGCATCGCGCGGAAACCTATTTCGATCTGCTTCGCCGCGCCACCGAAAAGCCACTGGAATTTGTCCGCCCCAAACTGTTTCTCTCCGAGACTGACGCCCGGAAAGCCGCCGCGTTGCTTGCCGGACTTGGCGTCACTGCCGACCAACCGTACGCCGCGATCTCTTTCCGGGCGGTCGCGGAATCCCGACGCTGGGGAATAGAAAATTATCGCAAACTCGCTGAGCGATTGGTCGAGAATCATAAGCTTGCCATCGTCTTGATCGGTGGTCCATCCGACCAGCGATTGGGAGATGAGATTGTCGAGACTGCCGGTCGCAAGGAGATTGTCAATCTGGCCGGCAAGACCACCCTGCGTGAGTCCGCCGCGATTCTGGCACAGGCGGAACTGTTTGTCGGCAACGACTCTGGTCCGGCGCATCTGGCAGCGGCGGTCGATTGCCCGGTAGTCGTGATTTCCGGCGCCGATGATCCGAAAGAGACCTCCCCTCTCGCCCGCCACAAACGACTGATCTACCTGTCGCATCTTGACTGCATCAGTTGTGTGAAAAACAGATGCCCGTTGAAACCGGACCAACAGATGCAGTGCATGAAACAGATCACGATTGTTTCCGTCCTGGACCAAGTCGCCGACCTCCTGCGTGAAACCGCGGGATAGAGATTCTGACCCATCTGCATCGCTATGCACATCCGTCGCGTCGAGCTGAGACGAGACGCGAGATCAGTTGAAATTCGGTTTTCGACCCCGCTCGAACCGACGGGAGTCGACGCT
>Ga0315293_10002152_pt1 | contig 19013 bp, 19 predicted proteins | sample YL17G13_20_MG_FD_203071 | JGI IMG/M metagenome (GOLD analysis project Ga0315293, IMG submission 203071) | Sediment microbial communities from Yellowstone Lake, YNP, Wyoming, USA - YL17G13_20 | ecosystem: Environmental > Aquatic > Freshwater > Lake > Sediment | place: USA: Wyoming | collected... | reverse complement strand
TTGTGCGAAAGCGTTTATTAAATAGCAAGACAGAATAAACGCGCGATAAAGTAAATAGCAAAGAACCTGTATATCTCAAACAATGCAGCGTGATCATTTGAATTCACTCGTTTCGAGAAACGTTGGAAAGGCAATCCTGCTGCTCGCTGTCTTGATTTGCTCCATTGTGGCAGTGAGTTTCAGCTTGGACTCCTCCACAGTCGTACCTTCCAGCGGAGCAGTTTACTATCCGCCTGCACCTCAAGTCATTTTTGAGGACGAGTTCGAGAGCGGAGACTACAGTGCTTGGACAGGTGTTTCGACCACGACTGGCGATAATGCATCAGTAACCGCGTTGAATCCGTACACAGACAGATATGCTAGTCAATTTCAGACGGACGCCATAGCGTCCGGAACAAAATATGCCTATTGCTACAAGAGCCTATCTTCTGCTTTCACGGATGTCTACGCTAGAGCGTACTTCTACATTGCAGACGGCCTACCCCTTGATGATAACGATGACAGGTTTGGACTAATCGGGTTTGAGGTCGGCAGTCAGCTGCAGTGCACTTTACGCGTTCGCCGCTCAGGCGGCGTTGACAAGTTCAACATCGTCGGCCTCAACGGCACAGGCTCAGTCTCCAAAGACTCAGACGCTGTTTTCCCAGTTGAGGAACGATGGTTCTGCATCGAGTTCTTCATCCGAGTACACAGCACGATAGGCGAATATCGCGCATGGATCAACGGAGTTGAGCGCATAACGATCACGAATATCGACACAACGCGTCACGGTGACGGTGTCAGCCACGTCCGCTTTGGTCTAACTTCCACCATTAACGTACAACATCGAGTTGAGGTCTACTGCGACTCAGCGGTCATAGCCACCAGTTATGTCGGACAGGTGCGATACGTTTTCGGCATAGTCGGATCGGTCTCTGATGCGTCTGCCATTAAGAACTTTTTCTGGCTTTTCGGCAATCAGAGCATAAGTTACAGGTGCTTGTCACCATCTGAGGTCACGAACTTTGCGGATGTTGATCGTTTCGACGGCCTCGTCGTCTGGACCAAGCAAGTAGGCAGTTACAACGTGACAGCTATCAGACAATTTGCCGAGACACACGTCGTTATCTCAGATGCACGAGACTTCTGCGGCGTTCTTTATCCAAGTCTAAGTGAAAGCATGCAGGTGATTTCTGCAAGTACTGTTTCCTACGTTATTGACTGGGGCAACTTCCGATCGAGCGATCTGGTTGAGATGCGCAACATGACTGGTGACGTCAATCAACTGCGGGTTGTCCAAGCAACCGGATTGGCAAGCTTTGCGAACATCACGACAATCGCCCGTTACGATGCAAGCCGGATTGCTCTATTTCGTATGAGCGGTTCAGTTTCAGGTAGCGGGTTCTATGTGATGGATCTTGATGCAACTTCAGCCGAGACTGAATGGACTGGAATCTGGCACGTTTTTCCAGCTGTCAAACTAGTTGAGGATTTTCCAACAGGCAAATATGCTCGGTGGATGGCAAACGGACAAAGCTGGTGGGACCTAGCTTGGGTCTATAGTCGTATTGACGCGATTGCCGCAGGCAACAGCGACATAGTTGTGAAGAAAATTATCGGTCGCAGTGTGGAAAACCGCGACATCCCCGCATTGTTCATTGGCACAGGCTCCCGCTATGCGATTGTAGACGGCTCCATTCATGGGGACGAAAAGTCAACTACATTCGCCTGTTTACGTGTGGCAGAACTGCTGGTCGAGTACTTTCGTTCTGATCCGTATTGGCAGTCAAGACTGAGCGAGTATACAGTTATTGTTGTGCCAGTTCTGAACCCAGACGGCTTCGTGCGCAATACCCGAGCCAACGCCAATGGAAAGGAGTTGAATCGCCAGTTTCCACCAGTGGGCACAACAACCGAACCTGAAGCATGGGCGCTTAGGCATCTAATGGGTAACTATACGCCAACGGTCTATGTAAACAACCATGAAGGCGGTCACTATTACCCGCTTGACATGTTTTACGGAGCCTACGAAACAAGCACTACAAGATCCAAAACCGTTAGTGCTATGCGTCAAGCAAATGCTACGTTCGTGGGACTGGCGCATTGGGGCTGGTTCACTGAAGTCAACTCATACGTATGGATAGGAAAAGTGAAAACCATTGAATCAGGCGCTGGAGTCGATGGTATGGCCTCGAACTATGCGAGTTGGGCACACGGTACATCATGTATGCTTACTGAAACGTTCATGGCAAGTCCGACATGGAACGCAAGGAAGAGCCTATGGGCACTCGACTACTACCCGGCAGTGATGATAGCATTCTTGAGAAACATACAACGATAAGTGCAGCAAGTACGCTTCATCCCAACCCGTAGTCAAGAATACAAGATAAGTCGACTTCTCCGCAGCTTCACAGAACGAATATTCATGAAGAATGGCATGGGATCATCCGCGGAGAAGTTGTCATAGCGCATCCCTTTCTCATAGAACTTCAGGAAATCAAGAAACGTACGCAATTTGCTGATGTGAAGAGTATTGATTCTTGGCTTGCCCTTCAGAACTGCGAGCAGATTCTGAACATCTCCAAGCAACCAGCGACCTTTGATGCCCTTCTGGTAACTGAACACTGGTTTTATTTTCCCGTTTGTCACGAGCTGATATTGAAGGTATGGGAAATCAATTCCGCTGTCTATGGCAACCTGCAACGATGCCCAGAATCGCCCGTTTATCTCCATCAGCTTTGGTTTTGAGTCTCTGGCATCTACCCTGAACTCGACTTCTGCGACCCCGTGCCACTCTAAACTCTTGAGCAACCTAAAAGCATACTTCGTCATTTCTGGATCTAACCGAACAGTCTCTCGAAGAACGCTGTCTCCGCCAGTTACTGGAGAACTTCGATGAACCTCTATGCAGCATGCAACTCTGGGCTCACAGTGGTCAACTATGGCAGCGATGGAGAAGTTTTTGCCCGGCACGTATTCTTGAACCAGCGGGAATGGGAAACTCGCGTGAACTGCCTTGTAGGTTAAGAGAAGCTCCGAAGCTGAATTGACGTAGCTTCCTCTGCTGAATGTTGCTACACCTTGATTCCAAACCCAAGACCATCGTGGCTTTATGACTGCTGGGTACGTAACCTTTCTTGTCGCGTCCACAAGTTGAGCCATACTACGCACGAAAAATGTTCTAGGCATGGGAATGCCCTCTTCATCAGCGGCCGCTAAAGTCAATGATTTATCGAATGCCTTTTTCACCGATTCGTGGCTTGGCAGAGATCGCTTAACACAAGAGCCCAGAGTGTCCCTATGCTCAGAAACAGCGACAAGAGAAGCATCAGTCACAGGAAACAAGCAGTCAAATCCCTCTCTCTTGGTCAATCGGCGGATGGTCGCTACGAAACCGTTTAGGTCTCTACTTGGCGATGGACACAGAATTCTGTTCCTGCAGTATCTAGAGAAAGAAGATAATGCCGTTTGGCCTTCGACAGTCAAAGCGGTTTCAATGTTTCTTCTCGCAAGCGATCTAAGGATCGAGAGAGCGATACGGCTTTCTCCATCAGTAATCAACACTCCCTTGTCCATCCTTAACCCCTCATTGACAGAATGCTTCGCACCACAAATGACAGAAAAATCCTAAGAGCCAACCCACAAGCGTATTTACCCCTTCTAAGCATATGCTCTAGAGCTACTTTCCCCAAAAAAACACTCGACGAATCGAACAGCAAGCTCCACATTCAGCCGAAACCAAGAACACATAGAACCCTGAGCAAATAGACAACTTGTCAGTTGCCTTAAAGCTCCGAGACCACCTTTCTAATCTTGCCAGTCCTATCTAGCGGTATCTCATCAACAAACTCGATTTCAACTGTTTCCTCAGATTCACCGATGTCTAAGATCCTCTTAACATGCGCCAACAATTCAGTCTCCATAACCTCCTCGCTAACAGTGTCAGCCTTCTTCTTGAAAAGAATCCTGAAAGAGTCGATTCTTCTTTGAACAAAGCGATATTGAGCTATTTGATTGAAGTATTTGAATGCACACATGCAATCGTCAATAGCCAACGGTGACAAGGATCTGCCATCCGGTAAGACAACAACTGACTCTTTTCTTCCCTCCACAACTTTCATCAGCGGAAACGTTCTTCCGCACGCGCATCCAGTTTCCGTCGAACCTCGGCCTATGTCACCTGTTGCATACCTAATAAGCGGCATAGCATAGTTGAACAGGCTCGTGCACACTATTTCACCTGTCTCTCCGCAAGCAACCTCTGCACCCTCTCCGTGCACAAACTCCATAAACACCGAATCCGCATCAATATGATACTCAGTTCTCTCCTCGCATTGCCAAGCAAGCCTCTCAAACTCAATTGACGCATATTCATCATAGAACGGAGCTTTGAAAACCCTCTCCACATACTGTCGTGAGGAAACATCAATAAGCTCTGCACCGCCAATCACAATCCTCGGCCTGATCGCTTCCAAACCGCTCTTTTCAGCCTCCTCTGCCAACAGAAGAAGTGAACTTGAATACCCATCCAGCACGGCGGGCCTTATTCTTTCAATCTTTGAGAGCTGTGCAGTGGCAGAATCAAAAACCGACACAGGAATAGGCGAGTAAACACCCAATAGCCTTTGCAGTCTTGACGTATGAGCCAGATGTTGAGGTGCCGTCATGACCACCCACTTATCTCTAGGCCTCTGACCACAAACAGTGTTAGCCCTCAAAAGCTTAGCTTTTCTAAACGCATTTTCGCTCGCAGTTATATGCATGAACAGAGGCTTCCCAGTTGAACCGCTGGTGGAGACCTGTTTGAGCCTGCGCACATCAAACTCGTTAGAAATCACTTTGTCGGCGGCTATCTGCAACTCGTCCCTTCTTACTATCGGCAACTTCCTCAAATCCTCAACAGTCTTAATGGCGGCAGGTTTTACTCTTGCTTGCAAAAACTTGTCATGATAGAAGGGAACATGATCATAGGCATACTTCACGATTTCACGCAATTTCCTATTCTGATAATCCGCTAGCCGTTCACGACTCCAATGAGTGTGACGCAGAAGAGACATCAAGTAGTAAGCTACTCTGAAATAATCAAACGTTCCCAACAAAACCACTACTCGCAAACTCAGATCAGCGATTTCCATAGGACACTCATTTTTCAAGCTCAGAAACGACTACTCTGAACTTGCCGCTCTTATCCAAAGGAATATCCTCAACAAACTCGACTTCAAAAGCCACCTCATCAGACGAAACGCCAAGCGTTCTTCTCAGATGCGCGAGCAACTCTTTCTCTACCACTTCCATAGCCACGCTACAATTCTTGACCTTGAGCTTGAAAACAACAAGATCCTTCTTTCTCTGAATGACCCTAAACATATCAATGCACTCATAATGCTTGAACGTCCACACAGACAACATGAAAGCGAAAGGCGCCAAAACCCGACCACTAGGAAGAGTCAAAAGCGAGGTCTTTCTACCCTCCAACATTTTCATCAACGGAAATCCCTTGCCGCACGAACACTGAGCGGTTTCCGAAGGCACTCCAACATCATCCAACGCGTACCTAATGAAAGGCATAGCATAATTGAATAGACTAGTACACACCACCTCTCCCTTCTCGCCCGGCGCTACATCCTCGCCATTTGAATCAACAAACTGCATCACGATTGAATCCGCATCAATATGATACTCGCTTTTCTCTTGACACTGCCAAGCTATCCTCTCAAACTCCACGCATGCATACTGATCATAAAACGGCACGCTGAACACGTCTTCAACATACTTGCGCGAACCGCCATCAATCAACTCCGCACCGCTCACAAGAAACTTTGGCCTAATCGTACCAAGCCCTCTTCGCTGCACTTCCTTAGCCAACAACAAGATCGAATTAGAATAACCATCAATCACATCAGGCCGCAGCTTCTCAATCTTCTTCACCTGCGTCTCAAGATCATCAAAAACCGACACCGCAAAAACCCCATACAAACGCAGCAACCTCTGAAGCCTCGAAGTCTCAGCAAAATGAAGCGGCGAAGTAATCGTAACCCACCTATGCCAAGGCTTCTGCCCCAAAACAATCTGAGCCCTAAGATGCTTAGCCTTCCTAAACTCATTCTCCACACCGCTAATGTAGAGACGCAGCGGCTTGCCCGTAGACCCACTCGTCCTCAGAACACTAAGATCAGCAACGTCAAACTCTCTGGAAACAACATCACCAAGCTCCACATGCGCCTTAAACTCGTCCTTCCTCACGATAGGCAACTTGCCCAAATCCTCAACCGTTCTCACATCTTCAGGCTTCACACCTGCCTCCTTGAGCTTTTCATGGTAGAAACGCGAGTTTTCAAAAGCATACTTCACTATCCGTCTAAGCTTCTCGTTCTGATAATCTCTCAGCTTATCATGATCCCAATACGCACGTTTCATCATACAGCGCAGATAATAGAACGCCCTGACATAATTGGTCAAATAGTCACCTGCCCTTCACATCGGTTTTTTCCGAATAAACGGAGCCATGGCTGATTCAATAGATTTCCTGACATTCTTCTGCAATTCAGGGACACGCGCCTTCAACAAAGCCTTGATCTCATCCTTACTATTCCAGACGTGATCAATTTTTGAGAAAAGTCTTGCACAAGTAACTTCATGCAGTGAAATAACGCAATCGCTTAAGCTCAGGCTTGCAGCGAAACCAGTCTGTTTATGGTCATAGGCTACAAACACGATGGGCACATGAACTGATGCGGCCAAGACTGCAGGATGCATCTTCGATGACACGATCAGATCCATCTGACTGACTATAGACCTGAACTCCCCGAGATCCTTTGCCTCAATAATCCTAGCTTTATCGGAGTGTTCCATTCTCTTGATTATCAGCTTGCACATGTCTAAGTCGTCAAACTGGAAACCACTAATGTAATGTGGCAGAAAAACCACTGAAAAACCATGCTTCTCAATCGCTTTGTCAAGTGCCTTCGCATGGTCAAGAATGTATTGCCGAATCCTCTTTTCTGCAAAACTTTGAGCGTAAAGACCAGGACACACCCCAATGCTTCCTTTAGCATCTTTAACGAACTTCAAATCGCTTTCTACATCTAACGTGAGTGCAGTGTCGGATGTCAAAATCCTCTGTGATCTTATCATCAAAGATTCCACTACGCCATAGGAAATAGGCTCCCTAATCAAAACAGAAACACAATTGCTCAACGCCATTCTTGTCAACTGACGACCTATTGCTGTTCGAAAAGGCCCCATCGAGTTCGGAAACATTACAACAGGCTTGCCGAAAGACTTTGCAACAAAAATCTCCCAAGTCCTCACAAGCAGCATCGACCACCAAGAGACCACCCAATACGCGTTCAATGGAAGCATCGACGCAGATTCTTTGAAATTCTCATCACTACAAGAAACGACGACATCACAATCATTCACGGCCGCCAAAACCTTCGGACGATAACACGCCTTCAAACCAGCCTTAACAAACGCAATCGAAGCGAAGGACAAACTCATCTGGACTAACATAAGAAACAGACCACACAACGCAAAAAACTTGTACCTGAAACTATTCCGACTATAACCAAAACGTTTCGCAAGCAAATCTGCCTTTTCATACGGAATATCAACAGTCGCAGGCAGTACAGCAGCCAAAGGCAACCCCAGTTTCCGGACTCCGGCGATGTCCGTTGTGGACACAGAAATGGCAACATCGTCACCCGCGATACTTCTAATAATCGACACGTCGCTGCAAAGCAACGCCTGAGTGCCCTTGTTAGCCATATTGCCAACATGAATAATGTGAACCTTAGAACAGACCATATGAAACTCACTCTCATCAAACGCTATCCGGGAAGATTCACGCTTCAGAACTCGAGGCTCCAGTGTAAACAGATGCTATTTTCGAAACAAAGTGCCGCGCCTTCCCAGATCTCTCTAAATTCTTCGTCAAGAAAATGTCCGTTATTTATCTCTTAGAAATTTGTCTATTGCAGTTACGAATGCTTGGGCGTTTGCGAAGATTGTTGCTGCTTCAGATTTCTCGATTGTTGCTGTGACGCTGTATTCATAAGTTTCTCTCGCGGCTTTTGCGTCTGCCAGGATTTTGCCCAGCTCTCTTGGGAACATTCCAGTTAATACAAATCTTTTGCCAAATTCCGAAACTAATCCTTCATGGGTTTTTGGAAAAACGTTTATTGTGGCTAACACGGCATTAGCTGCATGGTAGATGGCATAGTAAGCTCTTGAGATAGCGTCTTCATACTCACCGTCGTGAAGAAGTTTTTCGGCGACGCGAAGTCTTCTAATCGCCTTTTCCATGTGTGCTTTTGCTATGCTCATTGAGGAGGCCTCCTTGTAGTTGTACACCTTCGTTTATTATTGAGATAGCGAAAGGATCCTTGTCCTTGATCATTTCGGTGAAAACTTCTTTGTTTATGACTATCAGTGAAATGTCTACTTCCAAAACTGCGATGAGGGAGTAGATGAGGTCGTAGAGGCGTTGTCTAACTTTCCAAGGATGTGCTTCTTCGGTTAGGATGAGGAGGTCTATGTCGCTTTCGGTTGTGGCCTCTCCTCGGGCTGTGGAGCCGAATAATATTATGTCTGCCATGGTTTTCTCGTTCCATGTAATTATTGAGGAGGCAAGCGTTGCGACAAGCCGTTTGTTCATGGTTTTGGGAGTGAATGCGTGCTCGGAAGCTGCGAATCTTCTTATGGCTTCCCGTATAAGGCTGCTTCTGCTTGAATAGAAGCCAATTTTGACTAGGTGATTGATTTCTTCAGCCAGATCCTTTGGGACTCTGACGGGAACGACAACGCTCATGTCTCTGTATACGGGTTGTATACAAATAAACTTTGCGGCTCAACCTTCAACTTCGATTCGGGTGCAGGAAGGATTTGAGGTGAAGTAGGGGAAAGGAAAAGTGAAAAACCATTCTATGTGAAGTCATCCCCTCCCTTCTTTAACTGCTACTTCTTAACCTTACTTTCAACCTTACCATGGTTTCTATTCTCAGAGATTTGCGGAGTCTTCTTTGATATAAGGTGCCATGGCTAGTGCTATAGATTTTTTTAGATCTTTCTTAAGTAGGGGAACACGTGTTTTCAGTCAGTTTCCTGTACACAGCAATCACGCTCGCCTTAGTTGAAAGCACACGCAACTTTCATTGCACATACTATGTCTGGATAAGAAAAACACATTTGAACAAGCCAAAATAGAGCCTGAAAACAGGCAGAGGAACGAAGGCCAACAGGCGCCCCAACCGTCTGCTTGAAGAGACGCGAAAACTCAAGTAAGACAAAAAGGCACTTGGAAAGGCTAGAAAACTCGATTTCGAGTCGAAATTTGGTGTCTTCTTCCCAAGCAATCTGAGGAAAGCCAGTCGTCCTGGAAGATTGTCCTTCTTGAAATTAAGACTGAAAGCCTGCGACTCCTTCACCTTGCCGGATGAAACAGTTCTAAGCGATACTAACCCGCTGTCCTTCATGCGAGTTAGCAGTTCCTCGGCTGATGCCTTCCTCGTAACTATCACTGATTCGTCTTTCACGCTGCCCTTAAGCTCTGGAAGCCAAGCATCACCAACAGAAACATCAGACAAATCATTGAACTGATTTCCGCACATCATGCAGCGCATTGGAGTGAAAAAGAAAGGCGAAAAGACGTTCCAGTAAGCACTCCAGCCTCTATTAAACCTAACATCAAAGCTCCGACCGTTCTTCAGCTTGATGGACATGAAGCCTGGCCAGCTCTTTCCCCGATAATCAAGCCTCACCACTTCGTTTCTTCCCACTCCGAATTTCCCAAGAAGACAGGCTGTTCCAGAGAAACTCTGGGTATGGGAGCAAAAAAGACCAACATGCAAGATTATTCTCTTCTTCAACTCCGGCACAGCCGCTTCAGCCTTTCGAATCCCATAAATGTGGCAAGGCAATCCGACAACAGCAAACCTTCCTTTCTCAGACAAGATCGCTTTTAAAACCACATTCGCTGCCACAGGACAATATTTCGATTTTGAAGCAGAAATGAGCTCTTCTCTACTCCTTGCAATAAACGGTTCGGGCTCCAACGGCCTATCTTTCTTCATTCGAACAACCAAAGCACCGTCAATTATTCCTTTCTCCAAAGCATAGACAAGCAGCTGTGTCACGATTCCACCAGAAGACAAGTCACGCCGTATTTCCTCATCATTTGAATGACCAACATAGCAACTTATGAAGTTCCCAAAGGCAGAATCTTCTGGACGACTACCGAAAACCACAGAATCTAGCTCATTCAGATCCACCGAACGCCCTGGACAGCATTTAAGGCACAAGCCGCAATCGGTGCAGCCATCACCAACCTCAGGCAGGAAAAGACCAGCAACAATGCGCATTGAGATGGCTTCGGTTGGACACACTCCCGCACACGTGCCGCATCCAGTGCAAAGCCCATCATTCACGACTTTGGCAATATTGGGCAAGATTCGTTTCGTCTCCAACTTCGCTGTCTGCAACTCTAGATCGGTTTCCAAGACCCCGTTCGATCTCCCCTTGCATAGTCGACAAAGCCTAGAATAATTCCCCTAGACCAATAGTAACCCTTCCTGCCCAAAACCAGCAGAAGAGGAGACACAAGCGGCAAAAGCACATAAAACAACCTCACAAAAAACGGTGGCTTAGTCATCGAAAGCGCCTGATAAATCCCTCCGACCGTCCTCCGCTTGTAAACTTCTTCCTGCTCTGCAAGAATAGTCCGCTTTGTTACAACATAAGCATTCTCGCAAAAAGCTATCTTCCCACCTTTTTCCAGAACTTTGAACAGAATATAACTGTCCTCAGCCTTACATTCCTTCAACGGCAGTATTTTTCTCAAAAAACTCTGCTTAATCAACATTAATTCTCCACTGGCCGCAATTGGAACCTTCTTTCTCAAGAAATCCAGAAGAGAATAAAACATTAATTGTGGACCCTCCGTGACACGAACCTTCACAAAAACTAATGAGACACTGCCGTCTTGCAGTAGAGGAAGCGTGGCCTCAAAATCGTGAATTTCAGCATCAACATCGTTGAATGCGACAACATCCACATCAGAAGGGACAAACCTCAAACCAAAATTCACAGCGTCGTACTTTCCTTTAGGCGCCCTATACACAACATTCGGGGATTCCACTTTCTCGCCACAGACCACTACATACGGATAACCTAGAGAATCTAGCTCTCTAATCTTCTCGTCTACTTTCGCCGCATCTCTGGCCAGAACAACAAAGAAAATCCGCATGTGCATCCCAAAACTGCAATGAATACATAAACTCGTACTTCGACAGCTCAACCTTTCCGGGAATAACCAAGAAGCTCCCTACAACTCATTCTTATAGCATCTTCACTTAGGTAGACGGGCTTCCATCCAAGATCCAGCAACTTCTTTATGGAAAGCTGCATCATTTTGACATCACCTTTCCATCCTCGCCCACCCTCAACCGCGTCGTTGAACCTGAATCTGGGCTTAGCAATCCTCATCTCTTCGCAGACTATCTCTGCAATACGTCGAACATCAACCTGATCTGAAGACCCAACATTGTATGCTTCTATTATTCCGTTTCTTTCGTGAAACCCGCTCAGAACAACGAAAAACGCGTTGACAAGATCTTTGACATGCAGGTAAGATTTCTTCTGAGTCCCATCGCCAAGTATTTCCAGTTCGCCAGGATTCTGTCTAAGCTTTCTGACAAAATCGATGATCACGCCGTGGTTTGACCTTGATCCGACAATGTTCGCAAACCTCAGTATCACTCCTCTCAGACCAAAGGTGTGGCAATACGAGGCAAGCAGTGACTCGCATCCCAGCTTAGATGCGCCATATATGGAGATTGGCAACAGAGGCCCATAGTCCTCGGGAGTTGGAAACTCGTCAGGCTCACCGTAAACGGTGGAAGTAGACGCAAAAACCATGAGTTTAGCCTTCTCACTCTTGCGCATGGCTTCTAGAAGGTTAAACGTTACCAGCAAGTTTTCGTTGAAATGAACAGAAGGATCAGACTCGCCCAATCTAATGTCAGGGTTCGCAGCCAAATGAAACACCGTTTCCACATCTTCAACGCCTCTTTGGGCCACATCCAGATTCTTGAGATCTCCTTGAACAAACTCAAATCTAGGATCAGCCAGCCATCGTCCAAGATTCTTCAGGCTACCATTACTCAAATCGTCAAGAACTCTTACACTGTAACCTCGATCCATCAAACTGTCAACTAGGTGAGAGCCAATAAAACCAGCGCCACCGGTAACAAGAACCTTCCCAACTGCGTCAGCCATCTTACGTTCAGCCACGTTCACCATATCCTAACAAACCAGAACTACAACCTCAAAAACCTTAGGATCAAACCCGGCACCACGACCTCATCATCTTCTATGTTGAGTTTGATGTTGAAGATGATGATATCAATTTCCGCGGCACGCATCATCTTTCTGTCCGAAAAACCTTAACTCACATTTCCCTCATGAGGCAACAGAACCGAAGCAACTTGATCAGAAATAGTAGTCGACCAGAGTGGGGGCTATACGCCGACTACTTCCTGTAAAATTGAAATGCTGGCAACATGTCCATGTCTAGTATGTGCTTTCCAGCAAAATCCGCTTCAAGATCGTAACACCGTGCCTCAGTTTCAGCTTTTTCTCGCCCATACGTCGCCTGTATTTTATGTCTGTTTCAACGATTTTGTAGCCCTTTCTTTCAACATGGTGGTTCAATTCAACCTCAATGTCGAAGCCTTTGGATTTAGGCGTCCAGTCCTTCAGTATTTCCCAGCGCACCACTCTTAGACCTGTCAAGGGATCACGCATATCTATACCATTGAGCCTGTTGTGCGCGAAAGCCAAAAACCTGTTCCCAAAGTGGAATGCGTTGCGCATGGCTTTGACGTCGAGATGGTGGTTAAATCTGTTTCCGCAAACCATGCCCACTTCCGGGTTCTCATCCAATATTTTTATCATTTCCGGAAGATACTCTGCTGGATAAGTGTAATCCGCATCAGTAAAAACAACATATTCCACGTCCACATTCATCTGTTTAAACGCCGAGTTCAATGCGTCGCCTTTGCCCTTGCCTTCTTGGCGTATAACGTCTGCGTACAGGTCTTTTGCAACTTCAACCGTCCGGTCATAACTGTTGCCATCAACCACAAGAACCCAAGGTTTTTCCAAGTAACGTTGGAGCTCCGCTATGGTAAGGCCGATGCCCTGCTCCTCGTTCAGAGCAGCGATTACCGCCAATACAGAGTTACCAATAGCCTTCTCCCACATTCCCAACACCAATAACACGTTAATTACACAATTATTATAAGTAAATTTCTCCCCGACTCATTTAAACATTAATGGAATTTAGTTCTATAAGACTCTTCTACTTCGGATTCTGAAACGGAATGGTCATATTAAGCCAAATCCCAACAAACCGATTATGATACTGAAAGCCTGAGGGGGCGGCGTTGTAAAGCCACAGCTCGAAGAAAAGCTGGCAATAAAACCCGTTGGTCGCTGAATCCCAAGCAGCAACCTTGTCAACATTCAAAACCAAGCCGTCCAAGACAAGATTTGAGATCTTGCACACGTTTCCATCGAAAGCTACGCCCTCGAAAGAGAACGTTATTTCCTTCTCCCAAACTTCACTGTCGCCCAAAAAAACGCGATACTCACCAAGCGGTTCTAAGACACTGGAAGTTCCGTTCATGCTGTCAGGCAAGGACTCAGTCTGGTTCCTGAACTTCACGTACACCAAGTAGTATTCCAAGCCGCCCAAATGGTTGCCAAGCCCCAAATAGACCTTGTAAGTCTCATTAGCTTTCACGTTAAAGGGATAATCCTCAGCCATACGGTTTTGACCGAGAAGCCACAGCTCAGAGAACCTTTCGCCGCCTGGCAAAGTAATAACCATCGTCAGAGTCGGGGCCACTATAATCAAACTCAGAACTACGACAGAAGCCACGTAAACCAACTTCAAATCGCCAATACTCATCAATTTCCAGCAACCTCTTCTGGCTTCATTTCCAAAACACTCTTGAAGTAACGGTTCTTGACAAAGCGCCAGCCGAACAAGCTTACAACAAAGAGCAAACTCAAACTCACACTTGCAAGCAAAGCAGCCCAACCTAGTCGACTCAGTCTTTCTGATTCAGCCATCGTCTTAAAATTCCCAGCCTCCTGAACGACGCCATCAACCAAACTAATGCTTTGCTCCGCCAACAAAGTAGCATTATCATAATCACCACTGCGAAAGACAACATTAGCTTTAGCCAAGAGCCCGCCAGCTTCACTCAACCGGAGTGCTAAGCTTGAAACATTTGCTCCTGCCTCAGTAGCGTCGGAAACAGCTGCAAACGCTTGCTTGACCTTGCTGTCAGCTTCTGCTATTTTCGAAGTTGCCTCATCGCTCGTGTAGGCACGTACTGAACAACTGAAAAACGTCGAAGCTAAAGCCAAAAAAACGATTATCGTTGAAACAGCCAGCTTGACGAAACTTCTAGTAGCGAAACTCATCGGCGGCGCCTCTTCTGTGAGATCGGTTTAAGCGTCACGCTTCTGTCCGGCTCACACAGCTTTTCCAAATTCTTCCTCTTACTATTAATGTCATTAAGGCTCTTTTCAAAACTTCGGCTCCGCCTAACATATTCCTTGTGCTCTTCCAAAAAAGCCCTACCCTTAACCGTAACCACATAGCACTCTTTAGGCTTTTCGAAGCAGACGAAGCCAACTTCTAAAACCTCATTCAGATACTTCGTCAGAAGCTTGTAACTCAAATTCGCCCCATACATGACCTGAGTCTTCTTCGAACCCTCGCCTATCACGTTCAGAACATCCGCTATAATGTCCAACCGACTCCTATAACTAGCCAAGCAAACCCGCTCCTATTCAAACATTCACGTAAGAACAAAAACTGGGAACAAACCAAAGATTCAACACAAAGCAAACAGGCTCATTCATGAACCAGCATGAAGCCAACCACGCCCACCCTTCTTCAACTGCTGACGCCGCTTAACCTCATCCACCTCAGGAGCCGCCCGCCTAACCCGCCGAACCGGCCTCTGACCCACAATCACCGTCCGAATAAACTTGCCCCAACCGCCCACACTCGGACTAGGCTGAACCACCCTATCCGCGTCAACCAGCTTATGCTTCTCAGCAATCTCCCGAAGATTCAACACCTTAAAATTCCGTGTTGCAAAAATAACCGTGCCCTTCTCAACAAACAGCATCGAATAATCGTTATCCGCGATGCCCTCAGCCCTAACCTTATCATCAAAACGGTTCCTCCACAAACTCTTCCACTGTGTTTTAAGTTCCTCTGTGATCTCTTTACAGGCGAGTGTTTCCAATACTAAATCCCTTCCTGAAGGAAGCGGATAAGAACATTAAGCGGCACAAACTTCCGTCCTTTTCCTTTCTCCTTACCCGCTCAGTAACTGATTTCCGAATATTTAAGCAGTTAGGATGAAACATCTATTCAGATGTTCTAGAAGATTCCTCTACCTGTTCTAAAAAACATCAAAAGTTGTCTAGAAGAAAACTCTGCAAAACAGACCAGCCACACCAAAAAAACGACTAGATAGGCACCGTTACAAACAAAAGAAACATCAGCGAAAACGACTCTGCCACTGCACACTTGCTAATGCTCTGCAACCTCTCCAAGATGAAGAACTATCGCCACGAGGTCAAAAACATCCACGAGCCCACGCGGAGCCACCAAATCCGCCTGCGAATTCCAGTTCGGATCGCCTTCTACTGACCCGAAAGCAAGTGCCGCCGCTACGATGTCATATATGTCCACGATCCCGTCAGCATTAACGTCCCCAACCATCTTAATGTAAACCTCTCCATCAACGAAAACATTGTCAGCCGGATTAACATCCCCAACCACGACTGCCTCAGCCTTTATCTTCCAGCTCTGGCCAGCCACAAGATACGACGTGTTCCAATGGAATATCACCGTTACCTCTTCTCCAACACCCAAATCTGTCACATGAATCGTGCCGATCAAAGTGCTGTTCCGATAAGCTTTCAGATCGAAGCTCTCGGAGACTTCTCCATTATTCTTCACCGTGACCGTTATGTTCACTATGCGCCCCGCATACTCGTGCGGCGTGTTAGTAGCCACATTAAGCACCGCCACGTCATGCTGTACACCAGGCAATATGGTGACTATTGCCCAACTGAACCCTGAAAGGCCTTCATTGTCGGTAACCATCAAAGTCACATTAAAGTCTCCAGAACCAACGTAAGTGTGCTTCACTGTCGGCGCGCTTGAAGTGTTTCCGCTGCCGTCACCGAAGTCCCAAGCATAGCTGACGATGCTTCCGCCATTCGCCTCGCTTCCTGACGCGTTAAAAGTAACCTCTTCCAAGGCGTGAGGCACCAGCGGACTATAAGTGAAAGACGCGCTAGGACGACCACTTATCTTAATCAGCTTCCACATGGTGTCATTTCCTCCTCCGGAATCTATAACGGTCAAAGTGACATTGAATGTTCCAAAAGTTGCGAACTCGTGAATTATAACAGGGTCACCAGTGCTAGTCACATTCCCATCGCCGAAATCCCACAAAAACGTGGTGATGCTTCCATTACTTGACGACGCATCAAAAACGACATCCTCAAACATCTCCGGCGAAGGCGGCGAATACGTGAAATCCGCCTCCGTAACTACCGCAGTCTCTGTTACCCAGTTAGCTACCGCCGTCTTGTTCTGATCCATCAAAATTGGATCACTCTGCAAGTAGTCAGTTCCAGAGGCGTCTCCACTCCAATGAGTGAACACGCTCTTCGTTCCATTTCCATAATCAATAATCCCCGTATTCAGAGACGCATGCGCATACGCTCCAGCATCATAGAAGCCTCCGCCTCCCACGACGCCAAACCCGGAAACCACGTTAAGGTAGTACTGAGTCGGCTCGGGCGGCTGAATAATTTCAAGTGAGAACACCATATCCTGAAAGTCCCTGTCGCTTGAGCCGTATACATTCTCGAATCCTATGATGTACACTTCAGGATCGTCCAAATTCACATAGACCTTCGAATGGTTCTGTCCATCTGGATTCAGAGAGTTTTCAGTGAAGTACCTGTGCCCTTCAGGAGTATACATTGAAATCCCAAACTGCCCCGGACTCGTAAAATTCTTCGAAATAGGCGGCGAAAGATACCCAGACCCACCCTCAGGTCCAGAGAAAAGCAGCTCATACGTTGCTGAGCCCACTTCATAGAAGCTTAGTTCATTGCTGTTACAATAGGCCGCGAACTCGGCATACAACGTGATATTATACGTTCCAGACCCGAAAGTCTCAACAGAGCTCGCAACAACATTCGTGAAACCCAACGCGTTAAAAACCTCAATCAAAGTAGGTTCAGTCGCCTTGACTTGGATGGTTAAGAGATTCGCTGCCAACAACATAACGACGATTAACAGAACTGGCCACTTCACGAACCTACTCTTCATTACTTTCTTCTCCTTTCACTAAAAAAAATGCAACTCGTCAGGATTTAAGAGTTCTGGAGTTATCTTCTATACCCTAAAGAAACAGGTCCGTCTCTCTCGACCTAATAAGACTCTTCGCCGACACATCCTCCGACGCAACATACCGATACCCCCGAATGATGGCCGCAGGAACCCCCTCATCAGCCTGACCAATCACCAACTCCGCCGCCGAAGCCAACTCATCCGCCACCGCCGTCTGCTTCACACGCAAAACATAACCAAACAAATCCTTCTCACCCCGACGATCCCGAATAGGCGCAAAACCCGCCACACCAATCGCCACGTTAATTTCACCCTCCCGCAACGGCCGCCCATGCGTATCAGAAACCACCACCGCAACGTCGCAACCCGTCAACCGCTTAACCTCTTGTCTAATCCGCCTCGCCGACGCGTCCGGATCCACCGGCAACAAAGCCACATTCCGCTCACCCTCAACATTCGACTTATCCACCCCAGAATTCGCACACACGAAGCCCAGCCGGCTCTCCGTGATCAGCTTACCATCACCCATCCGCCTAATCCCCCTCGACTCCCGAAGCACCACCTCAACCAACGCTGCATCCTTACCAAACTCCACTGCAATCGTCTTCGCAAACTCGGAAGGCTCAACCTCATCAAGATTCACTATGCGCCCCTCCGCCGACGAAACGACCGCATGCGTCACAACCAGAACATCCCCACTCAGCAACGGGTATCCTTGCCTACTCGCCGCCTCAACGATCAACGCCGCCACGTTGTCACCCTTCTGAACGATCGGCAAACCCTCAACGCCCACTATCTGAACCGCATCCACCCAAAACCCTCCTCCTCAGCCCTCACAAACCAGCCTAAACGTTCGCGCAATAGACTTAAAGGTTTACCCACACACCATAAAAGACCAGCCATGAGCCCGCAGAAACCAAGCTTCCAAAAATCACTCGAAGAAAACATAATAAAAACAGGCAAATGCACAGGCTGCGCCGCATGCATCGCCGTATGCCCATTCAAATGCCTAGAATATGCCAAAGAAACGCCAGCACTCATCAACAAATGCGAAGCCTGCGGCAACTGCGCCAAAGCTTGCCCACAACTCGACACCCCGCAAGCAAAAATGGAAAAGCTCGTCTTCGGCAGAACAAGAAAACCCGGCGAATCTTTCGGCGTCCACCGACGACTCGCAGAAGCCCAAACCACCGACCAGAAAATAGCCAAAGCCGCACAAGACGGCGGCGCCGTAACCACCATGCTAATCACCGCACTGGAAAACGGGTTAATAGACGGAGCCATCATCTCAGCAACAAGCAAACAGAAACCCTTCCTACCCATCCCGAAGCTGACCACCACAAGCCGGGAAATCCTAGCCGCCGCCGGCACACGATACACTTATTCGCCTAACCTTCTAGCCCTCAATGACGCAGCTAAACGCAAAATCGCTGACCTAGCCTTCGTAGGCACGCCATGCCAGATCCAAGCCATCAGAAAACTGCAGCACTCCGGCCTCAGCAAACTTGTCTCACCGGTAAAGTTCCTCGTCGGCCTCATGTGCACCGAATGCTTCACCTACGAAGGACTAATGGAG
>Ga0315293_10002151_pt1 | contig 19014 bp, 14 predicted proteins | sample YL17G13_20_MG_FD_203071 | JGI IMG/M metagenome (GOLD analysis project Ga0315293, IMG submission 203071) | Sediment microbial communities from Yellowstone Lake, YNP, Wyoming, USA - YL17G13_20 | ecosystem: Environmental > Aquatic > Freshwater > Lake > Sediment | place: USA: Wyoming | collected... | reverse complement strand
ACTTTTGCCACCTTTAATTTACCCCTATATTCAAGAGCAATCTTATCAACTAACGGCGCAACTGCCGTGCACGGACCGCACCAAGTTGCCCAGAAATCAACCAGCACCGGCAACCTCTCTTTGAGAACCTCTTGCTCAAAATTATTGCTGTTTATGTCCATTATAACTTTACTTCTTCTTCGAATGATTTTAGGGTCGGTTTGATCTTAATCGGTTTACCAATATGACCCTGAACCGCTTCCTGGGTCTTTAAGCCGTTTCCGGTGATAGAAATCACAATTGATTCATCCTTAGGAATAACGCCCTGCCGGATCAACTTCCTGGTAACCGCAACCGTTACCCCTCCCGCCGTCTCCGTGAAAATCCCCTCGGTCGACGCCAGAAGTTTTATCCCTTCGACAATTTCCTCGTCGCTGACCGCTTCTCCCCACCCTCCCGTTTCCTTAACCACCCCCATCGCATAATAACCATCCGCCGGATTTCCTATAGCCAGGGATTTGGCAATGGTTTTGGGTTTAACGGGCTTAATAATCTCGGATTTTTCTTTGATGGCATTCACGATCGGCGCACAGCCTTCGGCCTGAGCCGCATAAACCTTGGTCTTTGGCTTCGGGATCAATCCCAACTTGTGGAATTCCTTAAATCCTTTCAAGATTTTAGTAATCAATGAGCCCCCCGCGCAGGGGACCACAACGTGATCCGGCGCTTTCCACCCCAGCTGTTCGGCGATTTCAAATCCGTAGGTCTTGGAACCTTCAGCATAATAAGGGCGAATATTCACATTGACAAAGGCCCACTTATATTTGCCGGCGACTTCGGAGCAAAGACGATTCACCTCATCGTAATTTCCTTCAACCGCAATTAAATTCGGCGCGTAAATCAAAGTTCCAATAACTTTCCCCATCTCCAGATCCGCGGGAATAAAAATATAGCTCTTCAATCCGGCTATGGCCGCTTGCGCCGCCACCGAATTCGCCAGATTCCCGGTGGAGGCACAGCCCACTATTTTATAGCCGAATTCCTTGGCCCGGGAAAGGGCCACCGCCACCACCCGGTCCTTGAAGGAAAGGGTCGGATGGCAAACCGAATCGTCTTTTATATAAAACTCCTTAACACCCAAGGCTTTGGCGAGACGGTCTGCTTTAACCAGCGGGGTAAAGCCCGAATTAAGACCATCGGTCGGATTTCCCTCGATGGGAAGAAGCTCGCGGTACCGCCAGAGGTTTTTGGGCCGGCTTTCGATTATCTCCCTGGTTAAATGCTTCTTTATCTTCTCATAATCATAGGCCACCTCCAGCGAACCGAAGCAATATTCACAGACGAACAAGGCTTCCTTCGGATATTCCCTCCCGCATTCACGGCATTTTAAACCTTTAATATAAGACATGAATAACCACCTTCCTCAAGTTTTTTCACTTCCAAAATCTTATGGCCGTCTTCTTTGGCGCTGCGCGGCACATTTACGATCGGCTCCCCGTCATCCAGCAAAATCTGGAGGACCTGGCCGGGCTCCATCTCTTCCAGCGCCAATTTTGTCCTTACATAATTAAGGGGGCATTTGACCCCTCTCAAATCTATCTTTTCCATAATTTCTCCTTAAGCCATAAAAAATTGTTCCATACTGAAATAGCGCTCGCCGGTGTCCGGGAAAATAGTGACCACCGTCTTTCCCTCACCCAGCTCGGAGGCAATTTTTAACGCCGCGCAGGCCGCCGCGCCCGATGATATTCCGACAAAAAGACCTTCCTCTTCCGCCACTCTTCTCGAAACCCGAAAGGCCTCGTCGTCTTTAACCGTTATGATCCGATCGATAATCCCGCGGTTTAACACCTGGGGGATAAAACCGGCGCCGATTCCCTGAATTTTATGCGGACCGGGAGGCCCTCCCGAAAGCACGGGCGAAGACGCCGGTTCCACCGCCACAATTTTTATTTCCGGATTTTTGGCCTTAAGCGCTTCACCCACTCCGGTTATCGTCCCTCCCGTCCCTACCCCAGCGACAAAAGCATCGATTCGTTCTCCGAGACTTTCAAGAATTTCAACCGCCGTGGTCTTGCGGTGCGCTTCGGGATTGGCGGGGTTGTTAAACTGCTGCGGCATGAACGCTCCGGTCTTTTTAACGATTTCTTCCGCTTTCCGGATGGATCCTCTCATGCCCTCGACTCCCGGAGTCAAAACCACTTCCGCTCCGTAAGCTTTTAAGATATAAATCCTCTCCAGGCTCATGGACTCGGACATGGTTAAAATAACCTTATATCCGCGCGCGGCGCCGATCATGGCCAGACCGATCCCCGTATTGCCCGAGGTCGGCTCCACGATTGTCCCCCCCGGTTTTAATAACCCTTTCTTCTCCGCGTCTGCGATCATCTCCAGGCAGATGCGATCCTTCACGCTTCCGCCGGGATTTTTGAACTCCACCTTTGCGTAAACCTCCGCCATCCCTTTTTCCACGATCTGCTTAAGCTGAACCAGCGGGGTTTTCCCGATTAATTGAGTCACGTCCTGCCCGCCGCCCATATAATAAACAAACTCAACCCGATCGCCGTCCTTGACCGGCACTGAAGCGTAATCTTCTTTGCCGACGATCCGATCGTTCAGCTCCACCGTCACCACTTCAATCTTGATCTTCTTGCTCTCGAGCAGCTCGTTTATGGTCAGCGTTTGGCCTGATTCTTCCGGTTTTCCATTAAGAAAGAAACGAATACTCATAAAACCGCCTCCTTGAAACGTTCGAGCCCCATTTCGTCGATAAGCTCAGCGACCGTCTGGTTTTTCCCTTTCACCAGTACTAATATTTTTTCCGTAATCTGAAGAGCCCGCTTTTCATCAATAAAATCGATGATTTTCACGCCCAGGCGCGTTTCGCCGATCTTTTTGTCTTTCAGGAATCCGGGCCCCCGCCCCCCCGCCAGGATCGCGATCCCCTGACGCTTCTCACGGATAGCATCAAAAGGACAGGCCTTGATGCACATATCGCAATTTTTGCATTTCTCAAGATCGATCACCGCCAGTTTATTTCTAACCTCGATGGCGTTGACCCGGCAGGCCTTAACGCAAATGTCACAGGCGGTACATTTCTTCTCGATCACCTCCGGCTCCACCACCCCCATGAAACCAATATCCGACAAGTGGGATATGCCGCAGGAATTAGGGCAGCCGGAAGCGGAAATCTTGATGTCCAGATTATTCAACCCCAGCTTCTCAACGATTTTCTCGACTCTGCGCAGGAGCGGCTGGGTGTCCAGGATCCCGTTAACGCAATAGCCGCCGAAGCAGCTCTGGAGGTTGTCCACTCCCCTCTCCAGGAGGATCAGCCCGACTTCCTTAAGTTCTTCCCTGATAACCTCCACCTCCCCTTCCCCCACTCCCGGTATTTCAGGACCGCCGCGCACGGCAAAATGCACAAAACCCAACCCGTAATTTTCAGCGATATCCGCGATTTTCCGAAGCTGTGCAGAATTGACTTCCCCGTTGGTGGCCCTGATCCTCAGGATGGCTTGATTGCTCTTGGCTGTTTGCTTGGTTTCGCACTTAAAAGGTTCCGTCGCAAAACCAGCTTTAAGGTCATTCGTAACCGCTGCCCTGACGGCATCCTCTCCCAGCCGGCGGAGGAGGGCCGCCGCCCGTTCGTGCTTATCCTCCCGCCCTTCCCCTCTTATGAGCTCAACATAATTTTTGACCAACCTGACCGCTTCATCTTCTGTAAGCAATTCGGCCATTTTAATCCCCAGAAAAGGATCCAATCCCAGTTTTCCGCCCAGATAAGCGTCGTAGCCTTTTCGCCCGTCCCGCTCAACTCCCACGAACCCGACATCCGCCAGAACCCGCGGCGCAGTGCACTGCTTTTCGCAACCATTAATCGAGGTCTTGATCTTGAAGCCGCCCGGATCATCTCTCCAGAACTGATCCAGCTTCTCGCCCAGGCTTAAGGGATTGATCACCGCGTAAGGGCAAAGGTTGCTGTCGTAGCAAACATCCGCGTTCCTGACCCGCGCCCCGCAGCGGTCCAGCATTAAATCAACTTTTTCCAGTTCATCCTTCACCACTCCCACATCCTTAAAATGGATATGAGGGATAATCGGGAACTGGCGGGTGGAGAAAAGGATATACCCTCTGCCGTATTTTTCTGCCAAATCCGCAACCGCCCGCAATTTCTTTGCGTCCAGGTTGTCGCAAACCGCCCTGACCCAGATCGAGAACATGTCTTTTTCCTTGAGCTTGACCACCCCGCCTTTGCGGAGTTCATCTATATTTATTTCAAATTTGCCGGTCTTCATGACTTGATCTCCTCTTCTTCAATTTTCCCTTCCACAATCCGAAAAGCCCGGATTTGGGGCCTATCCTTTTTCTGCAGAGAAATGATCACATAACTGGCCTCCGGATAAAAAGCCAGCTCCACATCCCGAGCCGAGGGATAAGGATCCGAAACCGGGTGAGAATGATAAATTCCAATAAGCTCCAGCCCCCGCCCTCGTATCTTTTTCATCACTTTCAATTGTTCTTTGGGATCCATAAAATAACTCTCTGACGCTTCTTCAGAAACATTAATCATCCGGTAAACCTCCTTGGTCCGGCTGTTAAGGCCCGCCAGGATGCCGCAGACTTCCGCCGGATTCCCCGCCCGGGCGTGAGCGATAATTTCCGCCAAATGCTTTTGATCAATAAATAACATCTCAGATCACGCCTTAAGCAAACTCAATAATAGAAAAGATAATATCCCGGAAAATATCGGCGCCACCAGCCAGACCAGGAAGGTTTTCTGCACCGCCCGCTCACCCGCCGCCAGGACATGCGCATGCTTGATCGTCCCCACCGCCATGATCGCCAGCGCGTTGAGCTGGACCAGCGATTGGGGAAAGCCCAACACCGACGCCACGATCAGCAGGCTGGCGGTAATGACTGAAACCAATGACGACGTTATCAATCCTAAAGGGACGATTTCCTTGCCGATCGTCTTCATCGTCCGGTCCCGGATCAGCCAGCCCCCTAACCCGAACAGCGGCGAAATCAAGGCAAAACCCAAAAGCGGAGGTATAAGATTCGCCCCGGACAGGGGGCCGACCGCGTTAGCGACATTATTCGAGCCGATGGCAAAAGCCACATAACAACTCGAAGCCAGCGCTATATAATGGATCCGCTCCTTCCAGGCATGCGCCTTTTCATAAAACCAGAAATTCGCCTGCCGCGGCGGATAAATCGCTCTAAAGAAAAAATAGGTCAAGACAAAGCCGATTAGCGGCAGCATAAACCACAGGCCGACCATTCTGGTCGTGGTCAACCAGTTAAAGCTGTTAAAATGCAGGGCCGCTCCTAAGGTCGCCGTCACCGTTACCCAGCTGGTTGACTGGGGAACTTTCAACCAATTGGCGACAAACAAGCTTAACGCCGCGCTCAGCAGTATAATTAAAGCCACTTCCGGGGTAAAAAACTGCCTGGCGAAAAAGCCTGAACTTAACGTTTTGGCCACCCGGTTCCCCAGGGTAAAAGCTCCCAGGATAACGAATAAACCAAAAAGCACTGCCGCCTTTTCCCGGGAGATGAGTTTCGCCCCGTAAGCCGCCGCAAAAGAGGGGGCGATCCCCGACCCTCCCATGTTCAGGGCGAAAAAAATAACAGTAATAATCAATAATATAACCTTGATCAGCATACTCCCCTAGATCTCCAACTGTAATTGAAATAAAAGCGCGTCATTTGAAATCTCGACTTCTTCCCTTTTAAATTCATAGTTGACCTGGAATTTGAGATTTTTCTCAAAAAAGGCGTTAATGCCCAGGGTGCTCACGGTAGATAAATCGCCTGTCGCCTGGGTATTGGGATCCCAATATTCAAAGCGCCAAAGGCCCTGTAAGGCGGAGCTTAAAAAGAGCGAGGGTTGAACGTACCACCCCCATTTCTTTACATTATTATCATAAGCCCGGATGTATTCCGCTTTTAGGCCAAAGGGACCCAGTTTATAATCCAGTTCGGCGCCCAGGCGCTGGCGCGCTGTCTCCAGCGTCCCGGCCGCCCCTGTCTGGAAAGACAAGCCCACCTTGAGATCCTTGGATCTCTTTAAAACCCATCTGCCAAAAAGATCCTTGCTTTCATTGTCATCCACCGCCTGATTGTCTGCCCCATTTACCAGGGCCAGGGCATATTTGAAGGTCTCAAATTCCTGGCTGAGCTGGACGCCCGAATCCCGGGAATAACCAAAAAGATTCCAGAGAGTTAAGGTGGGATTGATGGTGTCGAATTTTGAAGGCGGAGTGGTATATTCCAAGCCAAAGGGATAATAGAATCTACCTACCCTTAATTTGGTGTTTTTATTGGGCTTGATGTCGATCCAGCCGTAAATTACGGCGGGTGAAGTCACGGCATCCAATTCCACCAAATACCCGAGGCGCTCTCCCGCTTCTCCCCAGATATCCGATCTTAAGCGGGGAATGGTAAATTGATCGGTGCGGGAAGAATCCACGGTATATCTGGCCTGTATATAGGAAGAGACATTCAGGGTCTGATCCTTATCCTTCACTTCCAGGGCGGATATTGGTATCACAAAAATCAACCACGAGAATATAATTAGAATAAATAATTTTTTCATGTTTTCTCTCCTTTAAATCCCATCGCCGTTGACATTAATTAACGGCCGGGTATGGATGCCGCATTCGCCCCCGCACTTGCTGGTGCCGATCCAGCGACCGGCCCGCTCATTATCCTCATTGGTGATATGCGTGCAGGGTTCGCATCCCAACGACCGGTAACCCTCTTTATACAAGGGATTAACCGGCACTTGATACAACGCCAAATATTGCCACACCTCCCTTTCCTTCCAGATTAATATGGGATTGAGTTTGATTAAACCCTTATCCCTTTCCTCTACTTCTTTAAAATCGGTACGCGTCCGCCCTTCGGTACAGCGCAGTCCTGTAACCCAGCACTTCACTTTCATCTCTTCTATGGCCCGGCGGGTGGGCTGAACTTTTAAAATATCACAGCACTTGTCGGGATCGGTTTTATATAACTTTTCGGGTATGGGTGCATCATTCTCAAATATTTCTAGTTCCGGATACCGCGCCACTTCCTGAGACATGAATTCCTTCGTGGCCTTCGGTTTGTAGCGGGTAGTCACAATAAACCCCCTTATTTGGGAACTTGCTTTCTTCGCCAGGTCCCAGACCGCCACCGAGTCCTTTCCCAAACTGTTCGCCACCACCAACCCATCGCCATATTTTTTATAGGCGGCATCAATTAACGCCAGCGACCGATCAACCTTCTCTTTAAAGTTTAAACTATCCACTAAAATTTTTAGATCATCTTTATTTTCTAATATGCTAATCATTACAATTCTCCCTTCTATTAATATATCGAATTCAATGATAATAATATTTCATTTATTCTTTACTATCTTGACTACTAAGGTCTAGTATATATAATAATATTATTTACTGTCAAGAAATATTTTTTCTTAGTTGACTAATAAAGTCAAGACAATCAAAATATTTATTGACTTATAATTCTTCTCAATTTATAATATTATTACTATGAAATTCTCTGTTAAAATCCAATACGGTTTGCAGGCGGCATTCGAGTTGGCTTTAAATCACGGGGGCGGACCGGTTCAAATAAGCGATATTGCCAAAAGCCAGCAAATCCCGGTCCGTTTTCTAGAGCAGATATTATTGATACTCAAAAGACAGGGGATCGTGAACAGCACCCGGGGCGTGCGGGGCGGATACCTTTTAGCCAAAAATCCCGGAGAGATATCGGTCCTAACCATCATAGAAGCTTTGGACGGCCCCATCGAATTAGCCGTAAAAAGCATGAAAAGACTTCCGGTTTTGTATGAAGCTATTGAAGAGATACAAAATAGTTTAAAAAAGGATCTGGCCGATATAACCCTTGAGGATCTGGCCTTTAGAAAAAATCAAAAAGACCAGGTCTTTACATATGTAATATAGGAGAATAAATGAAAATCGCAAAAGATATAACTGAATTGACAGGCAACACGCCTTTGGTCTTTTTAAATAAAGTGGCGGAAGGGGCTCATGCCCGGATAGCAGCTAAACTCGAAACCTATAACCCCTGCTCCAGCATAAAGGACCGCATCGGGGTGGCCATGATCGAATCCGCTGAAGGTGAAGGCAAGATCAACCCTGACACCGTCATTATCGAGCCCACTTCGGGGAACACGGGTATCGCCTTGGCTTTTGTCTGCGCCACGCGGGGATACAAATTAATACTTACCATGCCCGATACCATGAGCCTGGAACGGCGAAATCTGCTTAAAGCATTGGGGGCGGAATTGGTGCTCACCGAAGGCGGCCTGGGCATGAAGGGTGCGGTAGAAAGAGCTGAAAAACTGGGAAAAAGCATAAAGAATTCTTTTATCCCCCAGCAATTCAAAAATCCGGCCAATCCCGAGATCCACCGTAAAACCACCGCGGAAGAGATCTGGCGGGATACCGACGGTCAGGTAGATATTTTTATAGCGGGAGTGGGGACCGGGGGCACCATCACCGGCGTGGGAGAGATTCTAAAAGAAAGGAAACCCAAGGTAAAAATAATCGCGGTGGAACCGGCGGATTCATCAGTGCTCTCCGGAGGTCAGGCCTGCCCGCATAAAATCCAGGGGATCGGCGCCGGCTTTGTTCCGGAAATACTCAATACCCAAATTTACGATGAGATCATCCAGGTTAAAAATGAACAGGCACTGGAGATGGCCAGGCGGCTGGCTAAAGAAGAAGGGCTGTTGATGGGGATTTCATCGGGGGCCGCCGCCTACGCGGCGGTGGAAGTCGCCAAAAGAGGCGAAAACCAGGATAAACTGATAGTGGTAATATTGCCGGATACCGGCGAGCGCTATTTGAGCACGCCGTTGTTTCAGGATTAAAACCCCCTCTTTTTCTCCCCCTTATTAAGGGGGAGATGTCCCGAGCGAAGTCGAGGGACAGAAGGGGTTAAAGGAGGACATCATGAAAACGATCGCGGAAATAAATGAAAAGATAAAGAAGGGGTCGGCAGTGGTGGTAACGGCGGAGGAGATCATAGAATTGGTGGAAAAACAGGGATTGGAAAAAACCGCCAAGCAGGTGGATGTGGTAACGTGCGGGACTTTCGGCCCTATGTGTTCCTCCGGGGCTTATTTTAATTTCGGCCATACCAAGCCCAAGTTTAAAGCCGGCGGCGGCCACGCTTATTTAAACGGGATCCCCGCCTATGCCGGTTGGGCCGCGGTCGATCTTTATATCGGCGCCACGGCACTGCCTGACGACGATCCGCGCAACAAGGTGCATCCCGGCGATTTCAACTACGGCGGCGGGCATGTTATCGAGGAACTGGTGGCCGGCAAAGATGTCCGGCTGACCGCCACAGCCTACGGCACCGATTGTTATCCGCGAAAACATCTGGATACCTGGATCAATATCAAAGATTTAAACGAATCCGTCCTGTTCAACACCAGGAATTCTTACCAAAATTACAATGTGGCGGTCAATCTTTCGGACAAGACCATCTATACCTATCTGGGGGTGCTCAAGCCACGCCTGGGGAACGCCAACTACTGCAGTGCCGGACAGCTCTCTCCCCTGCTCAACGATCCTTTTTATAAGACCATCGGCATCGGCACCCGGATCTGGCTGGGCGGCGGCACAGGTTACGTGGCCTGGCAAGGGACCCAGCACAATCCCTCTGCCCCACGGCTGGATAACGGCGTCCCCAAGCGGCCGGCGGGAACCCTGGCGGTAATCGGAGATCTAAAACAGATGAGCCCCAAATGGATCAAGGGGGTAAGTTTTATAGGTTACGGCACCACGCTTAACGTGGGCCTCGGCATACCCATCCCCATTTTATCCGAAGAAATCCTAAAGCACACTGCCGTCCGGGATTCCGAAATATACGCGGCGGTGGTGGATTACAGCGAGGTTTATCCCCAGGGCAAAACCGAGGTCTTAGGCGAGGTGAATTACGCTCAGCTTAAATCCGGCGAGATCGAGGTGCAGGGTAAAAAGATAAAAACCTCGGGGATCTCCAGCTACAAAAAAGCCCTGGAAATCGCCGAGAACTTAAAACAGCTGATCAAAAAAGGCTCCTTCCTGCTGACTGAAAAAGTGGCCGACCTGCCGGGAGTGGAATCAGGAATCAAGTTCAAGCCCTTAAATGAGCGTCCGGTAAAGGAGGATCAATAAATGACATCACGCAAGATCGTACTGACCTTTCCCCAGAAACTGGTGGACCAGCCCATAGTTTACAAGCTCATCAAGGATTTTAACCTGGTCTTTAACATCTTAAAGGCCAGCATCAAACCGGATGAGGAGGGATTGATGGTGCTGGAGCTTACCGGAGAAAATGTTGAGATAGAAAAAGGCATAAAATATCTGAAAGACCAGGGGGTTGCGATCCAGCCCCTCTCCAAAGATATAGTGGTAAACTGGGAGACCTGCGTGCAATGCGGCGCTTGCGTCGCCCTTTGCCCCACCGGCGCGCTTTATGTTAAAGACCGCCAGACCATGGAAGTGGCCTTCGATTCGGAAAAATGCATTGCCTGCGAGCTGTGCATCAAGCCCTGCCCGCCCCGCGCTATTTCCGCGCGCTACTGATCTATTTCGCCAATATCGGTATAGCGATCCTGCCAATCTGCCGGCCGTTGTTGATTATCTTTATGATATATAATCCGCGCGGGACCACACCGCCCGTGGGCGTGCGTCCGTCCCAGATGGCGGAATTGGACCCCACCATTGCCCCATTGACCCCGGAGGCGAATCTCAGGTTCATGAGCAGCGAACCATCCGTGGCGTAGCCCAGCAGGTTAATGTCCCCGCTGCGGGTTAGGTGGTAGCCCATGGTAATAAAGTCGGCCTGCCCGGCATCCACGGCCCTGACCGTCGCTCCACCCCTCCCTACCGCCACGCCCCAGCCGCCTACCACCTGCACCGATCTGGCGTAATTTATTTGGTTGGTGGTATCGGTGTAAAGCGCGGGACTTAAAGAATCCGTGACTCTGGTCACAACCGTAATTGGTCCGTCCGGAATACCGGCGGTGTCTAAATCAAAACTGCTTAAAACCCCGTTAAAGGTATGCTCATACACCGTGGTATTGTTCTTATCTGTTATTTTAATCAAAGTTGTTATAATGGATCCCGCGGTATTTTGAGACGCCGCGTTGAAAGTCAACACCTCGCAGTAATCGCCGGTCCTGATCGGCCGGCCTAAACTGGTAACCGCGACCGTGGGCGATTTTAAAACTACCGCTCCGAGCTTGGCGCTGACCGTGGCGCTGGGTAAAGACAGTACACCGTCGCCGTTATAGGCGCTTACCCGGTAATAATAAGTCGTCTCCGCCTGACAGCGGGTATCCCGATGAGTGGTGGAAGTCTGGTTGTCGGCTATTGCCGTAAAAGAACCGCCGGTACCTCTTTCCCATTTATATTTACTGCCGTTGACATCCCCGGTTAAGCCCAGGGTAATAGTATCGGCGCCAGTGTCAGTGATCTGTATAGTAGGTATTGAAGCTAAAGTATAAACTGAAACGGTCTTGCTGGGATTGCTGTAGCCCGTTGCGTTATAGGCCCTGACCTTGCGGGTATAAAGGGTATTGGGGTGCAATCCGTCTATCTCCAGGAAAGTTGTGGTATTGGCCGGAAGCGTAGTGATGAGGTTTTCATTGCCGTCAAATAACGCGAACCCGTCTTCATCGGAGGAGTTGTCTTTCCAGGACCAGCGGATAGAAGATTCCGGGATTCCTATAAGATCGGTCGGCGCCGCGGGAACAGTCTGAGTTTGCAGGCCGGAGATGCTGTTGATATTGATATCAGTGTCGCCGCCCGCCACGACTTTAGCTACATTTACCATCCCTAATGCCGCCGGATCCCACGCCACTACGGCCTGACCCACACCCACCGCCGCGATGCTCGGAGCGCTCTTGGTCCCGGAATAATTGGCGGCTTTAAACCCGGGCAGGGATAAAATAGTATTTCCGGATGAATTTAAGGACTGCACCAGCACATCATAGGCGCCGGTTATATTTTCCACTCTCAGGAAAGCGATCAAGCTGTTGCCCGCGGGATCCACGCTGATGCGGGGATTATAATTGCCATAGGCGCTTTCATCCTTTAAAACTTCCACTCCATTAGCCGTCCATTCAGGAACTCCTGAACTATTTATTCTCTGCGCGTAAATATCAGTGTAGCCAAATGCGGCCTTGAATTGATCTTGCGCAGCCGCCCCCACATTCCTCCCCGCCCGCTCATCCATCCAGGTTACAACCGCCGCTCCATCGGCAGCTTTGGCGACACAGGGATAATACTGGCTGTTGGCCGCATTGCAGACCAAAACATCATCCGTAAACTGCCGGGCGCCGGTGGTGAGGGATAGTTTCTGGTAATAAATATCGTAAGTGCCGTTCACTGTATCGTTGCGGTTATCCATCCAGGTCACTCCCAACGCATCCCCACCCAAATTGACAACCGAAGGGAACACCGGGGAAACTTTTGGGTCGGCCAAAACAGCATTGACCAGCTTTCCCTGATCTCCCCTCTGGTCCGCATCCGTTCCCCAGGCGGCATCAAACGCTCCAGCGCTGGTTATCTTTTTGGCATAAATCCCTACCACAGAAACTCCGGGGTCGCCGGCTTTATCTGCCGCAAATTCCAATCCATTTAAACTTGGCAAATCAAGGCTATCGGAAATATAAGCATTGGCTAAAAGATTTCTATTATCTGCTTTTTCAAATAATCCTACGCCAATGCCTCCCAAAGCGGCGGCGGCTTGAGACCACACCACCACCAGACCGCCGTCATCATCTGGAGCCATCGACGGTGATTTTTGGTCATTGGGATCATCAACCATTTCGAACCCCCCTGCCCCCGTGAGACGACTGCCGTTGCTGGCGTCAAAAACCTGGAGATAAATGTCTGACCCGGTGTCTCTTTTATCCCGGCTTTCTGCCCACGCGACCACGATGTACCCGTTCGACAATCTGCATATGTCGCCCAAAACGCGCTTTCCACTTATCGTTGCGCTATCAACCACCACCGGCACGCCGTCGGCTGCCCACATCGGCTCCCCGCGTTCGTTGAACTTCTGGACGTAAATATCGTTGGCGCCCGCGCGCGCGTCGATCCAGGCCACCGCGCCCCTAGTTTTCCCGCCTTCCTTCCAGGCGCACATCACCTGCGAGTTCTGGGCAACGCCCAGTTTAGCCGCGCAGACCTCGGCTCCGTTATCTGTCCACTGCGGAGATCCGCTCCCGCTTACCCTCCGGGCAAATATATCGCCGCCAGCGTCATTGCGCCCATCCACCCAAACAATAACGGCCCCATTATTGCCTCCCACCGATGAGGCCACGATTCCATATAGTTGACTTTTAATTTTAGCGCCGCCGGAGGAGCAGATCACCACTCCATTGTCGGCCCAGGACACCGCACCCTCGGAATTTACTTTCTGGGCATAAATGTCTATTCCTGTCACGGTGCGGTAATCGTCCCAGGCAATTATCGCTCCGCCGGCGCCGTCAGTCGTGATCTTTGGTATATCTTGCGCACCATCCGCCCCGCAAATTAAAACCCCATTGGAGCCCCAACTGCCCCCACCCCCCGCGGTTCCATCGGTCAATACTCTCTGGGCGTAGATATCGTAATTTATTCCATCAACCCGGCCGTCATACCAGGTAACGATCGCTCCCCCCGCCCCATTAGATACCAGATTGGGGGCATATTGCGAATTGGCCGCCGCGCAAACAGCCACCCCATCCGGCCCCCAGCTGACCGAACCGTCATTAGCCACTTTCTGGGCGTAAATATGATAATTCATCGCGTCACGCATGTCCTCCCAAGCTACTATGGCTCCGCCTGAGCCGTCGGCAATTATTTTGGGATTATACTGGGTGTTGGCCGTGGTGCAAATACGTATCCCATCGGCCGACCACAAGCCTCCGCCAACTGTTCCGTCTGCAGTGACCTTTTGGGCGTAATTTTGAGATACCATATCCCGTCCGTCAGTCCAGACAATTATCGCCCCGCTCGCGCCGTCTGAGGCGATTTCCGGTCCGGCCTGGTTGCTGGCATTTGTGCAAACAGCGACTCCGTCCGCGATCCAGGATCCTCCCCCCACCGTGCCATCACTGCTCACCTTTTGCGCGTAAATATCTCCCATCATATCTCGTGCGTCCGCCCAGGTAATGATCGCTCCGCCCGCACCGTCTGAAGCTATTTTGGGGACGCTCTGCCCCGAAGCATTACTGCAAACCGCCAATCCGTTAGTCGTCCACTGCACCGCTCCTGAGGAATTTATTTTCTGCGCGTAAACATTTTTGACGCTGGATGTGGGATCGGTCCTGATCCAGGTGACGATCGCCCCGCCCGCTCCGTCCGCCACTATGTCGGGCATACCGTCAGATGCATCTGAGGCGCAGATGGTTACCCCGTTGGTCGGGGTCCAGAGTTTATTTCCAGTGCCGTCTACCCGCTGGGCATATATCGCGTAAGTGCCGCCCATCGCAAAAGCACTAGCGGCGTTATGCCTCCCATCCAGCCAAACCATGATCGCCCCGCCCGCCGCATCGCTGACCGCCACCGCATCGTACTGAACCGCCCCACCCAGCGCCGCGGCGATAATTGTACCTCTGTCGCCCCAATCCCTTACTGGAACCGCCCCGGCCACCGAATAACCAATAACCAAGATACAATAACCAATCAAAAGCCCAATTCCCAATTTCTTAAACATTTCTTTTGACCTCCTTAATACTTCTCATGGCCTTCGGCTATTTCGCCAATATCGGTATGGCGATCTTGCCGATCTGCCTGCCGTTGTTGATCATTTTTATAATATATAATCCGCGCGGGACCACACCACCCGTGGGCGTGCGGCCGTCCCAGATAGCGGAATTGGACCCCACCATTGCCCCGTTGGTTCCGGAAGCAATTCGAATATTCATCAACATCGAGCCGTCCGCAGAATAACCCAGCAGATTAATATCCCCGCTGCGGGTTAGATGGTATCCCATGGTGACAAAATCGGCCTGCCCGGCATCCGCGGCCCGGATCACACTACCGCCCCTCCCTACCGCCACTCCCCATCCGCCCACTACCTGCACCGAACTCGCGTAATTTATCTGATTGGTGGTTTCGGTGTAGAGCGCGGAGTTTAAAGTATCTGTAACCCTCGTCGTTACCGTATAGGTTCCATCCGAGAGGCCGACGGTCCTCAAGTCGAAACTGGTCAGGGCTCCGCTGAAAGTGTGTTCATATACTGTGGCATTGTTTTTGTCCAATATTTTGATCGAAGTCGATATTATGGATCCCGCGGTGTTTTGAGAAGCGGAATTTAAAGTCAATACCTCGCAGTAGTCGCCGGTCTTAATCGACCGTCCCAGGCTGGTGACCCTGACTGTAGGCGATTTTAAAACTACCGCTCCCAGCCTGGCGCTGACCGTGGCGCTGGGTAAAGATAATACGCCGTCGCCGTTGTAGGCGCTTACCCGGTAATAATAAGTCGTCTCCGCCTGACAGCGGGTATCCCGGCAAGTGGTGGAAGTCTGGTTGTCGGCTATTACCGTAAAAGAACCGCCGGTACCTCTTTCCCATTTATATTTACTGCCGTTGACATCCCCGGTTAAGCCCAGGGTAATAGTATCGGCGCCAGTTTCAGTGATCTGTATGGTGGGTATCGAAGCTAAAGTGTAAACTGAATAACTATTGCTGGCATTGCTGTAACCTACCGCGTTATTGGCCTTGACCTTGCGGGTATAAAGGGTATTGGGGTGCAAGCCGTCTATTTCCAGGAAGCTTACGGTATTGGCCGGAAGGGTGACTATGAGATTATCGTTTCCGTCAAACAGCGCGAACCCGTCCTCATCGGAGGAGTTGTCTTTCCAGGACCAGCGGATAGAGGCCTCCGGCGTTCCGATAAGCAAGGTCGGCGCGGCCGGTACTTCCCCGATCCCTGAAAGCGATTGGATATGAATATCCGTATCTGCCCCTGCTAAAACTAACGCCATCGGATCCCAGCTCACTACTACGGAACCGGTTCCGATCAAGGCAATGTCCGGATAAGTCTTATCCCCGGATAAAGTGGAAACGGTAAAAGGACTGGGAGAAGTGGAATTGGGAATCATTCTCGCCCCGTCTGTATCCAGCGCTTGGATTTTAATATCGCCCAAATGACTGGTGCCGTCAATTCTTCGGAAAGCAATAATGCTCGTCCCCGCGGAATCAACCGCCACATGGGGCTGTTCCACGGAATTACTGCCCGTTTCCACTAAAACCTCCACACCATTGGCAGACCATGAAGCAGTTCCGGTGATATCCAGCTTCTGCGCGTAGACGTCGTAAAGAGCGGTATCCGGAAAAAATCCTCCGCCGGAAAGGACCCTCCCGCCCCGTCCATCCGCCCAGGCAACCACAGCCGTTCCATCCCCATTGCCGGCCACCCGCGGAGTAGTTTGAGTGTTGGCCGCATTGCACACCAAGACCCCTAAATCCGCCAGCTGACGTGCGCCATTGGATATGGCCATTTTTTGAGCATAGATATCATAAGTGCCGCCCAGCAGATCATTTCGATTATCCTGCCAGACCACCATCACTGCCCCCCCGCCAATATTAGCCACGGACGGATAATCCTGCAGCATAGCGGGATCATCAAATGTATTTATGAGTAATCCGGCCCCGGCCGCGCTGGCCGCTTCTCCACCCCAGACAAAACCTCCGCTGCTATTTATTCTTTTAGCATAAATTTTACTCGCGTTTCCACCCGGGCCGCCCGGCCCGCCCGGCCCCCCGAAATTAAATTGAGCGATTTGCGGATTATTTAAACCCGGCAATTCCGGATCGTCCGAAAGATAAGCATTGGCTAAGAGCATATCGGGTGAAACCGCTCCCACTCTTATTATTACTCCTCCTGCTGCAGCTCCTCCATTAGTCCATACTATGACCGCGCCGCCGGAGCCGTCCGGCGCCACAGTTGCATGGGTCTCATTTGTGGAAGAAGCAGCAATGGCTATACCACCTGCAGTCCACTGCGCTACACCTGAGCTATCTAGAAGCTGGGCGTAAATATCTGAATTCCCATCTCTTTGATCTTCCCACACAATAATGTAATTACTGCCGGTCTTGGCCACGCCGCCCAGATTGCGTTTTGATTGGCCGCCCAAAGCATCTGTGCAAACCGCCACTCCATCTGTGGTCCACAAAGGACTTCCGCTATCGTAAACTGTGGTCCACAAAGGATTTCCGCTATCGTCAAATTTTTGGGCATAAATATCCTGCCCCCCATCCAGCGCATCCCTCCAGGCCACCACTCCCGTCCCCGCGCAAATCACGGGCTGATCCTGGGCCATTCCCTTTTTGGCCGCACAAACTTCTTTCCCGGTCCCCCACTGTGAACTGCCGCTGGAGTTCAATTTTTGGGCGTAAATATCATAAGAGGTATCGTTGTTACGGACATCCTGGAAAACAATGATCGCTCCATGGCTTCCATCGGTTATAATCCTGGGATTGACGCCCTTCAGTCCGGTATAGACCGCGACCCCGTTTGCCACCCCCCAGGCACTGGTTCCGTCATTATTAATCCTAAAGGCATAAATATCGTATTGTTCTAATCCCGGCATTACCTTCATGTCCGAGCCGACGCGGTTATCATACCAGGTAATGATGGCCCCCCCCGAGCCGTCTGAAACAATTCGCGGCTCGGCTTGTTCCTTGGCGGCGGTGCAGACAGCCTGGCCGTTGACTGGCCAATCGGAACCTCCTCCTACACTCCCATCGCTCATTATCTTTTGGGCATAGATATCATTCGTTCCATCGCCCACGCGGCCGTCTTTCCAGGTGATAATTGCGCCCCCCGCGCCGTCAGTGCACAACTCCGGACCGTATTGCTGGTTGGCCGCGGCGCAGATAGTTACTCCATCGGTTACCCATAAGCCCCCACCGACGGTACCGTCGTTAGCTACTTTTTGCGCATAGATATTTTCAAATCCGGATCCAAGGATGCGCCCGTCCATCCAGGTAATAATCGCTCCACCCGAGCCGTTGGAAATAATCTTGGCTGCAGTTTGCTCATTGGCCGCCGCGCAGATGATGACTCCGTCGGCTATCCAGCTTCCTCCACCCACTGTGCCGTCGCTGGCCACTTTTTGGGCGTAAATATCCATCGTACCTAAACCGCCGCGCATGTCGTTCCAGGTTATAATGGCTCCGTTTGAGCCGTCGGAAGCTAAAACCGGACTCCACTGTGTATCAGCCGCGATGCAGACCCCGGCTCCATTACTATCCCCCCATTGGCGGGTTCCCGAAGAATTAAACTTTTGCGCCCGGATATCCTGTGAACCGCCGCGGGCATCCCCGTAGGTGACGATGCATCCTCCCAGGCCGTCAGCGATAATTTGAGGTGTTCCCTGGAGACCCAAAGTGGCATCCGATACCACACTGATGCCATTTTCAGTCCACTGAGGCACGCCGGAAGAATTTATTTTTTGCACATATATATCGCCGCTGCCCGCTCCCGAGCGCAGGTCATCCCAGGCGATAAAAAAATTGGTGCCGTCGGAAGCCACGGCCACGCTGCCGCCCGCGTTAGCGGCGCAAACAGTCACTCCACCGGTGGGAGTCCACTGCTTGGTTCCCGAGCTGTCTAATTTCATGGCATAAACCGCATACGAGGTTACCCTGCCGTCTACCCAGGCGGCTACCATTCCACCCGTTCCATCCTCTACCACGACCGGGGTTTGCTGCTCGGCGAATCCCATCGCCGCCGCAATCACTTTGCCCGAATCCGTCCAGCCCCGCACCGGCGTTATCGCCGCACCTGCACTTGACACAGCCAAGATAACCAATAGAATCCCTAAAAAATACTTTTTCATAGTGATTCCTCCTTATTTGTCGAGGGCGGGCTCAATACTTCCACAAATTCTCGATCTTCTCTTTTGCCTTTTGTGCGTGAGATAAAATTTCAACCGCCAGGGCGCGGGACAGGCCGCGTTCCGGCTCGAAAGGGCCATCCCCTATATATTGTAGCATACCGGAGGTTTGAGCGGCACATATAGCG
>Ga0315293_10002150_pt1 | contig 19014 bp, 29 predicted proteins | sample YL17G13_20_MG_FD_203071 | JGI IMG/M metagenome (GOLD analysis project Ga0315293, IMG submission 203071) | Sediment microbial communities from Yellowstone Lake, YNP, Wyoming, USA - YL17G13_20 | ecosystem: Environmental > Aquatic > Freshwater > Lake > Sediment | place: USA: Wyoming | collected... | reverse complement strand
TTAGACAAGTTTGTAAGGAGTGTGTGCGAACTTGTCTAATATCAGTTGCTTAGTTGCGCCCTCAAAGTTTTTCAGAATAGAACTTTCATCAAGAACAATTCCACCGAACAAACTGCAATCAATATTTTCAAGTTGCTCATAGTTTGAAATCTGAATAGGCGAATCGGCTCCGGTATATTTTACAACAGGAATCCCAAACTTTACACCCTCTTTAATTGTTTGCCCCGAAACTGCAAGCGGGGCAAGAATCAAAACAGGTTTGCCAGTATGCTGATTTACTTTGTTAGCCCATTCAAGTTGCTGAATAGTTTTGCCTAATCCACAATCTTCAAACAGTGCATATTTTCCCGCTTTGAGTGCGCGTTTAACAATAAATTTCTGAAAGGGGAATAGGTTTTTATTCAATTCCTTTTCGTCCACATCAAAACCGCTAATAATATGCGATTTCTGTTTTGATTCTAAAAACTTTTGGTATTCATTCATAAAAATAAAGTTGCCCGAACTCCATCAAACAGGGATAAGCTGTCATCAAGTGAACGGGCGGTAAGTTTGTGAAAAATGTTATCTTATCCATAACGGTGCAATTCTAATTATTAGTTTTTTAAATACCTATTTTTTTTCAAAAAATGTTTGCTATCCTTCGTTTTAAAATCTTTTTTAGTGAGCGTATTCCTATTAAGTTTCCCTGTGATTTCCCGCCTGACAACAATACCCGCACCGTTAGCTGCCATATTTGACAACCACGCTACCGTTTTTAACAGGACACCAATCAGGAGTAATAGGCTGATACTTTTTTGACTGCCTTATACTTCTATTTTCAGTATCTATCTTACATCCATATCCTACTGCCATATCATATTCGTAATTGAATGGGCAGTCAAAGCAACCGCTAATAATACGGCAGCTAACAGCACCTAAACAAGATGGCTGGTTTTTTTTATCTATATTAGTTTTATCGTTTTCCATAATTTATATTTTTTATGTGTTGTGTTTTTTGCCAACGCTCACATTTTCCTTACTTTTTGTGGCTCGTTATTTCAAATAATTCCTCAACATACCCTGCACATGCTTTTTAATCTCTTCAATTTTAGATACAGGAGCGCGAACTGAAAAAACATCCGTTGCTTCATTATATAATTTCTTTCGCCCTGAACCTTTTCGTTTTTCGTGTTTCTTTAATTTCTTAACCATAGCCCTCTTTGTTTTAATTCTGTTTCACTTAATTCTTTCAATGCCGTTGCTACTGGGAGCATGTTTGCGCAGAAACTAAATTCTCTCATGCACTTAATTCTGCTAACTTGGTAGGCATGATATTCTTGCAATTCTTTATTAGATAGAATTGGTAGTTTAAAATCAGCATGTGGAAATCCTGTGATGTTCATAGGTTAAATAGTTTTCTGTGTTTTGATGTAATAACTTCAAATGGCTTGTCTTTTTTTCGGGTTAAGTATAATACCAACCCACCGAATAAACACGCGCTTAAAACGAGCGCAAACGCCAATGGCAAAATTTTTAGAATTTCATTCATCTCATTCATTGGTTCATAATTTGAGCCAACATTATAAATTCAATAATTCCAAAGGATAACTGAATTAAAAATATATCCGTTAGCTGTTCTTTTGTTAGTTGGCAATCAGTCCTCATGTTTCTCGCTTATTTTTTTGGTTATTAAATCAAATGCAGAAGTTCCACCTAAAAAGAAAATCAAATCAGCGAGCGTTCCCTCATCTAATTTAATATCGGTTATTTCTATTTCTTCACCTTCTGGAGCATCTTCGTATGTGCCTAAATAAGCAGGTGAATAATCATAGTGAACCGTTATAGATAATTCAGGTGTATTATCCTTTTTCTTTTCGAGGTAAATTGTGGCTGATTCTTTTCTCATAAGTATCCAAAATATTTTACTCCGTTCTCAATCCATAATTGATTGCAGTTTATTTCTGCTTCATCGCACTCAATCCAATTATTACTCGGTGCGTTTTCACTTTGGCAAAACACTAAATTTGTTCCCTCGTAATCTCTTTTTTTGAAGTTCCTGTTTTTGAAAGTTTTCATATTTCGTTTTGTTTAGTAGTGCAAATGTAACGTAAACAATAGAACAAAAAAACTTTTCAGCATTTATTTTTAAAATATTTTTGATTTGTCAATGTGAAATGGCATAAAAAAACCGCTTGGATTACTCCAAACGGCTCACTAAATCCACCTATGAAAGTCTTTTATGCACTCAATTCTAATTTAGAAATAGTAATAAATACTTTTTCCTTTTTCACAGCCTCATTAAGTATCATGTATAGTTCACCAATTGCCGCCCTGCTATTTAAAATTTTGTTGTTCAAAATATCTTTTTGATAACCTACCAAAACACAGCCTAAAGTATCTGCGGCTGTATTCCCTGCATGAATTCTTATCCCCTCAAACCCTTTCACATTTAAGAGCAACGGCATAACCTGTTTAAACCTATCGCTGTAAGTCATTACAACCTCATACCTCCCGTATGGAATTGCAGTAGAACCAAATACTTTCATTTGTTTTACCGCGCTCAATTCGTCTGTGTTGCTCAATCTTCTATCGGTATCTTCAAGTGTGTATAAATACAAATCATCCCCATCAATAGTTATTGAACCGATAGTGCATTGCTCGTTAAAGTGTTCGCGGGTTAATTTGATTTCCATTTATCGCTTATGTTTATTTTTTGCTTTCACAGCTCGTCCCTTTCTTTTAGGTTTCTGCTGGTATGCTTTTGTAGTTGTTGCCTTTGCCATTATTTGAACTTAATGCTTTTGATTTGCTCCAAAATAGTTTGCTTTAAACTATCGCACTGTCCGCAAAGTTTTATCGAACCTGTATTTATATCGCTCGAAACTACTTCCATTTTACAATGCGTTTGAACTTGCTTTACAAATGAACAACTTGAAATTGTTACTAATACTGCAAAAATTAAAATTACTTTTTTCATGGTTTGTGATATTTTAGTGAGCGTTGTTTACGTTTAGAATATTTTTCAGTCAAAATATTTGTTATATCTGCAATATCATCAGCATCCAATGAATCAAACTTCCACGCACAATAATTTTCGGCTTGTAACGCAGGATGCAAATCCAAATATACAATACTTTCAGTTAATATTTTATCGCGCTCTTTCAAAGTCAATCGTGGCTTTCTTATCTCTTGCGTTTCTTCACGTATTTTATCGCTCGGTATTGCCTTAGTTCCAAAACTAAACCCCGCTTTAATCATCTCAAATAATGCTGTTAACCACATATTAGATTGCGTTACATGTTCCTATTATAAAAATAATACTATCCTTGCTTCGCTCAATTCTTGCCCTTCCATGCACCTTTGTTTCCTTGTGTGTAATTTGATTTACAAACGTATAAGTTGAATTGAACTCCCTTCCGTTTCTAACACTCGCTTCCCATTCTTTTTGAACTCTATCTTGGTCTATTGCCTTTACAGCTTTCAACCAACCATAACCTATTGCTTCGTCAATTTCAAGCCCTACAAATTCTAATAAAGACTTGTTCAATGCTGTTGCATATCCGTTTGCATCGCATTCAAAAGTAGGTTGTGCATCTAAATACATTCTTGCGCTTTCTCTCCCTTTCAAAATAGAAACATCTTCGCGCACCTCACATAATTTACTTTCAATTCTATTGATAGCATCTTTCAAAGAAGTTCCACCGTTGGTTCTTAGTTGAAACTTTATTTCGGTTATATCAGTTTCCAATTTGGGAACTCCTGCTAAGTTCTTATGAATCGAAGTTAGCAATAGATTACCCTTCAAAAGAAAAGCACCAACCGCCCCTACTTCGATTATATCTTTCGCGTGTTCAAAAATCCATTCCAAAATCATTTATGCAGTTGTTGTTTCAATCATTATAGAATCAACTAAAGAACGCAGAAAAGAACTGCTCAATTTAATTATTAGCAATAATGTTGATTGGTCTGTGTAACCCATAATAAGCATCAATGCCATGATAAATGTTTCGGTGTTGCCGTAAACCTTATTAAATATCCGATACCACTTTGGCGGTGGTGCTGTGATTTTGTCTGTTAGAGTTTGCATATACTTGTTTTTAATTGGTTACTAATCTAATTGCTTATAAAATACTACTGCCCCAGCCTTTGCTGTAATTGCACTCAAAGTTATTTCACTTGCAAATCTCGCTATCACCGTTCCGCTTGCTGAACAGTTTATTATCCCCTCAATTATAGCCACATTCCCTGCTAATAGTGAGTTTGCATTGCTCGCCGCAGGTAAATCATAAGCACTTCCTGCAAAATTGGTTTGAGTAGAAGCATTTGCTATATAAGCAGATACATAAGAAAGTGAAGTTATTGCTGCTCCGTTTATACTCCACCTCGAACCTGTTGTACTTGCCGCTGCCGTGTAAGGTATAATGAATTTGAAGTGGTATGTTTTGCCGCTTGTAACGCTGAATGATAATCCTGTAACATCTGCTATTGTATTTGCTACTACGTTTGCGTTTATTACATCGGCAACAATCATTGTATAGGATTCACTTGCACCAGTCTCCCCTGTTGCTCCATTCGTGCCGGTTGAACCAGTAACTCCTGTTGCCCCTGTTGCGCCTGTAGTTCCAGCTGCTCCCGTTGCTCCTGTTGCGCCTGTTGCGCCAACTACACCAACTGCCCCTGATAAATTAACCGTCCAACTCGAATAAGAATTTCCAGCCGCATTTGTCTTTTCACAATAGATAGTTATACTACCAGTGCCGCTATTGTAGGCGGTTACATATCCATGAAAATGGTTTAATATTACAGCCGTTGGTGTAACAATTACATTCTGGTTTACTGTATATGATAACCCCGTTGCAACTATAAATGTTACTGTATTATTTACATTTGGAACGGCAAATGTAGAAGATGAAATTGTTGCGTATGTATCTCCGGCAGAACCGGTTGCGCCTGTTGCTCCTGTCGCTCCCGTTGCTCCTGTTGCGCCTGTAGTTCCAGCTGTTCCAGTTGCGCCTACGCTACCAGTTGCGCCTGTAGCTCCTTGTGAACCAGTTGCTCCAGTAGCACCTGTTATACCACCGCTACCACCACTACCATGACAAACCCATGAACCATTGTAAACACAAGTCTTTCCGCTATCGCTATTATATATTTCTAAACCTGGAATTGGTGAACTAATTTGATTTTGTTGTGCTGTTGTTAATCGGGGTAAAAGAAAGCCCTTTGTAGTTGAACTTAGTTCTAAAATAGCTGAAGCATCTTTATTGTAGCCGCCTATAATAGCCCCGCCTGTTGAGTTTACTTTTAATTGCTTAGTTACTAAAACGGTATCTTTAAACCAACTCTTAGCAGGATAATTAGTATATCCTGTTTGTGCCAAAACAGAACATGAAACAAGTAAGAAAAGTATTGTTAGCTTATTCATAAAAAATTACAATGTATTCGCCTCCACTAACCGTTATGTTTAAAATCTCTAAAGTAGTTCCATCCCAACTAAAAAACGAAGGTGTTAAAACAGAACCATCCATGTTTACCGATATGATAGAACTTACATTTGCTAATCCTGCAACATCTGCATAAGTATAGGTTGTTTTACCAGCAGTAGTATAAAAAAAGATAGGTGTTTTGCCTAAAGAACTACAACTGTTTACCATCTCACAAAATGAAGTAGCTGAATTTGAAAACACAAATTCACCTGCTAAACATGGCTCGCCAGAAAAACATTGTTCATCACCTGTAATAGTTACTTCAAAATCTATACTGCATAAAATATCAGCATCCTTTAACCTGGAATCTGAACTGAATTGCGATTTCCAAACATTCGATTTATCGTAATCGGTATCGGTTATTCTTATAATGCACATATCTGAATTTGTTGCACTAACTAAATCGTATTGAAGCCCTGTAATATTCTTTTTAATGCCCTGAACTAAACTCTGTGAATAGGAGTTGCAGTTTACATTCTCTAAACCTTGTGAGTAAACAATAGCCCTTAAAGGGTAAACCTCTGTTACTTTTTCTAAAGTAGCTATAAGAGGATGTTCTGCTGTTGTTCGTGTAGAATTGCCATTGGTAAGGATATAAACCAATGATGTATAGTTATCGAAGTTTACGTGTTGTAATTCGCTTTCGGAATATACACCTATAATCTTTTCCCCTTCGATATTGATAATAGAACCTAAACCAAAAACTTTAGCAATGTATGGCAGTGATTCAAATTTTGCTATTAAGAATTGTAGAATTACTGATAACATTTATGCGCTAAAATAAGCTATTAGTTTTTTTTGAACTTCTTTTTTGAAAAATTCTTTTTCTTCTTTTGTATGTTTGAAAGTTTCTGCACCGTATTTAGCGGTTAATCCTTCTACTTTTTTTTCATTCAATCCAATTACTTTCAACTCTACTACATTACCCTCCGTTGCTAATTTCAAACCTCTTCTCAAATCGCCTCTATAAGTTAAATTCACAAAGCTACTTTCTAAACCTTGAATACTTTTCAGTTGCTTGTAACCACCAGCGAGATACATTGATTTATTAACCTTATCTTTTTTCGGTTTCTTGCCTACGCCTCTAAATCCACCTGCATTCCTAAAAGCTGATTTACTTGCATACATAGGTGTTGTAGAATACTTGCCTATTTGCGCATTATCACCGCCTTTACCTTCGTCAAAAATTCTATTTGTAAATAATCTTGCCATTTCAGTAGCAACAGGAAATACTACTACATCAACAACCTTCAAAGAACGTATTTTATCGTTTATCTTTTGCTGAAATTGTGCGGGTGTAAGATTAGCCATATCATGGTAAAGCTACCCTCGTTTTAATTGACGGTGTGCAACTGAAACAAACACTATCTGGCAAACTCATATTCAATAGAAAGTCCTCCATTTGTTTTGAATATTCCATTTGGTATTCTTTCATCAACTCATCATGGTTCTTTGAGTAAACAGTAACCACACCTGTCAATCTTCTACTGTGTTTCAATTCTTTCATTATTAACTCACCTGCCTTGTATAAAATAGGCATAGCAACCATATTCCGAGCGTTGCAAATAACTTCCGTAAAACTACACTGCAAAGAATAATTAACGCTTAAACCGCTTCCATAATCGTTACTCTCTAAATAAGAATTTGTCTTTGGATTTGAATCAAGTATTTTTGCTGCCCTGAAATAAATATAGCCGTTGCGGTATGTTCCTGAACAGTTATTATTACAGTCCTCGTTTACTTGCATTCCTACAAATGGAGAAATGTAACTCGTTTTATAACTCGAAAACTTAGAAGCATAACCGATAAATAAATGTAGACGTTGTTTGTTTGTAGGATAGTTTAAATCTAAGTCTGCCAAAGAAACAATTTCTCCTGCAACAGCAGAAACAGTTATTGTATCGAGTAATTTCCCTTGTAATAAATCATAAACGTAAATAGGCACTTTACCAGTATGGTTCACAAATAAACTTACACCTTGTAAAAACATATTCAAATAAGGCGTAGAATCTATTTTTATCTCGTAACCTGTAAGATAGGTTGCCTGTGCTGCAATAAGTTCTTTATCATCATAATAATAACCAAGAACATTATTATCAATAAAACTTTTTAACTGGTATTTAGTTCCTAAAGCATTCGATACGTTTCGTTCAACAAATTTACAGGCGAAAGAAACAATATCTTGCAGTGCCGCAGATGCGTTCGTATGCTCTTTACTTATAGCGTTATCAAAGTCAGGAATGTTAATCCCTGTCAAATCATTAACGTAGAAGTCCTTTGCAGTTGAACCGCATCCGCGAACACCAACAAGATTGTCTAAACAACTCATTTATTAGCTGTTTGTAATTGCGAATTGCAATACTCCGTTTGTCTTAGAAAGACGGTCAGAAGTGTTGTAAATATCGTTTGGTAAACCAACAACTTTGAAAGCAGTAGAAATTTTTACGTTGATTTGTTCAGCGCATGTTTTCCACACTTTGTAGTTGAATGTAACACCCGATTTAGGGTCAGTAATGGTATTCATAACCAAAGCATCGTCTGCATTCTGAACCAATGGGTCATTGTAACGATTGTATTGAAGCAAGAATAAAGAACCCGCATCAACTGCAAGGAATTTATTAGCTGTTCCAGCACCGTTCAAAGCCGCATGTGTTTTAATAGAAGGCAAGAAAGCCGCTTGATTTTGATTAACATATTTAGCGAAATCTAAACCACCGTCAGAATAGTTACCCATTCCGATTAAGTAGTTCCAATATCTCCAAATTTCACCAAAACCGAAAACGTAAGGAATACCTGTAAATCCAGAGTTCATTGTTGAAAACATAATTTCTTGCAATGCCGAAGGATTCCATTTGCCGCCATCAATAGCCGCAGGGAATTTAGTTGCAATAGTTTTCAATGTTTTACCTGTTAAACCTGTTTCACCGTTATCTTCAGCAAACCAACCAAACAAAGTAGCCATTTGAGTAGCTACAACAGTTTGCATTTTGCGAACTGCTACATCAATTTGAGCGTTTACACGTTGTGCAAAATAGTCTGGGTTAGATTGGCAGATACGTGCTAAATCGCTTATCTCAATAGTTTCTACTGATTCAACCCCTGTGTTAGGGTCAATAACGTAGTTAGTTGAAAGCATACCTGCTTCGTTACCTGCATCACATGCTTTAGTAAGAGTTGTTGATGTTGTAGATTCAAGCAAACGAGGAGTGTAAACTACTTGCACCGTTTTTACTTTAGTTCCACCATCATCAACTACACGCTGTTCAAGAATGCGCGAAGTGTTTACCTGTGAAGTTAAAAATTGAATTTCAGGAGCAGCCTCATTAGGGTTTGTTCCTTTGTCTGTGAAGCTGTTAAGCTGTAATTGCACCGTAGGGCAATCAATAAGGGTTGATATGTTATAACTCATTTGTGTGTGTGCATCTCTCTTTTTATGAGATACGTTTTTTGTTGTGAATAAAATCGAACCTTTAGTGGCAGGTTAGCCAAAGTTCGAGTATTATTCTTGCCACACACTCAAAGGCAAATTTTGAAGTTTGAAAGTTTTATTTGGTTAATCGTTCAAGTGCTGCTTGCGCGTTTGGATGCACTTTAGATTTACCTTTATCCCCTTCGATTGCAAATGTATTAATAATTTTCTTATCCACCGCATTATTTTTTTTCATAACGCCTTTTGCATCCATCTCATTTAGGAAAATCTCTTCAGGTGTAGCTATATGCCCCGCTTTTAATTTGCTCTTCACAAACGAACCATCAGACTTTAATTTAACTACTGGGTTATCCTTTTCATCCAATTCAAAAGCATAAGTATTATTGATATGCGTTTCAAATCCTGTTTTCACCAATTCGTTTTTGTTATACTCATCGCTGAATTTAGCCAATAGGTTTTCTTTTACTTTACCCAATGCGCTCGAAAGTTTGTAATCTTTTAGAATGTTTTCTTTTGCTGTTACATCGGTTGCGTATTTCTTTTCCCAATCCTGCAAACCTGCTTCTTTTACAGATAGATTGTTTTGCATATCTAAAAGCTGTTTCTGCAAATCTTCTACTTTCTTATCGTTGCCTTTGCTTGCTTGCTCTGTAAGGGCTTGTATTTGCGTATCGTAATTAGTCTTTACCATTGTAAAGATTTCATCTAATTTTTTACCGTCAATATCACTACTCTTCAATCCAAATGTTTGTGCCGCTTTGGTATTTGCTTTGCCATAAATTAGCCCTTGAATTTTTGTATTTATATCAGGGTCTTTTAAAGCAATTTCACGTAGAACATATTTCGATTCTACCTGTGTTTTAAAATCTTCAGCAGTAAGTTTTTCAACATCTGCCTCAATAGATAACGCGGTTAATACATCTTTTAATTCGATTGCCATATTTGGATTGTTTAGTTTACTTTTGGTTTACGTCCTCTTTTCTTTGGTGCTTCCGCAACTTCATCTAAAGGATTTATTATTTCTACACCTTCTGGAATAATAACAACAGGCTCAATAACGTAGTCATTTATCTTATCCACTTCCACAGGTTCTACATGCTTTTTTTTTGATTCTTTAACCTCTGCTTCCGTTGGTTGTTCAATCTCAATTCCGTTTTCATCACACGGGAAAAAATTCATTTGCTTTTGCAAAGAACGGTCAAATGCCAAATGTTCAGCAACAGCCTTAATATCGCCTTTCATGTTTATATTCTGCAATGCCATAAGTTTTATTTTACGCAAATATAAAAATACTTTGTGAAAGTTTGTGTAATTCAATAACTAAATACTATTATTGCATATAGTTTATAATACTTAATAACATGGCTAAAGTAGAAAAACCAAAAGCAATACTGCTTAAAAACATTCCCGATAATGTTTGGTTGAAAGTATGCGATTCTAAACGTAAGATTTTAGACAATAACAAACAGCGTTCTGGAGTAAGCCACGAAGAGGCAATTTACAAACTGATTTTAAACAACTGTTCATAATGCTATTAGACAAAAACGGCAATAAGATTGCCACCGATAAAGAAAAAACACTTTGCACAATTACATTCGTTTACACACTAAAAGAAGCTGCAAATTCAACCCCTAAAAGAGAAACTGTTTTTGCATGGATTCAAGAAGGATGCACTAATAAAGATTGCGTTTCTTTATTTGAACCTAAAGGAAGTATTTTAAAATCTAACTGCATCATTCACGATATTATTGTTTTACCAATAGAAACCGTTACACATGAAGATTAGTCTTTGCATTACTAACTACAATAGGCTTGCCTACCTGTTTAAATCATTTGAACAGGTATTAAACGATGAAAGAATAGACGAAGTAGTTATTGTAGATGATTGCTCTGATATAAACCTTTACAGGTCTATCGAAGAAATAACGCGCTACATGCCTAAAGTAAAGCTATTCAGAAACGAAAACAACCTCGATGTTTACGCTAATAAACGTGAAGCAATAAGCAAAGCAGAAAATGAATATTGCATTATTTTTGATTCAGATAATGTAATTAGCACAAAGTATTTAGATAAAATATATTCGGTAGAATGGAACTCTAAAACAATTCTTGCTCCCGATTTTGCTGAACCTGTATTTGATTATACTAAGTATGCGGGAATTGTTTTTACTAAACAGAATATTGCACAATACGCTTTTAAGGCAGGTTTTGACTGCTTAATGAATACAATGAATTACTTTGTTCACAAAGATTCATATCTATCTGTATGGCAGTCTAAGCCATATATAAACGGTGCTGATTCTATTTACATGAATTATCTTTGGCTCTTAGCAGGTAATGAGATTCATTGCCTTAGTGGATTAAGATATTTTCACAGGGTAAATGACTTTGTAAATTCAGAACATGGTTCTAATTTCGTTAAACATGCACAAGGCTCTACGCCTGTATGTAAAGATATTGAAAAACTAATTAGTCAAATGAGATGATAGAACCAACACTAATAGGAAGGTTAGGAAATTTTATGCTCGAAGTAGCTACTGCTTATGCTTATTCAATTAAGCATAGCATGGAGTATAATATAAATCAAAACGAGGACGTAAATAATTACATTACCCGTTTCTTTCCGCACCTTGAAACAAAAAAAATACTACCTTCAAATCATTCTGTTTGGAAAGAACCCTCACACGCCTATACTGAAATACCATACTTTGAGAATGTGAAGATTCTTGAATATTTCCAAAGTGAGAAATACTTCAAAGATTACCGTAGTGAAATTCTTGCTTTATTCAATTTGCCTTATGAAAGAATTAACGGCTGGGTTTCTATTCATGTGCGTAGAGGTGATTATTTAATTTATCACAATTCATTCCCTCCTGTGGATGAACGATATTTAGGAACTGCTATGCGGTTAATGGCAAGAAACGGCTATAAAAAGTTTATGGTTTTCAGCGATGGTATGGACTGGTGCAAACAGAATTTAAACTCCGTTAAATATCCTGAATATCAATTTATTTATTCGGAAGGTAAAGATGAGTTTGAAGATATGGCAAAAGGTTCAATGTGTGAACATAATATTATTTCAAATTCTACTTTTAGTTGGTGGCAAGGTTGGTTAAATCAAAACCCTAATAAGTTAGTAGTTTCACCGTCTAAAAATAATTGGTTTGGCAAGCGAGTAAGACTTTCAACCGAAGATATTATTCCTGAAAATTGGGTTCAAATTGCTTTTTAAATATGAATAACTACTATCAAACTATTAACGGTTCAATGTTTGACTTTGAACAGTTCTATTCTAAACATGCCGAATCAATGCCTAACATTTGCCGAGTAGCTGAAGTAGGTGTAGCCGATGGTAAAAGCCTGCTTTGTATGGCTTCTAAACTCGAACACTACGGCAAACAATATACTCTTTTCGGTATTGATAATTGTGCATACGGGCATGATGAACAACGTAATGAAATACTTCGCCATATTCGCCAATCGGGTTTAGAAGTAGACTTCCTGCAAATGAGTTCGCTCGATGCTTCATGCAAATTCAATGATGGTTTTTTTGACTTCGTTTTTTTAGATAGTTCACACACTTATGAACAAACAAAAGCAGAAATAAGGCTTTGGATTCATAAAGTAAAAGACGGTGGCATATTAGCAGGGCATGATTACGATATTGTAAATAGCGAAGGTGTTGTAATGGCTGTAAACGAAGTAATACGCGAAGATGAATTGAACCTTGAACCTACTTCAAATGGTTGTGGTGTTTGGTGGCTTACTAAAAAACAAATAACTGTAAAGCATGTTTGATAATATCTATTCAGCTTATATAAATATGCCGCATCGCTTTGATAGAGATATAAAAATGAAAGCAGAATTAAATCGTATCGGTTTAAAAGCAGAACGGATAAATGGCATGTATCCACAAGAATACACAGGTAATCCTGAAAAGGTAGGTGCGATGCAGCGTAGAACTCCTGGTGCTATTGGATGCCATTTTTCACAAGTAAAGATAATGGAAAAGGCTTTAAGTTTAAATAAATCGGCTTTAGTAATGGAGGATGATTTAGTTTTTTGCAATGATTTTATGGAGCGAATGGATTATGTTGATGAATGGATGAAAACGCATGATTGGGATGTATTTTGGTTAGGTGGAACTTATCATGTAAACCCTGCAAGGTGGCACAACAGTTCGCATAACCAAGATTTACAGCGATGCCAATGCCACTTAAATAAAGATGCAGAACAAACTGATGATATTAGAATAATGAAAACCTATGGTTGCTGGTCTACTTATGCTTATATCGTTAATATAAAATCATTGCCTAAAATATTACAGTTACTCGATGAAAACGTGCATTTAAGCATGGGTATTGATTGGCTTTTTATATTATTGCAACCTCAATTAAATACGTTTGCTTTTGCACCTGGATGCGTTAAACAATACGATAATTTGAGTGATATTGGGATAAACCATTTAGGAACAGCACAGGTAACTAAGTTTAGCGCATTCGCAAATTTAGGTGCTTATTGGTTTCAAGAACGAATGATAGATTTTAACCCCGAAACATTTAACTGGGCAGAAGCCAAAAAATAATAGTATATGTCAGAATTTGAAGCAAAAAATATTGTTGATTCATTTAGTTGGGCAGAAAAAATGAAGATTTGGATTTACTACCTACGGATTCAACTTGGTTTGAAACATTGGTTTGATGTAAAAATAATTGGAGAAAAATACTACTCATATCCTTCTGATGGGTGGTCTATTCCAGATAAGCAATTTGGCAATGTTCATTTTAGATACTTATGGAAAAATATACCAATTTTTACATTTCACGAGTTTAGTGAAAGCAACAAAGAGTCTGGAATATACTATTACTACCAAAGATTTCACGAGAAAATAAAAATATGCTAATACCTTTTCAAACCTTACTTACCAAATACAGTCTTAATCCTACTGGTGTATTTCATATTGGTGCTTCAACAGGGCAAGAGGCTAAAGATTACAACGATGCAGGAATTGATAATGTGATTTGGATTGAAGCTATTCCTGAAATATTTAACCAACTTCAAAACCATATTTCTAAATATCCAAAAATGATTGCGCTAAACGAATGTGTAGGGAATGAAGATGGCAAAGGAGTAGTTTTTAATGTTAGTTCACATGGAGCGCAGAGTAGTTCTATTTTACAATTAGGCACTCATAAAGAAGCCCACCCCGAAGTTACTTACGTTTCATCATTCAACACTAAAATGAAGCGTATTGATACGCTAATAAGCGAACAACATATAAATTTAGAACAATTCAACTTTCTAAATATGGATTTACAAGGCGCAGAACTTATGGCTTTGCAAGGTATGGGAGTTGAACTGCATAAAATTTATTTCGTTTATATTGAGGTAAACAAAGCAGAACTTTACATCGGTTGCCCTCTTATTTCTGATATTGATACTTACTTAAACAGATTTGATTTTGTTAGAGTAGAAACAGAATGGGCTGGTAATACAAATTGGGGTGATGCTGCATACATAAAAATAAAAAAATGAAAAAAGCAATCGTATTAGGCGCAGGCGGGTTTATAGGTTCTCACTTAGTAACTCGTTTAAAAAGCGAAGGTTATTTTGTGGTTGGGGCTGATTTGAAATATCCCGAATATTCAGAATCAAAAGCAGATGTATTTGTAATTTGCGATTTGAGAAAGTATAACCAATGTGAGGCATTATTTGATACGGTTAGTTTTGATGAAGTTTACCAATTAGCTGCCGATATGGGCGGGGCAGGTTTCGTATTCACAGGCGAAAACGATGCAGATATAATGCACAACAGCGCACAAATAAACCTGAACATTGCAGAACTTTGTGTAAAATATAAAACAGGCAAATTATTTTATTCGTCCTCTGCTTGCATGTATCCACAAGAAATTCAAAGGATTTCGAATAACACAGGACTGAAAGAATCAGATGCTTACCCTGCAAATCCCGATTCTGAATACGGTTGGGAAAAGTTATTCAGTGAAAGGTTATTCTTAGCATACGCACGTAATAAAGGATTGTATGTTTGTATTGCGCGATTCCATAATATTTTCGGTATTGAAGGAACATGGCAAGGTGGAAGAGAAAAAGCCCCTGCTGCGATGTGTAGAAAGGTTGCTTATGAATCAGCATGTATAGAACATGGATTAAAACAACCTCATATTGAAGTCTGGGGTGATGGATTGCAAACACGTTCTTTTCTTTACATTGATGAATGTATTGAAGGTATTCGCAGACTAATGGAAAGCGATATAACCGAACCTGTAAACATTGGTAGCGATGAAATGGTATCTATAAACGAACTTGCTCAAATGGTTATTGATATAAGCGGTAAAGATATTAAGATAAAAAACGTAGAAAGTAAAGCATTGGGCGTTCGTGGAAGAAATTCAGATAATGATTTTATCTATTCCCAATTAGGTTGGAAGCCTAACTACCCACTTAAAAAAGGTTTAGAGAAAACGTATGAATGGATTTCTAAACAACTTTTATGACACCAAAATTTACAGACGTATTAAAATTGGTTGAGGATGGATGGACAGTATCTATTGCCGTTAAAATGTTAGGGGCAAAAGGAACATCATATTTCTATCAAAAAATATCGGAAGAACAAAGACTAAAGCTAAAAATGGCAAAACTATCAAATGGAAGATATTCCGCATCTTATAGGTCAAAGGGATATTGCAAGGTTAATTATAGTGTTGGTGATGCTATTGATTATTTGATTGATTCTGATTCCTGTGATGGTGAATAATAACCTTTAGATTGTGCTTCATCTTTTACCGATTGAGGCACGTATTCAGTAGCTAAAGGAACTAAAATATGCTGACAGTTATAACCGCCTAAATAGGAAAATATTGTTGAACTGTTAGTATCTGCATTCATACCGCCACCATTCTTTTTATCACAACCGCTTGCTTCGCCTTTATTCCAAAGCGAAGGTTTACTGCCCCAACTTGCTATTTCTTTTTCGTGAAATATTCCGTTTGACCTTACACAACAAAAATAGCGCGTAGTTTTTATTTTACCTCCATCGTATCGGTAAAATTCAATGCCATGATTCTTACTTATTAGCTGATTATATTGCCTATCTGAAATTGCAAAAGTATCTGTGATAATCGTTTTTGCATACCTCGATAGTAAAGCATTTTCACCTACCATATTATCACGTAAGGTTTGAACTGCTTGTGTATAGCTCGTATTGCTTACTATTGAATTGGAAAGTATCTCGGTAAGAGGTGTAAGAAAGTTATGAGCAACCGCGCTTTCGTCCATTAAAAGCAGCGCGTTATGTTGCGAACTTTGAACCGTAGCTTTATATATTTCTTCGTCTTTAAAGCTACCAACTACCTCACTAAGAATATTATTGTTTAAAGTAGCTTGCGTTTGTATCTGTGCTGCAAATTCTTTTACCCCATCTAAGTAATCAGAACCGAATAAAGTCTTTTTTAGATTCTCTAAAATACCATTGATTTTAGATAGGTTTTCTTTACTTGCTTCTATCTTTCCATCAACTGTTTTTAACGCGCTTAAATCCTTTAGAATCTGCTTAAATAGCTTTTCATCTTGTGCATCAATAACCGTCTGTAGTTTAGCTGGAACTGATTCAAGCCTATCTATTCTTTGCTGAACTAATTTTTCTAAACTCATATTGATTTAAGCAACTCATCTATTTTGTCGCCTATTTGTTTCGATAATTGAGTGTCGCCACTTTCTTCGGCTCTTGTTCTTGCTAAAGCTAATTGCTGAACCGCTAAAGGAATTTTGCCTACACCCCCCCCCCTGCTATATCCTTAATAATATTCGCTGCGCTGTTTTGACCTGCACTTAATTCAGCTTCGTCTTTCTTTGCACGTTCAACAAGTATAGCATCTATTTCTTTCAATTCCATTTGCATAATATCCTTGCCGCTTTCCATAATCTCATTCACATACCTTTCAAAGTTCACATGAAGCAATACCTGCCATTTAGCCACGTTACCGTTGGTTTGGAGTATAGATATATCAGCCGTTTCTTTTACGAATAAAACATCGCTGTAAGCAGCTATTTCAGCTTTACGCGAAACTGTTTGTGGAAATTCCTGTTCAAATAACTGCAAAGTAAATTCTGTAATTGCTAAATCACTTAAACCTGCTTTTTTAGCTTCACCTAATCTTGTTGAAAGTTCATCAGTAGAAATCAAATCAAAATTAGTCGGAGGCTTAACCTTTATCGGGCTTTCCTTGTTGTATCTAATCTTGTAAGCAGCGTTTAAAAACTGCTGAAGCAACCAAAATAATTCATTCGATATATCGAGCATCGAAATATATTGCTCATCTCGGTCAATCTTTGACTTTGTTGCCGTAGGGTCATTTAATCCTTTCGCATTGCCTTGTGCGTTTACATTTATGTTTAAGAATAAGAAAGCAGTTTCTAAATACTTATCTATCACTTCCTCGTTATCCTTTATAATCGTTCCATCTGGTGAAACATAAGCGAATCCAGGAAAAGCAACTGAATCTTTTCCTGTATCGCTCGTTGCAGTAGGTAGTTCGTGTACGTAATCTCTAAATGGCGAAAATTTAACAGAACCAGTGCCGCCACAAGTAGAACAACTCATTTGTTTATCATCGTGCCATACCTTGCCATGATTACATTCTTTATTTGTGCATGGTTGGTCGTAATAAGCCCTTGTTGGATAGCTTACTTTGTTCCTTACACTCTTATTGGTAGAATGAATTATAACCGCCTCGTTTAAGTGCGGTAAAGCAGGGGCAAAATAAGATTCATAATAAACCTCATCTTGAATAATTTCTTCAGGTGTTCCTTTTAATTTCCATGCAGGTAAATACCCTAAAGCATGATTGTAGTAAACCGATAATTCAAATTGCCAATCTACTTTTTTACCTATCTGTTGTATTCTGTAAATGTTTTCATTATCGTATAGATAAAGAACCATTCCGCTTTTTTCTTTCTTGCCGCCATATTCAACTATTGATTTCTCCCCACTTAAACATAAAGTGAAATCATTTTTCTCATACATCAATACATCTTCACTTTCGTAAACCGTAGGATAAGGTGATATTTCTATCCTATCATCAATTACTAACTCGCCATTAGCAAGTTCTTTCACAGGCAAATCAAAATCTAAAACACAAACTCCATTAGGTTCACTAATCTTAGCTTCGGTAACTATTGATTTAAAGTAATTTCTTACATCATTATCCATCGGAAAATCTTCTAAGAAATATTTTTTTGCCTTTTCATCTGCCCAATCAATAGAATAGTTTTGTTCTGCCCAAACCCTATTTACAGTTCTTAATGCTTTCTTCCAATAAGGTTTAGTTATAGGTTGAAAAGAAGTCTTTCGATAAACTCTCTCCTCTTCTGTTTCACCTGGAAAGTTTGCACCGATTAACTTATTAGGAAAATCACCGCATGAATGAACTTCGATTTCTTCGGCATGTTCAGTCGCTTTTTTATATAGTTTACCCCAATCAGCTTTACCATCTTTTTTAGAAGATGCAGCTTTATACTTAGCCGATATTTCGGAAAGGATAGTTGAAAGTTGTTTTTCGTTTAGCATCTTTATTTACCGCATCCACCGCATGGCTTCGGTTTAGGCATTTTAATTGGGTTCATATAATCGCAAATTTTGTTTGACTTAATCCTTCGCATAAGCTACTGAAATAAGGGCTTACAATCTCGGTGTAACACTTCTTAGCCTCTCTGTTATAGTAATCTCTATTTGGTGCGTAATTCGTTTCTAATTGACCGAATAAACCTAAACCATAGAACTTTTCTTTTATTTCTTCGAGCGTAGGAACTTGTGTCTTTTCGTTTACCATTCTGAAATAAACAGCAACTTCATGCGCTGGTATAAAATCTAACATTGCCATTGCAACGTCAAAGTAAAGTTCATCGGGCTGTGAGTTCTTATGTTCGCGTAACCTACCCCAATTATACCAATGCTTTTCTATTGGTAAAGGGTTGGTCATTAAAAGTTCATGCGCTAAATCGAATATTTTTTGGCATGTTTCGCCTTTACGAATAAAAAGAAAGGAACTATTTATAGCAGGTAGTTTTGCTTTTGCACGTAACCCAAAATGAAACCAAATG
>Ga0315293_10002149_pt1 | contig 19016 bp, 15 predicted proteins | sample YL17G13_20_MG_FD_203071 | JGI IMG/M metagenome (GOLD analysis project Ga0315293, IMG submission 203071) | Sediment microbial communities from Yellowstone Lake, YNP, Wyoming, USA - YL17G13_20 | ecosystem: Environmental > Aquatic > Freshwater > Lake > Sediment | place: USA: Wyoming | collected... | reverse complement strand
CCGACCCCGGAGATCGCCCCGAACACCGTCGAGACCAGGATCAGCATCAGCGAGCTGCGCTTGGCGAGGGCGCGCAGCGCAGGGTTGCGCCGCCGCACCGCGAGGGTTTCGATGAACGCGATCGCGAAGCCGCCGCCGATGGCGAAGTGGGAGACCAGGACGTGCGTGATGGCCACGATCCCGATCAACACGCCGCCACCGAAGGCCAGGTTCCAGATGGGGTAGTCCACGCCGGCCTCCTTTCCCGTCTACCCAGTTTGAACGCGCCGAAGGGTAGCACCACTCCACATCAGAGTGGCAGGTTTCCAGGTGTGGCGGTTAAGGCTTCACGGGGAGGCAGGCTGCGGTGGGCGGGATGGCGGCCCGCCACAGGCCTGGTGGGGCGAGGGAGGAAGGAAAAGGGCCACCCGGAGGCGGCCCCATGAGAGCCAGGTAGCAAGAGAACGCTACGGCACCGTGGGCTCAACCGCCCCGCGCGTCCTCTGGTCGGGCAGGTGCCGGCGAACCACACGGTTGCCGGTCACGAGCTTGTCGGTGAGGGCGTACGGGGCATACGCCTTCACCATCGCGATCGCCGCCTGCTCACTGAACACCGCGTTGGCAGCCAGGACGGTTGTGGCAGCTGCGGCGCCCTCACCGCTGAGGAACGGCCGGAGATCGATGTCGGGCAGCGCGGCTCCGTAGTTGGCGTTGATCGCCTTGATCCACTCGCGTGCGAGCAGCGCGTAGCCCATGGCCTGGGGGTGCACCCCGTCATAGGAGAAGATGCCGCCAGTCAGGTACGAGGTGGTGAGCTTCACCCCACCGACCGTCACACCGTTAGCGTTCCAGTCGCGGTAGACGGCGTTGATGTCAAAAACCTTCGCTCCGACGGAGGCTGCAACGGCCTTGATGACCTCGTTGTACTGACCGATTTGCTGAACGAGGGCGAGCATCTCGCCCGCGCGCACGATCACGCCAGCCGTCAGCGTCATCGTCGCCGGGTTGAATGAGCCCTCGGGCAACGGCAAGCCGGTGCCGCCGGCGGCCGCCGGGATCCCGATCCCCTGGGCGAGCAGCGAGGAGGCGTACAGCGTGAGGAAGTCCTGCTCGGTGAGAGGCCCGGACTCGCCGATCAGCGGGATGTGCGCGCCCGTCGCCGGGTTCACGATGTATGGCTTGATCGCCGTCATGAACGCCAGCACGTCCTGGATGGTTGCGACGAGGATAGGAGCGTTGGGCCGGGCCTGGCGCAGTGCACCGAGAAGTTGGGTGTACCGCGTCTGGAAGTCGGCCTTGGTCGTCATCGTCACGCCGTCCATGACAACCGCCGTCTGCGCAGCACCCAGGACGTCGTTGCTGCCTATCCACACCGTGAGGAACGTCGGCTGGAGGGCGATCGCCTGGGTGAGGGCCGTTGCGGGTGTCGTCGTGCCCGGGAAGACCGGAAAGCGCAGCACGAGGTCGGCAAACGGGGCGGCCTTGCCGCTCCTGCCGGCGGCGTAGTCGGCGAGGTGGGCGGGGAAGTTCATGATGTTGCCGGTTCGGGTGAGCACGTCGCCGGTGGCGAACCCGTCAACGCCGAGGTTGTTGTAGGGCGTTGGCAATGTGGCGTTGGTCGGCGAGCCCAGGCCGGACTTCACCAAAATGGTCGGGCTGATGCCGAGGGGGGTCACGTTGAGCGCTGCCAGGTACAGCAGCGGCGGTAGGCCTGGCTCGGTCACCAGCGGCTGCTGGAAACTGGTGACACCCGCCTGCCTCGCGATCAGCGCTGGGTACGAGTTCACCTGAAACGTCTGGACCGAACCGTTCGACACCACGCCGGCGGTCAGGCTGTCGCCCAGCGCGACGTACCGGGAGAAGTCTACCTGGGCGAACGCGCTGCCGCCCGCGAGGGCGAACGCGAGGCCCAGGAGCAATACTTTGCGTGCGTTTCTCATCGTCCCCTCCTAAAACCTGTGCACCAGCGTGAAGCCGAGCAGGTTCCCCGAGGTCTTGTATGTGCCTTCGTAGCCGTCGGGGTTCACGCCTTCCGTAGACCTGTCCTTGAACTTCACATACAGGTAGCCGATCTGAAGATCGGTCTTCCCCGAGAGCGCAAAGCTCGCGCCGATCGAGACGCCCCAGCGGTCGGCGTCCGGCAGCAGCGGGGTCACCGACTCGACGGGTACCGGGGTTGGATCCCACAGGCCACCCAACTGCCACGAGATCTCTGGCGAGTGCTTGTACTCGATGCCAAGGCGGTAGGTGTTGGAGTCCTCGTACCCCTCGTAGCGCACGGAAGAGAGGGCAGGGTAGTCCGGCAGAGTGATCGGAAGCTCCTTGAAGCTGCTCCACGCCATCCTCACGATGTCCGCCTCCACGCCCCACTTCTGGCCGTGCCAGGCGAGCCCGACCCGACCCTCGGACGGGTAGTCGACGCTCGTCTTGCCCGTAGGCTTCTGACCGAACGGTATCTGAGACGCCACGATGGCGTCGAAGTCGGGATACCCCGTTTCAAACTGGATGAACGAAGCGTTGCCTTTGTAGTTGATCTTCACGTTGGACCGGTACGAGACACCCAGGGAGACACCGCCGCCCAGTTTCGCCAGGAACGCCGCGTTCCACCCCAATCCACCCTGCATTGGGGTGTAGAGGTGAACCTGCCCCACCTCCGCCACCTGCTGGGTGTAGGGGTTGATCACGCCGATCGAGCGCGTGAGGTCGAGGTTGGAGTAGAAGTAGTCGATTCCGACGGCAACGGCGAAGTCGTCGGAGAATCTGTAGGCCAGGTTCGGGTTGACGTTGAAGACCTTGAGGTCCACGCGCTTGGTGAGGTACTTCCCGGCGTACTCGTCCGGCCACCAGGTGCCGAGGCCAAACGGGTTGAAGATGCCGATACCCCAGTGGAGATCGTTGGTGATCTCACTGGTGTAGTAGGCGTGGACCGGAAAGAAGATCTGACTCTCCATCTCCGCCGAGTACCCCTCGCCCGGGTATGGGTTGGCGCCGTCGAACGTGGCCGACTCGGTGATGAAGTACACCCCCATCGCATAGCCGGCCTTCTGGAACGCGATCCCGGCCGGGTTGAAGTAGAGCGCGGTGGGATCGTCTGCCGTTGCCCCGAAAGCACCCCCCAGCGCGACGGCTCGGGCCCCGTGCTCGAAAAGCGCGAAGCCTCCCCCGAAGCTGGAGGCGGGCGCGAGCAGCACACACCCTGCCAGGGCCGAAAGCAAGACAACTCTCGCCTTTCTCATGCGTCTCTCCTTCCCTTGGTCCCCAACGCTGCGGGTTACTGACGCACACTCTATTGATCCCGATTGCCGGCGTCAACATTGTCGCGGGCCGTTACAAGCTCGCACCGAGAATTCTGAGACAGCAATTCAGTCACCAGCCGTTGCCAAACTCGGATGCCGATCCACGACCGAGAGCGGGGGTCAAGGATCCCGGAAAAGCGAGAGGAAAGAGGTACGTCGGCGCCTCGCCCGCGCGAGCTCTGGACCGGCGCATGCGCCGGAGGGGTGCGTGGAGGGGCGCGGGACCCCCCGCAATGTGCGACGGGGGGCCGCAGAGCCCCCCGCAACGAACGAGCGAGCGGGGATTCACTCCCCGCGAGCGTGGGGGGCTCGGGGGGCACTTCTGCGGCGGGTGGTGTGGTGGGCTGCCGCAGAGCCCCCCGCAACGAACGAGCGAGCGGGGATTCACTCCCCGCGAGCGTGGGGGGCTCGGGGGGCACTTCTGCGGCGGGTGGTGTGGTGGGGGGCCGCAGAGCCCCTCGCAACGAACGAGCGAGCGGGGATTCACTCCCCGCGAGCGTGGGGGGCTCGGGGGGCACTTCTGCGGCGGGTGGTGTGGGGGGGGCCGCAGAGCCCCCCGCAACTAATAGTAGGCGCCCCGTGGCCGGGGCGCCCGGAGGAAGGAGAAGAAGACGATAGCAAGTACCAACTTAGGGCCGCGCCCGAGCGCAATCAGTGACCCAGATCACCCGCGGGTGCGGCGGGCCGCCAGCACGGTACGGTCGTCGTGAGGTGGGGCGCCGCCGGTGTGGGCCGCGACGGCCGCGAAGAGATCGTTGACCAAACGCTCCATCGGCCGGGCGCGTCCCTCGACCGCGAGGGATGCAATGCCCTCGAGGCCGAAGTCTGCTCCGTCCTCGCCCGGGGCGGGAGCCTCCGACAGGCCGTCGGTGTAGGCCACCAGGACCGAATCCGGGTCCAGGACAACCTTGCACGAGGGGTAAACGACGTCGGGCAGCAGGCCCAGAGGCGGGCCCACGGCCTTCAGGTAGTCGCACGCCCCGTCCGCGGACACCAGCACCACCGGGTTGTGGCCCGCAGAAACCCACTCCAGCTCGCCGTTGTTCCGCAAGTACGCCAGGAATACCGTGGCGAACTTGCTCTCCGGCGTGGAAGCGAGGATGTGCTGGTGGAGCAAGTGTGTCAGCTCGGAGAGCTCCGGGGAGCGTTGGACCAGGATGCGCACGGCAGCCTGGAGCGAGGCGGCCATGAGCGCCGCGGGAACGCCCTTGCCCGCCACGTCGCCGAGCATCAGGAAGAGACCCTGGGGCGTCTCGATGAAGTCGTAGACATCGCCGCCCACTCGCCGCGAGGGCTGGCTCTTGGCCGCGATGTCAAAACCAGGCGGTGTCGGGATGCTCGTCGGCAGGAGCTGTCTCTGGATGGTTGCGGCGAGCTCCAGCTCACGTTCGAGGCGCTCCTGCTCCAGTGCCTCCCGGTGCAGCGAGGCGTTCTCCAGCGCAACCGCCGCCTGAGAGGCGTACAGCGACAGGGTCTCCGCGTCCGTCGGGCCGAAAGGCGCGGTGCCCCCGCGCACCTCCCGTTCGGCGAGAGCGAGCACGGCCAGCCGACCCCGGCGGCCGACGACCGGAACGGCAAGCCGCCCTGGCTCGAGAAGGCCCTGCTCCGACAGGGCAACGGCTTCCTCGCGCGTGAGCACCGCGCCCCCAACCCGCGCAGCCACGACGCACTCTCCCGTGTCGCAGACGCCGGTCTGCTCGGCGCCCAACAGGCTCGCGCCGGTCTGTGCGACACCCCCGCCGATCAACCAGACTTCGCCGCGGCGGGCATCCAGCAGGGCCGCGACGTGCATCAGCAGCTCCTCTACGATGCGGGCGGGCTCGAGCGTGCCTCCCAGGGCCTGCCCGATGGCCCGCAGGGACTCCACCTCCCACAGCCTGCGTCTCTCCGCGAAGCGCGCCTGCTTCAGCTCCTCGCGTACGAGCCAGGAGCCGAGCACAACACCGGCTGCCACCCGCAGCGAATCGGCCGGCTCGCCCCCGTCAGCCAGCTCCAGCCAGAATGCCTCGCGCCCTGTCGGAAGCTCGTGGCGTCTCGTTGCCTGGCGAACCGCACCCGATCGTGCGAGCACCTCGGAGCCGCGGCCGAGCGCGCCCCCCGACGCACCGGTGCCCCGCATGACATCCTCCAGCACCGCCGCGGGAAGCGGTACCCCGCCCTCTCGCTGGGGGCGCAGAGCCAGCTCAAGCACGGAGAGCACGTCGGTCATTGTCCGGATGAAAGTTCGGCGAGGGCAGTCGCGCGATCGGAAAAGATCCGCGTGTACTGCGCCAGCCCCATGATCTGAAACGTCTTGGCGATGCTGGGGGTGAGGCAGCAGAAAGCCAGGGTGCCCTTGACCTCGAGGATGTGCTCGAGCACCTCGAGGAGGAGCGAGATCCCAATCGAGTTGATGATGCGGGTGGCGCGCAGGTCGAGGAGCAGTGTGTGGCGGCCCGCGTCGATGAGCCTGCGGGCCTCCTTGGCGATGACTTCGCCGCCCTCGTTGTTGATGTAGCCGGCGACCTCCAGCACCGCCACCTTCCCGTCCTGGTCCACCACCTTGAGCTCGAAGGTCTCCACCGTTACTCCCCTCCTCTACGCCGGATCATGCGAACCCTGGTCATACCTGGCTGCGACGTGATCTCGACCTCGTCCATTAGGCGTCGAACCAGCTCCAGCCCCCAGCCCCGCTTCCGCCTGGACCGCAGCTTGTCCTCCAGCACCGGCCTGGGCACTTGGGAGGGGTCGAACCCGGGACCGTGGTCCACCACGGCAACCTCGATCCAGGGGTGCGCATCGTTGGGGTGAGCGATGACCTCCACCTCGACCTCACCCGTGCCGTACTCGATCGCATTCAGGCACGCCTCCACCACCGCCAGCTTGACCTCCGCCAGGGTATCACGCGGAAAAGCGATGCGCTGCCCTGCCTCCTCCACCGCCCGGGTTGCGAGAAGTTCGGCCCGGGGGGTTCGAGGGAGAACCAGGCGGACCCGGACAGGTTCAGCCATGATCATCGCCTCTGTTGCGCGGAGTCACAGCGAAAGCAGGAGGCCGAGAAGACGCAAGCCCAGCCGGGCGCCCTGGATCAGAGTGTCGGCCCAGAGTGCCCCGCCCCCGACGAGCCCACCACCCACGACCGCCCAGGGGTGGGTGAGCGGTTCCAGGAACCGGCTTGCCAGGAGGCTTGCGGAAGGGATCGGCGGCATGCCCTGTTCCCAGTGCAAGTTCTCGGCCAATCAGCGGATCTGGTTGGAAAACAAAGAGATATGCAGTCCCCCCTGTGGCCTGCCGGCTTCCCGGTTGTTGCACTCTGCAACACGGGTCCCGCGTCAACGCCGAACCCTCCGGTTCTGGCCTTTTCTGCGCGTGCTTTTCTCCCCTGTGTTGCTATGTGCAACATCTGTTGCATTCCACCGCATCATCATCCGGTAGAGGGTGGTCCGATCGATGCCGAGCGCGCGCGCCGCAGCGGTCCGGCTGCCCTGGCAGCGGTCGAGTGTGCGCAGCACGTGCGAGCGCAATACCTCGTTGAGGGTGCCGGAGAAGAGGTCGGCGGCCGCCGTTCCCGCACCCATCGCCAGCCGCACGTCCTCGGCCTCGACGCGGTCGCCGGAGGCCAGGGCGGTAGCAGCCTCGAGCAGGTTCTCCAGCTCGCGAACGTTGCCGGGAAAGTCGTGCTGCAGCAGGACTTCGAGGGCGTCCCTCGAGAGCGATAGCTTCTTCTGCCCGAGACGCCTGCCGTGCAGCCTCACGAAATGTTGCGCCAGGAGCGGGATGTCCTCGTGGCGTTGGCGCAAGGGCGGAATGGTGAGCTCCACCACGCGCAGCCGGTAGTAGAGGTCCTGACGGAACTCCCCTTGCACCATCATCGCCTCGAGGTCGCGGTTGGTTGCGGTGATCAGCCGGACGTCCACATGGAGACGCTGCCGACCGCCCACCCGCTCCACCTCCCGATCCTGCACGACCCGGAGCAGCTTGGCCTGCAGCACAGGCGTGAGGTCGCCGATCTCGTCGAGGAAAAGCGTGCCACCGTTGGCGAGTTCGAACCGTCCAGGGCGCGCCGTCACGCCGGTTGCCACCCCACGCTCGATGCCGAAGAGCTCGGCCTCGAGCAGCGTCTCAGGGACCGCGGCGCAGTTGAGGGGCACGAAGGGCCCGGCATGGCGCGGCGAGAGCGAGTGCAGTAGGCGAGCGAGCCGCTCCTTGCCGGTGCCGGACTCCCCGCGGAGCAGCACGGTCACGTCACTGGGTGCGACCCGTCGTGCGAGCTCGAGAACCCGGCGAAACGCCACGGCCTGCCCAACGAGCTCCGCCTCCTCCCCCGCGCCCATTCGCAATGCTCGGTTCTCCTCCTCGAGCAGCAGCCTCTGCCGCTGCACCTCCTCCAACATGCGGCCGGAGGCGATCGCCGGCGCGGCCAGCAGCGCCAGGGAGCGCAGGAAGGTCACGTCCTCGTCGTCGAACCGCGCCTGCCCCTGGCGCGCCTCCTTGTCCGCCACGGCAACCACGCCCATGAGCTCTTCCCGCCAGAGGCACGGCGCCACCAGCACCTCGGAGAATGGCACCCCGAGCGACTCGCCGGCAGTGCGGGTCACGGTGCCTTCGCGGACGGCGTGCAGGGCGGGCGAGGAGACGAGGCGGGCCGCGCTCCCCGTTTCCACCGGCCAGCCCACGCTCACCACCGTCGCGGGTTCCAGTGAGGGCAGGAGCGAGATCGCGATCCCGGCGCGGGCGTCCAGGAGCCCAACTGCGCGCTGGACCAACTCCTCGACGACCTCCCCCTCGCGGCGGGGCCCAGCCAGGGCCAGTGAGAGGTCGAGGATGGTCTCGAGCCGGGCGCGGCGCCAGCCCTCGCGGGTGCTCGCCGTCACCGCTCCCCCACCCAGCGCACCGCCACCAGCGTGATGTCGTCGTAGGGCTCTCCGCCGGCGGTGAAGGCCTCCACCGCCCGCATGACCTCGTCCACCACGACGCGCGGCTCGCCGTCCACGCCGGCCAGCACCTGCTTCAACCTCTCGTCCCCGAATGGTTCGCCTGCGGCGTCGCGGGCGTCGGTGACGCCGTCGGAGTAGACCAGCACGAGCTCGCCCGGCTCCAACGAGAGCGGCAGCAGGTCCCAGTGCACTCCTCGGAGCGCGCCGATCGGCAGACGGTTCGCGGGCGCCGGCAGCTCCTCCACCCTCCCACGCTTCCGCCGCACCAGCGGCGTCGGCTGTCCCGCCAGCGCGTAGAGGCCCGTACCCCGCGGCCGCAGGAGCAGATACGCAAGGGCCACGAACAGCCGGTGCTGAGGCGAGTAGAGCCTCTGGTTTGCAACCTCGAGCAGGCGCTCGGGTGACGCGCCGCCAAGAGCGGCTGTGTGCAGCACCTCCCGCGCCGCCACCATGAGCATCGCTCCCGAGACCGACTTTCCGGACACGTCCCCGACGACCAGGGCCACCGACCCGCCGTCGCCATCGGTGAGGGCATCGTAGAAGTCGCCGCCAACCTGGCGCGCAGGGACGCAGCTCGCCGCCACCTGCCAGCCGGGTGGGGACGGAAGGTGTAGGGGAATGAGCGCGAATTGCACCCGCCGCGCGATCTCCAGCTCCTTCTCGAGCTCCAGCTGGCGGGTGCGCTCGCGCAGGAGGCGAGCGTTTTCGAGCGCCACGGCCCCCTGGTTGGCCAGGGTGCGCACGAGCTGGAGATCGTCGCTGCCGAACTCCTCCTCGGAGCGCTTGGGGCCGAGGGCCAGCACCGCGTGGAGCTGCCCGCGGGTGCGCAGCGGAACAAACAGGCGAAGGCCGGCACCTCCGAACTCCTCGAGGACCTTCCTGGACTCCGACTCGAGCGCCTTGAGCGGCTCGAGCACCCCGGGCCGAACCGGCTCGTCGTGGCGCTTCAGCTCCTCCACCAGCAGCAGCCGGGCCGGGAGCTCGCGCGGCAGCGGCGGCGGGGCGGTTTGGGAAACCAGTGCCTTTCCTTCCCTGACGTAGAGGGCGGCCCACTCCAGGTGCATGATCTCCGACAGCCGGGTCGCGAGCAGCGCCTCCAGCCCCTCGATCGAGAACTCGCGCACCACACCCACGCTAACCTCTTCTACCGCCCGCCGGGCGTCGTAGACCTCACGGAAGAAGAAGCGGTCCACCGGTCCCTGCAGGCGCCGGCGGAGGGGGTCGAAGATGGCCAGGATCGCGAGCGCGAGCAGCAGTGGGAAGTAGGGTGACGACCCGGAGAAGAGCAGAGTGGAGGCGGCGATTCCGAGGCCATAGATGCCGGCCACGACGGCGGTCGCCAGCGTGTAGAGCACCGACTTGCGGACGATGACGTTGATGTCGAAGAAGTGGAAGCGGACGATGGCGTAGGCGAAGGTCAGCGGCACGAGCGCAAGCGGCACCACCCCCCAGAACAGGTAGCGGTCGGTCCGCAGCAGCGAGGGAAGCACGACGCCGAACACCAGGAAGGGAGTGATGCCCACGACCGTACCGATGAACACCGTGGCGATCTGGCGCCGCTCCCGACCCTCCTGGGCGCGCAGCAGCGAGCCCAGCAGTGCCAGCAGCCCGAGCACGAGGTAGTCGCCCATCAAGACCCAGCTCGAGATGGGCGCCCCCGAGACCAGCCGTATCCGGACGGCGAACAGCGACCCCAGGAGCAGCGTGAGCACGTAGAACAGCGGCGGAAGCAGGTACAGCACTCGGAAGAGGTTTGGCGACTCGTTGACGAAGCGCTCGACCCCCCGCAGCAACCGTCCCCCGGATCCCTCCCACGGCTCGGTGGGACTCACGAGCGTGAGCTTCAGCCTTCTCGGGAAGACCAGGAAGAAGTGGAGGAACGCTGCCGGCAGGACCAGAAGCGACAGCGTGCCGGTGGTGAGCACGACGCCGTCCACCCACGAGTAGGACGCGGGGCGCAGCCGACAGACAAGGAACAGCAGAAAAAGCGTGCAGAGCGCGAAGAATACGCGGCTCGGCCCGCCCCCGGACTCCTCGAGCCTCTGCAACAACACGTAGAGGCCGATGAAGAAGAACAGGAAACCCGAGAAGCAGGCGTAAAGGTACGAGGTCGTCCCCAGCTGCCTCGGGCCCAGCTCGACCACTACCTCGACCAGGGTTCCGCTGCGCTCGAGCAGGTAGGGCACCCGCTCGCCGATGTTGTGGCTCTGCAGAACCTGAGCCACCTCGGAAGCGGACCGCACGACCTCGCGCCCGACGCCAGCGATGCGGTCCCCGGGCTGCACCCCGGCCAAGGCGGCGCCGGACCCAGGCGCCAGGGCCCGCACCACGATCTCGCTGCGGTCGGGGTCCAGGATCACGCCGTCGTAGGGCCGCGGCAGGAACATGTCCAGGATCGATAGGCATGCCACAAGGAAGCCGGCCACGCCGAAGGTCAGGAGAGAAACCAGGCCTGGAGAGCGTCCGCGGCTCATGTCTGGCACAACGATACTACGCAGGCGGGCTCAAAGGGGTTCAGCCGGGAGACCGGGCCCGTTCCAGGCTAGAATTGCGCCGTGACGCGCGGCCGGTTCATCACGTTCGAAGGGATCGAGGGTTGCGGCAAGACCACGCAACTCCTGCTGCTGGCCAGCCACCTGAAGCACCGCGGGATGACGGTGGTCACCACCCGCGAGCCCGGGGGAACGCCTCTGGGGGAGCAGGTCCGCGACGTGCTCCTGGACCCAAGGCTCACGCCGATACCCCTGGTCGAGCTCTTCCTCTTGGAGGCAGCCCGCGCGCAGCTCGTGGCCAGCGTGATCGCTCCGGCGCTCGAGAGCGGGAAGTTCGTCCTCTCCGACCGCTTCGCCGACTCCTCTCTCGCCTACCAGGGGGGAGCTCGACGCCTGCCTCGCACTACGGTTCAGCGGCTCAACGAGCTCGCATGCGCCGGGATCGTCCCCGACCGCACGCTGGTGTTCGATCTCGACGTCGAGCTGGCCCTCGGGAGGGCGAGGGAGCGGCCCAGCACGGGCCCCGACAACCGGCGCTTCGAGGACGAGGCGTTAGCCTTCCACCGTGCGGTGGCCGAGGCGTATCGGGAGCTCGCGCTCTCCGAGCCCGGGAGGGTGTCGATCGTTGATGCGCGGGGAACGCCCGAAGAGGTGCACGAGCGCACCCTGGCCGCACTGGCGGGGGTGCTCCCGTGAGCATGAGCCAGCTCCCCTGGCCGGCGAGCTTCCTGGCTCCCGCACGGTGGCGCGGGGTGCAGCGCTTGCTCGCCCGTTGCCTCGAGCTCCAGGCCGCGGGGAGCCTGCCCGGCACCCTCATGCTGGTCGGCCCCGCTGGCCTGGGTCGCGAGGCGCTCGCCGTCGAGCTCGCGGCGGCGCTGGTCTGTCGCCAGCAACAGGGCCCGGGTTGCATCTGCCCCTCGTGCGAGCGCGTTCGGCGTGGGGTGCATCCCGACGTGGAGGTGATCGATGTCCTGCCCAAGAAGGAGGAGATCTCGATCGAGCAGGCACGCCAGGTTGGGGAAAACGTCGCACAGCGCCCGTACGAGGGGCTCCGTCGCGTGTACGTCCTGAGCTCGTGCCACACGCCTCCGCTCAACGCGGAGGCCGCCTCGGCGCTGCTCAAGACGCTGGAAGAGCCGCCTCCCCACTCAAGCTTCCTGCTGCTCGCCGGCAACCCCGCGCGCGTGCTTCCGACCATCGTCTCGCGCGCAGTGCAGCTCCGGGTCCCTGCGCCGGAGCGTGAGGAGTTGCTCTCGGTTCTCGCCCTCGCCCAGGGGTGCAGCGAGGAGCGCGCCGCGGAGTTGCTCGCCGCCGCAGAGGGCGACGCCGAGTTGGCACTCCGGAGCGGCGAGGACTTTCCCGCAGCGGTCGGCGGGCTCAAGGCGCTGATCACCGCAGCCCTCGGGGCCGACGGCCTCGCGATCCTACGTGCGGGGGCCGCGGTGCGGCAGGCGCCGGCGGGGACCATGCTCCTCAGCGCTGCGCTCCTCCAGCTGGCGGCACGGGCCGACCGCGAGTCAGCAGAAGAGTTTCTGGACGCCGCCGCCGCGCTCCTGACCGCCGAGGACCGCTCCGCCTTGCTCCACCTCGATCTGGAAGGCGTGCTGGTCGGGACGCTCGCGCGGGCCGCGGTGGGGCGGGGCACCCGCTAGACCCGGGGCGCAACGGCCGGTTCGAGGTGGCAAGAAGAAAGCCACCGGAGGTCCGGTGGCTCGGTAGAAGTGGGAGGTCGGTGGTTCAAGTCAGTTTTGGTTGGCCTTTACAGGCGGGAAAGTCTAGAAAGGTCACGTTAGATAGGCTCTTTCTTTGGCTGGTTTGCAAGAGTGGTTGCTTGACCGCCGCCTCCCTTTTGTCTTGCTGCTGAATATACGATATCACCCACCACTATGGTTGTCCAGCCCCGCCGTCAAGCTCCACAACTATCTGCTGGCGCTCGCCTTCTTTGAGCTCGACCTCGACGATTTTCGACGCACGGCCGGGGGCGAGCACCTCGACGCGGTGCTTGCCGGGCGCCACCGCCAGACCGCGTTCCAGGCGCCCCAGCTCCTCGCCGGTCCCCACCAGGACACCATCGATGTAAACTGCAGCATTGGAAGGGGTTATGCGAAGATCCAGCGCGGCCCCACCGGACGCGCGCGCGCCCACGCCCCCCGATCTCTCGGGTCCACCGAGTTCGGGGCGCAGGCTCGGGTCAGGGCCCGGTTTGGGCGCCGGCTGCAGGGGAGCGGTCTTCGGGCCGAACACCCGGCCCACCGGCATCCCCTTGGGGCGGTCGTACCATGGCGCCGCCTTCTCACCCTTGATCCTCTCCAGCTTGAGCTTGATCGGGAAGTAGCGTCCCGCCTGGGCGTCGATCTCGATTTTCTCCCCGCGGTAGCCCTGAAGCTGGAACTCGACGGTGTAGTGTCCGGGCTTCAGGTAGAAGTAGTCCGGGTAGCCGTCGAAGTCGTCCGCGACCCCGATCAGCCCACCGTCGAGCATGACCCTGGCGTTCTCCGGTTCCACGTCGGTGTCCACGGCGGCAAGATCGGGGGCCGCAACGGCTCCGGGCGCCTGCTGGTAGACCACCGGGGCGCCCCACCCCCACCCACCCCAACCCCAGCCTGGGCCCCAGCCCCACGAGCCCCACCCCGGACCCCAACCCCAACCTGGGCCCCAGCCCACGGAAACACCCCAATGGGCTCGGGCGGGGGGGTAGCCCCCGTGGTGGGCGGCGGCGGGAACCGCCGACGCGAGAGCGACCACCACCAGCAGTACGGTGAGAGCCCTCCATCGCATGGCGCACTCCCTCCACTCACGATAGCAGCAAAGTGCGTGCCGGGCTCGAAACCGATGCTACCGATAACGCCGAGCTTTTCAGGTCCCGGAGGGGGGACAGGTGACCTGCAGGACGGTCACCGCGCACGTTGCGCAGTGACCCCCGCCGGCGATCCCATCCGGCGTGCCCACGCCCGCGCGGACAGCCGCGCCACCAGCCGTGCCGGCAGCACGTGCATCGCCTCGGCGTGGTCCACCCCCGTCAGGGTGAGGCTGCGCAGCGTCCCGAGAGCCTCCATGACCCGGTCGTACGACCGGAACGCCAACTGGCCGCCGTAGCAGGCGGCGGCGCGGCGCTTGGCCTCCCAGCCCTCGTCGCCGGCCACCAGAAGGTTCGGCCGGAGTGGCAATCCGACCTCGTAGGCCGCAACCCAGCCGAGAGGGGTTCTGCGCAGGCCGCCGAGCGTGGAGGCGCGCACCACCGACTGGAGCGCAAGCGCAAGCGCCCGGTGATCGGGGTGAAGCTCGACCGGGGAAGTCACGAAGATCACGTCCGGGACGTATCGCTCAAGGGCACCCCGCAGGGCGCGCCGCAGGCCGGCGTCTCGCGGTCGCAGGGAGCGGTCCGGAAACCGCCACAGCTCCGGCTTGCCGAGGCCGAGCGCGGCGGCGCCGGCGCGGGCTTCCCTCTCGCGGCCCGCCGTCTCGCCCTGTGCGCCACCGTCCGTCACCACGACGAGGCTCACCTCCACGCCGCGGGCGACTGCCTGAGCGAGGGTGGCGCCGGGTCCGAACACCTCGTCGTCCGGGTGGGGCGCGAGCACGAGCCAGCGGCGCCCCGGCGGGAAGCCCGGTGTGTACGGTACGAGATCGCTCTCCGCGGGCAGTCGCCTGCGCCTCATCGCCGCCTCCGCGGCGAGCTTAGCGAAAGCACGAGGCACCCCGCCAGTCCCGCGAGCGTGAGCGCCACCCCGAGGGGCAACCCGGGTGGTCCGTACTCCCAGCGCATCTCGTGCTCCCCCCCCGGGATCGCGACGCCCATCGCGCCGAGGTCGCACTCCAGGGGCCGGACCTGCCGCCCATCGAGGAAGGCGCGCCACCCTGGTGCCCGGGGGATGTGAAGCACGGCCAGAACGCGGCCCGTCGCCCGCACCCGTGCCACGTGACGCCACGGACGCTCCTCGACGACCGTGAGCGTCCCCTCCCCTCCGACCGAAACCCGCTCGGCCACCACGGCGGTGGTCGCGAAGTCAACGCCTTCCCAACCGCCCTCCGAAGGTTCCGACGGGGACGCAACCACTCGGGTGGCCAGCCGGATTGCGGGCAGCACTCGGGCGTTGCGGTAGAGACGACCGGAGCGATCGCGGTACACCTCCTGCCACCCGGTCGCGGCAGCGCCTTCGACCCCTTCCGGTGGCGTTGCGAGCCAGCCGACTCCCCAGGCTCCAGCGAGCCCGGGCCAGGGTGTCGTCACCGGCCGGGGGAGATCGCTGCCCGCGGCGCCCAGCGCCCGGTGCAGACGGCCCAGCGCCAGCGGACGAACGGGATCCATGCTGCGCAGGTCCGCGAGGCCGAGGCGGGCGGAAAGATTGGGAGGCAGCGCGGCACCCGTGGCAATCACCCTACCTCCCTCCGCCGCGGCCCGGCTCTGGAGCTCCCGGACGATCGCGGGTGTCGGGGAGGCCGGCCGCGAGCCCGGCAGCACGTCCCACCCGTCGGCGACCGCCTCGAGGCCCACCAGGATCGGGACGGCCCACGGTGCGAGGGGCGGAGCGGCCGCAACGGCGGCGAGGGCACCAGGCAGCAGCAGGGTCATGCGGACCCCCGGCTGCAGCAAAACCGGTGCCGACAGGCCGAGGGCCACAACGGCGGCCTGCACCCCCAGCGCCGCCACCGCCAGCCGCCGCCGCTGCGGCCGACGCAGCCAGGCGTCCAGAGCGAGAGCCGCGAGGAAAGCGATGGCGAACCCCACCAGAAACCCCGCCCGCGCCCAGGTCATCACGCCGAGGAGTGGGAGCCGGGCCACCAACTGGCTGAGCCCCGGAAGCTGGTAGAGCAAGGCCGCGGCGACGCCTCCGGATGCGGCCAGCGCCAGCGCGGCGCGGCGGTGCCGCCGCCGCAGCGGAGCACCCAGCGCCAGCGCTACGGCCACCGCACCGACCCCGACCGCCACGGCAGCGTGGGGGAACGGAAGGCGCCACGTCCCCGCGGCCGGGTTCCCCTCCCGCCAGGGCACGAGGGCGAGTGCGGCGGCCCGCGCCCTCAACGGCCAGCTCACACCGGGGTCGGGGTAAAGCACACGGGAGCGGGTCACTGCGAGCTTGGCGGAATCTGCGATGGTGAGGAGCGTCGGGATCGCCCCAACCGCAGCGACCGGAAGCGCCAGCAGCAGCGGGGCGACGAGGCGCAGCAGCCGACGACGGCGGCCCCAGGCGAGAACCGCACCGCCGGCGCTTATCGAAAGCCAGAGGAAGCCCGCCGTCTCCGGGTGCACGGACCACCCCGCGAGCACACCCAGCAGCACCGCCAGCAGGGCCGCCTGCCGGCGGTTGCCGCGCAGCGCCCCGAGCAGCGCCCACCACGACCACGGCGTGAGGGCCACCACCCAGGCAAGTGGCACCACCAGCCAGGAGAGCTGGTAGAGCCCGAAGCCGAAGGCGAGCGCCCCGGTTGCCGCGGCGGCCGGTGCCGCGCCCAGGCGGCGCACGAGCAGGAAGCCGCCGAGCGCTGCCAGCTCCAGCTTCCAGACCGCCATCACGTCGCTGCCGCGTTCGGGGCCGAGCGCCCACACCGGCAGCTGCAGCGGGAACGGCAGACCCGTCTGTCCGTTCGCGTACAGCGGTGCGCCCCCGCCGATCCGGTCCGAGATCCAGGGCGGCTCCCCCTTTGCCGCGAGGCGCCGCACCTCGGCCCACCAGACGGAGAACTCGAGGGGCAGGTCGCTCTGCTCCGGCGAGCCGGCCACCGCCACCGGCGCACCCCACCCCGACGCGCCCGGCACCCCGGGCCCCATGTGCAGGCCGCGCAGCAGCAGCCGACCGGGAAGGAGCACGAGGGCGACGTCCACCGCGATCTGGAAGGCGAGGAGCGCCCGGTTGCGGCGCGCAAGGACGTGCACGAGGGCGAGCGGCAGCAGGATCCAGAGCGCGGTCGCGGCGTCCATCTGCTACACCAGATCCGAGTCGCCCATGGTCACGTAGAAGCGCCCGGGGAACATCGTGACGTCAATGTCCGGATGGAAGGATCGCGCCACCAGCGAGAGCCTGTCCGGGTGCTTGCGCTGCTCCCACCCGAGACGGCGGAGAGCCTCGGCGGCGAGCTCGTCGCCCATCAACCACATGTCCACGCGCTCGAGCTTGACCGCAAGCGAGCCCGACGTGATCGCCCTGTCGAGGGCCGCCAGCGCCGCCGGATCCTCGCCGTCCCACACGAGCTCCGCCCACCTGGTGACCGGCGGCTGCACCCGAACGACCGCCCACGCGTGCACGCGGCCTTGCCGCCAGGCCGAGAGGTGCACGTACTCGATGCCCGGACGGCCGGAGAACCTTCGCTTCAGCCAGGCCGAGTCGCGCACCGCGGCCACCTCGTACCGCGGTGCCGAGCGCCGCCACAGCTCGTCGATCGCATGATGGTCGAAGCCTTGGCGGATCTCGTGGCCCGTCTGCAGCTCCTTCCGCCTGTGCGCCGATCGCACCCAGTACCCGACCGGCTGCGGCGGCATCCGGTCGTAGCCGAGCCGTGCCAGCCCCAGTCGCAGGTGTCGCTCGCCCGGGAAGCCGAACAGCAGCGCCAGCCCGCTGGGGCCCCCGAAGCTGGCGAAGAACGACTCCACCGTCCGCACGTACACGCGGGCGGCAGCGAGCCCGTGGCGCGCTTCGGGCACGGAGTAGCTGTCCACGGGCTGTCCCGCCCGCACCACGAGCTGACCAACTCGCATGCGTACCGGTATCGCGGCGTAGTGCGCGAGCACCCGATCAGCCGCGTCAACGGCGATGATGATCCAGCGCCCCTCGGGCTCTTCCTGGTACTTCCACTGCCACTCGGTGAGCGCCCGGTTCGACCCGAAGACCCGGTTGAAACCGGCGTTGATGGCGATCTCGTCGCCCGCGACGCAGGGGCGAAGGTTCAACCCTGCCACGAAGCGGCCTCCCAGCCGTGGGCAACGCGCACGAGACCCGGCTCCCACCGGCGCGGCGCGATGGTCAGGGCACGCGGGGCGAGCATGAGGTCCATGACCTGTAGACCGGTTGCGTCCGCGAGATAGGCCGTCACGTCGAGTTGGCCACGGGCGAACGGGCATGCCGGCACCCTGAGGGCAACTTCCTCCTCCTCCCCCCCCAAGAGAGGGGGATGGCCGTCCCAGAGCGTCGCAAAAACCGCCAGCGCGAGGCCGTTCTCGTCTTCGAACGCGACCGCGACGTGCAGGGGCAGTCCGGAGACGCTGCGACGGAAGCGGATCCGTATCGTCACAGCCTCTCCCGGCGCCACCGTCCCGCCAGAGGGCTCGACACGGATCTCCTGGATCCGAGCAAGCTGGCCCGCAGGTACGCCAGGCTCCCCGTGCGGCTCCGCGCGCCGCTTGCCGCGGTGACGCAGGTAGTCCTCGTAGGCGTGAATGACGGTGCGAGCCGGGCCCTCGGCGGCCACCTTCCCCTGGTGTAACCAGATTGCCCGCTCGCAGAACCCCGCGACCAGGTACATCGCATGGGAGCAGAAGAGCACGGTTCGCCCTTCCTCTTTGAAGCGCACCATGCGATCGACGCACTTCTTCTGAAAGGCGCCGTCTCCGACCGCGAGGGCCTCGTCGACCACCAGGACCTGAGGGTCGACGTTGGTCGCGACGGCGAACGCCAGCCGCGCGGCCATCCCGGACGAGTAGGTGCGCAGCGGCTGATCGATGAACTCGCCGAGTTCGGCGAACGCGAGCACTTCGTTCAGCCGCTCCACCATGACCGGTTCCGGGACCCCGAGCAGCGCCCCGTAGAGCAGTGCGTTCTCCCTGCCCGTGAACTCGGGGTGAAAGCCCAGACCCAGCTCGAGGATCGCGGCGACCGGCTGGTCGGCACGGACCTCACCGGCGTCCGGGCTCGAGATCCCGGCAGCGACCCGCAACAGCGTGCTTTTCCCCGAGCCGTTCTCGCCGATGATGCCGACAGCCTCGCCGGCAAACGCCTTGAGGTCGATGCCTTCCAACGCCGTCTTGAACGCCAGGTGGTCCGTGCGTCCCAGAAAGGCAAGTGCGCGGTCACGCCGCCGGCTGAAGAGGGGGTAGCGTTTGACCAGACCGCAAATCTCTACCCGCGGCCGCCGGTCGCGACCGGTCCCGCCCACCTCCGCCGCAACTGCCGCCTGCATGGCACGAGGCTAACACACCGACACCACGCGCCGTAACCACAAGCGGCTCACCTGGGTGGTGGGCCGCCTGGTTGAAGCGTGGGGAGAGGTTACGGTGCTGCCTGTGCGGGGATGAAGTTGGGATCGCCGGTCTTGTTGTCGATCACCGAGGCGTATGCGAACCCCGGGCCGCCGTCGGTCACCCTGATCTCCGCGGTGATCGCCCGCAGGTTCGCGGGCAG
>Ga0315293_10002148_pt1 | contig 19017 bp, 15 predicted proteins | sample YL17G13_20_MG_FD_203071 | JGI IMG/M metagenome (GOLD analysis project Ga0315293, IMG submission 203071) | Sediment microbial communities from Yellowstone Lake, YNP, Wyoming, USA - YL17G13_20 | ecosystem: Environmental > Aquatic > Freshwater > Lake > Sediment | place: USA: Wyoming | collected... | reverse complement strand
AGCCTTCATCAGAAAATAGAAAAATACCGGCACATAAACCAACCCCCAAAACACTCTCACAGGCGAGATAAAGACTCGATGCTCTTTGGGTAGTATCTCGTGGAACAGGATAGCAACAAAGAAAGATGCTATCAGGCCTGCGACCATTATTTGAAGGTCGATTTGGCCATCGACGAAAGGCCAGGCCACTGCTACCCAAACGATAAATGCCAAAACAAAATATATAAGTCGCCTCATAATCTTTTACCCTGTATTACTTACATCTTTAATATGCCGGCTATTTCCCAATGTTTGGGTCCGGCGGTCAGCACACTGACAGCAGGATTAAGGATACTATCTCTTAAAGACGGCACTATCACCAATAATCCCATAAGCACACAAAGAAGAGCCAAAACTACCATTGCGACAAGCATAGTGCCTTTATTTTCTTTTATTTGCTGAAGGTTTTCCGGCAGCTCACCGAGGAAAGCGTATCTTTGAACCTTCAGATACATAATCAATGTGCACAAACTTACAAAAACTATGATTGCTGCTATCCAGTAAAGACCTGCCTGGACTGCTGCGATGACCAGAATCAGTTTGCTCCAGAATCCGCTAAATGGCGGGATGCCCGCGATGGAGGCCGAGGCTATCGTGCAGGTTGTTCTGGTTACAGGCATCATCTGAGCAAGACCGCCCATTTCCTTCAATTGCCTTGTGCCCGTTGACATTTCTACCGAGCCGCTGGTCAGGAACAACAAAGACTTATACACGGCGTGGTTGACAAGATGAAACAGGCCGCCCAGAAGAGCCAGAGAGGCCCACGCTGGATTAGCTTTTTTAGCAATTAACGTCGCACCAAGACCGATGCCGAGAACAACATAGCCAACCTGGCTGATGCTGGAATAAGCTAAGAGCCGTTTGAAATCCCATTGTCCTAATGCCAGAAACGCCCCGGCAATCATACTTAAAAGGCCAAGCGTAACTAAAAGCCAGCCGACTGAAACTGATACACCAAAGATGTTGAATACCACGCGAGTAAGGGCGTAAACCCCGAGAGTCTTTATGATAACTCCGGAAAGCATAGCGGAGATTGGAGCGGGAGCCGATGGGTGCGCATCAGGCAGCCAGGCGTGGAATGGCACTAAAGCCGCCTTCAGACCGAACCCGACAATAAATAAAGCCAGAGCAAAAGTAAGGCCGGCATTCAAGCCTGAGGTTTGAATGGATTTTGAGATGCAGGCCATATTAAGGTAGGCGGTGTTGCCATAGACAAGGGCAATGGCGAAAAGTATAAACGAAGAAGCGACACTGCCCAAGACCATATATTTGAAGGATGCCTCCAGCTCCTCGTGCTCACAGCCAAAGCCGACCAGAGCATAAGATGCAAGTGATGCGATTTCCAGGAAAACAAACAGGTTAAAGAGGTCACCGGAGAGTACCACGCCGTTCATACCGGCAACCATAAGCATAAACAAACTAAGGTATTTTGACTTGGCAGTGTATTGCTCCATATATCTTGCGCTAAAAAGCATCGCAGCAGCGCTAACAAGATTGATAGCTAAAAGCATAAGAGAGCTTAAGCCATCGAGGACCATTATAATTCCAACACGAATGGACCAGTTGCCCACTTCATAAAAGCCCGATTTGCCGATACAGACAATCGCCAATATAAGTAGTGTAATTGTTGTCAGATTGGCCAAAACAGTCGCAATGTTTTTGCCTTTCTTGCCAAAGACAGGCAGAACAAACGCCATTACCAGCGGAATCAAAACAAATGCAGGCAGGACTCTGGTCATCCTTTCAACCTCCTTATCTCGGTAATGTCAAAGGTGCCATATTTTCCATAGATTCTGATACATATCGAGATTACAAGAGCCAGCGAACCTAAGCTGATAACGATTGCAGTAAGCACAAGGGCCTGCGGCAGCGGGTCAACCGAGGTATTGATGAAGTTGGCAACAATTTTATTTGTTCCTGCTTCAATATAGGTTTTGTCAAGAATTGGTGCTGTGCCGCCTGTGCGGTAGCCGAGCATAATCAAGAATAGATTGACGGCATATTCCATAATTGCCAGGCCGATTACTATCTTGACCAGGTTCTTTTTGACGACTGCACAATACAGGCCAATCATAAAAAGTAAAAAGCATAACGCATAAGGCATCTGTTTAGCTCCTTCGCTATTAGCTACTCAAACCTGCACTCTCTGCCTTTACAACTGATTGAAAGCATAAGCGTAATCAAAAATAGAGACGCACCGACCTTCAGGCCGATAGCGATGTTTGCCAAAGGGATAATACCGGCGCTCACAAGATGCAATGGCTGGCCAGGCAGATATTTCTGATAAAGGAAATTAAGGAAGAAAGACCCGCCAAAAACTATTCCCAGAATTGCCACCAGCGCGAACATAAAAGCTCCAAGGCAATCGAGCTTTGAGGCGAGCGGCAACGGCAGATTTTCCTCCACAAATTCTCTGCCGAACGCCAGCATCAAAAGCACATACGAGGAAGCTAAAATCACGCCGCCGGCAAAGCCGCCTCCGGGTGTTAGATGGCCGAAAAGAACGATGTTAATCCCGAACAGGAAAATAAGCACCTTCACCCAACTGGCAATAGTCTTTACTATTACCGTCATCCCTTTAGTCCCGTTAGAGATTTTCCCTGTTTGCACGGTGTTAGAATTTTGTTGTTCCTGTTCCATAATTATCACCTCTTAAACCTGTACAACTTGCTCGTTATAGCATCTCTAACAGGGTTCATTTATCCGGTTCCTCCACGAGCTTTCTACTTTTGGCCCGCAGTATAACGGTGGCCCCAAGAATTGAAGTAAATAACACTGTCGCTTCGCCGAGGGTATCGTAACCGCGGTAATCCAGAATTATCCCTGCGATGACATTTGCTGCCCCTGTATCTTTGAGACCATTTTCAATATATATCTGGGATGGAGAGCCTTCCACCTTCGCAAATATGGGGGTGCCGAAATCAGGCAGAGTTTCAAGAACTTCCATACCCGCCAGGAAGATTACAAAGATGATTACAACCGAAACGACTGTTCCGAAGAATTCTCTGTCGCCGGTGATAAAGGTCAGGTCACGCGAAATTGTCGCTCGAATCATTATAATCAGCCCCAAGACCTCCACCACAATCTGAGTTATAGCGATGTCAGGCGCCCGCAGCATTAGAAACATCAAAGAGCCGCCTGTGCCAATGGCGCCGACACAGATTATGGAGCTTAATAGGTCCTTTGTTTCCACCGCAATGATGGCTGCGATTATCATAAACAAAAGTAAAAGGTAGAGTATGATCATAACAACCTCACTTTTTGCCACAAAGTCACCAAGACACCAAGAGTTATCGTTTTTCAACCACGGATTACACGGTTTCACTGATTTTTTATTTATGTTTAATCCGCGTTAATCTGCGAAATCTGTGGTTAATTATTTTTTTATTTCTTTGTGCCTTTGTGCCTTCGTGGCCGATTTTCTTTACCTCACCAGATCTTGCAAACTGCAAAAAGAACCGCTAGTAATCCCAAAGTTACCCACGTCAGATACATCGGCAGAATTCCCGAGTGAAGCCACCGAAGAAACGCTGTCAGTGTCAGGCCAACTTTGCCACCTTGGTTGTATAAATCGAAGTGTCCTTTCTCCTGGCTGGCGTAAAGCTGCTTCAGGCCGCTCATCGAAGAAACCGTTTTATAGAAGCCGGTTCCGGGTATTATCATTTGGTCATTGGGCAGAATTTCGCCGCAGGTCCAGGTAGGAACGATTCTGACCTTTCTGGATAACAAGCCAACAAGTAAAATGAGCAGGCCGATAGCAATGCCGAATATCAAGATTGCTGTGGCTAAGATGGATTCCCACGTGCCGAAAATAGCAGTGCCGGCTTCGATACCCAGTGCCGGGTAAATGAAAGATTTTAGCGGGACACTGTAAAAAATTCCAAAAAACACACACAGAAAAGCAAGCACCAACATCGGGATTGTCTGTAAAGGCGATACTTCTTTTGTCCCTTTTAGCTCGCTGGGTAGCCGCGACAGAAATAGCGAATGCAAGAGTTTTACAAATGAAGCCAGAGTAAGTGCGCTTCCGAACATAGCACAGGTAAGCCACACAGGCCACAATTTAGCAAGCCCGCCGGCTTGTGATGTCCCCATCTGAATTACGCCCTGATAGACCATCCACTTGGAAACAAAACCGTTGAAGGGCGGGATGCCGGAAATGCTCAAGGCAGCAATCAGGCAGGCGGCAAATGTAATCGACATTTTTTTACCGAGGCCGCCCAATCTATCCAGTTCAGCCGTGCCGGTTTGCTGCTCCACTGCTCCGCCGCAAAGAAACAGGCAGCACTTGTATATGGCATTATTTAGCATATGGAACAATGCGCCGGCTATGCCGACAGGTGTCATTGTTGCTATGCCGAGAATCATATATCCGACCTGACTGACAGCGTGAAAAGATAATAGTTTCTTGAGATTGTGCTGAACCATCGCAATCATCACAGCGATAATGACCGTGGCTGAACCGATGATTGCCAGAATAACACTTAAGACCTCAGACTTGAGTATAAAGATTTCCTGCACGATTATAACCAATAGATAAATTCCAAGAAGCTTATCAATCGCTGCCGGCAGAAGCGCCATCACGGAGGTCGGCGCAAATTCGCCACTGGTGGGCAGCCAGGTATGCAAGGGCAGCGCACCGGCTTTGGTAATAGCTGCTGTCATAAGCAATAAGAAGGCGATAATCGGCAGGATAGAAGCCGTTTCAATGCTGATTTCTGAGATGATAAATGTCCCTGAAATCGACCATACCATCAGTATGCCCAATAGAAAAGCGGCATCGGATGCGCCTATCATTGCAAAGGTCTTGGTTGCTGCGAAGTTGGAATTTTTACCGCCGGTTGTTATCAGAAGATACAGCGCAGCGGTAACAATCTCCCAGAATATAAGCAAAAATAACAGGTGCTGGGACAGTAATATACCCGCTGAACCGCCTATCGTAAGCAGCACCGCACCATAGTATTCATTCAGGCGATTCGCACCGGCCATCGACTTAAATGAGTATAGAGTTATTAAAAGCCCAAAGCCCATAGCAAACATCAATATAAATGTCCCCAGAGGCTTAGCAGAAAGCTGCAAATCTAATTTCAAGTCGCCTATCTGGAAGACCGGCCAGGTGTATTGCGATTGACCGGCAGCAAATATCTTAATCGCCAATACAAAGGCGATGATTGAAATAATCAGCGTCAAAGCCGCGGATAGAAGCTTTATTCTGTTCGGCAAAAATAGCAGCACAAAACCTGCAATCAACGGCAAAAAGACAGGGATAAGCAGAGTTTTATCCAATTTTAGAAATCCTCCAATTTCAATTCTGTTGCGCCAATATCCTTTTTAATACGCTGCGTCTTTTCGCGACTCAATTGAAGTAATGCTTCGCCATCGTGTGTGATGCTGCCGTGCCGGTCAACGGTAGCTAATCTCTCCGTGCAACTGTAGCAGGGGTCAACCGCAGCGAGCGTGATTGTAACATCGGCGATGTCCTGCCCGATACAGGATGCCTTAAACGATGGCACGTTGACGTAACTTGGTGCTCTTATCTTATGTCTTACGGGTCTGTTGCCGCCGTCACTGCGGACATAGTGGAACGTTTCGCCCCGGGGAGCCTCGACGTGGCCGATTCCTTCGCCGGGCGGAATTTGCTTGACCTCTGTTGTGATTGGGCCTTCGGGCAGCTTTTTGAGGGCCTGCCTGACTATCTTAATCGACTCAAATGTCTCCAGCAGGCGAACAACAGCCTTTGCAAATACATCACCTTCAGGCTGACTAATTACATTCCAGTCAAGCTCACCGTATGCAGCATACGGGTCATCGCGCCGGACATCAATAGCCACGCCGCTTCCTCTGGCAGTCGGACCTGTTACCGCATATTTGATAGCGTCTTCTTTTTTCAATATTCCTACGCCTTTCAGGCGGGCGTGCAAAACGGGGTCATCGAGCACAGCCTTGGTGAGCATCTCGGTTTTCTTTTCGATTTTGTCGAGCTCTTTTAATATCTTGGGTATGGTTTCGTTGGGGACATTTTCTCTGCAGCCGCCTACCCTGACGTTGCCGTATTGATTTCTGTTGCCGCTAATTTCTTCTAATAAATCAAGCACCGGCTCGCGATACTTCCATGCCCACATAAAAACGGTATCGTAGCCGATAAAGTGCCCTGCAAGCCCAACCCATAACAGGTGGCTGTGTATCCGCTCCAGCTCATTGATAATCGTTCGAACGTATAATGCCCGCTCAGGCGGCTTTACCCCCGCAAGTTCTTCGACCGCCTGCACGTATGCTAACGGATGCGAAGCTGAACAAATTCCGCACACTCGCGACACCAGGAACGGCACCTGGTCAAATTGCAACGATTCGCTGATTTTCTCTATACCGCGATGATTATATGATAATCTTACGTCTATGTCGGTTACCTTTTCACCATCGATAGTGAGCTGGAAAAATTCCATCTCTTCCTGCAACGGATGAAACGGACCAACCGCAAGAACTGACTTTCTGACAGTTTCCTTCATTTCTTAAGTTCCTTTGCTTCGTTTGGAGACACGTCTTTTCTTAACGGATATACGCCATCCGGCCAATCGTCGCTCAGAATCAGCCGCCTCATATTAGGATGGTTCCTAAAATCAATTCCTAAGATGTCGTGGATTTCTCTTTCAATCCACTCTGCCGCTGGCAAAAACGGCGTAATGGATTCAATTGCAGGATTCTTTCGGTCACGGATGAAGGCTTTTATGGTAATCACACAGCCGGTCTGGTCATAAGAATAGTGATAAAGCAATTCAAAACAGTCGTCGGAATCGATGCCGGTAACAATACAAAATCTTGCTTTGACATCCTCAAAAAGGAATTTGTTGACAGCATAACTATTCTCGGCTTCGCACAAGAGGAATATTCTCTTGTCAGATTTTTGCTCTATGGATATGAGCTTATTTTTTATTTCTGATAATCTGTTGTTTAATTCCTGATGATTCATTCTATATCCTGTTATAAAGCTGATAGTGCCTTTACCACGCCGGAAATCATAGCCTCTGGCTTTGGCGGACAGCCCGGCACATAAGCAATAATCGCATTTGGGTCAACTTCTTTGATTATCTTGTCCACCGGTCCGACAACGTGATAGCCGTTATTGAATATCCCTGTGCCGCAGGCACAGGCGCCGATTGCAAACACCACGCAGGGTTTCGGGGTCTGGCGATATACTTCCTTCAGCCGTTTGGCCGCCTGCCACGTTCCCACACCAGTTACCAGTAGCGCATCGGCGTGCCGGGGAGAGCCGACAAGTTTAATGCCGAACCTTTCAACGTCAAATTTCGGCGTAAGCAAATTGACAATCTCGATGTCGCAGTTATTGCAGGCGCCGGCATTGACGTGGAATACCCACGGTGACTTTTTTAATGACCATATCTTCCAATTCATATATACGCCTTATAGCCAGCCGATATGATAGAAATTACCCATTGCTGCCAGCAGACAAGCGATAGCTAAAGTAAGCCCGCAATAGACCCAGAAGAATTTCATCGCCTGGTCGATTCGCACGCGGGGGTTTGTATTCTTTATTAAAATCAGTAAAACCAATACCAGAACGTATTTGCCGATGCCTCTGGCCAGCGGGCAGCCTGCGAAGTGGAAGCCGCCCAAGAAAACCATCACCAAAAATAACGGCAGCGCTACCAGCATCATCGCCTGCATAATCTTCCATATAGCGAGCAAAGCTCCGGAATATTCTATAATTACGCCGCTTGCAACCTCGGTATCGGATTCGGCAATATCAAATGGGACAAATCCGAGTTTTGCCTGAACACATAATAGCGATACCAAAAATGCCAGGAAGCCGGATATGCTGAAGATGGGAGTGTGCTGAGAGATTGCGGCTAAACTAAGCTGCTGGCCTGGTTCGATTAAGCCAGCGGTCTTAATAATCACCACAACCAGGGCCAGGACAAGCGGCAGCTCATAGCCCATAACGAGTTTCATTTCTCTGCTTGTGCCGACCGCAGCGTGAGGACTGGCGCTGGCGGAGCTGCCGAGAATTAACGCCAGCGACGGTATTACCATCAGATAAATTGCCACTATGATATCGCCGACAAACGGTGTTGCAGGAGCGATGGTTATCCGCCACAGCATTGTTGAAAGCAGCAGCACTCCGGCCAGTCCTACAATCGGCGCCATCAGGAAAACTGTTCGCTGTGCATCTTCCGGTATAAGGATTTCCTTTCCCATCAACTTCATTACATCCACAAATGGCTGATACAATGGCGGACCCACACGCCACTGCACTAATGCGCTGACCTTGCGGACTATCCAGCAAGCGACTAAACCGAAGACGGCGGTAAATAAGAAGCCCGGAAAAATCAAAATCCAGAATAAGCTCTGCAATACCTCGCTCATCTTTTTGTCCCCTGGGTCTCTCTCAAGAATGGCTGCCACGTAGTGCCGCCGGCTACTCGGACAACGATGTCATCGAATACCTCCATCATATCACCTTCCACTTTGACCTCCCGGTAATCTATGCTTCCATTCTGGCTGGTCCTGACGCACAGAGGTTTTTCAGCCGGTGCTAATCTATTTTTGCACACATCACAAACGCTGCTCGGGAAGGGTATCAAATCAGGATATATCGTTCCAAACGGACAGGCCATCGCGCAGGTGCCGCAGCCTGTGCAAAGCATATTTGCTCGCTTGAGAATTCCGGCGTCCCCGTCTTTAGTTTGCACCTTCTCTAAAGCCTTTCGCGGACAGGCGGTTATGCAGGGTGCAAGGTAGCATTTGCGGCAAATTAACGCAAAGCGAATCATCTCCAGCAGCGAATCGAATCCTTTATTTTCCGGATGATGCTTGTATGAACACTGCACTTTAGATTCGCTCTGTGGTTTGCATTTTGCCAAATCTATTATCAACTTCGCAGCCATAATTTCGTATCTCGTATATCGTTTATCCGCGGCGCCGTCTAATCCCAGATATTGGGGTAGCCCTTTATCTGGTCGTATGTAAAGACAGGGCCATCCTTACAAACATAATATTTTCCAATCATACAATGGCCGCACTTTCCAACGCCGCAGCTCATATTCTTTTCCATCGAAAGATAAATTCGCTCGGCAGAAAATCCAAAATCCAATAATTTGACAGTGGCAAATTTCATCATAATTGGCGGCCCACAAACGACCGCTACCGCATTTTCAATATTTACATCATCTTTGCTAAGTATCGTCGTTACAACCCCTACATTACCCGTCCATTTGCCGTCTGACTTGTCAACCGACAGCTTGATTTTTACGCCGTCGATTTTTTGCCAGGGGCCGAAGAGAGTCTTTTTATAGATAAAATCATCGGGCGTTCTCGCTCCAAACCGGCAAACTACACATTTCAAGTCCTTTACCCTGTCCACGAGCGTCAAGAATAGAGACCGGATAGGTGCCAAACCTACGCCGCCGCCGACGATATAGACCTCTTTATTAACGAAATCCTCAATCGGATAGCCATTGCCGTAAGGCCCTCGAATGCCGACCTTTTGTCCCTTTTTGCACTGGTGGAATAAAGCTGTTACGCGGCCGGCTTTCATAATGGTAATTTCCATCTTTTTGGTGTCGGCGGGAGATGAGGATGGAGTAAATGGCGCCTCGCCTTCGCCAGGCAAAGTCAACTCCACGAACTGGCCTGTTTTGAACGCAAATTCCTTTTCCGGCACAACGACGAAGCTCTTAATCGTCGAGGACTCATCAATAATGTCGGTAATTTCGCCGGCTATAGGTTGGTAGAAGTTCTGATTCATTTTGCGACTTTTGCTTTACTTTTGTTTTTAATCTCTTCGTTTAGTTTCTTTAATATGGCACGGATGTCAATTCCACCGGCATCGGCATCAACACATCTGCCGCAGCCGATGCACATCTGGAGGCCGTATCTATCAAGAAAATAGGCAAACTTGTGCATAAGGCGGTGTCTGAGCCGGTCGCCAAGCACTTTACGCGGATTTGCACCACCGGCAACAGCGGCATAAGATAGTCTCATACAGCTATCCCACATCTTCATCTTGCTAAAGTAATCCTTTTGCTTGGTGTCGTAAAGATAGAAACAGTGACAGGTGGGGCAGACCCGCGTGCAGGCCTGGCACTCGATGCAGCTTTTCGCCTCCACATCAAAGACCTCTGAATCGTGGCCGCTTTCCAAAAGCTCTTTAATCGGCGTATCGAACTTAAGGTCGGCGTTTTGCTGCTCAAGCTGTTTTTGCGTGTGGACCCTATTTTTGTCGTGCTCCGAGAGTGAAGCAGCGGGAACATCAGTGAAAAGCTCATCGTGCTTTTTTATAAAATCCTTGCCCCTTTGCGAGCCGGCTTCGATAATAAAGCCGTCCTTTACCTGCGAGACATTCAAATCAAACCCGCTTTCGGGAAATGACTTGCCATCTATAACATTGCAGAAGCAGCTTTCGCCCGGGTCGAAACAATCGGAGGAGATTATAAACATCTTCTGCCGTCGGGCCACATAGAGAGGGTCACGAAATTCCTCCTCCAGAAAAACCTTGTCAAGAATTTCGATTGAGCGTAAATCGCAATCTTTAAGTCCAAAGACGGCAAACGGCTTTATATCGTTAGGGTCAAAAGGCTCCGGGAAAATCGCAGCAAGCTCACGCAACGGCAGCAAAAACTCCTTGACCGGCGTGCAGGCACGAATGTTATTAAATTCCGCCGCTGTATCGGCGGAACTATCAAACCTGGTATATACAAAGTGCTGTCCGGACTTTTTCGGGACATAAATGTCCATCTCCCCGGCAACTGCGTCAAGGAACGGCTTTAACGAACTTATAAAGACAGCTTCCATTTTTTCTTACCAGAACTTACCTACGACCATTTACAAACACAACTTTCTGTCAGATAGTTTAACCTGCCGACATATAGTAAGGCAAGCGGGCAAGGTCCATTGCAATATCAATTGTTATAACTTTAACTTTCCTCGGCACCGCTATACGGCAGGGAGAAAAATTCAATATACCCTTTATACCTGCCTTAACAAGCGCATCTGCGGTTTTTTGAGCAGAATCACGAGGGACGGCTATAATCGCCAGCTTAATCCTTCGTTCTTTTAACGTCTGTAAATTTGAAACATCTTCAATCACGACATTCTTTATTTTCTTGCCGACCTTTTTAAGGTCGGTATCGAAAGCAGCAGCGATGTCGAAACCAAATATCTTAAAGCCTGTGTATGCCAGAACAGCCAAACCCAGATTTCCGGCTCCGACTAAAGCGGCCTTTTGGACGACATCGAGTTTGAGAATTTTTTTGATTTCTCTTGTCAAGATTTCGATGTCATAGCCTACGCCGCGTATGCCAAACTCGCCAAAGTAAGAAAAGTCCTTCCTTATTTGCCAGGGATTTACACCGACAAAATCAGCTAAATCCTCGCTGGATATACTTTTACGACCTTGTTCCGACGACAACAATAGACCCCTAATATAGATTGGCAAGCGACGTATTGTTTCATTTGGTATCCTACGGTATCTCATCAAGCATACTACGGCTATTTTGTGCTTGTGTTCACATTCACAAAACCTGATAAAAAAACGCAAAGTTACAGCTTTCAGTTGCAACTGTCAAGAAAATTTAAGAAAATTTTTTGGCTATAATTCACGATTACAGGTATATTTTTTAACCGGCCCTATGTTGTTTTTTCCCCCAATGATTTCTGCCGCTGCATTATCCCCCCCCAAAAGCGGCAATCCTGACCATATAAGGCCACTCGTGCACTCTGTATCGTCGCCTTGTGCTTTCGGTTTTGTAACATTACATTAAAAACACGCCTTCGGATAGCTACCCGTTAAGTATCCAACCTTCACGGTAGGTCTTTCGGATGAACTGGTCGGCCTCGGGGCAGTTTGTGGCCTTAATATTCTTGGAATCCCATTCGAGCTTCTTGCCGACCCTGTATGCCACCAGCGCAAGCAGGTTATGCTCTATCAGCGCACCGGAATAATCGAAGTTGCACAATGTTGGTTTGCTGGTCTTGCAGGCGATTATCCATTCCTCGTGATGACCGGGTGAAGGAGGAATCAGCTCATCGGCCTTAGGCGATTTATAGTGGGTCATATCACCTTTAAGCATCAAAACCCGATAGTCGTAGTCGGCAATCAGGAAACCTTTGTCGCCTGTGAAAATAACGCCCTTGAACAGCTCTTCGCGATTGAATATAGGCGAGGGCATACCGGGTTTCTTTCCGCCGTCATACCAATATACCTTGACTGCGGGTCGCCAATTATTGGCGGGGTGGTCCCACTCGGCTGTAAGCCATTCGGGACAGGTGTCGGAATTGACGGGTGTCCCTGCGGCCTCGCACGTCGTAGGTAACCGCAGGTCGAGCGCCCAATACGCCATATCAATCATATGGCTGCCCATATCCCCGATTTGTCCGCTCCCAAAGTCCCAGAAGCGGTTCCAGCTCAGGCAGCCACCCAGGTATTCCGGATTGAATGGATGGAAAGGCGATGGACCAATCCACAGGTCCCAGTGGATGTGTTCGGGCACCGGCTTGACCTCGGGCGGATAATTGCCGCCTTTAGGCGTGCGGCTGCACCATATACGAGCCTCTTGAACGGTGCCGATAGCGCCGTTCCGAACCAGCTCGACCATACGCCGGTAATTGTCTGAAGCGTGTATCTGGGTGCCCATTTGCGTTGCGAGCTTATTCTTGTTCTTCAGGTACGTATCGCGGACAACACTGGCTTCATAGACAGAGTTGGCCAAGGGCTTTTCACAATATACGTGCTTGCCCCGGTTCATCGCCCAGATATTGACAAAGGCGTGGGTGTGGTCGGTCGTCGAGCATACAACCGCCTCGATGTCCTTCTGTTCGAGGCACTTCCTCCAGTCAGTATAGGTTTTAGCGCTGGGGAACTGTTTTGCGGCCTCGCCGAGGTTTTTGTCGTTCACGTCACACAGTGCGACAATGTTCTCGCTCTTGACGCTGTCCATATTCCCACCGCCTCGGCCACCAACGCCGATGATGGCGATATTGAGCTTGTCGCTGGGGGACTGGCCAGCCTTAAGAATACCAGACTTCAGGAGCATTACCCCTGCCCCGGCCTTTGCACCTTGTTTTAGAAATGCGCGACGATTAATCCGGTGTTTCATTTGTTATCTCCTTAACTTTTTATCACTATAACGATGAGCAATGTAACTTTCATAATGCTGACAGAATAGACAAAACAATTGTGGAACTCAAGAGTTTTTTGTTTTTATTGTGGGATTGTAAGGGAATTCAGCGTCCTCCGGTGACTCAGAGTGAGAGCGTAAATTTTCCTTAGCATTCCATAAGTTCTAAGGTGTAGTACCTTCAAGCCAATCGTTAGCGAACTCTGCAAAATCAAGTAAGTTGACTTTGCCATCGCCTCCCGGAGGCGCAATGTCTAATGCCGGCTCATCTGTTAGCCAGAAGCCGACCAGTTGAGCTAAGTCAGCAAAATCGACACTTCCGTTGCCATTAACGTCCGCAGGATTTGACTTAACCGTGACCGTTACGATTTCAGGATCGTCGTCAGCATTACCTAACTTGTCAATACCTACGGCCCTTAACTCGTATTCCCCTTCTATGAGATGGTCGGTTTTCCAAGATCTCTCCCAAGGGGTCTCTACATCAACACTGCCTATGTTGATCCACAGTACGTCTCCCCTTTTTCTGTACTGGAAAAGCACCGAATCTGTATCTGGGTCCGAGCAATATGCCCGTATGTTGATAGTGCCGGTAAATTTAGTCCCACTAATTGGACTTGTGATTTTTGCCACGGGAGATGTGTGGTCTATCTCCACGTTTATAATGCTTGGCGAAGGGTCGCCATTTCCCAAGGTGTCCTGTGCCAGAGCTCTTATTTGATAAATTCCGGAACTCAAATTAGGCTCCAATGTATCGAATTCAGCAGGATAAGGATAAAGTGTTGTTGCTATATCTTGCCATTCGCCCCCTTGACTTCTGTACTGATATTTGACACTGACAACATTGCCCTTCTCGCGTTTGGTGTTTATGGCAATTACGCTACCGATTTTCTGTCCGTCAGAAATCTCAGAAATCATCGCTGAAGGTGCATGCTCAAGTTTTATGTCATTATCCCTCGACACAACCCAGGGATGAGTTTCAACAGTTATGTCGTAGCTCTTTATATAACCTTGCGCCTCTGCATTTAATACGTATTGGCCTGGTTCCAAATTGTAAAATTGGTAGCCGCCTTGCTCATTTGTAACTGTTGTACCTACTAATAAACCACCTTGATAAACGTAAACATTCGCATCTTCTATCGGTTCTAAAGTTTCATGCTCGAAGATTTTGCCTTCTATTGCGCCTTTCGTCAAGGAAAGGAAAAGATCTATCATGTTATTCTGAACAAGGATTTTATCCCCCAAAAGCGAAGGCATCCCATATCCGAAACCTTTCGCTAAGCATCTTGGCTTATCAGAGCCACCCAAGGGCTGCGTCCATAGATCTGAGGATCCTCCTCTGCCAACATGCCTGTTCGAGCCGAATAAAAGCCTCTTTCCATCAGAGGTGAACTCGGGATAAATGTCCGTATAAGGATTGTTCGTAATCTTTTGTTCTCCGGAACCATCTTGATTCATCAAATATATTTCGATATTTCCATCTTTGTCAGCCGCATAAGCAATCTTACTGCCGTCGGGAGACCACACGGGTGCTTGCGGTTGAGCGCGTGATATCCAGCTTCCTACCTTTGTTAAGCCGCTTCCATCTGAATTAATCTTCGTAATGTACCAGAAATTGTCCGCTGGCTCGTTCCAAACGCCACTGAAAACTATCTTGTCCTCAGTTGGCGACCAAGCAGGATACTCACCACCTAATAAAGAGCCAAGTGTGTATGTTGTTATTTCGGTGTACCCAGTCCCGTCAATATTTATCTTCGCAATCTGAGATTGGTTCCCGGTGCTGTTCGATGGGAAAACGATTTGGCTCCCATCTCTTGACCAGTCTGGTCTTGGCGGCCGGACCTTGAAAGGTGTGGGTACGAGCTGCTTATTCGTAAAATCATTGGCTTCACAGATATAGATATGATTCACTTGATCACCAAACTTAGGGTCATACTCCTCTTTCAGATAGACTATTTTGTCTCCACTCGGCGACCATCTTGGGTACTCCGCACCAGAAGCCAACTCACGAATGTCCTTGAGCATGCCAACTCTTCCGTGAGCTGGGATGGCAACGCCGCTTGCATCGTGCATATCGAGTGTGTAGAAGTAAACTTCATCATTTTCTCTATTTCCTTCTTGGTTTTTGCCGTCCCAGGAAGAAGCATAGCTGCCCGCTGTCTGTAATTCGTTGCTCAGTAAAGTTCTCACGTAATTTCCCTGAGAATCGTAAATCTTTAGTGTCACATAAGCCGGCTTGTTTATACTGTATGAAATATTAATGCAATCGTCATCTCCATCAGCATTAGGTGTAAAAGGATCCGGCTGAGCAGAGATATCCGTGAAGTATAGACTCGGAGGAGAGAACGGCATAACAAATAAACCAAAGTATCCTACCTCCGGAAAACCCTTGTTGGAAACAAAAGCTAATTTGTCAGTAGCATTTCTTGGTACACTGGGATGCCATTCTATTTCAGGATCATAAGTTATCTGAACTGTCTCCTCTATGTCGAGGTAGTAAAGCCATATATTCCAGCTTGAATGATAGATGACCCCACTTGAGTCTGGAAGCCAGCAGGGAGTGTCGAAAGAAGCGGAAATGGGCACCTCCTCTCCCGTTGATGCATTTATAAGATAGTTGAAGCCGTCACATGCAATCCATCTTCCATCAGGTGACCACGCAAGATTCCTGTATTCTCCGTCTTTTAGGTAAGTGTCTTCATGTGTCGCTGTGTTATAAACGTATATTTTGTACTGATGCGGGTTACTATTGGTGAGTACCTTTACGTAGGCAATTCTCTGACCATCAGGACACCATGTGGGGTACTGCCCCCAGGACACCCCACTTATCCAAGGTATGACTACGTAAGCATCATTGCCATTCTCGTTTGCACTTGTTACCCATATACTCCATTTTCCGTCGCTGGTACCTGTTGCACTGAACAATATCTTACTTCCATCAGGAGAGAACTCGGGGTCTCCAAGAACAACATCGTAGGCGGGTCTATCAGGTCCGGTCATGCGCATAAGACCAGAACCATCCCCATTGACTCTGTATAGTGCTTCGTAAATACTGGTGCCGGTACCCAAGGTTTGAACGAAGGCAATTTTATCTCCATTCGGTGACCAAGCTGTACCATGGAGGTTCCTGCCGGATGCAACCTGTGTTATTCCCAGGGGATAAAGGTTAAATATCTGATTTTCTGTTGTCTGCCGTGTATGTACTGCCACATTTGTTCGGATTGCACTTCCTTCACCCTCCTTTGAGGCTTCGAGTGTATAGTAATCCTCAGGTTCTGGCGTTGGTTTCAAGCCGTCAAGATAATAATATCCGTCCGAGTCACTTGTAGTAGAGCCGTAATCACCAACTGTTGATTCAATTACTTTTACAGTTGCTCCTTCCACAGGATTGTTCCACTGGTCGAAGACCCAGCCAGAAATGGCCCCTGGCTTGGGAACTATTGTTAGATTTGCAGATTTCACATTGTCTGCCGTACTCGTTTCGCCGGAAACTGGACCTGCCTCAATTTTCAGCTCGTAGTTTTCGGTATAATCCGAAATAGGAATTTGATAGGTGAATACTATAACAGGACTTGTTTCTTCAACTGAAACGTTGATCAAGTGTGAATCCCGCACAACATTGTTGACCTTAAAAACAACCGGGATATTGGGTTCCAGTTGAGTCCCCAAATTCTCTATCTGCGCTCGTACTTCAACGACATCGTTGGCTTCAGGTGTTTCAGGATAAATACTGAAGTTCCTGATGGCAATATCATGCACCTCTGCGATGTCCGGACCCTCAATAACCCCGCTTTGAGGATACCGGAATTTGGCCATTTCATCTCCAAACTCAAAATAAAAGAAATTGTCAGTTGTTGAGAGCTTGCCCTTATATTCAAAGATAGCACCATCTTTAACTGAAGGACCGCCAGGCCTCATCTTCATGTTGTGAGGAATGCTATTGATTATAACCAAAGACCTTTTCGGATAAATATTATCTGGATTTACATAGGTCACAGAAAATGTGTATATCTCGTCCTTGTTGCCTGATTCGGGACTCACGCTTCCATCTTTTAACAATGTGGGAATTATGGGATTTATCCATATAGTTGCAGTATCTGTTCTTCCTTCACTATCCCTAACCACAAAATTAACATTCTCTTGCCCATTCCAGCCCTCTGGCACAATAAGGTCGGCAGTACCCTTATCTTGGTCTATAACTACTTGGATATTGCCGACTCCTAAATAGTCAAACCATAGCTGTGAAACATATTCGGCAGGAAGGTCGCTATTGATATAAGAACGCAAATTTATCTGAGGAGTGGCACCATAATCCGGCACGCGGTCATACGGAAAACCAGTAAAAAGAGGGTTATAGCTTATGTCTTCCCATTTTGTAGACAACGTTTGTTCACGCGTGGCAACAGCAACAGTTAACCATATGGCATGGCTTGGATCTGTCTCCCACTTCGTGTAATTATATCTGGGTGCCTTATCAATATAATCGGAGAAGTCATCTTTATTTTCGAAGGGGCCGAATTGGAGTTGCAAAGTCGCAACCGCCGAATACTTGTAATTGGGTGGCTCGCTAACTCTTACTCTTATTACGTTTGGCAAAGGAGAGGGCACAATTAACTTATCCACACCATTCACCAACCAGACTAAGTTTCTCTTGTGATTATGCACATACTCTGGCAAACTAAGATCCAGTGTGGACGACACATACCCCACCTCTTCAGGTAGCTGTAAAGTAAGTACGGCTCTGTCGTAATTCAAGTAAAGCTCAGCGTCGGGGTCATCTCCTGTACTCACAGAGGAACTTTTATTATGCCAATGGATTTCCAAGTCTCTACGGAATTGTTCCGAGAGACCTGCTTTTAATACTACGTCCGCGGTTGTTTGAAAACGCTCCTGAGCACGTAATCTCAATAAAGAGTATTCCCTCGTTCCCGGAAAACAAGCTTCCCCCACATATTGTCCTGTTGCCACCTCACCAAGTAGACAAAGAAAATTACCTATACCGAATGCCCAATCTGCAAGTTCAGGAGTGTTCCTTTCAACAGCCGTATCAAAGAGGATCCATTGGCCAAGCTGGTCCTGCATTGGCCCAGGAAAAGTCGGCGAGCCAGTATCTTTCACCTGTATAGACACAGCCTTTGTATCGATAAGCTTTTTCTCCCAAACCCATAGACCTGTTTCGAGATTAAGATTAAATGCCTGTTCGCCGGGTGTATACCTCTCTGGCAATGGGACAACAATATTGTCAGTTTCATATGGGCCTATATCAACGGTGTATCCAGCCCCTCTTTCACCTTCAAATCTAAGGAACCCTGTGAAATGGTCGGCGCCATTATTCACTATTTTGACTGTTGCGTAAATCTGCGCTACTTTCAGGCCACAAACACCATCTATGTAGAAGGAGTTCACAGTGGAAAAGGAATTTACCGAAACGACCGCAGGAGTTCTGCTCAAGTGCACCTCCTCTATATGCACTGCTAACGCTGGCGGGCTAAGCGATGCAAAAATGCAGCAAAAGAGAAGAATTACCGTTGTGGGATGCTTTATAAGTATATTGTTGCTGATCATTATACACCTCCTTAACACGAGCCAGTGAGAATCGAGTTTCATACTCGAGACTCCGATCCCTTCGGGCTTAGACAAAATCATTTATTTTCCTGCGCTTCAACTAAAAATGGATTATACCAGACCTGATTATGGAAAGTCAAGTGATTTATCTGACTTTTTGTAATGGGTCAGTTAGTCCCCAAAATCTGACAAACAAAACCAAAAAACTTTTGCCTAAAAAATTAGATTTTTATTGAATAAAAGGCGAGATTTGGTATAATACCAATGTGAACTCGTGTAGTTC
>Ga0315293_10002147_pt1 | contig 19021 bp, 14 predicted proteins | sample YL17G13_20_MG_FD_203071 | JGI IMG/M metagenome (GOLD analysis project Ga0315293, IMG submission 203071) | Sediment microbial communities from Yellowstone Lake, YNP, Wyoming, USA - YL17G13_20 | ecosystem: Environmental > Aquatic > Freshwater > Lake > Sediment | place: USA: Wyoming | collected... | reverse complement strand
CCACTGGCTACTATAACTCAGCCATGGGTTATCAAGCCCTCTATAAAAACACCACTGGCTACTACAATTCAGCCATGGGTGCTAATGCCCTCTCCGCCAACACCACTGGTATCTCTAACTCAGCCATGGGTAGTTATGCCCTCACCGGCAACACCACTGGCTACTCTAACTCTGCTATGGGATATGCTTCTTTCTACGCCAACAGATTGGGTTCAGGCAATTCAGTTTTTGGTTATCAAGCTGGATATGGAGTTAACAGCACCACTAATCTAACTGCCAGTTCAACGATTATCGGTTATCAAGCGGGATATTCTCTGGGTTCAACTACCGCCAACATCTTAATCGGTTATCAGGCAGGTTATTCTTTGGCTGGCGGCACAATCTCTTCGGGTTCGGGTTCAAACAACATCGTTATCGGATTTAACACTGACTTGCCCTCCACCACGCAAAATTCCACTTTGGATATTGGCAATTTGATTTACGCCACTGGATTGACTAATTTCGCTTCGCCATCTTCGGCTGTTTCGGCGGGCAACGTCGGCATCGGGACGAGCTCTCCGCTCACTACATTATCAATTCAGGGCACAGCTGGAGCCAATGATGTTTTGAATGTGGCTTCCTCTACCGGCGCTTCAATGCTTTATGTCAATGCGGCGGGGAACGTGGGGATTGGGACGACGAGTCCCTCCCTGACTTTTGCGGTCAACGGTACTGCCGGCGGAACCAACGCCTGGACTAGTATGTCATACTCCGGCCTCAAGGAAAATTTTGCCGATGTGGCAGTACTGGCTAAGATTGATAATTTAAATATTAAAGAATGGCAATATAAGCCATCTTTTTCACCCAATGACACTTTCAGGCATTTATCGCCTTTTGCGGAAGACTTCAGGCAGCAATTTGGATTGGGCGATTCCGACTATACCATCCAGTCCTTGGATGTGGCCGGCGTCGCGCTCAAAGGCGTGCAGGAAATTGGGCAGATAATTGATTTGAAAAATGCCACCAGCACTTCGCCTTCTATATATATAGATGGTTTGGGGAATGTGGGGATTGGCCTAACCGCGGACTTACGCGGATTTGTGCCGCAGGCGCGGCTGGATATTAGGGGTTTGGCTGGTTCTCTTGGTGATATTTTCAATGTCGCCTCTTCCAGCGGCGAAAGTTTCTTTAAGATAAACGCGCTGGGCAGTATCGGCCTTGGCACTTCAACGCCGACAGCGGACTCAGGTATAAAATTAGCGGTCGGCGGGGATATCGCGGCTACCGGATTTGTTAATCTTTCCACCCGCGAAGCGAAAAAAGATATTGAATATCTGACCACGGCTGATTATCAGCAGGTCTTGGCAAAAATCGCCTCAACCAGCGTGGCGACGTACCTATACGCAAACGAAGTTTGCGATAAATCCCAAATCCCAAATCCCAATTTCCAAACAAATTCCAATATCCAAAATTCAAATATTCAAAACGGCGGCTGCGCCAAGCGCCTGGGTCTCATCGCCGAAGAAGCGCCGCGGGAAATTCTTTCGGCTGACGCCAAAGGAGTAGATTTGTATAAAATGGCTTCCTTCACTCTGGCCGGAGTCAAAGCGCTGAATTCACAGTTTATAAGTTATAAGTTAAAAGTTGACAGTTTGGAAGCGAGGATTGAGGCGTTGGAAAATAACCCCCCAACCCCCCTTTTAAAGGGGGGCGAAGGGGGGTTAAGTTTAAAGGGGGGCGCAGAGGGGTTAAGAATGGCGCTGGAAACATTGTCTGGTGATAAAATTGAATTCGCGCCTTCGTCCATCGCCGCGCTGGTAAATAATATGTATGCGTCGGTAATCGGCGGTTTGCGCCAGATGGGCTTGATTGTTGAGCAGGGGGTGGTCAGGGCGCAAAAGCTCATTGCCGACACTCTGCAAATCAATAAGCTAACTATTAACGCCGCTCCGGCCAGCGAGAACGGCCAGCCCAAGGATCCGACCATCGGCTCCTCGCAAATAAATATAGGCGAGAACAATACATATATAATGAATAACCAGGTGAGCACCACGACCAAAATTTTTGTGACGCCAGAGTTGCCGGTGGCGCTGGGGGTGTGCGAGCAGAACGCGGAACAAAATCCTCCCTCGCCTCGCTTTCGCGAGAGCGAAGCGGGCCAGCCTTCCCTAAAGGGAGGGAGCGACACCCCTCCTTTAGGAGGGGCGGGGGGAGATTTGGGAGTTCGCCCCCAAGGATTCCGTGTTTGCATGAACGCGACCTCTTCGCAGATTGTAAAATTCAACTGGTGGATTGTGGAGACGACAATAGATAACAACCAACAGTCAACGGTCAACAGCGGAAATCCCCCCCAACCCCCCTTTATAAAGGGGGGAGAGAGCCCCGACGCAGTCGTGGGCGATGGGAGGATTTTGCCTTCGGTAGTCCCCAGCGTTTCACCCAGCGTTTCGCCGACGCCAACGCCGACGATAACCCCGACTCCGATGCCGTCGGTTAGTCCCGAAGCGACCGCCACGCCAAGCGTCACGGCGACTCCTTCTCCGGAAGCAACTCCCTCGCCGTCGCCGAGCGCCAGCCCCGAAGCAAGTCCTTCTTCTTTGCCGGAACCGGCAGCTTCCGAAATCCCAAGCCCAACTCCAAGTTCGAGCGCCACGCCAAGCCCGAGCGTTTCTCCGGAACCGAGCCCATAATAAAAACCAAAAACCAAAAATTAAAGATTAAAAACAAAAACGCAAAATGCAAAAATAAAAAACTAGATTAAAAACATAAAAATTAAGTTTTTGAATTTTTGCATATATGTTTTTAATTTTTTGTTTTTAATTTTTAATTTGTGATAGATGTTCTGTGGATAAAGACACAAGGATTTTATACCGCGCTGTGGTATAATTAAAAAGTGAAAAACTTATGTTTAACTGGCTTTTTGGCGAAAAATCAAAATCAAGGATGGGAATTGATATGGGTTCTTCCAGCATCAAGATAGTTGAGCTGGAAAAAAAAGATGAGCGGCTGCACCTGACCAATTACGCTTTGGCCCAGATCAAGAATGAGGCGGTTTTCAAAATCGGCGAGTTGAGAGACGCGGAGGTGGCTGAAATTCTAAAGACCTTGTTGGCGCAAGCCCAGATAAAAAGCCGCCGGGCGAGCATTTCCTTGCCGGTGGATAAAACCTTTTCAACCGTGATGGAATTGCCTTCAATGCCGGAAAAAGAATTAGTCGCCGCCATTCCCTTTGAGGCGCAAAAATACGTACCCGTGCCTTTAAACGAGGTGGTGCTTGACTGGAGCATTATTTCTGCGGGTCAGGAAGAACCCCTTGACAAGTCCAGGATGGCTGGCGCTGCCTCGTCCGATTCGGCCCAGCTTAGCTGGGCGGGCAACGAAAAGACCGGGGGCATTCAGGTACTGCTGGTGGCGGTTCCCAAAGACATTATCAATAAAATTGCCCGCATCGCCAAAATGGCTGGATTGGAATTGGCGGCGCTGGAGCAGGAGGCCTTCAGCTTGGCGCGCTCGCTCATCGGCCATGACAAAAATATTTATATGATTGTTGACCTGGGACGCAAAAGCACCGATTTGATTGTGGTTGACCGGGAATTTATCCGCTTGAGCCACAATCTGGAATCAGTGAACAAAGAAATAATTTTAATGGAGATTGACCGAGTTGTTAACATTTACCAGATGCGGTATAATAAAAAAGTGGGGACTTGTTTATTGGCCGGCGGACGGGCTTCGGAAAAAGAACTGGCCGATTTTTTGGGCGGCAAATTGAAAATTCCGGTGAAGATCGGCAACCCTTTCGCCCGTCTGGCGTACGCCACCGCTTTGGAGCCGGTCTTAAAAGACATCGCCCCCCAGATGGCTATAGCGGTCGGGCTGGCGATGCGCGAAAATTAATTTCTGTCAGAAATTAATTTTCGCTAAATTCAAAATTGAAATCTCAAAATGGAAAATGACAATGCTAAATTTAAAAATGAATTCAAAAAACGTATATATAATTGGGTTTTGAGATTGATTAAATTTATAGATAAACTACCTAAAGATACAGTGTCCACAATTATGGGCAAGCAACTGTTAAGAAGCGGTACAAGTACTATCGCCAATTACGTTGAGGCAAATTCCGCGAGTTCAAAAAAGATTTTATTAATTTTTTTACCCACGTTTTGAAATCGGCGAATGAATCCAAAGTGTGGCTGTGTCTTTTAAGGGACACGAAAAAGGGGGAGAAAAAAGAGCAGGAATGGTTATTGAGCGAGCTAATAGAAATTTCCAATATTATCGCTTCAGGTATTCTGACTCTAAAAAGAAAAAAGTAATTAAATTTTTTATTTTAAATTGTCAATTTTAATTTTGAGATTTACATTTTAAATTTTTTCCAATGGACCTCGTTCCCAAAGAGTATAAACAAAAATTAGGCGCCGATAGCCGAAAACCCCCATTTTCCTTGGACAAATTATCGTTGTCAAAACTTTCTAATTTGTCCGCCGCGGTGGGAGGCGCTTTTTTGAAAACAGGCATAATTTCGGCCTTGGCAGTATTAATTCTGTTGTGTTCGGGTTGGGCCGGGCTAAAATTTTATCAAAATTCAATTCCCGGCCAAATCCAAGACCTCAAAGAGCGGCAAAGCAAGATTTTTTCCTCCCAAGACAAAGAATTGGTTGTCAAGATTGCTGGTTTGGAGAACGCCGCCGCCGCTATTCAAACTCTTTTGAAGAGTCATGTTTACACCTCCGAGATTTTAGAAAAACTGGCGGCTTCAACCTTGCCCCGGGTTCAGCTGGAAAGCTACGGTCTGGACGTCAAGGGCGGCAAGATTATTTTGAAGGGGCGGGCGGCCAATTATTCCGTTTTGGCCAGACAGATTTTAGCCTTTCAGGAGGCTGGTTTTTTGAAGGTGGCGGTCTCGGAAATCGCCCTGGACAAAGTCGGCGGAGTGAGTTTTGGCCTTAATTTTGAATTTGACCCCAAAATTATTCAGAAATAATCATTGTTTAATAATTTTTCTGCAATTATTCAGCAGTAGTTGCTAGGTTAAAATATGAACAAACAGCTTTTCATTTTTTTAATAATAGTTTTGGCTATTGTCCTGGTGGCGTGGCAGTTTTTTCTGCCCGCGTTTAATGCCGTTTCTCAAGCCAGGGGGGATTTGAAATCATGGGAGGAAAAACTTAATGAAACGCAGTCGTTAAATCAAAAATTGGCGGAGCTTAAGAAAAAATACGAAAAAATGGAATCGGAGATCCAAAGGGTGGCGGCCGCCCTGCCCGAAGGCGCCGATATTCCGGCGTTGCTCGTGCAATTGGAAGCGTTGACTTCGCAAAACGGCCTGATTTTTAATTCCGTCGGCTTTAATTTTCCGACGGAAACAAAAAATAAAAAAACAGCCGAAACCGAAATAAAACAAGAAGGCGTTTTGTCGGCCGGGAGCCCAGCCGCGCTGGTCAATGTCAAATCAATGGTGGTTGGACTGAGCTTGAGCGGGAATTATAATTCTTTGAAAAACTTTTTGAAAGCGGTGGAAAGCAGTTTGAGAATTATGGATATTACGGCCATTAATTTTGGCGCGGCCAGTTCTGAAGCAGTCGGTCTGGCTACTTTTACGGTCAGTTTGAATGCATACTATCGGTAAATTTATGTAACATGTAACATGTAACATGTAACATGTAACATGTAACATGTAACAAGACCTTACTTCAATCTTTCCCTATAAAAGGGAGGGGCAAAAATTGTTACATGTTATATGTTTTCTGTTATATGAAGGGTTCATGGCTATTATTCCCGGAGAACAAAAGATTGGCACCGTTTTTGAATCCCCCCAACAGCAAAAGCAGAAAAAGATGATTTATTTGCTTGTCTTGATAGTGCTGCTGGTGGCGGCCATTATTTATTTTGGTTTTTTTAGAGGAGGCACTCCTTCTGTTGAGTTGCCGGCCGGTCCGGGAGCGCTTGGCGGACCGCTGGTCACTCCCGCGGTTGAGACGGGCAGCGGCGCGGCTAATTTTTTTGAATCTTTGAAGGTTATCAATTTGGACAGCCCTCTTTTTAAAGACAAAAAATTTCAAGGCCTCAATCTTTTCGGCGAATTTCCGATTAGTCAGGGTACAAAAGGCAGAGAAAATCCGTTTGAACCGTATTAAAGGGTTTTGTCCAAATTTTCGAGCCCGCAGGGCGACAAAAATTTGGCAACAAAACCTTTACCCCCTCACTCAAAGATTTTCTGGAAGAAAATCTTTGAGTGAGAGGGTGCTCAATTTTGTAGCTAAAAATTTATTCGCTACGTTTGAGCTCCGCTCATAATTTTTAGACAAAATTGGCATGCCTAAAGTTCCCCAAGAAGTAAAACTTGCTCAAGAGAAAGCGCAACAGCTGGGGGTGCCCTTGGCTGATTTGTCTGGTCGGATGATTTCCACTGATGTCCTGCGGGAAATATCGGAAGAGGCGGCCACTTTTTATCAGTTTGTGCCCATAGAAAAGAAAGACGGCGTTTTGGAAATAGGGATGCTTAGTCCCGACGATTTGAAGTCGCAGGAAGCCCTGCATTTCATCGCCCAGAATCGGAAATTTGAGCCCAAAATTTTTTTACTCACCCAGACGGATTTCAAAAGCGTTTTGAAGCAATACCGTACCTTAAAAGAAGAAGTGGGCACGGCTTTGATGGAATTAGAAAAAGAGTTGGCGACGCGCGAAACTCCGGAAGAGAAACTGGAAGTCGAAGGAATGTTGGAGCGGGTGATGGCCGAGGCGCCGATTACCAAAATCGTGGCGGTCATTTTGCGCAACGCCAACGAAAGCCGGGCCTCCGACATTCATATTGAGCCGGCCGAGAAAAATCTGAAAGTGCGTTTCCGCGTTGACGGAGTGCTTTATACCAGTTTAATTTTACCCAAAGCCATTCAGCCGGCGGTTGTCTCCCGGATTAAAATTCTTTCTTCTTTGAAAATTGACGAGACCAGGATTCCCCAAGATGGCCGCTTTCACTCGGTCATTGACAACAAAAAAATTGATTTCCGCGTTTCCACCTTTCCGACTTCTTTTGGGGAAAAAGTGGTGCTGCGCTTGCTTGACCCGACCAGCGGCATCATGACGCTTGAACAATTGGGCCTGCAGGGTCACAATAGGAGGGCGGTTGAAGAATCTATCAAAAGACCCTTTGGCATGATTTTGCTCACCGGCCCAACCGGGTCGGGCAAAACCACGACGCAGTATGCCATTTTGAAAATTTTGAATAACGACACGGTCAACATTGTTTCCTTGGAAGATCCGGTTGAATATTATATAGAAGGCGTTAACCAATCCCAGATTAAACCAGAAATCGGCTACACTTTTGCCTCGGGTTTGCGCTCGGTCGTGAGGCAGGACCCGGATATTGTCATGGTGGGCGAAATCCGGGATTCCGAAACCGCTGATTTAGCCACCCACGCGGCGCTGACCGGCCACATTGTTCTTTCAACCTTGCACACTAACAATGCCGTGGGAGTCATTCCCCGTTTAATTGATATGGGAGTACAGAGCTTTTTAATTCCTTCTTCTTTAAGTCTGGCCATATCGCAACGCCTGCTGGCGCGGCTTTGCTCAGAATGTAAAAAAGCGATTGAGCCGTCTCCTAAAATAAAAGAGCTCATCCAACGGGAGATAAGTGAATTTTCCGAGGAGTCAAAAAAGGACTTGGCTGAGTTCAAAATTGATTTGCGCGACATTAAAATTTGGCAGGCGCCCGGCTGTAAATTTTGCGGCCGCAAAGGAATTAAAGGCCGAATCGCGATTCACGAGTCATTAGCGATGACGCCGATGCTGGAAGAAATAATTGTCCAAGGCCCCACCGAATCAAAAATTAAAGAGGAAGCCCGGCGTCAGGGAATGCTCACAATGAAGCAGGACGGCGTCATTAAGGTACTGCAGGGTTTGATTTCTTTTGAGGAGTTGCTGGGGTCGGTGGAGGAGTTGGATATTAAATAGTAGCCGCGGATCAGGCACGGATACGAGCTGCGGATTAACGCGGAGCAAAATATGGCTAATCCATTTAAACCGATTCAAGAAGCTAAAAAGGATCAGCGTTTGATCCGCGTTTTATATCCGCACAAAATCGGCGGTTTCGCCCCGTTAAAAATTTCCAGAATTTTTCTAACCGTAAAAAATCTATTTGGGAAAAAATATTTTAACGGGCGAAAAAGCGAGCATCAAGAATTTCTAACGGGGTTCACTTTGATTGAATTGCTGGTGGTCATCGCCATTTTGGGCGTGATGATGAGCTTGGTTTTGCTTTCCTGGCGGGAGGTCCAGATGAGAACCCGCGATACGCGCCGGGTTTCCGATGTTCAGACGCTGCAAAAAGCCCTGGCGATGTATCAGGTGCAGCATACCAGCTATCCGCCGGCGGCCGATGAAACCAAAATAGATGGCGCCGATGCCATGTCACAGACCTTAAGGGGTGAAAATTTATTGAATTCATCAGTCAAGGACCCCATTAACGCTGTCAGCGATGGCGTCAATTACATTTATACTTATCAGTCAGCTGATGGCGTTTCTTATTTAATAAAATATTGTCTGGAAACCGATTCAATTCAGGGAAAATCAAAAGGTTGCGGCAACGAAGCGACGCCATAAATAAAAATCCCAAATCCCAAATCCCAAATCCCAAATCTCAAATAAATCCCAAATTATAATATCCAATGACCGAAACGGGTTTTGAATTTTGGTAATTGAAATTTATTTGGTGCTTGGTGCTTGGAATTTATGAAGATTATGCCAAATGACAAAAAGAAAATTCTTTTAGTGGAGGACGACAGATTTCTTTCCGAAATGTATGTCACCAAATTGACCGAGAGCGGCTTTGACGTTGAGGTGGCCTACGACGGCAAAGAGGGGTTGGCCAAAATTGAGGAATTTATGCCAAATCTTATTTTGCTGGATATTGTTTTGCCCGGGATGGATGGTTTTGAAATTTTACAGAAAATCAAAAAAGAGGAATCGCTTAAAAACATCCTAGTTATCGCCCTGACCAATTTGGGACAGCGGGAGGAAGTAGAAAAGGGTTTGCGGCTGGGGGCCAGCGACTACATCATTAAAGCCCACTTCACGCCGACGGAAGTGGTGGCGAAGGTCAAGAGGCTGTTGGGGGTTTAAAAACCATGTAACATATAACATATAACAAGAAACGAAATGTTTCAAAATTGTTATATGTTATATGTTATATGTTGTATGTTGTATGAATATGCCAGATGATTATAAAAAAGAATTAGAAAGTTATTTAGATGCGGTGATTGCCAACGACGCCACCGATTTGCATATCAGCTCGGGGCGGCCGCCGATTTTACGGATTGACGGCAGCTTGAAAGCCCTGGAGGGCGCCGAAACATTAATTTCAGAGCACGTCAAAGAATTGGCGCTGTGTCTGTTGAGCAAGGAACAGCAGGAGAAATTCTGGGCCGATAAAGATATTGACCTTTCCATCACCTATAAAAATAAAGCCAGATTCCGGATCAATATTTATCAGGAAAATAATAATGTTTCCGCCGCTTTCCGTTTTATTCCAGCGAAAGTCCGGACAATTGAAGAGCTGAATTTGCCGCCGATTTTACACCGTTTTACCCAGTTCTCGCAGGGTTTCTTTTTGGTAGTTGGGCCGTCGGGTCACGGCAAATCAACGGCGCTGGCCGCCCTGATTGATGAGATAAATCACACCCGGCAAGACCATATAATTACCATTGAAGACCCGATAGAATATCTTTTTCCTCAAGATAAATGCATTGTTGACCAGCGGGAGGTCGGGCTTGACGTGCAGGATTTCCATCGGGGCCTGCGGGCGATGTTTCGCGAGGACGCGGACGTCGTTATGATCGGCGAGATGCGCGACCCGGAAACCATTTCCACCGCCATTACCGCGGCCGAAACGGGGCACTTGATATTTTCAACGTTGCATACCAACACCGCCGCCCAGACGATTGACCGAATTATTGACAGTTTCCCGCCGCACCAGCAGGGGCAAATCAGGATGCAGTTGGCCTCAACGCTGCTGGGCGTCCTTTCGCGGCGGCTGATTCCGGCGACCAAAGGAGGAATGATTAATGCCATTGAGTTGTTAATCGGCAATTCGGCCGTGCGCAATTTAATCAGGGAAGGAAAGACCCACCAGATTGATATGGTGATAGAAACCCATTTGGAAGAGGGCATGATTTCGCTTAACCGCTCGCTGGCCGATTTGGTGGAGCGGGGACTCATTAATTATGAAAACGCTGAACTTTATTCCACCAATCCCCATGAGCTGAAAATGATATTGCAAAGGTAAAGTTTATAAGTTTATAAGTTTATAAGTTAGATGCCGACCGGACTTGAAAATTTAAAAATTTACCAGATGGCTGCCGCGGCGGAAATTGAAATTTATAAACTTACAAAGAAATATCCTAGAGACGAAAAATACCGAAGCATCGATCAATTAAGGAGATCATCTTCTTCGGTATCAAACAATATTGCAGAAATGTATAATAAGAGATCGCTTAAGGAAAAAATTCGTATTTTAAACGATATTGTAAAATGCGAAGCTGAGGAAACAAAACGAAATCTTACGATCTGCGCCAAGAAAGGATTTTGTGAAGATGAATCACTGAAATTATCAGATAAATACACAGAAATTATTAAGGCCACAAGCGGTTATATAAGATTTTTAAAAAACAACTTACAAACTTAAAAACTTACTGACTTATAAACTAAAATATGGAATTTAACTATATTGCCAAAACCAAACAGGGCGAAACCCAGTCAGGCACGGTAGAGGCGGTCAACCGGGCGGCCGCCGTTGAAGCGCTCCAGGCGCGGGGGTTGATTATTTTGAGTTTGGCGGGCGTGGAGACCACGCCGGTTTTTGCTCGGAGCTTAAAAATTTTCCAGCGGGTGAAAGCCAAAGATTTGGTCAGTTTTGCCCGGCAGTTCTCAACTTTGGTTTCCGCCCAGGTGCCGCTTTTGACTTCGTTGCAGTCCCTGGCCAAGCAGGAAGAAAATAAATATTTTCAGGAAATTATTTTTGAAGTGGCTAACGACGTGGAGGGCGGCACAATTTTTTCGCAGGCCTTGAGTCGCCATCCTAAAGTCTTTTCCGATTTTTTCGTCAATATGGTGCGCTCGGGCGAGGCCTCCGGGAATCTGGAAAATTCGCTGCTTTATTTGGCCGATTATATGGAAAAACAATATTATTTGACTTCGCGCGTGCGGGGCGCCCTGGCTTATCCGGGTTTTATTTTGTGTACTTTTATTTTAATCGCGGTTTTGATGTTAATTTTAGTTATTCCCAAACTGACGGGCTTCCTGCAGGAAACCGGGCAGGAGCTGCCTTTTGTCACCAAGGTTATCATCGGCGTCTCTAATTTTATGCGCGGCTGGTGGTGGCTGATTTTGATTTTGTTGGCCGGCGGCGGCTGGTATGCCTATTATGCCGTTAAGAATTCACCAGCCGTCCGGTGGCAATGGGATACCTTAAAACTTAAATTGCCGATTTTCGGCAAAAAAATTTTTCAGAAAATTTATGTGGCCAGAATCGCCGAGAATTTAAGTACCTTGATTCAGGGCGGCCTTTCTATTTTACAGGCGCTGCAGGTGACCTCTGAGGTGGTGGGCAATGTTGTCTATCAGAATATTGTGTCTGAAGCCAAAGAAGAGGTAAGGACAGGTAACTCTCTTTCCAGCTCTTTTATGAAGCATAAAGAAATTCCGCCATTGGTGTCTCAGATGATTGCTACGGGCGAGCAGACCGGCTCGCTGGACATTATTTTGAAAAAATTAGCTCAATTTTACAGCAAAGAAATTGACAGTACCGTTGATACGCTCTCGCAAATGATTGAACCGATTTTGATTGTTTTAATTGGCGGCGGCGTGGCGTTGCTGGTTGCTTCCATTTTGATGCCGATATATAATATAGCTGGCGGGATGTAAAGGGCTTGGTCTGAAGATTCAAGCCCGAAGGGCGTAGAATTTTTAGCTACCAAACCTTTACCCCCTCACTCAAAAGTTTTTCTCAAAAACTTTTAATAAAAGATTTTCTTTTAAAAAATCTTTGAGTGAGGGGGTGCTCAATGTTGTAGCTGAATTTACTGCGCTACGCATTGAGCTCCGCTTATAAATTCAGACAACATTGGCATGACAAAAAAAGAACAAAATGATAAATCGCCGGGGTTCACTTTAATAGAATTGATGGTGGTCATCACCATCATTGGTATTTTGGCGACTACAATTATGGTTTCTTTGAATTCCGCCCGCGCCAAAGCCCGCGATGCCAGGAGAATTATGGACATAAGGCAAATTTAGCTGGCTTTGCAATTTGATTATGACATTCACGGGAGATACCCGGCCGAATTAAGCAATTTGACCCCCGACCTGATAAGCGCAGAACCGAAAGACCCCGATGGACTGAGCGATTATCAATATTGCGTTTCTTCAACTAAGGGATACCATTTGGGAACTAGGGAGGAAGGATTGGAGATGACTAACGAAAATGCTCTCCTCGCCGATGCTGATACCGGCGTGGTGGGTAATCCCGACGGTTGCGTTCAAGGCAGCTTTAGCGGTGAAGACCCGGTTTATAATGTCGTGCCATAAAACCGCGGAACTACGCGGAACAGAACGCGGAATTACGCGGAAAAATTTTGGGTCAAGAATTTAAAAAAAAGATTATAAAAAATTAAAAATCCGCGTTGTTCCGCGTAGCATTCTGCGTTGTTCCGCGGTTTGAGAGGAGGTGCAACAAAATGAAAAAACAAAAAGGCTTTACCCCGTTAAAGTTTTTCAAAAACTTTTTTGGGGCAAAACAAAATAATCAAAAAACTTTAACGGGGTTTACTTTAATTGAACTGTTGGTGGTTATCGCCATTATTGGTCTTTTAGCCACGATTGTGATGGTGTCTTTGAACACGGCCCGCTCCAAAGCCCGCGACGCGCGTCGGGTTTCTGATGTTCGACAACTGCAGCTGGCTTTGCAGATGTACTATGACTCTGTCGGCTCTTATCCCGCGGCTTTGTCAGGATTGGCAACCACCTATATTTCCGCTGTGCCGCTTGATCCGGACGGCACGAGTGCTTATCAATATGCGGTTTGCAGTTCTGGAACTCAGGGATATCATCTGGGTACCAAGGCGACTGGGTTGGAAAATACCGGCGGTCCGCTCCTTACCGATGCTGATGCTACCACAATTACATGTCCAGGTTCGTTCTCTGGCACGGACCCGGTTTACGATGTCGTGCCATAAATCACGAAACATGTGACACAAAACAAAATATAAAATGTTATATGTTATATGTTATATGTTATATGTTACATGACGAGAGGAGGTGAAATAAAATGCGAAAACAAAAAGGCTTTACCCCGTTAAAGTTTTTCAAAAACTTTTTTGGGGCAAAACAAAATAATCAAAAAACTTTAACGGGGTTTACTTTAATTGAACTGTTGGTGGTTATCGCCATTATTGGTCTTTTAGCCACGATTGTGATGGTGTCTTTGAACACGGCCCGCTCCAAAGCCCGCGACGCGCGTCGGGTTTCTGATGTTCGACAACTGCAGCTGGCTTTGCAGATGTACTATGACTCTGTCGGCTCTTATCCCGCGGCTTTGTCAGGATTGGCAACCACCTATATTTCCGCTGTGCCGCTTGATCCGGACGGCACGAGTGCTTATCAATATGCGGTTTGCAGTTCTGGAACTCAGGGATATCATCTGGGTACCAAGGCGACTGGGTTGGAAAATACCGGCGGTCCGCTCCTTACCGATGCTGATGCTACCACAATTACATGTCCAGGTTCGTTCTCTGGCACGGACCCGGTTTACGATGTCGTGCCATAAATCACGAAACATGTGACACAAAACAAAATATAAAATGTTATATGTTATATGTTATATGTTATATGTTACATGACGAGAGGAGGTGAAATAAAATGCGAAAACAAAAAGGCTTTACCCCGTTAAAGTTTTTCAAAAACTTTTTTGGGGCAAAACAAAATAATCAAAAAACTTTAACGGGGTTTACTTTAATTGAACTGTTGGTGGTTATCGCCATTATTGGTATTTTAGCCACGATTGTGATGGTGTCTTTGAACACGGCCCGCTCCAAAGCCCGCGACGCGCGTCGGGTTTCTGATGTTCGACAACTGCAGCTGGCTTTGCAGATGTATTATGACTCCGCCGGCGCCTATCCCACGACCGCCGAAGGCCTGGCCAAACTCACCCCGACCTATATCAGCGTTACACCCAAAGACCCGGACGGAACAACTGATTATCTGTATTGCGCTCCCGCCACTTTGGGTTATCACCTTGGGTCCAATAAAATAGAAAATTCCGGCGGCGCTTTGGCTTCCGATGCGGATGTGATCACTGACGGTTGCACTGCAGGTTTTTCTGGAGCCGACGGTACCGGCCCTTACGTTTACGACGTGACGCCATAAATACAATTTATTATTTTGGAAAAAACAAAAACCATAAGCCCTGTCAGGGGAGATGGTTTTTGTTTTTGGGGGAAGAGGGTGATATAATACTATTGGATATCAAATAATGACAAATGACAAATTTCCAATGACAAATCAATGCCAAAATCCAAATAACAAAAATAAATCCCGCACCTTTTGCTCGCCCCGCACCTTTCCCCCAAAACACAAAGGTAATTCTAAATCAAGCACCCCAATTGGGTGCGTGATAAATAATTATGGTATAATCCCGATTTTTTATCCAGCACCTTCCAGAATACCCCGCAGGAAGGTGCTGGATTTATAGGAAAGGTGCGGGGCTCGCAGCGGAGTTTTAGACTCAGCCGCTGCTCGCCTAAGGTTTTTATCCAGCACCACTTTTGTTCCAAAAGTGGTGCTGGATTTACCCAACCACAGCAAGCCCCGCACCTTTTATAAATTAAGCAGACTTTATTGGGCTCACTGTACTTAAAAAGGTGCGGGGCAAGCTGTGGGGTTTTTAAAAAAGGTGCGGGATAAATATAATAGAAGTACTTTCCCCGCGCCTCCGTGCGCGGGGCTAAGCGGGAAGAAAAATGGGAATGTGGTAGACTGAAAATATGTCCGAGAGCAGAAATCGAAGGCCGATAAACTTGCCAAACAGCAAAAACTTTTCTAACCGCCGCGGTCGGATGGAGGGAAATCCCCGCCGCTCCGTCGGCGGGGTAGTTTAATTAAAGCAATTTTATTGTTTTGTCACTAGGATAATGAACTCGGGATGGGTTCTGGTGAAACTAGCGGGCTCGGTTCTGGGCTTAAACTACTTGGTTCCGACGACGGCGAAACTGACGGCTCCGGCGAGGCTGTTGGCGCCTGCCCTGAGTTTGTTGAAGGGCTCGGCTCGGGGCTGGTTGACGGCTCAACAGACGGACTTGGGCTGGCAGTTGGTTCAGGAGATGAACTTGGGCTAACGCTCGGCTCAACGGACGGACTTGGGCTGGCGCTCGATTCAGGAGAAATACTCGGGCTTGGCGAAACTTCCGGGCTAACCGACGGCTCCAGCGAAGGACTCGGAGATGGGCTCGCGATATTTGAGGCATCGGAAGTCGCAGAGTCCGCCGCTGTCTCCACGATCCACCAATTGAATTTTACGATTTCTTTAGCCGGTTCGTTTAAGCAAATCCTAAAGCCCTGGCCACGAACAGTGCCGTCCGGATTATTAATGTTCTGGCTATTTTCTTCACAAACTGTAATAGGTACGGCTTGCTTGCCTTTAACCGTTACAAAAATCATAGTCGTCGTACTCACTTGGTTATTTATTATATAAGTATTCAATTCGCCAACATTAATTTGCGCCGAGCCGATGGTCGCGTCTTTATGCTGGCCATTGACGTCGGCCGGCGTGGTATTAATAGTAAGCTTGTCGGTCTGCAAGATGCTGGTTACCAGTTTTTGCGCGTGCACAATTCCCTGCTCCACCACTAAGCTCATTGATTTTAGACCGCTGATTACCGAAGCGTATAAATTATCTACCAGCGCGGCAATGGAACTTGGCGCAAGTTGAATTTTATCGCCGCCGAGAGTTTCTAATGACTGGTTGAAATTTTGTTCTCCTTGTAAAATTTTTGCCGCTGCCGCACCCTCTATTTTTGTTAATCGATTCTCCAAACTGTTAATTGCTAATTGCTGGTCATTAACTTTTTCATTTAACATCTTAACCCCCGCCAAAGTGAAACTAGTTAATTTATATAAATCCACTCCCTTGCCGTCAACGCTCAAGACTTCCAGCGGCGCTTCTTCGGCGATAAGGCCTAAGCGCTTGCTGACTAAACTAGTTTGGTCATTGTTATAGTAGTAAGTCGCTACTTTAACCTCAGAAATCTTTGCCAAAACATTTTCATAATCGGCTGAATTTAGATACTCAATATACTTTTCCGCCTCGCGGGTGGACACATTAACAAACCCCGTCGCGACGATATCCCCGCCGACCGCCAGCCTAACACCAGAGTTTGCCGCCGGCATGGTCGTCCCGATGCCGACACCGCCATCAGCGCTAATCGCCAACGCGGAGCGCAGCGATAACATCTGATTATTTAAATCGCTAATTGACGCTAGAGTCTGCGTTCTTAAATCCGCGATTACTCCGTTAACATCATCCAGCCTAACCGTTAAAGCCGCGTCAAGCTTTCCCGCTTCTTCTTGCGCTATGGCCGCGATTTTCGGATCTAAATTCAAATTATTGACTGCTTGTTTTATCATTTGCTGAACCTGATCTTCAATTTTCATGTTGGCGATGCGCTCCACTACTAACGCTTCAACTTCTTCCACGGCTAAAGATTTATTGCGCCTTGAAATCAAAACTTTAATTTTGCCAGTGCCGCTGGCTAACGGCTCTAAAGCCACGCCCACGGTAGAGTCGCCGCCATCGGCGCGCATGGCGTAGCCCGGGGTGCTAGAGGCGCTGGTCAGCGAATCGCCGATGTTAATCGGTCCGTTTTCCGCCGAAACAAAAGCGTCAACTTGGCCGAGCATGCCGACTATCGCGTAATGTGACGGATCTTGTGCAACTTGACTGTTATCATTACCCACAATCGCCGGCTTGGTGGAAATTATGCCCATAACATTGTTATCCGCTCCGCGTTCGCAACGTTTAACCGCGTTATTTTCTACAATATCCACGCAGACCACTTCGCCTGATTGTAAATCTGAATTATTGGTATAAAAATATTCGGCGTAATCGGCCGGCGCAACAGAAGCGCCGCCGTCGGCCCAAATCTTGCCGTATGTATCGACTCTAAAAATCCAGCCGGTCGTAGAAGTTGAAATGGCCAACATATTTCCGGTGGTAGCGGCCGCAAGCAAACTCGCTATAGTTAATTTGGCCGGAGGCGTGGTCGTGCCAATGCCCACGTAGCCTTGTTTATCTATTATAAACAGCGTTGATGTTGCTAATGAACCGGTTGAAGAAGCAATCGTGAATAAAGGAGATAAACCACCATTGAATTGATTTATTGCTAATTTACCCCACGGACTCGTCGTCCCGATGCCGATGTTGCCATTCCCATTAATAACAAATCTATCATTCGCGCCCAAAACAGTTGATGAAGAAATTTTAAATTTGCCCAAGTCAGCCAAATCAGAGCCGATTGTCCAGTTTGATATCCACATAGCCGCGGTGGAAGAAGCTGAAAAGAGAATAGATGGGCTGGCGGCGGCGGTGGAGCCATTGGTGCGGATGGATAAAATATTAAGAGGCGTGGTTGTTCCGATGCCGATGTTGCCGCTGGCGGTCAGATAGAGTTGAGAAGCATTTACGCCGATACTTCCCTGGATGCCAAGGGTAGCCATGGGTGATGATGTCCCGATGCCGACGTTGCCCCCCAAGAACTGTGCCGCGTAATTGTCAGTGGCAGCCGTATTGGCATTGACCGTCAAGCCGTAGGAGTTAGTAGTGGAGGCGTTCAGTGTGGATGCTCCGATGTAGAGACTGTGAGCATTGGTGGTGGTGCCGTTGCCGGCAACCAGAGTAATGGGCGCTCCTGAAATGGCAAAAGTCGCCAGGTCAGCGATGTTGTTGCTTTTTGAGTAAGTTGAAAAAGCTGCGTTAGGAGCACTAATTAAGAATTCTCTTTGCAGAGAAATTGTTCCGTTGGCATGGGTGCGGGTCTGTCCCAGGTTGAACAAAACATTGGTAGCTTCAACGTTAGCGGTAAGTCCGGTGTCAGCCGCTCCGGTGACCTGAAAGTTTGGCGTATTGCCGGAAGTATCAGCCGTATCGTACTGAGCAAATTCCCCATTGAGCGAGAAGGTGGTCACAGGCGAGGAAGTGCCAATCCCGACATTGCCGTTATTTAAAATAGTCAAGGCCGCTGGAGTAGAGGTAGCGTAAGAATCGGTGGAGGTGCCGACATACAAATTCCCGCCCATAGAAGAGAAGAGCCAGTGCTTAGTGTTAGCGGTTGAAGCAGAATAATCAGATAAGGCCAGGGAGGGACGGGTGCCGGAAACCTGAAGCAACCAATTAGGCGTCGTTGTTCCGATGCCGACGTTGCCGCTAGAAGATATAAAAATAGTAGAAGTAGCTTGCGCGGCGCCTGCGTCATTGCCGACGATAAAGTTTCCTTTAGCCAGGGAAGTTGAAAGAGGAGAGGTGGTGGCGATGACCTGTCCCGTAGAGTTGACCGACAGAAACGAACCGGCGGTTGTACCGAGATTTGGTATCGTCAGACTGCCAATATTTCCGATGGTTGATGAAGCGTAACCGGAGGAAAAAGCCGTGGAAGAAGCATAGGTAAAGTTAAGCCGGCCCGGATCAGCCGTGAAGAAGAAAGTTGATGAGGTGGCAAAGGCAGAAGCGCCGGCGCCGTAAGGTATGAAGGTTGAGGCCAGTCCGCCGGCGCCTAAGCCGGTGCCGCCTAAAGTCGTGCCTAAAATCCCAGCGTAAGAAGTAGTAATTGAGTCTGAGCCTGAGCCTGAAACTGCCCCGGTTAAAGTGATTGAACCGCCAGCTGGCGTCGTGGTGGCGATGACCAATCCACTGGCATTAACTGCTAAGAAAGTTCCGGCCGCAGTCCCTAAGGTTGGCAAAGTCAGGCTGCCTATATTCCCGACAGTGGAAGAAGCGTAA